>Ga0181581_10004576_pt1 | contig 10766 bp, 8 predicted proteins | sample 071ome_22_FD_132433 | JGI IMG/M metagenome (GOLD analysis project Ga0181581, IMG submission 132433) | Coastal salt marsh microbial communities from the Groves Creek Marsh, Skidaway Island, Georgia - 071404AT metaG (megahit assembly) | ecosystem: Environmental > Aquatic > Marine > Intertidal zone...
ACAGGATATTGAAATTATCGAAATCGAATCAGGAGAAATTCATAAAAATATAGAAACCTGTTTGGGTGTCTGGGAAACGCTTTCAGATTTTGGTGGAGATCGCAAAAGTTTATTGATCAATCTTGGGGGCGGTGTAGTAACCGATTTGGGAGGATTTGTTGCGGCCACTTTCAAAAGAGGCATTGATTTTATCAATGTTCCGACGACACTATTGTCAATGGTTGATGCTGCCGTTGGGGGAAAAACAGGTGTTGATTTTGGGGTGTTAAAAAATCAAATTGGCGTGATTACTCCTCCAGAACTGGTGCTAGTAGATTCTAATTTCTTAAAAACCCTACCCGAGCAAGAGTTTCGAAGCGGGTATGCGGAGATGTTAAAACACGGTCTAATCGCTGATGCAGCCTATTTTGAAAAATTGGCGCACTACCCCATAACCAATGATCAATTGGATACTGCAATTCATCATTCTATTTCCATCAAAAACAAGGTTGTAAATGAAGATCCACGTGAGGCCAATGTGCGAAAAATTTTAAATTTTGGACACACCCTAGGCCACGCTATTGAATCGTATTTTTTGACAGCCGAAGACCGACCCACCCTTTTGCACGGCGAAGCAATCGCTATAGGAATGGTTTTGGAAGCCTATCTGAGTATTGATTTGTGCGGCTTAACTGTAACGGAAGCCGAAAGGATTAAAGCTGTTTTTCTCAACATCTACCCCAAGGTGTCTTTTGATGAAACAACGATTTATGGCGTATTGGATTTGCTACAACACGACAAAAAAAACAGTCACGGCTCCATCAACTACGCATTGTTAAAAAAAATCGGTACGCCACAAATAGACGTAGCCGTTCCAGAGGCCGCTTATAAAGATACTTTTGCTTTTTATCTTTCTTAAGCAGAGTTTCTACTGGCATTGATGTTACCAAACATCGATCGGGTAACCATTTTTTCGTATTGCTCTTGAAGTCCTTTTTGCTTTTGATCTTTTCGAAGTGCACGTAGATGAATCAACGCATATTGCTGTATGGTCAATAAAGGTTGAACAATGTCTTCACGCAATTGAATAGACGCCTTGCCCGTGGGCTCATTTTGCATCAATTCTGTAAAATTTGTCAATTCTAAAATCAGTGTGTGTGTACGAGTATATTCTTCAAAAATCAATTGCCAAAAGTCACCATAGTCCGGGTCGTCTTTGATGTATTCTGTGAGTTTAAAGAAAGATTTTGTCAAACTCATCATACTATTGGCGACCAAAGTTCTAAACAACCTCGATTTATGATATAGTGCTTTGACGGTCTCAAAATCACCCTGTTCTTTGATGCATTGCAGGGCGGTACCAAAGCCATAAAACCCAGGGACATTCTGTTTGGACTGACTCCAACTACCCACAAAAGGTATTGCCCTAAGGTCTTCAAAAGAAAAGGTGGTTTTGTTCCCACGTTTTGCCGGACGGCTACCGATATTGGTTTTAGCATAATATGGCAAGGTGGTCATTTCTTGCAGATAACTTACAAACTTGGGATGCGCTTTAAATGCTGTATATGCTTTGTGACTCTCTTTGGCGATCATTTCCATGATAGTGCGATCTTGTGGCGTCAGATCATTTTTATCCGTCAAAAAGACTTGCCGCTCAATGCCCGAGCTCAACAATTGCTCCAAATTGTATTGACTCGAATCTAAGGTTCCAAAATTGGAACTAATTGTTTGACCTTGGACAGTAAGCTGGATATCATCAACTTTGATTTGAGACCCCATTGCTGCATAAAACTGGTGGGTGTTGCCACCGCCGCGTGCTGGTGGTCCTCCTCTACCATCAAAAAAGGCTACAGACAGACCATATTGAGTACAGAGGCTACTCAGCACTTCTTTGCACTTATAGATGCTCCAATTGGCCATAAAATAGCCCCCATCTTTGGTTCCGTCAGAGAAACCAAGCATGATGGTTTGTTTATTGCCCCGGTGTTCTAAATGTTTACGATAGGTGGGGTTTTCAAACAAAACACGCATTACTGATTCTGCAGCCTCAAGATCTGGGACCGTTTCAAAAAGTGGAATGATATCGATGTTTGGCCGCTCCCATCCCGTCAACCTACACATAGCAAAGAGCTCTAAAACATTTTGTACTGATTGACAATTGCTGATGATGTAGCGGTTGCAACCCAACTCACCATTACGCTCTTGGATTTGTCTTATTGCATAAATACTTTCTATAGTGCTTCGCGCTATGGTGTCAGACGCAAGGTCCTCTGGTGTAACCAATCCCGATAACTGGGATAGAAACTGATAGCGCTCGGTTTCTTTTAAATTTAAATAGTCTTTGTGTTTTAGACCAGATGCATCCGCAATTTTGGGTAATTTTAGAATATCTGCAAATACTTGCGCATGTATTCGAGAATCTTGACGAATGTCCAAACAGGCAAAATGAGTACCAAAAAGCTGAATTTTGTGCAAAAGATCATTGACTTCGTCTATATATAAAGATTGATGCTTTGCGATCAATAGGTCGCGTACTTTGGTCAATGTAGTCTTCAGTTCTGCTGCGTTCACTTTATTGTTTTCAGACTCATCAATCAACGCATCAAAAACTTGGTTTGTAAGATCTTGTATAATGGTATCTACGTGATCAAAAGTCAACTTGCGCTTTAATTTTCGTAAATCACGATAATAGTTTCTCAAAATTGAAAATCGCAATTGCTGGGAGGTTTTGAGTGTTGTTTCTGCAGTAACAAAGGGGTTCCCATCCCGATCACCTCCAGGCCAAAAGCCAAAATCAAAAAGCGAATGATCAAAGTCTTGACCTTCAAAAATATGCTTCTTCACATAATTGTAAATCGTAGAAGCAGAATGATAAAATACATTTTCTAAATACCAAATAAGACTTACCGCTTCATCATAGGGTGTGGGTTTTTCTTTTTTATAAAAACGTGTTTTGCCAAGTTGGGTCAGCAGTGTTTTTATGGTCATCAAATCATTGGAAGCAACAGCAACTGCAAGATCATTGATAATCCCCAGCACACTATCTGGGTAAAATTGTGTGGGGTGTGCCGTCAAAACAATACGTACCTTAAACCGTTTGAGGTATTCTTGTAATTCTAGAGATTTATTTCGGTCACGGGCTTCTTCTTTAATGGCCCTAATTGTTCCGCGACCATGCATGTTATTGACATAAGAAAATGCTGCATCCTCAATAGCATCAAACAAAACCACTTGGCGTTCAATGTATTGTATAAACTTGAACAATTGATTGTTTTGTTCCTCAAGGCTGAATTCAGGACAATACCGCTCAAAAAAGGAGGCAATAATCTGCTGTGGAATATAATCTTCTTGATAACATTTTCTACAATGCTCTGCAAATAGTGGCAATAATACGCCCGTGTCCTGAATGCCCTCAAAGGGTAAGGTTAGTAGGAGATTGTTATAAATTTGAAATTTTGAACGTACACTTTCTTCAAAGCGTTCAATTTTGGGTTTGCGTGCCATCTATGTGGTTAAGGGCGTTTATAATTCATTAAAAATGTGGTGCATCAATCGTTTTTTGTCGTTGATGCTTTCTTCTAGAGAAATCATTGTTTCTGTACGGGACACTCCATCAATATCATCGATTCCAAAGATGATGTCTTTGGCATGTTTGGTATCTCGAGCACGTACTTTACAAAAAATGTTGAATTTACCGGTAGTAATATGTGCCACAGTGACAAACGGCATCTTTCTTAGATTGGTTAGCACATCTTGTGTGCGGCTGGTTTTTTCCAAAAAAATCCCTACATAGGCAATGAAAGAATATCCAAGTTTGATGTAGTCTAAGTTAAGAGAAGAACCTTTGATGATACCAGCTTCTTCCATTTTTTTGACACGTACATGCACCGTGCCCGCTGAAATTAAAAGCTTTTTTGAGATGTCCGTAAACGGAATACGGGTGTTGTCGATGAGGATATCAAGAATCTGATGATCTACCTCGTCTAATTTAACTTTATTCATTTTTTAGCTATAATATAGCGCAAATATCCGAATAACTCAACAAAAAGCACTATTTATTGAGTTTTTGTAACAAAATTTGAAGATTTCTATGATTTTCATTTTTTACATCTTCTTTTTCGCTTAAAAAACAGCTTTCAGGTTTCAAGAATTTAAAATTTAGGTGCCCACGAGCGGATAAATTGGTTTCAAAAGCATGTAGGCTGGGTAAAAATTGTATGTGCCCTTCTGCTAATTTTTCTTCATATTGTATGGCTAGTTGTTGGTTATAGTACCAAATGCCATCAATATTTAGATCAACCGATTCAATCAAAACATCTACAAATTCGGTCTGGTTTTCCGGAATTTTAAGATATGTTTCATAAGACGGCCTTGTTTCGGGCTTAGCAATAGCGTGTAGCGCAGCACATAAGGCGCTAAAAACAAATTTTCTGGTAGTTTCTCGGCCATAATCCTCAGGGTAATGCCCGGCTTCAAACAATAATGTTGGAACAGACTGGGCCGTACAATAGTCTCCGACACAGTTGAGATTGAACGCATCATCGTATCGGGCAATTCCTTGAGGAAGGTCATCCTTAAGCGCTCCAAAAATGGAACCGATAACCTCCATGGCCAGCTTTCTTGCAGGAGTCAATGTACGACCTTCATCTGCTGATGGAGCCAAAAAAGAAAGTGTTGCTGGACTGCCGTTGGGACCAGCCGCATAAATACTTCGTTGGTCGTGCAGGTTAAAACACCATTGCGGGTTAAACGCCTCAAAAATTCTTCTAAACAGTTGGCTTTCTGGTTGAGAAAGGATTAGTGCATCTCTATTGAGGTCAATACCATTGGCATTATGACGGGTATAGGCAGTAGCGCCATCTGGATTGAGCTGTGGAATTATATAAAGGGTCAATGCATCCAATAAAAAAGCACCCTTATGCTGCAAATAGTCAAAAAGATCGATCAAAGCACGTGTAGTCGTTGCTTCATTGCCATGCATTTGAGACCACATCAAAACACGTATCGGTCCAGCACCCAACTGCAAGGCATTTATGGGACGATTTTGAACCGAACGTCCAATTTCAGTTTTGTTAAAAGGAGTGCTTAGTTCGTCAAGATAAGCAACGAGTTTTTCCGCGGACAGGTAACGGTTGTCAAACATCATAATACAAAGGTAACGCCTTGTTTGTTTATAAATATAAACGTCAAAATTTGAATTTGTTTACTTTTGTAAACGTTTTTTATCAATTTGGACGTAAAAATTAATATTAGAAATTTTAATTATTGATAATCAAGTATTTATAGATTATAATTAAATTTAAAATTGAAATATTTTTAGCCTTATTTTGCCGATTTTTTAAAAAATAATCCTAACTTTAACTGCGGTTTTGTTTACAAATTAGACATGATTGATTACAACCAAATCATACAGAGGATTGCGCAAATTCAAGACGAAAAAGGACTAAATGCTGCGGCGCTTGCACAGCAGATTGGTGTTCAAAGATCGTCACTCTCCCACCTCATGTCCGGGCGAAATAAACCCAGTCTTGATTTGTTAATTCGTTTGCACGAAGCGTTTCCCGAATATACCATCGAATGGTTGATTTTTGGAACGAATACCCCGTCTAAGGAGGTCAAAACGCCTCAAAACACAGATTTCAAACTCAGCCCCTCCTCTACCATTTCAAATGCTAAAGACAAATTTGTCACCGGCACAATTCTTCTTTTTTCGGACGGTAGTTTTCAGCATTTTTCTTCCAATTCTTAGTACTTTTGCGGTTATGGAGTTTAGGTCTTTGATCGTTATTTTACTGCTAACCGCTTGCTATTCTGAAGAACGCAATTGCCTACCGTTTCATGAAGGCACCTTTGAGTATGCTACTGTGATAAACGGAGAAATCAAAACCTCGCGTTTTGAGCGTAAAGAAAATTTTGAAATCGAATATTATGAAGGCAAAATAGACAGCGCCTCAATCCGGTGGGTTAACGACTGTGAGTGTGTGCTTACCAAACTCAATCCCGTTTCAAATCAAGATCGAAAACCACTGCAGATGCGGATATTGACCACCCAAGAGGCCAGTTATACCTTTGAATTTTCTTATGTAGGTGATGCAAAAAACAAGCAACGTGGAACTATTAGAAAAATTATAAAAAAATGAGTGCCTTTTTTACACCCGAGGCACTAACTGCCTTATTGACACTTACGTTTTTAGAAATTGTTCTTGGGATAGACAATATTTTATTTATTTCTATTGTAGCAGGCAAACTACCTGAAAACAAACAGTCTAAGGCAACCAAGATTGGGTTGTTCTTGGCCATGATCCTTCGCATCCTCTTATTGTTGGGGATTTCATGGTTTATAGCCATGCAATCCACTTTGTTTGAGTGGAACAATGCACTGATCGAAGCTAAAATTAGCGGTCAATCTATTGTGTTGTTTGCTGGGGGGCTGTTTTTGATGTACAAAAGCACCAAAGAGATTTACGAAAAAGTAGAACATCCTGACTCTGATGAACTGCTTCCAAATGCAAAAGTGTTATCCTTATCCAAGGCCATACTACAAATCACGCTCATCAATATTGTATTTTCTTTTGATTCGATTTTGACCGCTGTAGGAATGACCAATGGCCTAGACAATGCTTTGTGGCTTATGGTGGTTGCTGTCGTAATCTCGGTGGTTATCATGATGCTGTTTGCCAATGCTGTTGGAACATTTGTTGCCAAACACCCTTCGCTTCAGATACTAGGACTTTCTTTTTTATTGTTGATCGGCTTCATGCTTCTTGCAGAAGCTGCACATCTTGCACATGCTGAAATTTTAGGACAAGCCATTGGAAACGTACCCAAAGGATACCTCTATTTTGCCATCAGTTTTTCATTATTGGTAGAATTTATCAATATGAAAATCCGTAAAAACAGTCCGAGCAAATAAGGCTAAATGTCGAGTTTGAATTGAGCGTCTTCTCCGCCCTCATTCCGTGGCTTGATCTCCTCCTGTGCTGGAGTTTCTGTTGCGACATCTTCTTCATCCTCTACTTCGATGTCATCGAGGGCTATGGGCTCAGGTAATTCATAGGGTAAGGCTTCTTTGAGCTGTACACTTCGGATTCTTTTTGAGCTGAGTTGATTGCCCATTGCTTTGAGGCCTTTAATAGAGATAAATTCTTCTACATTAACAACCATTGGCGGTAGTTCTGGTTTGCCTTGGGGTTTTACAAATTCAATTTCTAGAACGGGCCGCCATTCGGTACTCACGTACAACAATTCGCCATTTTCTTTGACAAAAACATCGACTTTGTTTTCTGATTCTACCAAAAAACGTTTGAGATAATATCGTTTTTTTTCAGGATCATAATACACTGCTGTTATGGGCTGATCAGGAATCCATTGTTGTAAAATAATCATGTTGTCTTCAAAATGCATATTGAGATCTGGAGTTACTGATCTGACCTCGGCATCGCTATTGATGATTAGCAGCTTATCATCTCCTTTAAAGGCACCGATAAGGTCTCCTCTACCGTCAAGATTGAGGCGTCTGATGGTGGTGTCGTACCATATTTTTCGTGGCTTGAGCGTAGAAACCCCTTTTTCTTTTAGTTCAATTTTGCGCACCGAATATTTGGATACTATATTGCCTTTTACAGCGCGACCTTTGATTTGAAGATCTGCAAAGTCCAGCTCCCATTTGAGCTTTTTGATTTTTCCATTGTTTCGCAAAATGACATTGACCACTTCGGCTTCTCCGTTGGGATTTGCAGAAAAATAGAGCACTTCAGAGCCGGGAGAGCCATTGGTTAGGTCATAGGGTTTGTCGCGTGTGATCCCTGTAACGGCAAAGCGCTTGATGTATGATGGCCCACCTTTTCCATCTCTATATATCATATTGTAGATGGTTCGTTTGTCTTTGTTTTTAAAGACTGCAGCATGAATGATATCCTTACCGATAAATACTTTGCTGTCGACACGGACCACTTGCATGGTCCCTGCTTGGGTAAATACGATGATATCGTCAATGTCAGAGCAATCACAGACATATTCGTCCTTACGAAGTCCAGTGCCTATAAAACCTTCTGCACGGTTGACGTACAACTTTTGATTTCGCACAACGACCTTTTTGGCGTCGACGTCATCAAAAACGCGGATTTCTGTTTTACGTCCCTTGTCTTGACCGTAGGTTTTTGCAAGATGCTCAAAATAGCGAATGGCGTATTCGATGAGATGTTTAAGATTATTTTTTACCTCGGCGATGTCACCCTCTAAAGCTTTTATCTTTTGATCGGCCTTGTCGATATCAAATTTGGAAATACGTTTGATTCGAATTTCTGTCAACCGCACCAGATCCTCTTCAACTATGGGGCGTTTCAAAATTCCTATATGCGGCTTTAACCCTTGATCTATAGCAGACAACACCCCTTCCCATGTTGTTTCCTCTTCGATGTCGCGGTAGATTCTATTTTCGATAAAAATACGTTCTAGCGAGGCGAAGTGCCATTGATCTTCCAATTCTTCGAGTTGGACCTCCAACTCATTTTTGAGCAATTGAACGGTGTTGTCGGTGGAAATCTTGAGCATGTCAGACACCCCGATAAATTGGGGCTTGTCTTCATTGATGACACAACCTATCGTAGATATTGAGGACTCACAAGCTGTAAAGGCATAAAGTGCATCAATCATTTTGTCTGGAGACGTCCCCGAAGGCAGGTGAATTAGTATTTCTACTTCTGCAGCTGTGTTATCTTCGATGCGTTTGATTTTAATTTTCCCTTTATCGTTTGCTTTTAAGATGCTATCAATAAGGCTACTGGTATTGGTCCCGTAGGGGATTTCGGTGATGACCAACGTGCTTTTATCCAATTGGCTGATTTTTGCGCGTACCCGCACCCTGCCCCCGCGTTGTCCACCGTTGTAATTTTGGATGTCCATAATCCCTCCGGTCTGGAAGTCAGGATATAGTTTGAAGCTTTTGCCTTTGAGGTATTGAACAGACGCTTTTAAAAGCTCAATGAAATTATGGGGTAATATCTTGGTAGATAGTCCAACGGCGATCCCTTCAGCGCCCTGCGCAAGAAGCAAAGGAAACTTTACGGGGAGGTGTACGGGTTCTTTTTTACGGCCGTCATAGGACAGTTGCCATTCGGTAACTTTTGGTGAATAAACGACCTCAAGTGCAAATTTTGATAGTCGTGCTTCTATATATCGAGAGGCTGCCGCACGGTCACCGGTGTATATATTACCCCAGTTTCCTTGCATATCGATCAGCAGCTCCTTTTGGCCAATTTGCACCATAGCATCACTGATGCTGGCATCACCATGGGGGTGATATTGCATGGTATGCCCCACGATGTTAGCCACCTTATTGTAACGGCCATCGTCCAGTTCTTTCATTGAATGGAGAATACGCCGCTGCACCGGTTTTAGACCATCTACTATCGAGGGGATCGCCCGTTCTAAAATCACATAGGAGGCATAGTCTAGAAACCAGTCTTGGTACATTCCTGTTACCTTGACAAGAGATTCTCCCGAACCAGCTGTTGGGTTGTTATTATCGTATGATGCCTCTTGGTCTTCCATATATTTTGCAGTGATGCTAAATTATAAACATCCCCAGTTTTTATAAAGTGCTTTGTCTTGAAGAAGTTAACAATTGCAAGGTGGGATTGTTAAGAACTTACAATTTTTAGAAAATTTTCACATTTTGAGATGTAACAAAATCGAAATTCTTCTCGTCCTATAGATAAAGCCAAAATTGAAAACGGCATTTTTTTAACCCAAAATTACCAACTTATGAAACCGATTCTTTTCACATTTACCATTCCATTAAGTACCCCAAAAAAAAAATTTTCAAACCGTATTTTAAACCCTATTTCTAGTATTTTTTCATTCACCCAAATCTAATTTCTAATTATCATGAAAAAATTTTTAACCTACATCCCATTATTTTTATTGACAATTGTCCTAATCGTCACAATTGGCTGTCAAAAAGAAACTACAGAAACGATCAAGACTCAGGAGCTTTTTCCTACCATTACCTATGATGATTATGCGGAGAGTGCTTATTTTACGACGATCGAAACCACAGCACTCCCCCGTTTCAAAAAATACACCCAGCATGAGCAAAATGTTATCAAGCGGTTTTATCACACACTGGGATTGATTCGGTACGCTCGAGAAGCTCAAAATCGCAGGCATGTGATCGGTACTTTTTCTACTGAAACTTCGAAAATACGAGTCGAGTCGGATCACAACGCATTTTATGAAGTATCCTTGAGCTCACTGGAGCCAAACAACACAACAAATGAGGATCAGACCCTCAGTTATACTGGGAGAAATTTTGATTCACAATTTTTCGAAACACTTTTTGATTTAGAGCGTTCCCACGAGACGGCTCTGATTTTGACAATTAGTGAACCTTCTGAAGGGGTTTATAAACTGTCTTGGAAGTCTCAAAATCAATAACCTGCCGATGAAATAAACGCACTTATTCACGAGGAATAAGTGCGCTTTTTTTTAATAAAATCAATCAGCTTGAGCTAAATCAAGCTCAACTTTGAGATTGTCAATAATAAAATTCTGTCGATCTTGAGTGTTTTTGCCCATATAAAACTCAAGCAATTGCTCGATGGTCGTATTGCGGTCTAGCATCACAGGGTCTAAGCGCATGTCCTCGCCAATAAAGTGCTTAAACTCATCTGGAGAAATCTCACCAAGCCCTTTAAATCGGGTAATTTCTAACTTTCCTGCAAGTTCTTTTAATGCGTTTAGACGTTCTTGTTCTGAATAACAATAACGGGTTTCTTTTTTGTTTC
>Ga0181581_10004584_pt1 | contig 10761 bp, 9 predicted proteins | sample 071ome_22_FD_132433 | JGI IMG/M metagenome (GOLD analysis project Ga0181581, IMG submission 132433) | Coastal salt marsh microbial communities from the Groves Creek Marsh, Skidaway Island, Georgia - 071404AT metaG (megahit assembly) | ecosystem: Environmental > Aquatic > Marine > Intertidal zone...
ACAATATCAAGTGGCTTTACGGCCATCTGTACAGAACCCCTATGCCTGATTGGTGGCAAGCAATGACCTGTCCCGAAGGGCGATCTGCCTGTGCACCATGAGTTCGAAAAATTCAGCTTTCCTGGTCTGGGCTTCCGGATGTGCCCACAGATTGGTCAATTCAAACGGATCTTCCTGAAGATTGTACAGCTCACCAAGCTGGCTCCCCTCAAAGACACTCATCCGCCAGCCTTGATGAATCAATGTTCGAATGCTGCTGTCAGCCTCGGGATCACTATAGACTTCCATGCCCGGATCCTCGATCAGGACCGGCAGGTCCCTGGCGTCTGGTGCCAGCACATCCTGACCCTGCATGCCGATGGGCACCTGAATGCCGGCACGCTGCAACAGCGTTGGGGCGAAATCTATTGCACTGGCATAGGTGTTGTTGATGCCTGTCCTGTCGTCCTGCGGGTCCAGCCAGATGAACGGCACCCGTATCAGCCCAAGACTGTGAACGCCATGTTTCAGGACGGTTCCATAATCTCCCATGTAATCGCCATGATCAGACATGAAGCAAATCACCGTATCCTGTTGCTTGCCGTTGCTGGCCAGGGTTTCCATGATTCGGCCCACCCAGTCGTCAATCATTGTGATCGTGCCATAATTCAAGGCGATCATCCGTCTGATCAGGTCAGCGTCACCATGAAAGGGCCAATAGGCGTCCGGGTTTTTGTCACCTGTCTCGTATGATTTGCGGACAGTCGCCGGCAGATCGGTGCGCGAGCGAATGCTGTGTTCAAAATTTGGGGGCAATTTCATTTCGGCCGGGTCATACATGTCAAAATAATGGCCAGGCGGGGTGAACGGATGGTGCGGGTCCGGAAAGGAAACCACCAGCAGGAAAGGCTGCTCGTCAGTATCCTTCAGGAACGCGCACGCCTCCTCACCAACATAGCTGGTTGGATACAGATCAACCGGGACAGCGGTACGCCAGATCTGCGGTGCCAGTTCATTCTCTTCGGCAAGCGCCTGCTCCCGCCCGCGTGGATCCGCCGCCCCGTTCAGGCCATCAAGCAACCACTGAGTATAATGACCTTCAACCTGATCCCCGTGACCAACACACAGCCTGACATGGTCAAAGCCATAATAAGGCAGTTTCAGCTCTCGTTTCGGGTCGGCCGCCCAACTGCCCCTGACTTCCTGGCTGTAATCGGCGGTATCACGCTGGTTCCGTCTTGCCAGCGTCTGATCCCCGGCCGGCACCACGCCACGTCCCCTTGGTTTGCGCTCGCGAGCTGGAATATTGGAGACATTTTGAAAATGCGCCTTGCCAACAAGCCCGGTGCGGTAACCATGACCACGTAGCACATCGGCATAGGTGGTGCTGTCAAGGCCCAGAGGGATGCCATTCTGCCGACAACCATTCACCGATATCATCTGTCCAGTCGCCAGAGCTGCGCGATTTGGCTGGCAGATCGGGCAGGACACAAAGAAATTCTCGAAGCGCACACCTTGCGCTGCCAGATGGTCGATATGCGGCGTCCTGACCATGCGATTGCCGTAACAGCCGAGATGATCGGCGCGCTGTTGATCTGTCATGAAAACAATAAAATTCGGTGCGCGCGCCTTCATGATCTGGTGTCGGCCTTCATGCTGTCATCCTAGCGAAACATCAAATCCACCGGGACTGTCACCAGCTCGGGGATCATGAACAGAATGAGAATTGCAATCAGATCACATATGATGAAGGGAATCGCGGCCCCATAGATGTCGCGCATTGTGGTGCTTGGCGGTGCCACCGCCTTCATGACGAAAAGGGCCGCGCCAAATGGCGGTGAGGTGGCACCGGTCTCAATGGCCACAAGATAGAGGGCGGCAAACCAGATCGGGTCAAACCCCAGATTGATCACCAGCGGGACAAATATGGGCAGTGTGATCAGCATGATCGGCAACGGCCCCATGAACATGCCAAGAAGAACAACCATCATGATCATCATAAAGACGATCATGTGGCCGCCCAGTTCCAGGGACAGCACCGCGTCGATCATGCCATATGTCGCGCCAGTAAAGGCGAGGAGTTGCGAGAAGGTCACCGCCCCCGACACGATCAGCAATACCATCACCGATATGTTGGCACTGGAAAAAATAGACTTGGAAAACACCGTCCAGGTCAGGCGCCGCCTCAGCGCCGCCAGCAGCAAGGTTGCCAAGGCACCTGTTGCGGCGGCTTCGCTTGGGGTCGCCAGGCCCAGGAAAATAACGCCGACAACGGCAAACACGACAATTGTCAATGGCATTATGTTGGTCATTGTGGCCTGCAGCTTTTCGCCAAGCGGTACCGGCGGCACATCAAAGACCGGGGCAATATGCGGTTGCAGAATACAGCGTCCCATGATGTAGGTGACATACAGCACCGCCATCAAAAGGCCCGGCACGATGATGCCAATCAGGATGCGGCCGATGGACAGCTCCCCGATCACTCCCAGAACAACCGCAAGTGATGACGGGGGAATCATGATGGCAAGGCCGGACGACCCCAGAATGGGACCAAGAGACATCGGTTTTTTGTAACCACGCTTCTCCATTTCCGGCGTCAACGAAGAACCAAGCAAGGCAATTGATCCCATTGAATTGCCGGTGAGTGTCGAGAAAAGAACACCTCCACCAACAGCCATGAGCGCCAGCCTGCCCCGCACCTTGCCAAACCACTTGTCCAATGTGTCCATCAGGTCGACAGCGATGCGGGATTGGAACATGACCTCGCCCATGATCATGAAAAGGGCGATCGGCACCAGTGTGAAGCTGGTAAGGGCATCCACCGTATTCAGAACAACCTGGGAAAAGCCGGACGTCCCCCCCATCAGGATATAGGCCCCCACGATGTTGACCGACAGAAACGCGAAAGCCACTGGCAGCCCCAGGGCCATCAATAGCAGCAACGGCCCGAGGATCAGCAGCATGACCATATACCATTCCATGGTCAGTCCCTCTCGCCGCGCAAGATGCTGACGAGCTGGTCGAGGAACTGCACCGTCATCAGGATCATGCCGACTGGCACAGCAGCTGTGATCCACCAGCTGAGCGGACGCATCACCGTGACTTCCCGCACACCGATAGTGAACTGATCAATAACAACGTGCACACCAACGATACCAAGGGTGGCGCAGGCGCCAATGCCCACCAATGCATTCACCGACTGGACAAGCCGCCGCGAGCGCCCTCTCAGGCTGTTATAAAACAGGTCGAGGGAAACATGTTTATTCTTTTAAGTAGATAAGGCGCCCCAAGGAAGGCGATGAAAAGCAGCGTATATTCGCTGACTTCGATAACCCAGAGACGAGACGCGCCGCCAAGAGCCCGCGTAAACACCTCAAGACAGATGGACACCGTCACAAAGAACAGCAGTGCCGCCCCAAGGACAGCACATGCCAGATTGACCTTGCTGAAAAAATACCTGATCGCGTTGTAGGTCTGGGACATGGTGTCCTGCGCACTTGCGAAAAAAAATTCCGGGAAGCGGCATCGACCGCTTCCCGAACAGGATCAGTATGTTTGGACTATCTGTCCAGCATAGAACGAAGTTCAGCTGCAATATCCGCGCCTGCCTTCTCCGAAACGACGTTCCAGGCAGCGTCCATGGCAATGGCTTCATAGCGCGCGGCTTCATCAGCCGGCAGTTCCAGTCGGTTAAAGCCTGCTGCATCCATGGCGTTGCGTTCCTTGACCAGCGTGTCCTGCCAGATATTGTCCATCCGCGGCGCAAAATCGTTCCGCAGGAAATCGGTCAGGCGTGCCTGCAGGTCGGGCGACATCTTGTTCCAGGTCTTCTTGTTGACCAGGACCGGGAAGCCGGCCCGGTAGACTCCGGGATAGATCACGGTTTTCACAAGCCCTTCGAAATTCGCCGCCTGACCGACCGGACCCTGCATGAAGCCGTCAATCGCGCCACGTTCCATGGCGGTGAAAATCTCACCCATAGGCAGGACGATCGGCTCGGCGCCAAGCGCCTGGACAAGTGGCAGGAGCGTGGGGAAAACCCGGATACGCTTGCCCTTGAGATCCTCCAATCCAGACACTTCCTCGCCCATATAGATCAGGAAGTTCAACTCGGTTGCAGGAATTTCACCGAGCAGAATGAGATCCTTTTTGGCGTGAAGCTCGGTCATCCGCTCATGGTAGTTCGTGGCGGCAATCTCAGCATAGTTCTTGAACGACAGGTTCATTGTGCCCGATGTCGGCACCAGGCCCTGATAATAGCTTGGGCTGGTATATGTCATATCCATCGCCCCGTTACGCACGCCCTCGGCCTGCTTGAACGGCGGCATGACCTCCGGGCCACCACGCCAGTTGATCTTCACCTCACCGGCGAATTTTTCGTTTACCTCATCCACAAACATGCGGAACGGGTTGGAAATATACGCTTTGGCAGGTGCCAGCGTGACGGCATTGATCGACACTTCGGCAACAGCCGTCTGCACCATCGCCGCAGTTGCCAGAATCATGGCAAGTGCCGAACGTTTCAAAATTTTTTTCATGGTTTCCCCCTTCTTTGGTTTCAGATTAAACGTGTTGTCCAGGCATCGTAGCCATAAACCCAGTCTGCATTGCCGCCCTTTTTAAGCCATTCATTCGCCAGCGAGCTCTCTTGAATTCGTGCCGTTCTCGGCTTGCGTTCCTCTTCGTAACGTTGCAATGCCCATGCACGGCCATCCTTGCCAACGCCGCTGAGCGCCCGTGCCAGAACCACGGCATCCTCGATTGCCATGCAGGCCCCCTGTGCCATGAATGGCACCATCGGATGGGCTGCGTCTCCCAAAAGAGTCACATTTCCTTTGGCCCAGCTCGCCATCGGTGCCCGAATATGAAGTGCTGAGCGGGTGACACTGTCCAGAGCATCGATCAGCCGGCGGGCATCCGGGTGGAAGTTGGTGTAGGCGCATTGCAGGTCGCTGACCTCGCCAGGCAGTGTCCATCCTTCCTCTGACCATTCGCTCTGCGGCACTGTCGCGAAAACGAAAATCTCCTCACCGCGGGTCAGGGGAAATGTTACGATCTGCTTTTCGGGAACTTCGCCCCACCATTTGGTGAAGGCATCCATGTCCGGCAGATCAGGTGCTTTCGTCTTCTTGAACACGCCCCGGTAGGACACCATGCCGGTATATTCGGGATGGTCATCTCCCCATAATGCGGTTCTGACAGCAGAATGGATGCCATCGGCGCCGGCCACGAGATCAACCGTCTCCGCCGATCCATCGGCAAAATCAATCCGCACGCCATCCGCCAGATCCGCAACGCCCACAGCCTCCTTCGCAAAGACAATCGCGTTTTCGGCCAACTGGTCGCGAAGCGCATCAAGCAGATCCGCACGGTGGATGGTCAGCTGAGGCGCTCCATATTTCTGCTCGGCGGCGGCGCTGAGAGGCAGGCGTGACGTTTCGGCGCCACTTTCGCCATCCCGGCTGATCCGAAATGTCGGACGCGCTGCTGTTTCGCGCAGAATGTGTCCGACACCAAGCTGATCAAGCGCAAAAACCGCGTTTGGCGTGAGGTTTACATCCGCCCCCACCCGGCTGAATGTCTTTGCTCGCTCGAAGACCCGAACGTCATGGCCGGCATCTGTCAGGGCGATGGCGGCTGCAAGCCCACCAATACCGCCCCCACATATCCCGATGGAAAGCCTTGCCATTTCGTTCAAAGTCCCATAAGTATCTGTTCTATATTGAACTATTTGTTCAAATAATAGGGGGTATTGGTAGGCTGGTCAACTATGTTTCAGAATGATGAACGGGGGCTGGAGCGCGTGCCAGACAACAGAATGACAGGGAAATTCGGACGCATGAGAAAACTTGGACAGCTGATTTCTTCCGCCCGCCGACGTGCAGATCATGTCTGATCACGAAGACGGTCAGCGATATTCGGTGCCGCCTGTGGAGAGGGCGCTCAAATTGCTGCGCTTCATTGCAGAAGGGAACAGCTGTGAAAATCTGAGTACGGTCGCCCGAGAGTTGGAGATCAACCGCACCACGCTGATCCGCCTCATCCACACGCTTGAAAAGAATCGCATGATAGAAGCAAATGGGGAACGGTCCGGCTATCGCCTCGGAGCCGGGCTCGTCAGCCTCGGGGCGCAGGCCATGCATGGCCGCGATATTCTTCAGGTTTGTCTGCCCATTCTCAAGAATCTGTGCAAACAGACTGGTATGTCAGCACATCTTGGCATTCTGGACGGCACGGATATCATCTATCTGGGTCGGGAAACGCCAAACTCCCATCTGGTCAGCAATATCCGTGTCGGGTCGCGTTTGCCAGCGCATGGGTCATCGATCGGCAGGGTCATCCTCGCCGCCATGCCTGATGCCGAGGTCAGGACCTTGTTCGCAGATATGGACCTTGAGCGTATTTCCGACAAGGTACCGGAAACATGTGACCAGATTATCGATCAGGCTCGCGATGACAGGCGGCTTGGATTTGCCTGGAGCGAAGGGAATTTCGAATCCGGTATCGGATCCTGTGGGGCGGTGATACGCGATCACACCGGATGGCCGGCAGGAGGCATCAATGTGTCCGGACCAGAAAGCCGCTTCGCAAGAGATGGCAGCAGTCAGGAAATTGCGATACGCAATGCGGTGACGGACGCGGCGATGCAAGCCTCGGTCATGCTTGGGTTTGATCCCGGAAGATAGGCCGCGCCTGCCCTAGGCGTCTCCCGGCCATCTTGCCCATAGGTGCGGCGCGCCGGACATGTCTTCATAAATTGATTTCTGTCTTTGATAGGCACGCAATCCGGCACGGCCCTTTTCCCGGCCGATACCACTTGCTCCGTCTCCGCCGAACGGCGTCGAAATGGAGAATTGCTTGTAGGTGTTGATCCAGACGGTACCCGCCCGGATGGCACGGGCCAGGCGCCAGCATTTTGGATGATCCCTTGACCACAAACCGCAAGCCAGCCCGTACTCATTATCGTTTGCCATAGCGATGACATCATCTTCATCATCGAATGGCATCACCACAAGCACCGGGCCGAAGATTTCCTCGCGGCACACGCGTGAATCATTGCCGAGCCCGGCGATGATTGTGGGGAGATGATAGGCCCCCGTCTGCAGATCGGGATCCTGCGGCGGCGCACCACCACAAAGAATGTCACCACCGTCACGGCGGGCAAGCTCGACATAGTCCGCGACCGTTCGGCATTGCTCTGGATGCACCATCGACGACACCTGGGTCTGGCTGTCAAAGGGGTGACCGACGACCAGACGCCGCGTCGCTGCCACAAGCCGTTCAACAAAGGACTCAAATATTGTCCTCTGCACGAACAGCCGTGACCCGGCAATGCAACTCTGTCCGGTCGAGGAGAAGATACCAAATAGAATGCCGGATATGGCAAGGTCCACATCACAGTCCTCAAAGACAATGCTTGGTGACTTGCCTCCAAGTTCCAACGATACAGGCATGAATTTCTTGGCCGCGCAGAGAGCCAGATGTCTGCCGGTGTCCGTCCCGCCTGTAAAAGACAGCTTGTCAATCTCCGGATGGGTGGCCAGCAAGTTGCCAACCTCGCGACCGGAACCCGGAAGCACCGAGAGCAGGCCGGCGGGAAGGCCCGCCTCCTCTGCCACCCTGGCAAGCTCGAGGGCCACCAGCGGTGACCAGCTGGACGGCTTCAACAATACCGCATTGCCTGCAGCCAGCGCCGGCGCAACTTTCTGGGCATCTGACGCGATCGGTGAATTCCATGGCGTGATCGCGGCAACGAGGCCGAGCGGCTCATGCACCGAGCTGGTCTGGTAATCACCGCGTGGCACCGTCATCAGGTCGTCTGACGTCTCCAGCACAGCGGCGTAATAGCGAAATGTTCCGGCGGCCGACGCCGCCAGCGCACGGGTTTCGGTCAATGTCTTGCTGGTATCGCGGCTTTGCACCCAGGCAATCCGTTCAATGTTGGCGGTGAGCAGGTCAGCCATTCGGTAGAGGAGGCCGGCGCGCTCATGCGGCTTCATGGCCTGCCAGGCTGGATCACGCTGCGCTGCCTGTGCCCGCTGGATGGCCGTTTCGACATCCCCGGCAGATGCACCGGACAATGTCATGTTGTGACTGTCTTCGGCTGCGAAACGTGACTCGATCGGCGCGCCGCCGCCCTGCTGCCAGCGCCCGCCTAGAAAAACCAGATCATCACGAAATTGGGACATCAGCCTGCCTCAGATTACGATCGCCTGCTCGCGCGCCAATATAACGCGCGCGATGCTGAACACGGTTGATCGAGAGGTCTTGGGGTTGGTGGGGGACGGCTTTCCAACAAGTTGTATTGAAAAGTTGAGAGCCTTAGATTCGACCTCAAACTCATGCGTGTTTTCAGAAATTGTCGGATCGGCAACCAGCCGCACCGTGGTCCTGTCCATCCCAAGGCCAGCCAGCGCAAGGGTGGCGGCCACATTGGCGTTCTTTGGAAATAGCCGGGCCGCATCCCGCGCATTGCCCTGAAAAATCTGCTGCGAGTGATTTAGCTCGCGCAACGGCACAATGTCCTCGGCGGGTGTCCCCTCCCATGCCATCGGGGGTTTGCGACCGGTATATGATACAGATGTCAGACCTGAAAGCCTGGCGGCACCAAGGGAGTCTATAGCCCCGATCGCGCCGGCGGGAACAACAAGCTGCGCGCCGCCGCGACGGGCAGCCTGCTCAAGTTCCCGCATGAAAACGGCATCGGCAAGAGCCCCCACAGAAGCCACAAGAAGATCAATGCCGCGTTCCAGAATGCGGGCTGCATATGCCGTCACCGCCTCGTGTCCGGCACATTCGACCACCATTTGCGGACGCGATGCCAGCAATTCATCCAGATCGGACAGAACCTCAATCTGCACGGGCTTGCCAGCCAGTTGATGGTCAATCTCCGCCTTAGTGGTTTGCTCCTTCGTCTCCCGCGTCAGCACGCTCAGGGTTCGTGGCCCCGGTTCCTGCTGGCCGTAGAGAATGGTGATCAAATCCCTGGCAATCGAGCCGAAGCCGATAATCGCGATATGGCGCTGGCTCATCTGGCGCCTCCAGCCGCGCCCGCGGGCGGGCCGGCAAAGACAGTTGCAAACGGACCGATCGACACCATGTCCACCTCGATCATCGCAGGCCCGTTCACGGCGAGGGTCGCATCAAACAATGCGGCGAAATCCTCACTTGCGGCGGCTTTACTATGCGGCATGTCAATGGCCTTGCAGAGCGTGCCGAAATCGGGAGTCTTCAGCTTGGAAAAATGCCGTCTGCCCTCATACTGGGCATCCTGAATATTCTCGATCACGCCATAGGCTGCGTCATTCATCAGGATATAGGTGATATCCAGCCCCTCATCGACGGCCGTTATCAGTTCCGCCATGCCCAGTTGTGCGCCCCCGTCGCCTATCAAGGCAATGGTTCGGCTTTCCGGGGCGGCAATGGCGGCACCAATGGCCATGGCGATGCCCTGACCGATCCCGCCACCAAGAGCGTGCACCCCAAGATGCGGGGCAGCAATCTGCACATAGCGGTTGCCAAAGGTGGAATTTGAAATGGTGATGTCACGCACCCAGGGATGTCGACCGGCAGGCACCATCGACAGAAGATGGTCAGCAATCTGCTGATAGGGGCCAAGGCCGGATCGCAGCTGTCCCTCGGATTGTGCTCTGGCGATCGCAATGTCATGGGCGAGTTGTGGATCGGTGGCCAGCGTGTCAGGTAGCCGGGCCAACAGCGCGGCAAGTGTCTGGGCGGCATCGCTGCAGAGAAACAAATCTACCGGATAGTTGCGTCCTGCCTGCGTGGGTTCAACATCGATTTGCACCAGCGGTGCAGGCAGTTCCATCTGATTGTTCTGGGTTTCATTGCCGCGCAATCGTGACCCGACAACGATCATCAAATCGCATCTGGCATAAATCGCGCGCGCCTGCGGCGTCATGTTGAAGGCACCAAGGGTGGCGGGGTGTGTTTCCGGGACAACAGCCCGGCCCTGTGTCGAGGTGACAGCGCCAAATCCGCGCTCCACCAGCGCCAGCGCTTCCTTGCCAGCATTGCGTGCCCCGCCCCCAAGCCACAGCATCGGGCGTTTCGCCTCACGCACCAATTCAGCAAGCTGGTCAACGGCATCTTCATCCACGGGCGGCAAGGCGGTGCGAGGCGGTCGCGCCTTCTGGTCTGAAATCGCCTCCAGATGCTGCACATCAATAGGAATTTCCAGGCTGACCGGACCCGTCGGGGCGGTGCTGGCCGCACGGACCGCCGCATCCAGGGTGCCGATTACGCCCTTCTCATCCCAGATTCGAAATACCGCTTTCGACAATCCAGACAGCATCGCCGGCTGCTTTGGCACATCGTGGATTGCCGCGCGATCGCGATCCATGAATTGCCGGTCAATCTGCGTGGTGATATGCAAAACCCTGCTACCGGCTGTAAGGGCTTCGGCCTGGGCACCAGCGGCATTTCCAGCCGCCGTACCCGTAGATGTCAGCACGACACCCAATTTGCCGGACACACGCGCATAGGCATCCGCCATATTCATCGCACCGGCCTCGCCACGGCTTGGCACAAACCGGATCCGCCCCTGCCTGGCGATCCCGTCAAGGATTGGCATGTTGTGGATGGAGATAACACCAAAAATGGTGGTGACCCCAAAATCGGCCAGCGCCTCGGCAATCTGATAGCCAACAATCTGTGTCATGGGTGGCATTTCTTTCATCAATCAAACAAACCGTGATACCCCACCGGACACTTCAAGCTGCGCCCCGGTGATATAGCTGGCCGCGGGAGAGGCCAGGAACA
>Ga0181581_10004588_pt1 | contig 10754 bp, 7 predicted proteins | sample 071ome_22_FD_132433 | JGI IMG/M metagenome (GOLD analysis project Ga0181581, IMG submission 132433) | Coastal salt marsh microbial communities from the Groves Creek Marsh, Skidaway Island, Georgia - 071404AT metaG (megahit assembly) | ecosystem: Environmental > Aquatic > Marine > Intertidal zone...
CTCACGGCGGATTTCGTCGCCGGGTGCGACGGGTTTCACGGTGTTTCCCGTCAATCGGTCCCGCCGTCGGTATTGAAGACCCATGACCTCGTTTACCCGTTCGGCTGGCTCGGCATACTCGCGAATGTGAAGCCGTCGAAGGAAGTCGCGCTGTTCTCCCATAACGAACGCGGGTTCGCGCTTTTGAGTATGCGTTCGGAGTCTGTGGGGCGCCTGTATCTGCAATGCCATACCGATGAAAATCTGGACGAATGGCCTGACGACCGGATCTGGAACGAACTCGACGCGCGGCTTGGAACGCCGGGATGGACTTTGGAACGTGGAGAAATCACGCAGAAGGACGTAACGCCACTGCGCAGTTTCTTCTCGGAACCAATGCAGCACGGCCGCTTGTTCCTCGCCGGCGACGCAGCCCACATCGTGCCGCCGACCGGCGCCAAGGGACTGAATTCGGCGGTTGCCGACGTAAACGTGCTGGCCAGCGCGCTGATCGACCGGATACAGAAAGACGACGAGACATTGTTACGGGACTATTCGGACATCGCTTTGCGGCGGAACTGGCAGGTACAGCGGTTCTCCTGGTCCAACACGGCGATGTATCACATCTTCCCGGACAGCAATTCGTTCACGCGGCGCATGCGGGAGGCACAGATCGAGTATCTGGTCACCGACGAAACAGCGCAGATTCTATACGCCCAGAATCACACCGGTCTGCCGATCGCCCACAAGCCGGAATTCTGAGGCGGAAACCGCCTACTCCTCGTCGTCGTCTTTCAGCGTCCGCACCTCGGTGTTCATGGTCAGGTCGTTGCGACGGCGCTGGGCGATGATTTCGCCCGTTTTGAAGTAGTCGCTTTCGACGGCGCGCTGCGCCATGACGTCGAATTCCTCTTCCCATTCGCCCAGCGAGTAGCCGTGCCACGGCACCTGGGGTTTGAGTTCGGGCAGGCCGAGCTCGTCCCAGATTTCCTTGGCGTTCTCCATGAATTCCTTCTTGGGCAGGGAAATCGGCGGGAAGTCTTCCTTCAGTGTGGCGTCGAACAGCACCGAGGCATCCTCGCCGCCATTGCGTCCGCTGCGCGGTCCGTGACCGGAATCCCGGTGTTTCAGTATTTCGACGTCGAGCGCCGGGTTGGCGCGATAGGCCATAGCCCAGAACACCGCATCGGCGTTGTCGGGATCGATGTCGTCATTGACCGCGATGACGTATTTGCCCGCCGCCCGATGCAGGGAGGCGGCGCCGTACATCGCGCGCCAGACTTCCGTACTCGGCATCCCGCGTTCGCAGATGATGACGATCAGCTTTCGGATATTCGTCAGCGGCTCGTGCATCGAAACCCGGATCACGCCCTTGATGCCGAGGTGATCCCGCAGATGCTCGGTAAACATCGGCTCGTAGGCGACGCGCTTGATGACGGAGGATTCCGATGGCGTTACCTGGCTGATGATCGAGGTCAGGATCGCGTCGCGTTTTCGCGTGATGCAGGTGACATCCATGTAGGCGTTGTATTCCTGCAGGTTCACATGGCCGTGGGATTCGCCGAACGGCGCTTCCGGTTCCAGGTATTCGGTGTCGATATAGCCCTCGATGACGATCTCGGCCTCCGCCGGCACCATCAGGTCAACCGTCTTCGCCTTCACGATATTGATCGGCGACCCCGCCAGCGCGCCGGCGACGCGGAATTCGTCCATGCTTTCGGGCAGCTTGATCGCCGATGTGAACGTCACGGCCGGCGGCGCGCCGAGTACGACGGCGGCTGGCATTTTCTCGCCGCGCTTCTTGTACTTCTCCCAGTGTATGTAGATTCCCGGGCGCAGTTCCAGAGACGGGTTCATGCCCATCCGCTTCTGGCCTTTGATCTGGCCGCGGTAATTGCCCATGTTCTGAATGCCGCTGTCGGGATCTTTCGTAATGTACTGCGACAGCGTCGTATAGGGTGCGTTGTCCCAGCCCGGCGTCGAGATCGGCACGGGCACGCCGTCCAGCCCCTGTCCCGCGATATCGAGATCTTCGCCCTGCCAGACGATTTCCTGGCAAGGCGCGTCCGTCACTTCGACCGGATCGATCGGATTGGCCGTCGCCCGGGCCCAGGTTTCCTCGATTTCGTCCAGCTCGCAGCCGATACCGGTGCGGTAGATGTCGCGGCTGGCCGCCAGCACTCCGACGGCGACCGGGATGTCGAACTTGCGACCCTTGGAATCCACCACGTTGGTGAACAGGAACGCCTTGCGGTCTTTTTCTTCCAGCCCGCCCCGGAACTGCCAGCGGACCAGCGGATGCAGTTCGGTGTCCTTATTGATCTCCCGGTCCACCCTTACAAGCAACCCGCGTCGGTCGAGTTCTTCCAGATGATCGTGCAGGTCGGGATAGTCGCGCTTCGGGGCTTTTCCGTCGGTCATGTCGGTCTTTCGTTTATCGGTGGTTGTTGGCTTTTAGCCGGTTATTTGTCTTTATCCTTCACCTGGGACGCATCCTCAAGCTTGTCCCAGGTCAGGGTCTCGTCGACATCGTCGCCCGCGCCGGGATTGCCCATATCAAGGGTGCGAATCTCCGTATTGATCGGCACGTCGCCGCGACGGCGCTGGGCGATGATCTGGCCGGTGGTCCAGTATTCGCTTTTGACCGCGCGCCGGGCCATGGCTTCGAGGCCCGAATTCCATTCGCCCATGTCGTAGCCGAACCAGGGCGCTTTCGGTTTCAGCTTCGGCAGGCCGAGCTCTTCCCAGATCTTCTTGGCCTTCTCCATGAACTCGCGCTTGGGCAGCGATACGGGCGGGAAGGTCTCCTTCAGCGTCGCATCGATCAGCACTGCGCTGTCCTCGGGATCGAGCAGGCTGCGCGGACCGTGACCCTCGTGCTTGTGCTTCAGGATTTCGACGTCGTTATGCGGTTTGCAGCGATACGACATCGCCCAGAATAAAGCATCGGTATCGTCGGGATCGATATCCTCGTTCACGCAGATGATCCATTTTCCTTCCGCCTGGCGCAGCGAAGCCACCCCGTACATGGCGCGCCATATTTCGGTACGCGGTATGCCGCGTTCGACCACGACGATGATCAGCTTGTGCAGCGACGTCAGCGGTTCATGCGTCGAGACGTGTTTGATGCCCTTGATGCCGAGATGATCGCGCAGATGTTCGATCTGCCGCGCTTCGTAAGCCGGACGCTTGATGGTGCCGGATTCCGACGGCGTCACCTGGCTGACCCACGATGTCATGACGGATTTCTTGCGTCGCGTGATCGCCGTGATGTCGAGATACGCGTTGTATTCCTGCAGGTTCACATGGCCATGGGATTCACCGAACGGCGCTTCGGGTTCCAGCAGTTCGGTCGACACCAGGCCTTCGATGACGATTTCGGATTCCGCAGGCACGATCAGGTCGACCGTCTTGCACCTGGTCACGTTCAGCGGCGCGCCCGCGAGCCCGCCGGACACCGCCAGTTCATCCAGTTTTTCCGGCACTTTCTGCACGGCTGTGAACGACACCACCGGCGGCGCGCCGATCACGACGGCAACCGGCATCGGCTTGCCGAGTTTTTTCCATTCCAGCCAGTGCATGTAGCCGCCGGTGCGCAGTTCGGTCGACGGGTTCATCCCGAGCCGGGTCGGCGCCTTCACCATACCCCGGTAATTGCCCATGTTCTGGATACCGGTATGGGGGTCCTTGGTGATGAAGTGAGACGAAGAAAAATACGGCGCGTTGTCCCAGCCGGGCGACGAGATCGGCACCGGGATGGCATCCAGCCCGTTGCCGTTCAGCAGATCGTCGCCTTCGAACACCAGTTCGTGGCAGGGCGCGTCGCCATCCGGCACCATGTTGGGTTCGATCGGATTGTTGATCGCGTCGATCCAGGTCTGCTTAAGCTCGCTGATATCGCAGCGCATGCCGACCTGGTAAATCTCCTGATTACCGGCAAGGCCGCAGACCAGCACCGGAATGTCGTATTTCCGGCCTTTGGAATCCGTGATGTTGGTGAACAGGAACGCCTTGCGGTCTTCCTCGTCGATGCCGCCGCGGAACTGCCAGCGCACCAGCGGGTGCATCTCGGTATCCTTGTTGATTTCGCGGTCGATCTCGATCAGCAGGCCCTTGTCCCGCAATTCCTCGATATGTTCGTGAAGATCGGTATATCCGCGGTCTTCGACCGTCATGTCCGCTGTTTTTTTTGCCATCCTCTTTCCCTCCTGTCTCGTATTGGTATCTAGTTCCGGTCTTCGTCCCAGCCGGGTATGGACCGGACATGCGTATTGGGTTTGACGCCAGCGAGACGGCGCTGAGCGCTTCTTTTTCCGTTCTCGAGATATTCGCCCCGGGCCGCGCGTTCCGCCAGCCGGTCCCATTCTTCGGTCCAGTCGCCCAGCGAATAGCCGTGCCACGGGCTTTCCGGGTGGAGCGGCGGCAGGCCGAGCTCTTCCCAAAGCTCCTTCGCGCGCTCCATGTATTCGCGCTTGGGAAGCGCCAGAGGCGGCATTTCGCGTTTCAGCGTCGCATCGATCAGTAGTGTAGAGTCTTCCGGCCGTGCTCCGTCCTTGCCTTTGGGGCCATGTCCAGCATCGCGGTGGCGCAGGATTTCGACGTCCTTGTCAGGGTCGGCACGATAGCCAAGCGACCAGAACACCGCATCGCCGTTGTCGGGGTCGATATCCTCGTTCACGGCGATGACGTATTTGCCGCAATCCGCGCGCAGGCTGGTCGCACCGTAGAGCGCGCGCCAGACTTCGGTTCGCGGCGTTCCCGGCTCCATCTGCAGAAAGATCACACGGCGGATATTGGTCAATGGCTCGTGCAGAAAAACCCGCTTCACCCCTTTGATACCCAGGTGATCCCGCAAGTGCGCCAGAAACATCGGTTCGTACGCCACGCGCTTGATGACGGAGGATTCCGACGGCGTCACCTGACTGATGATCGACGACAGAACCGCATCGGATTTCCGCGTGATCGCCGAGACCTCGAAGATCATGTTGTAATCTTCCAGCGAAATATGTCCGTGGGATTCCCCGAACGGGGCTTCCGGTTCCAGGTACTCGGTATCGACGAAACCTTCGATGATGATCTCGGAATCCGCCGGCACCATAAGGTCCGACGTCCGGCATTTGACGATGCGGATCGGCGCGCCGGCCAGTGCGCCGGCGATCGTGAGCTCGTCCACGTCGCGCCGGATTTTCTGCGGCCCGGTATAAGCAACCGCCGGCGGACAGCCGAGCACCACCGCGCACGGCATTTTCTCGCCGCGCGCCCTGTATTTTTCCCAGTGCAGGTAACCGCCCGCTCCGCCTTCGCGGGCGGACATGCGAACCGCCATGCGGTTCGACGCTTTCAGCCCGCCGCGATAAGTGCCCATGTTCTGGATACCGGTATCCGGATCGACCGTCACGAACAGTCCGGCCGTCAGATACGGAGCGCTGTCGAATCCCGGGGTAGAAATCGGCACCGGAAGGGCATCGAGTCCCTTTCCGTCTCCCACCAGTTCGTCGCCCGACAAAACGACCTCCTGGCAGGGTGCCTCGGATACCGTGACGGGCTCGATCGGGTTGTTCACCGCGTTTGCCCAGTGCGGGCCGATTTCCTCCAGCGGCACGCCGATCCCGGTGCGGTAGACTTCGCGATTGGCGGCGAGCGCCCCGACGACCACGGGCATATCGTAAGTCCGCCCGCGACTGTCGTGCACGTTTGTAAAAAGAAACGCCTTGCGCCCGGCGTCGGGTATGCCGCCCCGATACTGCCAGCGCACCAGCGGATGAAGTTCCGTGTCTTTGTTGACCGGCTTGTCGATACGCAGCAACAGTCCCGCCGCTTCCAGCGCCGCAAGATGTCCCTGCAGGTCGCGATATTCCGAAGGACCGGCCTCTGTCGACGGTCTTACCCGCGTTGCCATCAATTCAATACCTGTGTCGAAGTAGCGCTCCGCGAGCGCGCGGTGCGTCCTTCATTCTATGCCGTCAGCTATGCCGGTTCAATACGCCACCGTATGGTGGGGTGTTTCCACGGTTCAATTTGCAACCCTGGTAGACAACAACAGGTGATACTCTCGCGCACGTTCCAACCGATCCTCAACCGGCAGGCCACCGCTGCGCAGGAATTCCCCGGTCATGATGGCCTGATACAGTTGTCCACGCACCCGCGCTTCCTCGCGCGGGAAACCGATTTCCTCCAGACGTTGCATCAGAAACGACAGTCTCTGTGCATCCCGTTCTTCAATCCGCCGCGCGACTTCGGAATCTTCGTGAGACAGCATACGAAGAGACACTGTCTGGCCACGCGTGATGCGTCGGATCACGCTTTCGAACAACGCCCAGATTCTCTCCGCCGGGGTGCTTTCATCATCGATATCCGGAGACATCTGATCGTCCCAGATGGCAAACCAGCGATCGAGCAACGCGTCGAGCAGTTCCTGCCGGTCCTTGAAATGCCAGTAGAAACTGCCTTTGGTAACCCCGAGACGTTTGGCCAGCGGCTCTACCCGAACGCCGGACAACCCGGCCTCGCCGAGCATGTCCCAGGCGCCGTCAATCCAGTCGTCGCGAGTCAGGCTCTCCGATGAGCCATTCCTGCGCGTAGTCGCGGATGGCTCTGCGATTTCCGCCATTCTCGTTCCTCCACCCCTCTTGACTACCGACAATAGCAATATGAGCCGCGTGACAAAAACCGATTCAAACTGATTTTTTCCGGCGGGTCTTTCAATATCGGTATTAAACGTTAGTCTCTGACCATCCAGTTCTGTCAGGACAAACAGGGAGAAGATCAATGTCCAAACGTCTTAAACTTTCTATTGCCGCGCTTCCCGCGGCAGCTGTGCTCGCGCTTTCCGCGCCCGCAATTGCAGACAAGCACAACAAAGTAGCCGATTTCTACAAAGGCAAAACGGTGACCGTGATGGTCCCGTCGAGCCTCGGCGGCACTTTGGGCCTGTATGGCCGCCTGGTCGTCGAGAACCTCGGCCAGCACATCCCGGGCAATCCGACCGTTATCATCCAGTCGCGTCCGGGCGGCGGCGGCACCAAGGGCGCTGCGTACGCCTATAACGCGGCGCCGAAGGATGGCACATTTATCGCCGAGGTGCTGGCCCCGTCAGTGCTTGCGCCGCTCGTGCGCAAAATGAAGTTCGACGCGTCCAAGTTCCAGTGGATCGGCTCGGTCGTTCCGCGCCCGGGCGTCATCTCTGTCTGGCGCGACAGCTCACCCGTGAGCGATATCGAAAGCGCCAAGAAAAAGGAAGCAATTCTCGGCTCGACGGGTCTCGGGTCTGAAACCTACCTCGCGCCCACATTGCTCAACCATATGGTCGGCACAAAGTTCAAAATCGTCAAAGGCTACAAGGGCGGCGCCCAGATCAACAAAGCGATCGAATCCGGCGAAGTTCACGGCCGGATGAACTACTGGTCGGGCTGGACCGCGGGCAAACCGCAATGGCTCGCCGACAAAAAGCTGGTCCATGTCCTTCGCTACGGCGGCGACATTCCGGAACTTTCGGACGTCCCCACACTAATGAGCTTCGCCAAAACCGACGAAGATAAAGCGATGGTCTCGTTCCTCGAAGTGGCTGCCAAGATCGGCATGGGTTTCTGGGTTCCGGCCGGCGTTCCGTCGGACCGGGTCGCTGCGCTTCGTCAGGCCTTTATGTCGATGCTGTATTCGCCCGAGTTCCAGGCTGAAGCCGCGAAACGCAAGGCGCCCGTCAATCCGGTTCCGGGCGAAGAGCTCGACAAGGTGGTTGCGGCAGCCTACGCGACGCCGCCGGCAACGATCGCCAAGCTGAAATCGGTGTTCGGCTTCAAATAGACCGGATTTCCGGACAGATCGAACGACGTCGCCCCGGGGTTCGCCCCGGGGCGATTTTTATTGTTGAATGCCTCTACACAGCGAGGAGTTAGCCGGCATGTCCAGAATACTGATCAGCGGCGGAACCGTTGTCTCCATGGAACCGGGTCAGCCCGACGGAGAGACCGCCGACGTCCTTGTCGAGGACGCTGCCATATCCGCGATTGGCGCCCTGGGAGATGTCGCCGATGCTGAAATCATCGACGCCACGGGCTACATCGTGCTGCCGGGTCTTATAGACAGCCATGTCCATACCTGGCAGACCGGCCTGCGCGGCATTGCCGGCGACTGGACGGTTCCGCGCTACATGCGCGCCATGCATGCTGGCCTCGCCACGTTCTTTCGGCCGGAAGACATTCGTATCGCCAACCTGGTCGGCGCGCTGGCAAAGCTGAACGCCGGTATCACGACCCTCGTCGACTGGTGCCACAACAACCCGACCCCAAACCCGGCCAGAAGCATTTCAGCGAAGTGCCGATGCCGCGGAAAGAAATCGAACGCCTGCGCAAAGGCCGCTTCGCCTCCGATGACCGTCTCGTGACACTCGGGCTTGCGGTACTTGGGCCGCAGTATTCCGTATACGATGTCTGCGAGCAGGATTATCGCCTGGCGCGGGAACTGGCACTGATTTCAAGCGCCCATACGGCGGGCGGCCCGATGCTCTCGCCCGGCAGCTTCGAAAAACTGATCGAACTGGGCCTTATAGACGGACGCTGCAACATCGTTCATGCCAATAATTTCGACGACGCGCTTCTCGCGACGCTGGTCGACGCCGGCGCCAACTTCACCGTCACTGCGGACGTCGAGATGCAAATGGGTTTCGGAGATCCCCTGACCGGCCGGCTGCGCGATCTTGGATCGCCGATGACCATCGGCGCCGATGTCGAACCCGCTGCGTCAGGCGACATGTTCACAGCGATGCGCCTGACGATGGCGGTTCAGCGGAACGCGGACAACAAGGCAGCTCTCGCACGCGGCGAAACCCTTACGGACAATGCGGCCATAACCTGCCGCGACGCCCTGGAATGGGTCACCGTGAACGGTGCGCGCATGTGCGGAATGGCGGACATGATCGGCAGCCTCGCCCCCGGAAAGCAGGCAGATATCGTGCTGTTGAAGGCTGACGGGCCGAGTTTGTTTCCGGTTCACGATCCCTACAGTGCGGTCGTACGGCACGCAGGTGTCGGCGATGTCGACACGGTCCTTGTCGCCGGCCGGCCCGTGAAGCGGAATGGCCGGTTGCTGTTCTCCGGCCTGAGGGAGAAACAGGCCGAACTGCTTCGTTCAGGCCGGCGAATTCTGGACGAACTGCGCGCGGTCGAAGCGGCCGCCTGAGGAGGCACTGATTGAACGCCGGGTAATCGGAGGGTCAAACGAAACGGGGCGCTCCAAGGAGCGCCCCGTTCTGCGTCAGAACAAATTCGCCCAGGGTATCGAGCGAAGATGGGGGAACCAGTCCCCGACCAGCGCCTGCGGCCACGGGATAATCAACAGCCAGTGGAAAAGGAAATAGGACACGAGCCAGATAGCGGATGACACGATCAGCGTGATCCCCCAACGTTCCTTTCCTTCGAAGCGCATGTACCCGACAAGGAATACGAACATGGCCGGCAGCAATCCGATCACCGCGGATGCCCCGAAGAAGAACAGGAGCCAGGCGAAATAGGAAATCACCCTTTTGGTGATTTCCGGTCCCGGAAGGTCTCCGTAATCCGCGCTGATGTCGAAATGCACGTCGCTTTGCGCCGGTGCGCCACCCTCACCGCGTCCAGGTATCCCGTCCGCATCGACCTCGGCTTTCTCGCCGGGCGCCACGAACATTGCCGACAGGATCAGCCATCCGATGAATATCATCGCCGCGACGGAAACCACCTGCGGAATGAGCCGCGCACCGAATTCCCATGTAGACGCGATGCTGAACGCCGTCGCGAAAAGCGCGAAGAGAATGATCGCGAAGAAGAAATCGGGATTGAGCGCCTCTTTCTGGAAGCCGAACTTGCTCGCCGCCTTTGAGGTCTTCGCCCTTTTCATATACCCGCGGATAATCGGCGACAGAACGCCGTAAAGCGTAACCGCAAAAATAATCGGGACATACGGAGCGAAAACGACATTGCCATCCCCGAAATCGCGCCAGATCCACAGCCAGTCCGCACCGTACCGTTCGGTGGAAATGAACATGTAACGCTCGACCAGGCCGCCCAGCACGAAACCGAGTATCAGCGGCGGCCGCGGCCAGCGCAGCCGTTTCATGATCCAGCCGATCAGACCGAAGATCAGAAGCGCATAGATGTCGCCCCACTGGCGGGACCCCTGAAACGCGCCGACATATGTGATGGCCAGCACCGCGGGCGCCAGAATGCCGATACGGATCAGCGCCACCTTGGCAAGCTGGTTCGCAAAGGTGAAGCAGATGCCCGCTCCCAGAATGTTCGCGATCGCCACCGACCACACCAGCGTGTAGGTCACATCAAGGTTCTTGGTCAGCATTTCCGGTCCCGGCACCAGACCGTGGATCAGGAACGCGCCGAGGATAAGCGCCATCGACGCCGACCCGGGCACACCGAACGCGATGGTCGGCACCAAGGCACCGCCTTCTTTCGCATTGTTCGAGGATTCCGACGCGATGACGCCGCGCACGTCGCCCTTGCCGAAGGTTTCCGCAGCACCCTTCTCGGATCGAGCGGCATGTCCGTAGGCGATCCAGTCGATCACCGAGGCGCCGATGCCCGGCACCGCCCCCAGCGACGAACCAATCGTGGAACATCGTATGACCAGGAACCAGTTCCTGAAGGTATCCTTGATGCCTTCTATTTGGCCGAAACGCGCATCCTGTTTCTCGCCGGGCTTCACGTTGATCGATTGCTTGGTAATCGCCATATCCGCGAGTTCGGGAATGGCAAACAGGCCGAGCGCCAGGGGCACCACCGGCAAGC
>Ga0181581_10004591_pt1 | contig 10751 bp, 10 predicted proteins | sample 071ome_22_FD_132433 | JGI IMG/M metagenome (GOLD analysis project Ga0181581, IMG submission 132433) | Coastal salt marsh microbial communities from the Groves Creek Marsh, Skidaway Island, Georgia - 071404AT metaG (megahit assembly) | ecosystem: Environmental > Aquatic > Marine > Intertidal...
GCCACGTGGTAGGTAGGGGGAGCTGGAACGCCCGGCCCAGGTACCCCAGGCCCCCCCCCCCCCCCCCCCCCCCCGGCGCAGGAACGCGGCCGCCCTCTTCGACGTGTCGCACATGCTCGGCGTGACCTTCCAGGGCAAGGACGCCGTGGAGTTCGTGGAGAAGATGGTGGTGGCTGACGTGCAGGGCCTCAAGGACGGCACGGGCTGCTACTCGCTCTTCACCAACGAGAAGGGCGGCATCGTCGACGACACGGTGCTGGCCAAGGTGGACGGCAACGAGGTGTACCTGGTGCTCAACGCCGGGTGCGCGGACAAGGACCTCGCGCACATCAACAAGTATCTGGCCCCCTTCCAGGCCTCGGGGAAGGACGTGACCCTGACGGAGCACCGCGACCGCGGCCTCCTCGCCCTCCAGGGCCCCCGGGCCGCGGCGACGCTGCAGCCCCTGGTGAAGGGCCTCGACCTCTCCAAGTTCTACTTCTCCCAGTTCGTCAAGATCGACATCAACGGCGCCCCCTGCTACCTCACCCGCACCGGGTACACGGGCGAGGATGGGTTCGAGATCTCCGTGCCCCTGGACGCCACGGAGGCCCTCGCCTCGACCCTCGTCCAGGACGGTGTGAAGCTCGCTGGACTGGGCGCCCGCGACGCCCTCCGCCTCGAGGCCGGCCTGCCCCTGTACGGCAACGACCTCGAGGAGCACATCACCCCCGTGGAGGCGGGCCTCACGTGGACCGTGGGCAAGCCCCGCCGCGAGGCGTTCAGCATGCTCGGGGGGGACGTGATCAAGCAGCAGATCGCCGACGGCGTGTCCCGGCGGCGGGTCGGGCTCGTGGTCGGGAAGGGAGCCCCCGCCCGGTCCCACTCCCAGATTGTGGACATGAGCGGCAAGGAGGTGGGCGAGGTGACCTCGGGCGCCTTCTCCCCCACACTCCAGGCCAACATCGCCATGGGCTACGTCGACAAGGCCCTGGCCAAGGCCGGCACTGAGCTGCAGGTGGTCGTGCGCGGCAAGTCCAACTCCGCCACCGTCACCAAGATGCCCTTCGTCAAGACCACCTACTACCGCCCGGAGTAGGTAGCCTCGCTCGGGTCCCACCCGCTCTGTAGACTCCCGCGACGCGGGACGGGTGTCCTCGGGAATGACGGCCTCTACGGGCCCGACCAGCCCGGCACTGGGTACTAAGACGAGGAGCCCTCGCGTTCAATGAAGCCCGCGACGCGCCTGGTCCTCCGCGGCCCCCTCCTCTACGAGAACCTCGGCGTCTATCTGGGCCCACCAGCCCGGCTCGGCCCTGGGGGCGAGCGGGTCTGGGTCCTTCTGGACACCTCCATCGAGAGGCGCAGGGCCGGAGGTGCTTTGCTTCGTTGCCTTGCTTGCCGGGACGACCGCCTCCCGAGGGGATCCGAGGGGCTCTGCGCGCCGACGATGGGCCAGAAAAGTCCCTCCCTGTGCCGTAAGGAGGCGGGCGGGAAGCCCGCCGGACAGTGCAGCTCTGCCCAAAGCTGGGCTGACCGATTTGGTGCTGCTGACCCCGTACCTGCCTCTGGGAGGGATTCGCAGGGCTGATACGCACGCAGAGGAACGCGCACCTGGTAACGTAGGCGCATCAGGGCTCGCTCGCGTATCAACGGCTCTTCCGGGGCGCAGCGACCCTTCGCGCCGTCCTTTCGGATCGGTTGCAGCTCCCTTTGGCCTCTCCGAACACATCCTCCGTCCGCTGTCCGAGAAGCTGCCGGGGCGGACACGGCGCCTCGCCCTCCTTTGATTGTCGCTGGTGTCACCGGCAGTGACGTCCTCCTGTAGTAGGCTCCCCTCTGACGAGGAGCCACCTAGTGGCGAGATGAGGTGGAGCTTCTTTGACCATTCCATGGCGAAAATGCCTAACGAGTTTCACACGGGTGGCAACAGACGAGTCATGAGGCGAGTCATGAAAACATGTCCACGTCGTCCCGCGGTCCACTCGGCCCGTGTGGCGGAGACCCGTGACTGGCAGACCCACCCCCTACGTACTGCTCCCGGGTCCGCATGTACCAGCCGGGGTCCCCACTCAGGTCCACGAGCTGGCTCACGTCCGCGGTGAGGCCGTCGAATGCGGCCCGGGAGCCCACTGGCACCCATCGCTGCTGCTCCCTCCGCCCCACGGCCTCCCCTTTACGGTGCGGCCTCCCACCGAGTCTCTTGAGTGCCGCCAGCGGCGTCTCCCCGGGCAGCAGCGCCCCCGCCACGCGGCGAGCGAGCTCCCCCCTCCGCCGCTCGTCGCCCCCGTCCCCGGGCGAGGACGGCCCGGTGGCCTCCTCCCCCCTCCCCCGAGTCGTGACCCTCCGGACCCACTCGGGGTCCAGCTCCTCGTTCCCCAAGCAATCCAACCACGCGTCTTCCTCCCCATCGCCGTCCTCCTTGTACTCCCCAAAGTCGTTGAAGCCCCCCTCCGCCCTCTCGTCGTCCAGGTTGAAGGGGACGACCGGGACACCGCTGTCGGCCCAGAAGCGCTCGCCCTCGGTCATGGCGGGGGGCTGCGCGTCCTCCTCCGCGTCCGAGCCCACCATGTCGAGGATCTCCTCCACCGAGATAGCAACGACCGCGCCATCCTCAGCGGGGCCGCGCTCGGCCAGGTGCTTGCGCACGCCCGCACGCACGGCCTCTGCGATGGCCCCGCCCGCTGCGCCCCTGGCCACGCCCTTGCCGCGGTCCCCGTCCTCGTGGTCGCTCGGTTCGTCGTCCCCCTTCCCGACATCTTCCTCGTCGTCGGACGACCGGAGCTCGTCGGCATACGCCTGCCACTCGACCTCGATGTCGGGGGCCGGCCTGGTCTGGTGCCCCTCAATGTCGGGGGCCGGCCTGGTCTGGTGCCCCTCAATGTTGGGGGGCGCGGGCGCCACGGTGGGCCCGCCGGGCTGCTCTCCGAGAGCCCTCTCGAGTGCTTCCATGGGATCCATCATGTTCGTTCCGATTCGCTTGACGCAGATAAAACCTGTCCGGTACAGGAGAGAGCTCGCGGAGAGTGCGAAGGTCGGTGGGCTCCGAGACGTGGGTCTCTGCAGACCGCTGGCACCCTTTTGCGCGGTCAGTGGCCGCGAGGGAGGGGCGACCGGGGTGCGAGCGAATGTTTTGGGAGACGCTGAGTTGCCGAGGGCCATCTTGAGCCTGGGTCGCCCCCGCCTTCAGGCGCAGGGGCGCCAGGGCCGAGCGCGCCCACGCTGGTGCGACCGGCCGGCGCCAGTGCCCGCGGGTTTCCGGGCTGTTCAAGGCTCAGGCGATCACGGCGTGCTTGTCCCAGTAGTCGCAGGCGGCGGCGTACGCCTCCCGATCGATGGGGACCCCGCTCCCGCCCTCCTCCCGCCCCAGGGAGTTGCGCATCATGGTGATGGGCTGCATGGGCGTCTCGTGGTCCTCGTCCTGGGCCTTGATGCTGATGATACCCCAGGGGGCGTCGGGGACGTCGCCACCGTGCGCCTTGTCCCCCGCGGGCATGGCCTCGTACTCCTTCTGGATCTGCTCCCGCGAGTACAGGATCACGTCGAGCATCTTGGCCTCTGGCACCTGCCCCGCCACGTCGTCCTTGTCGAACCACCGGCTCAGGACTGCCAGCTCCTCGGGGCGGCGCTTCTTGTACCCGGACCGCACGAGGTTCCGGTTGGCGTCGGTGATCTCGAGGCTCCCCAGCTTGGCGCCCACGAAGTTCGGGACGAAAACGTGCTTGCAGAAGGGGGCGTACCCGTCGTGCAGCGCCGCCCCTTGGGCGTGATGCTCATGCACGCGCCGGACGAACTCGGCCTTGTCGAAGGCGATGCGGGTGCCCGAGTAGTTGGGGTCGTCCCACTGGCGGAGGGCGAAGCCATCCAGGAAGAAGACGTCGCCTGCGGGGGGTGGCAAGGGGGGGGCGTTCGTCCGGGGCTGGGGAGGGCCGGGCGTGGAAGGAGCTTTGGGGAGAAGCTCGGAGGCCCCTCACCTGCCAGGGGGTTGGAGCTTGCCATGGTCCGGGCCGAGTGCACGAGCTGCCTGGGGCGGAACAGGGGGGCCACTGCGCGGGGTATGGTCGTACTCGTGGCCAGAACCGACTGCATCGGGGACACCGGGCCAGCAGCGGGACAGATTCCGGCACGAGAGGGAGTTGGGCAGGGGGGAAATGATGTCGTCGGACGTACGGGCTGGCGTCTCTCTCGTTTGAGGCGATGCGCACCTCTTGTCGAAAGACGGGGGTGTCTTCGACGCATCTGAATGCAGGACGAGGGCTGGAACGCGCTGGGCACCGTTTCGCGTTGCCGGGAAACACGTTCGTGGGGAATGCCCCCCATGTTTCGGCGCCCGGCCGCGGTGGTCGGGGGAACTCCCCGGGGTTCTTTGTCGGCTCCCCGCCTGTGCCTTACAATCAATAGTCCGCACATTGCCTCGCCCGTTATTCACAGGACCGTATCACTGGCGCCGCGCTAGGGTTCGATGGGGAAGAAAGGGGATGGGAACGGCGGGCAGCCGCGGAGCGTGGAGGCGGCGGGCGGGGCTGCACACGGAAGCGTCGCGAAGGAAAACGCGCATGTAAGGGGGGAGAAGCCTAGGAAATGGGGTTCCCCCGGCAGCGGGGGAGGGGGGGGGGCGAAGAGCGGCAAGCCCCTCTTCGTGAAGGGGGGCGGCGTGGGGGCCAAGGGAAAGGCCCTCCACGGCGAGCCCCGCGCGGTGACGGATAAGGCCAACGGGGCCGGCCAGCAGCCCCCCGCGGGCAAGAGGAGGCTGGAGAAGAGGCCCGCCGGCGCCGGGAAGAGCTGGAAGAAGAACCTCGCGGGGGGGCCGCCGGGCGCGTCCCCCGAGGAGGAGCGGGCCGCGGCCGGCCAGGGGGCGGGGCCGACGTCCAACTGGGAGGCGCTCCGGGCGCAGATGGGGGACGGGAAGGGGAAGAAGAAGAGGCGAGCTGCGGCGGACGCGGACGATCTCGCCGCGACGCGGGCCAACCGCGGCCCCGGGGCCGTCGGGGACGAGCGGGGCCTCACCCGCGTCCTGGCGCTGGACTGCGAGATGGTCGGGGTGGGGCCGGCGCGCAAGAGCGCCCTGGCGCACGTCGTCGTGGTCAACAACTCGGGGCACACCGTGTACGAGTCCTACTGCCGCCCCGCGGGCAAGGTCACCGACTTCCGCACCAAGTACTCGGGGGTCACCCCGGCCAACCTCCGGGGGGCTCCGTCCTTCAGGTGAGGTGCCCGCGACCCGCCGCCGCCGCCGTCGCCGTCGCAGCGCGCGCGGCCGTCCCTACTCACGGCGCTCCCGCCCCCGCTCCCGCCCCGCGCAGCGACGTGAGGGCCAAGGTGCAGAAGATGCTCGAGGGGCGCGTGCTCGTCGGGCACGCCCTGCACAACGACCTCGCAGCCCTGGACCTGGAGCACCCGCCACGGCTGATTCGCGACACTTCGACGTACCCCCCCCTCATGTCGGACCCGGCCGCGGAGGGGAGGGAGGGGAAGGCGCGGCCCCGGGCGCTCAAGCACCTCGCCGAGGAGCACCTCGGGCTGCAGATCCAGAAGGGCAACCAGGGGCACGACCCCACCGACGACGCCCGCTGCGGTGAGTGGCGCCCGGGGCCCGGCGCCCGGCCCCGCGTGCCGACCGGCCGGGGGACCCCGCCGGCCAACCCCCGCCCCCCCCACCCGCCCCCCCCGCCGCAGCGCTGTACCTGTACCACCGGTTCAAGAGGGACTGGGAGGACGGCATCCTCAAGGGCAAGGTGAAGGTCGCGAGGAGGGCCAAGGACGGGGAGAAGGCCAAGAGGGAGAAGGGCGGCCGGGCCACACGGGTCGGGGTCAAGGGCGGGGCGGTCGTCAAGAACGCCGTGGGGCGCAAGATGAGCAAGAAGAAAGTGCTTGCCGGCGGGGCCATCAAGGAGCGTGCAGACCTGTACGACCTGTGAGGGGGCGGCCCCGGGGGTGGCCCACGGGTCGAGGGCTGCCACCGCGTGGGGCCACCCTCCGGCCGTGGGCTGCCAGGGTGTTCTGGCGCGGGCGCGCCGGCTCCCTTTCTTTCACCCGACCCCGCGGCGACGCGCGGTCTTTCAAAGGAGCGACTCGCGTACGCGCGGATAGACCCATCGGAACCCGGACTGCGCCGCATCGCCCATTCCTCCCCCCACCACGAACTCCGCCCACACCGTGGAACCGGCGATTTCACCCACGCGGGACGTTATAGCGATGCTGGGCCGCGTGTCCAGGCGGGCACTTCGCCTCGGAGGTGGCGTCCAGGAGGCGTTCGCGCTCTCATCACGCGGCATCGCGGGGCAGTTCGGGGAGAACGCCTTCTGCGCCCCCTCGTCCTCTGGGCGGGCTTCTGAGAGCTTCTACGCTGCGGGGCGCTGGATTCGCGACTCCCCCCGCGTGTCCCACAAGTCTAAGATCCCCGAGGACGCGGAGACAATCGACGTGACCTTCATCAACCGCGACGGGAGCGAGCAGACGGTCAAGGTCCCCCTCGGGTGGCACATGCTCGAAGCCGCCCACGCCTACGACATTGAGCTCGAGGTGAGGACAATACTGGGACGGGTGCAATATTCGTGGACGGTGCCACCGCTTGCTCCCTATCCGACCCCGTTTTCCCGATGGGAATCGACGGCGGGGAGCGGGGGCTCTGGGGGGGAACGGCTCAGGGGCCCTCCCTGAGCCCCTCCCTAGTGGACCCCTCTCCCGCAGGGCGCCTGCGAGGCATCGCTAGCCTGCTCGACGTGCCACGTGGTCGTACAGCAGCAGGATCTCTTCGAGGCCCTCCCCGAGCCCGACGAGGACGAGGAGGACATGCTGGACCTCGCCTTCGGGTTGACCGAGACGTCCCGGCTGGGGTGCCAGGTCATCGCGGCCAAGGAGCTCGACGGCATCCGCCTCAAGATCCCCTCGGCCACCCGCAACATGGCAGTGGACGGGTTCGTGGCCAAGCCACACTAGCTTTTGAACGGCGCGGCCGGGCCAGAATGCCCCCCTACTTCTTCGAGTAGCCCTTGATGCTCCGCTTGGACACCCTCCCCCCCGAGGGCCGCTTGATGCCCTTCTTCCGGTCCGCCTTCTTCTGGCCCCGGAGGTCGGCGCGCATGCGGGCGTCGAGCGGGGGGCCCTTCCGCTTCCCCTTGCCCTTCTGGGCGCTGCTGGCCTGCCCCTTGGCCTTGGCGTAGATGCGCTCCACCTCGCGCATGCGGGCCTTCATGCTGATGTCCTCCTGGTCGGCCGCGCTGATGGCCTTGGCCTTGGCCTTGGCCATGATCCCCGCCACCCTCCTCTTCTTCCGCGCCTTGGCCTCGGCCACCTTCTTGAGCGGCCGCGCGTCGATGGCCCGGAGGCGCTCCTTCTCCGCCTCGATCTCCTCTGGCGTCACCTGCTCGATCGGCCGGTTGTACTTGTCCTCGTCCTCCCGGAACCAGTCGGGGAGCCCGTCGTCGTGGAAGGCGTACTTGTTGTACGCGGCCTCCATCACCGACCGCTTGTCCTTGCTCCGCAGCATCTTGCGCGCCAGCGCCATGACCTCGGACTTCTGGTTGTCCGTCAGCGATTCGAACTCGTCCTCCGAGTCTGACGACGCCGAGTCGTCGCTCCCGTCGCCCACCTCGGGCTCCACCGCCCGGACCACCTCGAAGCCGCCCTTGCCGCCCTTGCCCGCCTTGTCCCCCCGCGCGGGCTTGGCGTCCGCCTTGCGCTTGTCCTCTTTCATCTGAGCGATGGCCTCTGCCTCCTCCACGTCGCTGTCGGCCTCATCGTCGCTCAGGGCGACGCCGTTGATCACGGCGTCGCCCTCGTCGCCGATGTCCTCGTCTTCCGAGTCCACCATCCCCGCCATCTGCGAGCTCGGGGGGGGGGGGTGTCAGCGGGCGGCGTTGACACCAGCATCCGGCGGCCAGCAGAGCTCCGCGGCCAGGGGGGCGGGGCGAGAGAGGTATCGGGCCCCGGATTGAGGTTATCGAGGCACTGGTAGCCCCGACCCTCACCCAAAAGGGACCAGCGTTGATCTACCCTGTCTTCGTGAGGCGGCGTGCCGACGGAGAGGAAACGGCCGCGCCCTCAAGAGTGGTACAGGGGGGGGTGCATCCGGCCCGGGCGCCAGCACTCACCCCGAGCGCGTCCGAGAAGGCCGCGTCGCCGAACCACTGCTGGGCGGCGGCACTCTTGGAGGTCGTCACGCCGGCCTTGCGCTTGTCGAAGGTGACGATCAGCCCCCCGTCGCCCTCCTCCTCGGGCCCCCGAGCCATGCGCCGGGACACGGCCGCGGCCTTGCCCCCCAGCCGCTCGACGGCGTCGGCCCCGCCCCACCCATCGTTCCCGATCTCCCCGTCGTCGTCCATGCGCTGGATCTTGACCGCGTCGTGGTCTCCCAGCTGCGTCTTGCCCAGCGTCCCCTGCTTGAACCGCTTCTGCTGGTGGCTGCGCTCCAGCATCTCCTCCATCAGCTCCTCATACCGGAGGCGGTCCTCCCGCTCACTGTCCCCGTCGCTCTCCTCCTCCGACCCGGACCCGTAGTCCGACATCTCCTCCATCTCCTCCTCGCTCGACTCGAAGTCCTCCACCTCGGGCACCCCCGCCTGTGCCACGGCCTCCACCCCGCTCTGCGTCTTGATCCGCTTGAGGTCGAAGAGCTCAACGTCCTCCCCGTCCTTGTCGTCCTGCTTGTTGGTCGTCTGGGCGGCGCGGATCTTGCGCTTCTTCTTGAGCTCCCTGGCCTTCTTCTTCTCCCGCTTGGACCGGTCGTCCATGCGCGCGCGGATGTCGGCCATTTCCCGCAGCAGCGCCTCGTCCGTGCCCTCCTCCCCGGCCGGCGCCCCCTCCTCCCCCTCCCCCTCGCTCCCGCTCCCACCCTCGTCCTCCTTGGCCGCCTTGGCGTTCTCCTTCCTCCACTTGTCCACCTGTCTCCGCAGCTGGTTCCGCCACTTGAGCAGCTGCCGCAGCTCGCTGCGCCCCAGCACCTGCAGGTCCTGGCACAGCGCCCGCACCTCTGCCGTCGTGTGCTGGCTCAGCCGGGCCAGGTCGAGGGTCCGCTCCACCTCGTCGTCGTCGAAGTCCTTGTCATCCTCGGCGCGGGGGATGACCTCGGACTGCGGCCCGTCGATGAAGAGCTGCGTGGCGCCCCCGAGGAGCTCCGGGGCGCGCTCCGAGAGGACGAAGTGCACGGCCGAGAGGGCCTTGTGGGTGGTGGAGATGCCCTCCTCGTACCCTTCGCGGAAGCGCCGCTGCTTGGTCTTGAGCTTGAGGAGGGCGTCGGGGCCCATGGCCCGGGGCCCGTCGTCGACCTCCTGGAAGAGCGTCTTGTGGTCGAGGAGGCGCGGGTCGATCTTGGAGGGGGCCTTGTAGTCGAGGCACACGACGAAGATCTCGGCCGACGTGTTCCGGGAGGACGGGGGCTTGGTGGCCTCCACCTTGCCGAAGAGCTGCTGGAAGGCGTACAGGAGAGACGTGTACTCCTTCGAGCGGAAGACCTTGGTGACGAAGGTGCCCCCGGGGCGGAGGAACTCGCAGGCCAGCTTGCACGACTCGAGCACGAGCCAGGCCTGGGAGTAGGCCTCCGTGGCCCAGGCACCGCCAACGTTGGGGGCGCCGTCGTGGATGACGCAGTCGAACATCTGGCCCTTGGCCGTCGCCTTGATGTCCTGCCTCGCCTTCTGCGTCGTGATGTCCCCCTGTAGCGTCGTCACGCCCCGGATGGGCTTGATCGCCACGAGGTCAATCCCCAGGATGAGGGACGCCACAGGCATCGTCTTGGCCGCCACCTGGAGCCATCCCCCGGGGGCCGCGCACAGATCGAGGCACGCCCGCGAGTTCTCGAGGAAGTGGTACTTGCGGTTCAGCTGCACCAGCTTGAAGGCCGCACGGGAGCGGTACCTGCGCGGGCATGGGAGGCGGGAGGCCGGACGGGATTTTAGGGCTGCTGCGGGTGAGGAGCGTCCCCCGGAGGAGGGCGCGCCGGGCGACGCGGCCGTGGCCCGAGGGGAGGTGTCCCCTGTGTTATACGACGTGCGGTGGGAGTGCGCGTGTAGGCCCAGAGGCCACGAGGATTCTGGACGGAGACGGCGGAGAGGTCGCGGGGAAGGGCCCCGGAAGCGAGGTGTCGGCTGCCTGAGCAGCCGGGCGATTACGCTGCGCACAGGCTCTATCTACACGGTATGGCCGGCATTTCGCACTGATACGAGTCACAAAAGCCCGGAAAAGGCCGATGTCGCGGGCGAAAGGCCCCGGAAGGGGAGCGGGTCGGCGGGAGGGCGCACCCCTGCTCCTTCGCCAGGTGGTAGTACTTGTCCAAGCGTCCCTTTCCCTTTTTGGTCTTCTTCGCCATTGCCTGCTCGTCCGATACCGCGCCGACAAGCGCAAGTGGGAACTGGGGCAGGGGGAGGGCCACGCGCGGCTTTCGTGCAGGGTGGATCGACCCCCGCCACCATGCTTCTGACACGATCGGCGGCGCCCACGGCGTCCACAAGAGTGGGATCCACGCCGCGTCCGCGGGCACTTCAGACGAAAAAGGTTCCGTCTCCACCGCCCGCCATCGCTTCGGGGCTCATCTGTCCTCCCGGCTGGAGAATCCCGTCCCCGTTCCCCCCGCACCCGCACTGGGAGCCTCGGGGCGAGAACACCGGGCCGTCGCCCACCGCACAAGCGCCGAGAGACATGGGAAGTGGACGCGACAAGAAGAAAAAGAAGAACCCCAACGCCCCCGGGCACGGGGCCAAGAAGACCGCGGGTGAGCACACCGGAATGGGCGCCGACTCGCGACCCCCACCTCGCCCGCCCCAACGGGACCCCCC
>Ga0181581_10004592_pt1 | contig 10750 bp, 3 predicted proteins | sample 071ome_22_FD_132433 | JGI IMG/M metagenome (GOLD analysis project Ga0181581, IMG submission 132433) | Coastal salt marsh microbial communities from the Groves Creek Marsh, Skidaway Island, Georgia - 071404AT metaG (megahit assembly) | ecosystem: Environmental > Aquatic > Marine > Intertidal zone...
ATCGTATTCCCGGCCAGTGATTTCTGCGGTATTTGTGACCGTTGCGGGGATGCCGGCGGGAGAGGGTGCGTCGACTGTCGCATCGAAAACCAAAATCGGAAAATCAGAGGTGTTCAGTGCCCCAATCGTCCAAGTCAGCTTTCTATTTTGTGCGTCATAGACTGCAGTGCCTTGCGTCGGATTGGTGCCGATACCTGATGTGATTCCAACATAGGTGACTCCGGTTGGAATCGTATCGGTCACGACAACATTAGTCGCATCGTTTGGGCCGAAGTTTACAGCACCGATCGCAAACTGGAGGGTATCGCCAACATTCGGCGTCGGGTCGCTTACTACCTTAAAGACAGCCAGGTCGGTCTGCAGCGGAACGACGTGTGCGGTGTCAGTATTGTTGAGAAGATTTGGGTCTGTCGTGGGCGTCGCCACCGTGGCGGTATTGTCGATCGCCGCAATCATCCCAGAGGCTGGAGTGTCGACGGTTACCTGCACCGTCAACTGTTTTTGACCAACAGGGAAGTTATTGCCAAGAATCCAGGTGACCTCTCGCGTGCTGGCGTTATAGCTGCCGCTGTCACTTGACAAGACATACGTCACTCCAGCGGGAATGGTGTCAGTGACGGTCACATCTTGGGCGAGGCTGGGGCCAGCGTTATCGACTGTAATCGTGTAGATGAGCGTATCACCGACATTCGGCGCGGCATTGTCGACCGTTTTGCTCAAAATCAGGTCGGCCTGCTGAGGGGTGGTTGGGGTCTTCGCCGAGTTGTTCCGGTTGTTGGGGTCCCAGACGTCGCTTGTGGTAATCGTGACGGTGTTGAATTCCGTCGCGGTGCTGGTGCTATTGACGTCAACAGTAATGGTCAGCACTAACGGAGCGGTCACAGTGGCGGACAGTGGAACCGTCCCCACATCCCAGGTCCAGGTGCGTCCGGTCGGGTCAGCGGCAAGGTCTTGTAAGAAAGTGGTCCCCGCTGGTGCGCTAATGTCAGAAGGGGCTGGCGGGTCAACATTCGCGGGGAAGACATCCGTTAGCTTGACGCCCGTCGCCTCAGACGTGCCGAGGTTGAAGAGACTCACGGTGTAAGTCACGCGGGTGCCAGCGTTAGGCGTGGGGTTGCTCGTCGTCTTCTTCACGCCGAGGTCGGCGTACTTTGGCGTGACCGTGGCGTCGTCACGGTTGTTGGCCGGATTCGGGTCGGGTTCGGCGACCGCAGTGATCTGCGCGATGTTCGTTCGGGCGGCTGGGATCGTGTTGACCGCCGGTGCCAGCACGAGAGCTTGAATGGTCAGCGTCTGCGTGTTCCCTCCGCCGGTGAGCACCGTGCCGATGTCCCACACACCGGTAGCCACGTCGTAGGTGCCCTGGCTTACCGTCGGCGTGCCCGCAATCTGGAGCCCCGCGGCCGGGAATGTGTCGGTAAGTTCCACGCCCGTGGCCGCGTCGGGCCCGTTGTTGGTGACCGTCACCGTGAACGTGACGGTATCACCGACATTCGGCGTCGCGATATCAACTGTCTTGAGTACAGCGAGGTCCGCGGTGTTGACGGTAAACGTGGCCGTGTTCGACGCGACGTAGTTGTTGAGTTGGCCCAGATTCGTGGCACCGGAGCCCGTTCGCTCGTAGGCGTTGGGGTTGTTGGGGGTGATCTGACCGGGGCTGCCATTCAGGCTTGTCCACCGCACGTAGTCGGTGTTCGTGATCTGCTGATTCGCCGTAAATGATCCTTGTAGCGTTCCGTCGATCGTCAACGTAATCGTACGGCCACTCGGATTCTTCTCAAAGTCGAAGGGGGTGGTGGTGGAGAGTGTACTGCCGCTCAGTTGGAAGTTTGCTTTGGTAACGCGGAGTTCCGTGTCGTCCACCGACGTCAGCACCGGCGAGGCGATCTCCGGGGGCAGGATGTCGGTGAGCGTGGCGTCGAAGGCGTCGGTCTGGCTCGTCGCACCCTGCTCGATCACGATCGTGTAGGTGACCGGGTCTCCCGGATTGCCACCGAGTCCACCAACTGACACGGTCTTGGTGGTTGTGAGTTTTGGTTCGATGATTGTGACATCGCGATTTCGAGCCTGGTTCGAGGAGGCGGTCCGGTTATTCCATTTCAGCTGGGCACGATTGTTCAGCCTGACCCCGGAATGGTTGGCGTTCACGTTGAGCACAACGGTCTCAACGAAAAAGGTGATGGTCTCGTCGGTCGAGCTGTCAGTGTCGGTGTTGACGATGTCACCCAGATCCCAGGTGACAACGGTGCCGTTGCTGTTGCGGCCTGGCGGATTGGTCAGCCCCGGCACGGAAAGGACTGCGGGGTTGCTGTTCACCGGTGCTCCCTGGCCCACGTAGGCGAGGCCGGGGTTCATGCGGTCGATCAACTGGGCAACTGGCGTCCGTCCCTGGGGAATCGTCACCACGATCTTGTAGGTTGCCAGCTCCCCGATTACGGCCTGCGTAATGGAGTTGGCGGCACTGATGATCGAGGTCGAGACGAGCGTCTTCGCGACCGTCGGCTTGGCCACTGTCACGGTGGCCGAATCACTCGTCGTGTAGTTGTTCAGCTCACCCTGGCTCGTTGAGCCGCTGCCGGTTCGCTCGTAGGCGATCGTACTGTTGGGCGTAATCTGCCCGGGATTGCCCGGGAGGCTCGTCCATTTGGTCGTGGCGGTGTTGGTGATCGCCTGGCCGCTGGTCACGTTGGCGTCGACGGTCGCCTGAAACGTGAGTGTGCTGGTCTGGTTCGGGGTCAGCTGCGACCAGGTGGCGGTGAACGCGGTACCGCCGCCCGAGGTGGCGAGCGTGTTGGGAGCGACACCTGCGGTGTGGGCCAGACTGCCGGTGACATAGGTGACGCCGCTGGGCAGAAAGTCTTCGAGGCTGAGATTGTGCGCCGTTGTCCCACCACCCGAGACGACGATCGTAAATGTCGCCGTGTCGCCAGCCTGAGCCGTGGTCGGGCTAACGGTCTTATCGATGCTCACTTTCGGCTCAATCACGTGGACCGGGTCGGCTTTGACTGCCGGAAGCGTGTGGCCTGTCCAGGCGAGCTTGGCCGCATTGGCCGGAGTTCGAATAACCTGCGGCACGAACCGGTCGTTGAGCACGACGGCTTCGATGCGAAAGGTGAATCCGTGCAGCTGGTCGTCTGTATTTGAGTTGACGATGTCGCCGAGTTGCCATTCAGCGACCGTGCCATTCTGGGTCAGTGTCGGGCTGTTGATATTTGCCAGGCCGCCGACGGTCACCCCCGGGTCGACCGTCGGCGTGCCGACGACCCGCACGAAGCCGAGCGCGTCTGTGAACGTGTCGGTGAGAATTGCAGCCGGCGTCGTGCCCTGCGGCACCTCGACCCGCAGGTCGTAGGTAACCAGTTCCCCGATTACAGCCTGCGTATTTGAGTTCCAGGTGTCGACGATCGACGTGCCGACGAGGGTCTTGGTGACAGCTGGTGCTTGAATGGTGACCGTGGTGTCGTCGGTGATCCCCGCCGGCGGCAGGTAGTTGGGACCGCCCTCGGTGGAGGCGTAGTTCGTCAGCGTGGCAGTGTTGGTGATTACTTCGAGTGGCTTGACGGTGGGTGCCAACTGCAGGTCGTAGGTGATGACCGCAATGTTCTTGCCATTTGTTGGATTACTGGTCGCGAGCGCGCCTTGGGTGGACGTTCCCGTCGTGAACGTCACCGCGTTGGCATTGTCGTTCCACATCACCTTCGGCGTCGAGAGATTTCCTCCAAAGGCACTCGTGATCGACTGATTAGGGAAGGCGACTGTTCCAAACAGGGGGCTCCCGGAAACGTAGCCTGTCGGAACACCCAGGTATGACACGTTCGTAAGCGTTTGCGCGTAGAGATAATCACCCGTGGCGGTGCCGCGACTCAGAGCGAAGTCAAAGTTGCCGGAACCAACAGCGTTCAAGCCGGTCTGAAAACCCTGTTTCCCGTTGGCCGTGACGGCGGTGAAATCGAAATAGTTATATCCCCCGCTGTTTTGTCCAATGGCAGACGCACCTGATTGCGATGGGATTTGGTAGGGGTTGGGATACACCGTCGTGTCAATCGAGCCCGAATAGACCCCCACGAGGCTGGTGCCCTGATCGACCCATTGAAAGGTGATACCAGGACCACCGCTGGCTGCAGTCACTCCATCAACAAGCTCAATTCCGCTGCCAAAGAGATCGCCCGTGTAAGGCAGTTTGCCCCCCATGCCATCGGTGACTTGAAGATTCAGGCCCGCACCACCCGTAGGGATCTGAAATCCGGCTGGCAGTGTGTCTTTAATGGAGACATCAAACGCGCCGTTGGCACCACTGCCGGTGTTCTCAACGATGATCGAAAACTTGACGAGATCGTTGCCGACTACGTTTTCCAGCGTGGCGTCAATCGGCGTGCTGGCCAGACCATTGGAGTTGATGGTGCCGGTAAAGGCCCCGCCCGCCTGGCCTGGGGCCGAAAAGGTGACCCCAGCCGGCGCGACCGGTGTCGGCGTGAAGACGCCGGACGCATTGGACGTCGAGACCACACCCTTGGTGATCCCCAACTCCGGTTCAGACATCGTCACCTGGGTGATCGCCGTACTGGTGGTGATCTGGTTCCCCGTCTCATTGCGTTCACTCTGCTGAGCCTGGTTGGTCAGCAGCAACCCGTCGCCGAAGGGTTTGTTCGAGGCGGTCACCGTGAACAGGATGTCGCTAACGGCTGATCGGTCGGCCGGATCGGCAAAGCTGCCGAAGGTCCAGGTGACGCTGTTGGCCGCAGCGTTTGCCGTCGCCGTCCCCGGATTCGGCCCATTGATCGGAGCCTGGGAGAAAGTGTCGGTGGGGCCAAAGCTCCACTGGCCGGCCCCCGGTGGCGTAGCCGCAGGACCGCCACCGGCGAAGGTCAGGTCCTGCGCCGGGAAGACCGGCAGCGGCAGGTAGTCGGTGAGTTTGTAGTCCTTGATTCGCGAAAATGGCACCGTGTAAGTGAGCCGAAACGTGACGTCGTCACCCGCCGTCACCCGCTGGCCAGCCGTTGGTGTGGCCCCGTTGATCGCGTAGAGCGTTTTCGTGGCTCCACCACTGACGAGGGTGAACGACCGCGATGAGCCGTCACCGACCGTCTCACCCGTTGGTGTCAGGTCGGCATAGGCAAGCACCTCGCTGGTGAGGTTTGCGGTGTCGGTTAGGCGGTCACCCTGCACGACCGCGGCGTTAGGGGTGGGGGTGACGCGGAAATTGTTCAGCACCTTGGCGCGGAAGACGATCGTGCCGGTAGTGCCTGGACCAGCCGGGGCCGGACTTGGCTCCGCCCCACCGGTGCCGCCGGCGGGAATGGCTGCCCCGAGCACGTCACTGCCACTGGTAAGCCCGAGTGCTGCCAGCTGGGCTGCCACATCGAAATCGACCGTCTGTTTGCCATTGGCCTCAAACGTTGCCGAGACATTGGCGGGAGCAAAGCTGCCGGAAATGGAATTGGTCTGCTGGGTATAGGAAATGGTCGGAGTGAAGGTTGAGTCATACTCTTGGCCATCCGACAACACATCACTGACCGCCAGATCGCCGAGGGCAAAGAAGTCGCTCACCTGGAAATTCAGGCGGTACTCGATCGTGTCACCCGCCCGGGGTGAGCCCGGGTTGGTGAGGTTGGTGAAGGACTTCTGCAGGGCAACCGAACGGGCGGTGAGGGCATACTGGGCATCCGGATCAGTCGGATCGCTTGTGATCGTCTGCTCAGTCGGGAAGTTCGGGTTGCTGCTGGTCCATTTTCCAGAGGCCTCTGAGGTATTGGTGATGACGGTTGTCCCACCGGTGCCCAGCGGGATGACGTCGGCACCGTTGGCATCCTTCTGGGCCACGTAATACCGGAACGACATCTGCACATCGGAATCACTACCCGTGCCAACCACCTGATCGAACTGCCGTGACAGAATGCCGCCGGGCGTTACCGCGGTGGGGGTAGAAATATCGGTGATCGTCGTCGAGCCGTTCCCACTCACGGTGGTCAATGACACAAACTGCACTTCATCGGGCAGCGTGTCTTTCAAGAGAAGGTCGGTCACCGTCTGGCCGTTGGCCACTGCCATACTGACGGTGTAGGTGTGGGTGAAGTTGGGGCCGGTGGCGGTCTCGTGCTCAGGCGTGTTCGAGGTCTTTTTGATCCGGAACAGCTGCGGCTGCACCGGATCCGTTGTGGTCGCACCGATCGTCGCCACGTCGACCGTCGGATTGCCGGCAGGGTCGGTCTGGTAGCGGAAGCCACCGGTTGCCGTGATCGAATACGATTGGTTCGGCTGGGCATCGGCACTGACCAGACCGGTAAAGTCGATATCGATCGCCGGCTGATCGGGCGCATAGCTGCCAAAGGGCAGCTGGACGACCACAAGCTGGTCGCCGGCCTTCCCGGGAACGATCACGGGCGAGCCGTCCGACTTCTTGGCAAACGGATGGACAGCCTGGCCTGCCGCGTCAAATGTCAGGACCGTCGTCTGAAGTGACTGCCCCTGATAACGAACACTGCCAGGTTTAAACGTCACGCCGTTCTCTGGAGCTGGCGGCGCATCACCCATCTTTGGCATCACGATATCAACAAAGGGCGAGTAGCCAATGTCGGCGGGATTCGTCGCGGTGTTGTCGAAGGTGACCACCAGCGGGATCTCCTCACCGATCAACGTGGCAACAGACGGCCCGTTGATCACCGCTGACGGTACCGCGTCGAGCGCGTAGCGGCGCTCGAGTTGCTCAGCACGCAGACGGTGTCGGCGACCGTAGCGTGGTGGTCCGGCGGCAACCCGCTGGTCTGGCCATACTCGTGTCGAAAAACCGTTTCGCCACTGCCCCGCCATGCTTATCTCCAACCCCTGTGTAACAGCTGTCGCCTACTAAAAGTGTCGTTACTGACCGGCCTCTGTAGGCCGCAACTCTCAAGTGTGGCCCCGAAATCAGCCCACAAAGTCTGCGCAGACGGCAGACCCTAGCCCCTCAAGCATACCCCCGTGTTTTGTCCAAGGCACGAAATCCGTCTTCTTTTTCAGGGTCTCTCGATCTCGAGGATGGATTACAGTGATCAGCGAATATTCACTGATTAACCCGCTGTGAGGCTGCCGAAAAAACCGAAAATGAAGGCTTGTCCGGCTGGATATGCCCGAACAAGAAAAATATTCGAGGCGGATGGTGCTGATGCGGCGACCAATGAGATGCGTCTGGCAGGCAGTTGCACTGGGTCTTGTCCTGTTCGTTACCGCGGCAGCAACAGCGGGCGAATCGTGGGCAGATCCTGAATTTCTGTCGGCAGCCGACTGCGACTGCTGCCCCGACTGGCAGCGGTACGCGATTTTCGATGTGCTGTTTTTGCAGCGGGATAACGCGACGAACGGAGCGGTGATCGCTCTCCAGGATGTTGGCGGCCAATTACAGCCGCTGTTCACCACTCAGTCTCTTCAGGCGGCGACGGCACCCGGAGTAAGGCTGTTTTATGGGGAACTCGGCCCAGATGATATTGGCTGGGAAGTGGGCTATGTCGGGGTTTACGGGATGTTCGGCTCTGCCGACCGGACGGGGCCTGACAACCTCTCCGTACCGGGAAATCTGGGCCAGAGGGTGACCGGCTGGTCGAGTGCCGATGAAATTCGCCCCACCTATGCCTCGAGCCTGAACATGGCCGAGTTCAATCTGTTTACGTATTGCTGTGAGACTGAGTGCCCAGAGGAGACCATTCTCTGGTCGCACCTGAACTGCGGACGATCATGTGTCTGCACGAACTGGCTGTTCGGCTTGCGGTGGGCTGGTCTCGATGAACAGGCTGACCTCAATGTTCGCTGCTGTGACGGCGATCCCTTTACCGCCTACTCCGTGCGGACAAGTTCGCAGTTTATTGGCCCCCAAGTCGGGGTTCGCAGTCGCCGCCAGTGGGACAACTGGGCGATTGAGGGCTGGGCCAAGGCGATGCTGGCCGGCACGATCCTGAGTTCCTCCGCCGATCCCATCACCTCGTCGTTAGCACCGGGTGTGATCTTTCGGGAAAGTCGCAACCTCAGCCGGGGTGGCGTGGGCTTTATCGGCGACCTCAATCTGTCGCTCGTCCGCCGGCTGACTGAAACCTGGTGGCTGCGGGCTGGGTACAACCTCATCTGGCTCTCCGGTGCAGCCCTGGCTCCGGATCAATGGGACTTCACCGACACACCGACGAGTGGCACAACGCTGGTGGGTGGCGGCGGTCTGTTCCTGCACGGTGCCAATCTCGGTATCGAAGCCCGCTGGTAGCCAGCAGGCTTTCTGGCCCATCATGTCGTCCGCTTGATGCCAGTGAGGGCAAACGGGTGCCGGCACATGGTGGCTTTACTCCTTGAGATCAAAGAGTCGTCTCAGGGCATCGAGGAGTCCGTGGGGTGGCCCAGCATGGCTTTCACTCCGGAGGGAGGCCATCGGTGGGTGGAGCATTTTGGCCGCGTAGCGGTCAAACGCCCGACGAATTTCATCGCGGGCAGCATCATCGAGATCTGGAAGTTTGCGAAACAGCCGATCGAGTTCAGCCTCACCAGTTTCATTCCAGCCGGCCCGCAGTTGCTCGATGACCGGCACCGTTGAGCGGTGGTGGAGATCACCCATGAAGCGGCGGGTCTCTTCGTCGACAATCGTCAGGGCGGCAGGCATTTCGCGTTGCCGCCGCTGCCGGTTGGCTTCGCAGGCCTGACCGAGATCGTCAACCGAATAGAGCCAGACCCCAGCCTGCTTGCCGATACGCGGGTCGAAATCTCGCGGCACGGCCAGATCGAGCACCACTAGTGGTCGCCCCTGCCGCTGTGGCTCAATCGCCAGAAATGCCTCGAGTGTGACCACGGGCTCAGTCGCCCCAGTGGTACTAACAATCAGATCAGCGGCGATCAGTTCCGTCGCCAAGTCTTTGTAGGGTCGTGCGGTACCGCCAAGTCGTTGGGCCAGTTGTTCAGCTCGTCCTGCCGTTCGATTGACCACATGCACATCACGGGCTCCGGCATCGCGGAGGTAGCGAAGTGTCTCGGCGGCCATCTTGCCAGCACCGATAAGGAGCACCCGCTTGTCGTCAAACCGCTCAAACACACCAGAAGCGAAATCGGCAACGGCCACGCTGGGGATCGAGAGTCGCTCTCGGCCGACTGCCGTTTCACTGGCCACCCGCTTGGCTGCCCGCAGGGCCGCCTGAAAGAGTTCGCCGGTTAGCGGACCGGTTGTGCCGCTCTGCTGGGCAATCTGCCAGGCCTGTTTCACCTGAGCCACAATCTGTGGTTCACCCAGCACCATGCTGTCGAGTCCGGCGGCAACACAGAACAGATGCTTGACCGCAGCCGGCCCCTGGTCACCACCCAGTACCTGACCGGCGCTGGTTGGATCGACACCGCGGCATTCAGCCAGAAACAACGCCAGTTCATCGGGTGGCGGTGGCCCCTGTTGCTGCTCGGCAGCTGCGTAGAGTTCCACCCGGTTGCAGGTTGAAAGGAGCACCGCTTCGCTCCCCGGAAACTGCCTGCGAAAGCGAGCCAGGGCTTCTGCTGCCTGGTCAGCCGAGAAGGCAAGCCGCTCGCGAAGTTCAATGGGAACGGTCCGGTGGCTGCCGCCGACAAAGGTCAGGCTCATGCGTCACCTCGCCGCGCGGGGATGACCAGCCGTGAACTGGAGGACTGGGGTGGCATGCCATGCCGCGTCTTTCCGAAAACGCCCCAGAGAATGGACGCCGTCAGCAGGCAGAGGCTTATCAGTGATAAGACGGCAGTGATGCGACGGCCACTGGCCTGTCGGACAACAGCCCGCGAGATGATCGCTGCGGCAATCAGCCAAACCACGAGCATGCCCATTCGCAGCACAACGGGGTCGTTCCACGGCACCGTCTCCAGCAGACCCCGTTGCCGATTGACGGCATTGAGCACCATGCCAGAGAGGAAGCCACTGCCGCCGGCCCATGCCGCGATGAGTGCCATCCGCGACGACCACAGCGAGAGTTTTTCAAGGCTGGGCATCCGGAAGCCCTGGAGTGGCGCCTGCTTCCGAGCCAGTCGGCCAGCCTGGATCAACCACATGCTGCCCGCCAGACCTCCCAGCACAATGGCCACACTCATGGCGAGGTTGAAACTGCCATGGATGATGCCCCAGATCTGGGTGGCCGGGCTTTGTGGAAACGGTTCACGGCTGGAGAGCTCTGCCGCTCCAATCAGGCCGAGCACCACAGGCAGCACGAACAGGCCCACCGGCGTCCGGGGATTGGCTAGGGTCATCCAAAGGGAGCCGGCGGCCAGCATCCAGGCAGCCAGCAGATACCAGTCGAAGGCACTGGAAAGAGGCAAGGCTGTGACCGTTGCTGCCCGCCAGACCAAGTAGAGCGTTTGGGCCAGCAGCCCGGCGGTCACAAAGCCCACCATGGTCGCGCCCCGCACGCCCGAGCGAAACCAGAGCCGGGTGACTTCAAAGGCCAGGGCCACACCATAGCTGGCGGCGAAGCAGACAACAGAGATGCGGGAGATGAAATCAGCCATGAACCACACCGGACCAGAAGAACCACGGCAGTGAACCGTGCCGTTGGACGAACCCCTCAAGTGTAGCCCGAGATTGGCCGATCACGACCCGGCAGCAGCCGGAAAAACGGCCTATACTTAGGATGATGCCGTCCCCTTCGCCTCCCACCGATGATGCCTCGCAGCTGCCTGCTTCTGCAGGCGGTACGGTTCAACAGTCCCTGTTTATGCGGGCCTGCCGCCGCGAGCCGGTGCCCCGTCCGCCAGTCTGGCTGATGCGGCAGGCAGGCCGCTACCTCCCTGA
>Ga0181581_10004593_pt1 | contig 10749 bp, 9 predicted proteins | sample 071ome_22_FD_132433 | JGI IMG/M metagenome (GOLD analysis project Ga0181581, IMG submission 132433) | Coastal salt marsh microbial communities from the Groves Creek Marsh, Skidaway Island, Georgia - 071404AT metaG (megahit assembly) | ecosystem: Environmental > Aquatic > Marine > Intertidal zone...
CCGCGTCTTGCATCTGAGATGTCTTAACAACTGAGTTCACAGGAAGAAGATCAATTTTCAGATCTTTACCTGCCATCGCGTGAACGCGATCAACATATGACTGGGCATTTTCAAGGAAAATACCGCCACCCCAAGCTGCCTGCACTTTCAAAGTGGTTGGGCCGTGACCCGCCGCATTGACAAGTGCTGGGAAACCGAGGCTGGAGGCTGCTGCTGTTGCCGTAGCTCCTTTCAGGAATGAACGGCGATCGAGTTTTTTGCTCATCGGACTACCTTTTTATCTATTTTTTTCTTGCGCATATCCTTTTCTGCTTCTCAGCAGTGCGCACTGGAATCCCATCCGTGGAAGGGTAAATACTGATGATTTCAATCACATCTTGCAAGGTTTTTGCGAAAAAACTGATCAGACCACTTTTACATTGAAACTTGTTTCCAAAACCGCCAATGTGACTACCTCAATTTGAGGAGAGTTCAAATGACAGATTTGAGTATCACGAGATTGCTGGTGGATCCAGTTTTAGCAAGGGCTCGCGAAAGCTACTCTGTGTGGCTTAACGATGACGACCACATTATGTCGGCTGATGAAATTGTCGCTCGAAGTTTCGAATCCGATGCGCTCATGATCTGCCATTCTGAGATTTTATCGAGCGATGTTGTTGCTCGTCTGTCTGATCGTTTGAAAATTGTTGCTAACTATTCAGTAGGTGTTGATCACTGTGATCTCGGGGCCCTGGAAGCGCGCGGCATAGTTGTTACCAACACACCAGACGTTTTGTCTGATGCGACCGCTGAAATTGCGATGCTTTTATTACTTGGTGCGAGCCGCCGTGCCTTTGAGGGTGATCAAATGTTGCGCCTCGGAACCTGGAAACATTGGGCACCCGTCGAAATGAACGGTATTCAAGTCAGTTCAAAAAAGCTTGGTATTGTGGGAATGGGACGTGTTGGCCAGACCGTAGCGAAGCGTGCGCGTGGGTTCGACATGGAAATTCATTACACCAACCGCAGTCGCCTTCCGGCCGAGTTAGAGCAAGGTGCAATCTACCACCCGACGGTGAAGTCACTGTTTGAGGCGGTTGACATGATTTCACTCAATTGCCCTGCAACCCCGGAGACAGACAATCTAATTAACGCCGAATCAATCGGCTGGATGAGACCAGGTGTTGTCTTTGTAAACACAGCCCGCGGACGCTTGGTTGACGAGAAAGCATTGATTGATGCACTGCACTCAGGACATATTGCTGCTGCAGGTCTCGATGTTTTCCAAAATGAACCTGGTGGCAACCCGGCATTTGCAGAATGCCCGAATGTGTTCATGTTGCCGCATTTGGGATCGTCGACTCGCGAGACTCGCAAAGCGATGGGTGATCGAGCACTCGATAATCTCGATGCATTTTTTGCTGGGGAAGAGCCGCGAGACCGACTTGTATAACGGTTTGCGAAATTTGGTCTGACCAGTTAGTCTATTGGTCCGACCACTTTGGATTGCCGGTGAATATTACATGAATGGGTATCTATCGACTCCGCGAGTGACGCGTGCAGCTGATGTCATCATGGATCAAATTGAACGATTGATCCTTGAGGGCAAAGTACGTCCAGGGCAAAAGCTCCCGTCCGAGCGCAGCCTTGCAGAAGAGTTTGACGTTTCTCGACCCACTGTACGCGAAGCGATTCAAAAGCTTGAGGCGCGGGGCTTGATCCAGCGACGTCATGGTGGCGGAACTTTTGTGGCTGAGCATGTCGGGTCGACATTTATCGATCCGATGATGGCGATGATACAGCGGTCGCCGGATGGGACTTTTGACATTCTTGAGTTGCGGTTCGCGCTTGAAAGTGTGGCAGCTTGGTTGGCAGCAGATCGCGCGACGGAGCGCGCGCGTGGCAATGTGCAGCGTCGCTACCACGAATTGCAGGCTGCGGTTCGCTCTCACGACTTGCATCGCGAGGCAAAAGCAGATGCGGAGTTTCACCTTGCGATTGCAGAGGCATCGCAAAACGGTGTGATCCTGCACATTATGCGATCGATTTTTGTGTTGTTAGAAGAGTCGATTGTGAAGAATTTGGCCGAACTGAACCTGGATCGAATAAGAAAACAAGATCTGGCTCTTCAGCATGAGGCGATTTATCGCGCGATCGTTATTGATCGTGATCCGGCGGCAGCCAGGAGGGCAGTCCGTCAACATATGTTAACTGTGAGCGAATCACTGGATCGTGAACGGCTTGCAGATACGAAACCGCGACGCCTAAAGGAGTTGACACAATCGACTTAATTTAAGCGTTGTTGATCACCAACCAACCCAACGAGGTGAACGATATGGCGAATACGCCAATAACAGTCGACCAAGATCCGGTCGAAACAAAAGAATGGCTAGAAGCCTATGAGTCAGTTTTACAGCACGAGGGTGCAGACCGTGCAGCCTATTTGCTGAACCAACTTGTTGCACGTGCCAGCCAGGAAGGAGCCAGTCTCCCGGTTGCCATGACCACACCGTACCGGAACACAATCCCTGTGCAGAACGAAGCACGGATGCCGGGCGATTTGTTCATGGAACGTCGTATTCGAAGTTTGATTCGCTGGAACGCTTTGGCCATGGTCATGCGGGCGAACAAGTCAGGTGATGATTTGGGCGGTCATATTGCAACCTACCAGTCTGCCGCGACTCTTTATGAAGTCGGATTTAATTATTTTTGGAAAGGTCCTGACCATCCTGAAGGACAAGACCTTTTGTATATCCAAGGACATGCAAGCCCAGGGATCTATGCGCGCTCCTTCTTGGAGGGACGCTTATCTGATAAACAACTCGATAATTTCCGCCGCGAAGTCGATGGTGATGGTTTGTCATCATATCCGCACCCATGGCTGATGCCCGATTATTGGCAGTTCCCGACCGTTTCGATGGGGCTCGGACCGATTCAATCGATCTACCAAGCACACGTAATGAAATATCTAGTCAACCGAGGCCTATCTGACCAGCCGAACCGAAAAGTTTGGGCGTTTCTTGGTGACGGTGAAATGGACGAGCCGGAATCACTCGGTGCGATCGGTCTCGCTGGGCGTGAGCGCTTGGATAACCTGATTTTCGTCATCAACTGTAATCTTCAGCGTCTCGATGGACCTGTTCGCGGTAACGCGAAAATTGTCCAGGAACTCGAAGGGCAGTTCCGCGGTGCCGGTTGGAATGTGATTAAAGTGCTTTGGGGTCGTCATTGGGATCCATTGTTTGCTCGTGACCGCCAAGGTCTTATGCAGAAGGTGATGGATGAAGTCGTCGACGGCGAATTACAGAACTGTAAAGCCAAGGGCGGGGCGTATACCCGTGAGCATTTCTTTGGCCAATATCCAGAGCTGAAAGACATGGTTGCTGATATGTCAGACGAGGATATTGCGAAGCTGAATCGCGGTGGTCATGATCCTACCAAAGTGTATGCGGCCTATCATGCGGCTGTGAACCATACAGGTCAGCCCACTGTCATCCTCGCACAGACAGTCAAAGGCTACGGCATGGGATCATCTGGCGAATCGGCAAACCCATCGCATCAGGTGAAGAAGCTGGATCTGGATAATCTGAAGGCGTTTAGAGATCGGTTTGCTATCCCAATTACCGATGATGAATTGGCTGATGTTCCTTACTACAATCCGGGACCTGACAGTCCTGAAAGTCGCTATCTGCAGGAACGCCGACAGACGCTTGGTGGATATCTGCCTGCCCGTCGTGCGTGGAAAGAACCATTGGGTTGCCCAAGCCTTGATGCATTTAAGCAACAACTGAAGGGAACTGGTGATCGTCAGATTTCGACGACCATGGCCTTCGTTCGTATGTTGTCGACGCTTGTAAAAGATAAAACGATCGGGTATCGCGTTGTGCCGATTGTTCCTGATGAAGCGCGAACCTTTGGCATGGAGGGGATGTTCAAGCAATTGGGTATCTATACAACCGAAGGTCAGAAGTACATCCCTCACGATGTGGATCAGGTGCTCTCTTATCACGAAGATAAAGCCGGGCAGATTCTCGAAGAAGGGATTAACGAGTCTGGAGCTTTCTCTGCTTGGATGGCGTGCGCAACATCATATGCAAACCATAATCAGCCACTAATTCCGTTCTACATCTACTACTCGATGTTCGGACACCAGCGCGTGGGTGATTTGACATGGGCTGCTGGCGATATCCAAGCAAAAGGATTCTTGTTGGGAGCGACTTCGGGGCGGACCACGCTTAACGGTGAAGGGTTGCAGCACCAAGATGGTCACAGTCATATTCTGGCGGGAACGGTTCCAAACCAGCGTTCATATGATCCAACGTACAGCTATGAGGTTGCTGTGATCGTGCAGCATGGTCTCAAGCAGATGTACGATGAGAACCAAAGTGTTTTCTATTACATCACCTTGATGAATGAAAACTACAACCATCCAGATATGCCTGAGGGTGTTGAGTCAGACATCATTAAAGGACTGTATCTCTTAAAGCCTGCGGCTCCAAAGATGAAGCATAACGTGCGTCTCTTAGGTTCAGGAACAATTCTCAGGGAGGTGGAAGCTGCCGCTGACATGCTTGCTGAGTTTGGAGTTGGTGCCGAGGTCTATAGCGCGACGAGTTTCAACGAATTGCGCCGCGATGGCCAATCTGCTGCTCGCTATAACCTGTTACACCCGGAGGCGAAAACAACTCGCATCAGTCATGTGGAAACAATGTTGGGTGGATCAGATGCGCCTGTTGTCGCAGCGACTGACCATATCCAGTTGTACTCGGAGCAGATTCGACCATTCTTGGGTAAAACGACTTATGTCACTTTGGGTACAGATGGCTTTGGACGTTCTGATTCGCGTAAAAAACTACGCGAACACTTCGAAGTTGATCGCCGATTTGTGACAATCGCAGCGCTTCGTGCGCTCTCGATGGATGGGAAAATCGATCCAAAGATTGTGTCGAAGGCGATTAAAGACTTTGGCATTGATCCAGATCGTCTCGACCCAGTGACGTTATAAGGAGGGATATCATGACAATGATTCGTGTACCAGATATCGGTGATGCCTCAAATGTCACTGTGATCGAAGTTGCTGTATCACAAGGTGATACGGTTTCTGAGGGCGATACATTAATTGTCCTTGAATCAGACAAAGCATCGATGGAAATTCCCGCCGATGCATCAGGTGTGGTCGGAAAAATTCATGTATCCGAAGGCGCTGAAGTCAATGAAGGTGATCCGATTTGTGAGCTTGAGGGCGCAGAATCGGTAACCGAGAAAGCGGCTGAAAATCCTGAGCCAGCAGCACCTGCTGAGGCGTCAGTAGGCGAGACAAGTGGTGCTCCACAATTAGTGTCAGTTCCAGACACCGGCAGTGCTGATGGCGTCACAGTCATCGAAATTGCCGTTTCTGTTGGTGATAGCGTCTCCGAAGGAGACACTCTGATCGTTTTGGAATCTGACAAGGCATCCATGGAGATTCCTGCACCAGCATCGGGTGTTGTGACTGCTCTGAAAGTGTCTGAAGGCCAACAGGTTGTCCAAGGTGATCCAATCTGTGAAATGACAGGCGGTGATGCAAACACTACTTCTACGCCTGCACCGCAAACATCATCCGAACCAGCTGCTCCGGCTGCTGCTGAAACGCCTGCTCCTCAATCCAGTGGCGGTATTGAAAAGGTCGTTGTGCCTGATACCGGTAACGCGGATGGCGTCACCGTGATCGAGGTCAGTATTGGTGTCGGTGATACGGTATCTGAGGGCGATACATTGATCGTTCTCGAATCAGATAAAGCCTCAATGGAGATTCCATCACCGGTCAGCGGGAAAGTATTGGCGTTATCTGTCAAAGAAGGTGACTCTGTTGCTCAAGGTGACGCGATCGCTGATGTTGAAGCAACGGGTGGGTCACAGCCGCAGGCTGCGACAGCACCCACTCAGCAGCCAGCTGCTGCACCGGCATCTACTCCAGCCCCGACTCCTAAACCTCCTGTGGTTGAAGAAGCGAGTGTTCCTTCAGTCAGCTCGAGTGTGCATGCTGGACCGGCTGTGCGTGCGCTCGCCCGAGAACTCGGTGTCAATTTGGCAAAAGTTCCTTCGACGGGCCCACGTGGTCGAATCACAAAGGATGATCTACATAACTTTGTGAAAGCGAAACTGAAGGAAGCAGAGTCTGGTCAGTCTGCGAGTGGCGGATCAGGAATACCCCCGATTCCTCCAGTTGATTTTGCAGCCTTCGGTCCTATCGAACGGATTCCGATGAGTAAAATTCATAAGCTGACTGCAGACAACATGACACGTTGTTGGCTTAACGTACCTGCAGTGACTCAGTTTGATGAAGCGGATATCACGGATCTGGAAGCGTTCCGCAAGTCGATGAAAGCAGAAGCTGAAAAGAAGGGCGTGAGACTCACTCCGTTACCATTCTTGATTAAGGCATCAGCGCATGCATTGGCTGAACTTCCGCAAGTGAACGCATCGATCGATCTGGCGACAAATGAGATTGTTCGTAAAGGCTACATCCACATTGGGATCGCGGTTGATACTCCTGATGGGCTGATGGTTCCTGTCATTCGTGATGCCGATCAGAAGGGTATTTGGGAGATTGCCGCTGAGGCATCTGAGCTCGCAGACAAAGCGAAGAACAAGAAGTTAAAGCCTGCTGAAATGCAGGGTGCGACATTCACGATCTCATCGCTTGGTTCGATTGGTGGAACGGCATTCACTCCAATTGTTCCGTCGCCGCAAGCAGCGATTCTTGGCATCTCTAAAGCGTCAATGCAGCCTGTTTGGGATGGGTCTGCGTTCCAGCCTCGGCTGATGTTGCCACTATGCTTATCCTATGATCATCGAGTGATCAATGGAGGAGATGGTGCGCGCTTTACGACAATACTGAGTAAAGTGCTGGGTGATATTCGGCACTTGGTGTTCTAGTCAAATGCCCGGTTCGCCGGGCATTTTTTATTGTGTTCTTTTTGATTTCCAAAAGACCTCTTGACCGCCATCACGTCGAGCGAGTTGGCGAGCCATGACAAACAATACGTCCGATAGTCTGTTGATGTATTGCCTTAAGTCATCTCCGACAGTGTCCTCTTTCGACAGCGTGACAATGGTGCGTTCAGCGCGTCGAGCAACTGCCCGTGCCATATGGCAGAGCCCGGCCGTTTTAGAGCCTCCCGGCAAAATGAATTCTTTCAGCGGCGGGAGCTCTTGATTCAACCGATCGCACAAGATCTCAAGGTCTGACACCATGTTCGATTGGATCAACTGAAATCCGGGGACAGCCAGCTCTCCTCCGAGGTCGAATAAACGATGCTGGATGTCAGTTAATGGTTCGATCAATGGTTCGTCAGTGGGAAGTTCTGCGAGCAGCAATCCGATCCAAGAGTTGAGTTCATCGATGGTGCCGACTGCTTCAATACGCGAGCTGTCTTTAGTCGTTCTAGACCCGTCACCGAGACCCGTCGTGCCATCATCGCCGGTTTTGGTATAAAGCTTTGTCAGTCTGTTACCCATTGGATTCCTTGTGGCGTGTTGATAATTGCTCAAGTGGTTTTCGTATGATCATCAAAAGAACGAGCCCGGGAATGACCATCAGCGCAGTAATCACGAAGAATAGCGCCCAATTACCGCCTGTCCAGTCCACAAACCATCCTCCGCCTGATGCCAATACGGTCCTTCCGGCATTTCCGATAGAAGCGAGGAGTGCATATTGAGTTGCAGAGAAGGCTTTGCCTGTGAGTGCTGTCAGGAAGCTCACAAATGCGACCGTTGAGAATGCTGTTGTGAAGTTGTCGGTCAAAATTGCCAGTAACAAGATGGATTTGTCGGGTCCAGCCATCGCAAGCCAGGCGAATAATAAATTACTCCCCGCCATTGCCACTCCACCGATGAATAAACCGCGTGTGACGCCGAGACGGACGTTAATGACACTGCCAATCAACGCAAAGATACAGGTTGCAAGTCCACCGTATAGTTTTTGGTAAGTTCCAATTTCCTCGTTCGTGAAGAGCTCTTTATAGAACACGATCGACATGCGTCCCAAGAACGCCTCTCCTATTTTGAAGAGGAAAATAAATACAAGAATATAAACGGCAAGCTTAAACCCGTGATTTTTGAAAAAGTCAGCCATTGGCTCCCAGGCAGTCACCGTTAACCAGATCTTAAGACGCTGGGTTTTTGATTGGCCACTTCGTGCGTAACTCGCTTCGATGTCTCTCTGAAGAGACTCTCGGTCAGTAACTGGCTCGGTTACAAAGCAGGTCGCGACCATGAACGCCAGTAAACACCCAGCCAACATGAGATAGACCGTGTTCCAACCAAGTGTGTCTGCATATGCAAATGCAAAATATCCTGGAAAGGAGTACCCAGCCCACCAGCCGACTGTTGCCATCGCTGAGGCGGCAGGTATGGACGTCTGACTTCCGTAGGAAAAATGGTCGACCCGAAATGCGTCAATCGCGATGTCCTGAGTTGCGGAAAAAAGGGCGATTCCAAAGATCAGGAGTCCGACTAAAAGTAACGAATCAGCTGGGGAGTGGATTGTTGCTAAGTAGATAGTCAATATGGCCATCGCACCTTGGGTGATGAGTATCCAACTTTTACGTTGGCCAATACGGGTAATCCCGGGAATATTGACTCGGTCAATCAAGGGGGCCCATAAGAAATTAAATGCGTAGATCCCGTAAGCAATACCAACAAGACCGATGTCAGTTCTTGAGACGCCGGTGTCTTTGAGCCAGGCGGCCAGCGCCGAAGCAATCAAGACCCAAGGAAACCCGCTGGCGCAACCCATTAGGAAGACCCATAAGATACGTTTGTCGAGATAGGTTTTAAGAGTGTCGTTGAGTGTCATACGCCGTCCGGATCAAGCACCCATTGTCGGTCGCTTGATCCGAAAGGCAAGGTCTTTTAGACGCGAAGGCCGCCGTCAACTTCGATGACTCGACCGTTGACGTAGTCATTTTCAAGAATAAATTCAACGGTTTGCGCGATTTCATCTGGCTGACCAAGACGCTTCGCTGGAATGCCTGCTGCAATTTTTTCTAAGGCTTCTGGTTTCATCGTAAGAACCATTTCAGTTCCAATGTATCCAGGGGCGATCGCTGCGCATCGAATTCCTTGACGCGCAAGCTCTTTAGCCCAAGTAACAGCCATCGCTGCAACGCCAGCTTTGGTTGCTGTGTAGTTGGTCTGGCCCATGTTTCCATGACGTGAAATCGATGAAATGTTGATGATACATCCACCGTTGCCCGCTTTAACCATTTCCGTGGCAGCTGCGCGGCCACAAAGGAATGTTCCTGTCAGGTTGACATCAATAACTTGCTGCCAATGTTCAAAGCTCATGCGTTTTTCAACAACACCCTCTTTGACTTTTAAGAACAATGAATCACGTGTGATACCTGCATTATTAACAACTGCGTCAAGGCGACCGGTCTGTGCTGCGATCTGAGCGAAGGTCTCGTCAACTTCGTCTTCTTTTGCCACGTTACAAACCCAAGTGGAAACTGTAGCGCCCGCGTCTTCAATCAGCTTTTTTGCTTCAGCGAGAGTGTCCGCGTTCATATCAATGAGAGCGATATGTGGCTTTTTGGGTGCGAGACACAGTGCCATTGCTCGGCCGAGTCCTTGGGCGCCGCCTGTGATGACGATAACCTTGCCGCTAAGATCCATGTGAATTCCTTAATCCGTATCAGTGGTGTCGTTGCACAAATGTTTTTGTTGCAATGCAATATTCTTGTGCGCAGTTTAGTTGCACTGCAAGAAAAAGCTACCCCTCTTTGGTTTGTGAATGACAAATCTGTATCCTGACTTTGGGAGGAATCGTGATGCCTTTAATCATTTTTATGCTCGTACCTATCGTTGAGATGTGGATCCTGATTGAAGTCGGTGGTTGGATTGGCGCATTGCCGACAATCGCTCTTGTCGTTTTGACTGCAACTCTAGGATTGTCACTGCTCAAGCGTCAGGGGCTCTCGACGTTGATGAGTGCGCGACGCAAGATGGATGAAGGATCGATTCCAGCATCTGAACTCGTGAGTGGTGTGATGATTGCAGTCGGCGGGGCTCTTTTACTTACGCCCGGTTTTGTGACCGATGCCGTGGGGTTCGCATTATTAATTCCTCAGACCCGTCAGTGGCTTCTCTTCAGATTAATCGATCGGTATCGCGACAAAATTGTCATCGAGGGTGAATTTCATCGAGTCGATGATAGAAATTTTTAGTTCGACTGTTGAAAAAAATAAACGCGTCTCCATCAACGGGGTTGTCCTGGGGACAGGTAGTCCCTGGCGGTTAACCCCCCACAGGTGAGCTAAGGAAAGCGTTCCAACTCATTGGGTTGGGTGGGTCGAGGATAGGCTTAAGCCTGAGTTCATTGTCATTAAGCGGAGATATCAGCAAATGAACATTCGTCCACTCCAAGATCGCGTCGTTATTCGTCGCATGGAAGAGGAAACAAAAACAGCAGGCGGCATCGTGCTTCCTGGTAGTGCGGCTGAAAAGCCAAATCAGGGTGAAATTGTTGCTGTTGGAACAGGTAAACCACTCGACAACGGCGATGTCCGTGCGATGTCGGTATCTGTTGGCGACAAAGTCGTGTTTGGTCAGTATTCAGGATCAAACACAATCAAGGTAGACGGTGAAGAACTTCTGATTATGAATGAATCAGAAATTCTTGGCGTAATCGAAAAGTAAGACCCCTGAAGAAAGGATTTTTTAGACATGACAGCTAAAGACGTAAAATTTGGTGATGCTGCCCGTCAGGGTATGCTTGCTGGCGTAAAC
>Ga0181581_10004597_pt1 | contig 10744 bp, 8 predicted proteins | sample 071ome_22_FD_132433 | JGI IMG/M metagenome (GOLD analysis project Ga0181581, IMG submission 132433) | Coastal salt marsh microbial communities from the Groves Creek Marsh, Skidaway Island, Georgia - 071404AT metaG (megahit assembly) | ecosystem: Environmental > Aquatic > Marine > Intertidal zone...
GATAAAATTCTGTACGCCCATGAGGCGTGTGCGTTCATGATAGTCCGCCGTTAACTCATATCCCAATGCAACCCATGGTGTAGCAAAGATCGTATAACCAAGGTAAAAAACAAAAGAGCCTAGTAAAAAAAACCAAAAATAAAAACTTTCAGACATATTTGAGGGAAATTGCCATAAGACTGCAAAAGACAGGCCGGCAACTATCGCACCGATAAAAATATAAGGCCGTCGCCTGCCCCAGCGCGACCTTGTGTTGTCAGATATAAAACCCATCAAAGGGTCTGTAATCGCATCTGTGAGACGAGGGATAGCCCCCAATAAACCAACTAAGGCAGGGTTCATTCCTAATCCCAGATTTAATACGATCACCATACCCCCGATTGCTGCTGCAAGCAGGTTATTAACAAAGGCACCCAGACCATAGATGAGTTTATGAAATAAAGGGATATGGTTCGCATTACTCAATTTAAAACCCATTCAGAAATGGCCAATTAGTCAGATGGCATAAAGTTGAAAGATTATGTCCACTCAAAATAGTGTAGGTCTCTGTAAGAAGAACAATACAATTTGATATATGCTATATAGCATATATAATTAAACATACCTAATCTGTGATAATTACAGATGGTGTCCGATGCACCCTTTTCCAAGTTCCTAAAAAAACTGTGACTTAACCATGCCTAGCGAAATCACTCCAAAATACATTGAAGTTGCAAACCTTCTTAGATCATCCATTAAAACCAAGAGATATACCCATAAAATGCCAGGTGAGAGAGCTCTGGCTGAAACTCATAACGTTTCTTATATGACAGTTAGAAAAGCTGTTGATCTTTTGGTGAACGAGGGCTTATTGGTTCGAGAGGCACAAAAAGGAACTTTTATTCTGGCTTCTCCAAAGAAAAACCGTCAAAGACTCATCGGATTCTTCTTAGACAAAAATATACAAAATGGGATCTCATCAAGTTATTACTCTCTCATCTTCAAAGCTCTAGTCAAGGAAGCAAACCAACGCGGCTGTGAGATTGTCTTTTTTAACGATGAAGACCCCGATAGCTTTAGTCGCACACTAAAACGACTCGATGGTGTAATAGCAACCTGTCGTGAAGACATTGACAACACTATTGTTTCGATGGCTGAGAAACTCCCTGTAGTAACCATTGACAACAACTCTGCCAATAAAACCATACCATCAGTTACGCTGGAGAACTTTGATGCCCTAGTATCTAGTGTCAATTTACTTGCTGAATTAGGCCACAGTCGAATTGGTTTTATGCGTGGTCTAATTGACTCAGATGTGGGCAGAGATAGACATGCGGGTTACTTGTATGGCATTCAACGAAACGATCTTCAGATAGATGAAGAACTTATCTTCAATGGAGACTTTTCTTTCGAATCAGGCATATCAGGAATTAAATACTTCTTAAATAAAGGTACATTGCCAACCGCGCTTATCTGTGCCAACGACGAAATGGCACTCGGCGCGATCAAAGAGCTTAAGAAAAATAATTTGGAGGTACCTGGGGATGTCAGCATTACAGGCTTTGATGATATTGATGTCGCAGAACAAGTAACTCCCGCCCTAACTTCGCTGAAAGTCCCAACCGATGAAATAGCACGAAATGCCTTACACTTGTTGAACAATCTTGTAACAGGAAAAGAGATTGCACAAAAGAGCATCACACTGCCTTGCAATTTAATTATCAGAGAAACATGTTCAACCCCAGCAAAGACATCATTAGAAAAGACTGGCTAAACAATTAACCCAATTTTCTGACTTCTAACTTATTACGCACATCACCAGCCTTCTGTTCATCAAGATCATATCCACGCATGATGTAGATCGCGATTATCGTACCAATTGACGGCACGATAATATAAGACAACTTTAAACCCTCAAGCACATCCGCCGGTTGTGCTGAAATTGATTCATCAAAACCAACCATCGATAGAATCAAACCACTTAACAAACCCGCTATAGCAAAACCAAATTTTACCATCCACCAGAATATAGCGCCTAAAACTCCCTCTCTACGAACGCCATTGGTTAGTTCATCAAGGTCACAAATATCTGCAGTCATTGACATCATGATGGTAAATAATGATCCAATACCAAAAGCAAACAATGGTAGTGGGACAAACATTAGCCATGGTTGGTTTGGATCAAAACACCAATAAAACAAAACATAGCCAATTAAAGAGATTGACTGACAAATCATGAAGGTTGTCTTTTTACCTAGGCGTGCAGACATTGCGGTAACAATCGGTATAACTAAAAAGCAAGTGGACAAAGCACTAAGCGTTCCAAACCATGCAGGCCACGTACCAGCAGCACTGGCATCACCACCATTCATAAGATAAACAATAATGAACCAAGAAAATCCCGCAACGGTATTAAAAGCATTGAAAACAAAAAAAGTGGCGCCACAAATTCTTGCAAATGCGGGGATTCTAAACACCTCTTTAATGCTTTGATAAATATCTGAAAAACATTGCTTTAGAGTGTCTTTGTTGATTGGTTTTAATTCCGTAACGTCAACGTCCTGCGTTGCACAATAAATAGCGGGAATGACCGTAAGGAATGCACAAAACAAACCCACCCCAAATGAAAGAGTTCGCGCACCCTCAGCGGCATTTTCAAATAATGACGGGTCATATATCAGCACCCAGAACCAAGGTACTATCACCCATGCCCACTGCCCTATCCACTGTGCAATTGCCATCAGACGTGTGCGTTCATGGTATTCACCGGACATCTCATAACCCATGGCAACATAGGGCACCGAAAAGATGGTCAGTCCAACGTAAAACACCATCGAGAAAAAAAGAAAATACCAAAAGTTAAATATCTCTCCATTTTCTGGATAAACCTGCCACATGAGTACAAAGAAGACGCCTGAGAGAATGCCACCTATGAAAACATAGGGCTTTCTGCGCCCCCAACGACTTATCGTGTTATCAGATATAAAGCCCATGAGAGGGTCTGTAATAGCATCGAGCAACCGAGGAACAAAGAACAGAAGCCCCCAAAGAATGGGCGATAAACCCAAACCTTTAACTAGCACTACCATGAAAATAGACAAGGCCGCCGGAAAAAGTTGATTACCCAACATGCCTGCACCGAAGGCGATTTTCTGACCCAAGGGAATTGATCCGGAAATAGTTTTTTGTTCAGAATCGGTGGTCATAATTTTCTCCAGATCATTAATCGTGGGATTATCGAATCATTTCGTGTTTAGGTATTCTATCGACATAGTAGAGACCCCAGTGTTTTTCAGGCTCCAATGGGTCATTAGAGCCTTTCCATGGCTCGTCAAATGCTTCAAACACAAAAGTTAAAACCCCTGTGTTTTGACTCCATAGAATCAGGTCTTTCAAGTAAGCACGTTGATGCTCAACCGATACGTTATGTGGTTCAATTCCACGACCATTAGACTGCGTGGTCCAGCCTGCCTCCGTAATAATGACTTGCTTATCCGGATACGCGTTGGCGACGCTTAAATAGTTTTGTTCTGTGTAGGAAATAGCATTTTCCAAGGATTGATACTCCCAAACCGGATAAGTATGCACAGAAATAATGTCGATTATTTCAGCCAATGGCTGGAGCTTTTGTGTCCATGGGACGTAGTTTTCGCAAAAAGTGACCGGAGCTAAAGACGCAGTTTTAACGCGTCTCGCCAACTCGACTAAACGCTCTACCGGGACTAGATGATCTGTCCAGTCAACAGACGCCTCATTGCCTATGGATACTGCAAAAACCTGATCAAGAAAAACATTCGATAGATCAATAAGCTGATTAATTTCCGCATCGTTGTGATTACGGTTGCTTTCAAGCTCGTCATCAGTATAGATACCACCCCAAGGACATCCTGGATTATTTATTTCAGCGCGTAAGTCTACGCCTAGCATAACCTTTAAATTAAGCGACTCATTTGTGATAGCTCGTAAAACTAAATTGGCATGCTCACTGCAATCATAGATGCGAATCACGTCCCAATGAGGCTCAAGAATCATGAGGTCTTCTTTCACTTCATCGTATGATGGATAAATACCAGTAACCGGAGATTGGCCTGAACGGTAGCCTGAATAGCAGATAGCACGCTGATGATTTGTCATATCTAACCGTTATCTAGCGTAAATTTTCGCTTAGCCATTTCATCCCACAGCCCCCAATAAGCCCCCACATCGCCTTCATCAGACATTTTCCATGATTCATCAAACGCAGCAAAATAATACATTTCAACATCTTTGCGTTGAGACCATTCCATCGCAGCTACAAAATAACCAAGTGCACTATCAAAACCGGGGAACGCAAGACCACAAGAAGCTCCCTGACTCGGCCAACCCGTTTCTGCAACAATAACTTGCTTTCCGTTTGAAACAGCAACAGCTCGTTCGTACATACTATCTAAATGATCGATAGCCAAATCAACAGGGCAGTACTCCCAAAAGGGGTAACAATTGATCAAAATAACGTCACAGACATCAACCAGCTCTGGATATTTCTCAAAGACAAAATAAGCATCCACATACCCAACCTTTAATGCAGGAGCACGACGCTTAGCCTCAACTATCAATTCAATCAAATCGCTTACAGAAAGTTCTCCTCTAAGAAGAACCTCGTTACCAATAGAAAGGATGTCTACAGAGTGCTCGGTCAAATACCAAAGAGTATTCTCAAGTTGGACATAGTTTTCATTTTGGTCCGAACCCACATCAACACCTGCCATCACAGTTTTACCTGACTTCTTAGCCAGCATCATTGACTGATGATTGCCATCCTTGAGGGAAAATAATCGAATCCCACTGACATATTTTGAAATGACTTCAAAACGCGAGGAGATCTGCTCCTTATCAATTTCAACTCCGGGACGCTGACCATTCATATAGGGACTGAAAGACAAGCGCAGAGCCCCTTGCGATATGTAGCCATCCGCAAGATAAAGGTTCTGTTTCAATGGATTATACGAAATCAAGGAATTGGGCGAAAAGCCCATGTTGATGAAATGATCTCTAGAAACACTTTTGCCCAACGTGTCATTAGGGGCTATAAAAGATTGAATTTTTTTGTCGTACTGCATTCCAAGTGGGCCCAAGATTATCTGCTATATAGCAATTTAAAGTTTGCTATAGTACATGTCAAGTCTACAAACCCAAACACATCAGGATACTCATGATTGAAAATCAGATATGCATCGCTGGAGATATTGGCGGTACAAATGCCCGTTTCGCCATTTGTAACAACAGTGGGTTTCACTACGAGAAGAGCTTTAAGTGTGCAGATTTCGAGTCTTTAACATGCGCATTGAATCACTACCTATCACTTGTAAATACACCATCCATGGATCAACTGTGCCTTGCTGTAGCGGGACCAATTCGAAACAACGGCTCATATGCAGTTTTAACGAATAATCCCTGGGTCATGGATACTGAAACGCTTAAATCAGACTTTTCACTTAGCAACGCAATCCTTGTTAATGACTTCACTGCGATAGCCTATTCATTGCCTTGTATTGACAATTTACACCTGGTATCACTCAACGCAAAAAGCAATCACCATGGTAATCTTAATGAGAAAACACATTTTTCACTTGGTGTAATAGGACCCGGAACAGGTCTTGGTGTATCCGCTCTATACAAAAATAAAGGTGTATCTTTCGCCATATCTAGTGAGGCGGGCCACTTAGGATTTTCGCCAGAAAACGAGTTTCAAAGCGCAATTCTTTCCGCCTTAAGGCATCGTTTTGAGCAAGTCACAAGAGAGCATTTGTTATCAGGTCCCGGGATTGAAAACCTCTACTGGGCCCTTGGCCAAATTGAAGGGAAAGAAACGCTACCTCTTGCCGCCGAAGATATTTTTGTAGAACATGAAAATAAATCAAATCCACTAGCAACAAGAGCCGTAGATTTATTTTTTGAACTACTAGGACAAGCTGCCGGGGACCTCGCTTTATCTCTTGGTACATTTGATGGGGTCTATATTGCAGGAGGCATCTGCCATCGCCATGCATCGCTTCTCAAGGAAAGTAACTTTGTTAAGTCGTTTGAAAATAGAGGAAAACACCGTGGATACATGGAGAATGTGCCAACTTTCATCATCACACATCCCAACCCGGGGTTGCTGGGTGCCTGCCAATATTTGAAAAGCGAACTAAAATCCTAAGCGCTGATTTGATTATAAAAATGCATTACTACAAGAACATGAAAGTGGCGATAATATGCCTTATCGTGTTAAAGACTTATAAAACTAGCTAGCATTTTTTTCCGCTAAAGAGCGGATCAATCGATCAATCCCCGCTTCAATACGACTACTCCCCTTCACCTTTGACACACCAATTTGAATTTCTCTTTTAAAAGAACTGCGAAAATTGGTTACCAAACTAATGCCATCAATCGTTATATCAATCACTTTCCATAGCCCATCACGAAGTACCGCACGATAATTAACAGGTATTGCAGGAGCGCCTTCAAGTTGCATTCGGGTTGGCACCACAACTGAAGTCTGCCCCTCTTCAAAATTATAGGGAGGATATTCGATGGATATATCGCTACTCATACCGAGCAACGCTGTTCCGTAGGTTTTAACGAGAAGTTGCTTAAATTGAGTAGTTAATTTTTGCTTTTGTTTATCTGACGCCTGGCGCCAAAAAGCCCCAACCGCTGATTGCGTCATCGCTGAGTAATCAAAGTAAGGCGATGCATATTTGTCAGCAAGCATATAAACCTTTTGGGGATCTGCCTCTAACTCTGTTTTTTTAAGCTGGACTTCTAGCATCAACTGATCAGCTGTAGCTTTTACAATAAGCTGAGGATCACTCAATGCCCATACAGGTTGCACTAAGCAGGATGAAAGAAAAAACAATAATAAGGACTTCATTGACCGCACAGCAACCTCAAAAACTTAATTGCAATAATTCAAATGGTTGTTAGCTGGGCTCATTAGCGAGTTTGAGAATTGATTAGCATCAACCGTAATAGTCTTTAAACCATTGAGCAAAGTTCGCAATACCCTCTTTCACTGAAGTGTTGGGCTTGTAATCAAACTCTTTTACAAGATCCGAGACCTCAGCGTATGTATCGGGCACATCACCTGGCTGAATAGGCAAAAACTCTTTTTTAGCCTCTTTACCCAACGCCTCTTCCAATGCACTGATGTAATCCATCAGGTTTACTGGATTGTTATTACCGATGTTATAAACGCGCCAAGGTGCTGAACTTGTTGCCGAATCTGGATTCTCACTAGACCACTCAGGATTCGGTGGTGCTGGGCGATCTAGAATACGTATAACACCTTCAACGATGTCATCGATGTAAGTGAAGTCACGTCGGTGGTTACCGTAGTTGAAGACCTTGATCGTCTCGCCTTTAGTGATGGCTTGAGCAAACTTCTGCAGCGCCATGTCGGGACGATCCCAAGGACCGTACACCGTAAAGAAACGCAGTCCTGTTGTTGGTAGATCGTAGAGATGGCTGTAAGTATGCGCCATCAGCTCATTAGCCTTCTTGGTCGCTGCGTATAGACTCAGCGGGTGATCCACATTGTGGTGTACAGAGAACGGCATCTGCGTATTGGCACCGTAGACACTAGATGAGCTAGCATAGACAAGGTGCTCTACCCCGTTATGACGGCAGCCTTCAAGAATATGACCAAAGCCAACTAGGTTACTATCAATATACGAGAGCGGGTTTTCTAACGAGTAACGTACACCTGCCTGTGCTGCTAAGTTAACCACTCGTTGTGGTTTATGTTCTTCGAACAATGCCGCCATGCCCGCACGATCAGCCAAATCAATTCGAATATGCGTGTAATTGGGATTATCAATAAAACGATTCAAGCGCGCTTCTTTTAACGCCGGATCGTAGTAATCATTATGATTATCGATACCAATAACCTCATCACCTCGCGCTAACAAACGCATAGACAAGGTTGAGCCAATAAAACCGGCCGCACCAGTAACAAGCACCTTCATGGATCAAGCATCCTTGTTTGAATAATGGCGAACAAGCACCAAGACAATACCCAGTAGACCACCTAAGACAGCACCAAGTGCAACAATCAATGCACGCTTTGGTTTGATCTTCTCTTCAGGGACAAGTGCAGGATCGATAGTCTTGAAAAGATACTCCGGCGTAGCCTTCGCCAACATGATTGTCTGGATCTGGTCTTGAATCATCTCAAAGAAACCCGCCTGTAGATCGGCAACAGCTGTCTCATTGATTTGCTCTTTAAGATACGCAATCGACTTCTCGGCCTGCTCGACATCCTGATCTCGTGTGATCTGATTTATATCGTTAACAACCCAAGTCACCCACTGCTGAGCAACGTAAGGTGAATAGTGATCAATGCCGATCGTTATCAAACCCGAGTCTTTATCGGTGTTAATTGATAATAACTCCACAAACTCTTCATGCGCCTCTTGCAAGGAAGGTTCTGGCTTGAAAGGCGGATTGACATCCCTGACCCATTGTTTTTTTTCAGCATCGTAATCGTCGCTATCAAAGGAAAGTTCATTACTATCCAGACTCCAACCATCAACGGCCATTAAGTCTCTCAGTACATTGTCGTGACGCGAGATGAACTGCTGAAGAAAATCGCGTGAGCGAAGAACCTCTATCGCAATAACCGCCTTATTGGAATCACCCGACGGTAATGAGATGCCTGCAAGGCTAGCAAGGCCTCCGTATTTAGCTGCCAACCCAGAAAGACCACCAGCTTCTTGGCCAACGGGAGAGACCACTGCTTCAGAGCGATAGATGTTTGGTAATGCCAAGGCCACGATAACCGCCAAGACGGTAGTTATAAATCCAGCAGCAATGATCGTTAACTTACCCTTCCACAGCGCTTGGAATAGCTCCTTTAGATCAATCTCATCGTCATACAGTTCGTGTTGAGCTCTCGGGTCATTCACGTCAATAACTCCTTATAGCCCAGATACTGCAGCGATGGAGACAACACCTTGATAGATGACTTGGGTGACATCACGCCAGAAAGGCAACACGTTTTGATAGCCACCGTCTACTGGCACCACGATTGTGTCTCCTGGTTGAAGGTTGACAGATGTTTTTACAAAACGTGTGAGACTTGTCTCAGGTCTAATAACTGCACCCGATGCACGAACGACGTAGAGATTGTCCTCATCAGATCTGACCGTTGAACCAGCTGATAATGAAAGGTAATCATCAATTGAGAGCTCTTGGTCAAACAGATGCGCACCCGGTTGACGAACCTCACCAACCACCGCAATGGAGAACGGCTGCTTTGGAATGTATAAACGATCGCCATCTTGTAACACTAAGTTAGCCGCTTTATCTCCAGATAGCGCCTGCTTAAGATCAATGACCAGACGTCCCTTACCTTCATAGTTCGCTAACTTATCAACCACATCGTTTAGCGTGGCTAAGTCAGCTGTTTTCTCTTGCTCTGATGTCAACAGCGTGGCAGCGAGTGTTCGCTTGATATCGTTAGCAAACTTCTTTGCCTGCTTCTGCTCCAAATCCTTCACAGCCATTCGCGTGAATTCCGCACCACCGATAAAGGCCTCAGCGCTCAAACCACCCGCACGGGTAACAAGATCTTTCAAGGTCTCGCCGGGCATGATCACGTACTCACCGGGATACAAAAACTCACCCGATACCGTCACTTTCTCTGTCGTACCCCAGTTTGCCTTGCGCTTGACGGTGACATGATCCAACGGTTTCAAATTAAAGGTCCTGGCATCAGCAGATGACACATCAAAAATCTTTGCCGAAGTACTTCCGTCTGGGAGCTCAGCAAGTCGCCTCACTTCGTAAGAGCCAGTAAAGGCCGCATCGGTAGTTCCACCAGCAGCCTTGACCAACCCGTTAACCGTTAAGCCATTAGCAAGCGGGTAAGTGGATTGGGCACGAACCGCACCAGAAATCGATGCAATCAAAGGAAGACGCTGACTATCCGATTGTGCTCTTAATTTTTCAATCACAGGCTTGAGCAAAAATGTTCTGCGTGCAGCTTGCTCTTGCTCTTGCTCTTGCTCTTGCTCTTGCTCTTGCTTTGCAATGGTCGATTGATCAGTGAATCGATCGGCATCAAGTTTGGTCTCACCCTCGTAGGAGAAGATCAACACTCTATCTCGACTCTCTAGTTTGGGATCAGAGTCACTACCAGGACTTAACAATGCATCGACTAAGCTGAACTGAATAACTTCAATATCAAGGTTGGTGCCAACCTCTCTCAGAATGAGACTATAGGTTAGATCAGCATTAGGCGTGAGATCGCGTTGAACATCACTGATGATCGAGGTGATACGCATGTTCTCATGCCAACCCATCACACCGTCTCGAGAAACCGCACCGTCTACCGTGACCGTATTGGAAATACTCTGACTCAACGGGAGTACCCTAACAATATCACCATCACTCAGTGAGATAGAGGTCGCATCTTTGGTCGCTACATTTAGGGCCTGTGGTAGCTGAGTGCCATCACCGTTTTTAATGAGGACTACCTCGGAAGACAACGCATCACTGCTAAAGCCGCCAGCCATTTTGAGCGCATCGCTCAAACGCTCATCACCCGCCACTTCGTACTTCATGGGTCGTTTTACTTCACCGCTGATATCCACGATACGCTTGTAGGTCGGCACAAAAACCACATCACCCGTTTGCAATCGAACGTCACCCGAGCCATCGCCCTTGAGTAGCAAGTCATATACGTCAAAGCTTGCCACTTTTTTGTTTTGACGCAGCACCTGAATATCACGTAATGAACCGA
>Ga0181581_10004615_pt1 | contig 10727 bp, 9 predicted proteins | sample 071ome_22_FD_132433 | JGI IMG/M metagenome (GOLD analysis project Ga0181581, IMG submission 132433) | Coastal salt marsh microbial communities from the Groves Creek Marsh, Skidaway Island, Georgia - 071404AT metaG (megahit assembly) | ecosystem: Environmental > Aquatic > Marine > Intertidal zone...
TCCAGTCGGCGCCGTCACCGTATGTGTAAACAGTGTGAAGGGGTATTTCTTTCGAGCCCGAGACCCCTCCGCGCGACCGAGCGCGCGTCACCTCGCGTCGTCCGTTCGTCGGTCGCGCCAGAGAGACGCTCGAGTTCGCGCGCGAGAAAACCCCGCGCGTCGCGCGATCACCGTCTCTTCGTCTTGTCGTCTCGCGCGCGCGCGATGTGGACGAGACGCGCGATGTCGACGCTCGGTCGTGCGCTCGTGCGCGCGACGTCGCCCGCGATCGCGTCGACGTCCGCGGTCGCGGCGACGTCCGCGCCGACGACGCGCTCGACGACGTCTTCGGTAGGACCGCTCTCGCGCGCGTTCGCGCGCCGCGCGTCGTCGGCGTACTCGACGACGACGCCCACGGGGGAGGACGCGGCGACGGCGCGCGCGTACGAAACCGCGGCGCCCTCGACGTCGACGTCGTTCACCGCGTCGACGACGACGTCGTTCACCGCGTCGGTACCGTCGACGTCGGCGTCTCGAGACGTCGACGTCGCGCGAGGGATGACGGCGGGCGCGCTGTTGACGCGTCTGCGCGCTCTCGAGCGCGCCGCCGCGCGCGACGTCGCCGCGCTCGCGGCGTCCGACGTCGTCGGTGGGTTCTTCGGCATGGCGAGCGTGAAGAGGAAGCGTAAAAAGGCGATGAATAAGCACAAGCATAGAAAGCGTCGTCGTCGCGATCGTCACCAGAATAAATGAATAGTGGAGTAGCCGTTGTAACGGGACGAGCTCGGCTCACGAGGACTCTCTTCTCTCTCCGCAGTCATGCTCGCGCGACGCGCGCTCGGTGCGCTCGCGAGACGCGCGTCGTCGTCGACGAATATCGTCGTCGCGGACGCGTTCGCGGTCGGACGACGCGCGCGGTCGGACGACGCGACGACGAACGACGTCGACGGTGAACACGTCCCAGGCGGCCCGTCCGACGTCGAGGCGGTGGAGGCGTTTCTGCGACGCGCCGGCGTGGATGCGAAACACGCCGAGACGCTCGGGTCGATGGAGATGGTGATGGGGATCAAGACGCACAACGCGAAGAAGAAGGGGTTGAACGTCAAGGAGCGGAAAGCGCTGTTGCGATTGAAGGAGCGCGTGAGGGCTGGGTTGGAATCGACGTGACGCGACTTCGCGTTTCTTCGTGTCGTTTCGTTCGAGGCTGCGCGTCGTTGTTACAACAGTACAGTACTAGTGAATAATTTTAACGTGCGTCGTCGTCATCGCGTCGCGTCGTCGGTGACGTCGCTCGCGGCGGCGTCTTCGCTCGCGTTCGTCGACGTCGGCTCGCTCGCGCGAAATCGAAACCTGGAAAATCCATCCGCGAGCGATCCCACGAGCTTATTCGCGTTCGTCGACAACGCGTTCGTCGCGTCGTTCAAAGACGCGCCGAGCTTGTTGACGCTGAACCGCGACGACGTCTCCCCCTCGTCGTCGTCGTCGTCGTCGTCGTCGTCGAAGTAATACCCGCCCGGCGACGTCGGCGACTCGGGACCCGCGCCGTCGCCTCGTCGTTCACCCTCGCGCATGCGCCACGTCTCCGTGATGGCGCCAACCTTGCCGAATAAACTTCCAAACTGTTTCTTCACCCCGTCCAACGCCTCGAAACTCACCTCCGCGCCTCGCCGCGTCGTCCCCGCCGTCCCCGTCGTCGCCGCCGCCCGCTCCGCGTCCCCCGTCGCCCGCTCCAACGACGCCAACGCGTTCTCGATCGACCGAAGAGCGTCCTCGATGGAATCAATCAACGCGTAATCTCCTCGAAGCGCTCTCGTCAACCGCTCGAACCGCGCGCGCGTCTTTTCCTCGCTCGATTCATTCGTCCCCACGCACCGTTGGACGACGCGTTCCGTTTCATCCGCGCGCGCGAGCAACACCTCGATCGTCTGCGTCAGCGCCTCGGCGTGTTCGCGAAGCGCGTCGTCGAGCGATGGATCGCACGCGCGAGCGACGTCGCGCGCGAGCGCCGCGTGCGCGGGAGACGATGCGAGATCGATGGGCGCCATGCTGTGACGCCGGGCGTCGTCATTGTCGCGCGCGCATACATGTCCGACGACGCGCGGGACGCGTCCGGGGACGGCGACGAGGTGCGGGATGCGTTCGAGGACTCGCTCGTCGGCTACGAGGAGACGAGACGCGCGTACTTGGACAGCATTGGCTTTTTCCGAGACGCGGAAGACGAGGAGTGGGTCGAGGACGACGAGGACGAGGACGAGGACGAGTGGATCGTCGAGGACGACGAAGACCACGAAGGCGAGCGCCACTACCACGGCATGTCGAGTTTCGAACGCCCGGTGAACCGCGTGCGGTTCGAGAACGAACCGGAACCAATGCCGCAGGACCCAGAGTTCCCCTATTACTCGGACTCGGAGATTGAAAATTACAGCCTGGCGACGCATATGACGCCGTATTACGAGCGAGCGCAGAGCGTGGTGTTGGAGACGACGTGTAATCACGCGCAAGGGGCGGACGCGTTGAGAGCGGTGCCGAATTTTGTGTTTGACGAGGGCGCGCTCGAGGGCGAAGACGAACGAGCGTTCGGGCCGCTGCGGGACACGTGGGTGTTTCATCGGATGCATGCGACGTCGTTCGACGAGACCGTGGCGAAGAGATGTACGCTGGGAATGCCGGATTTTTTCTCGTTTCGGGGACACGCGGTGTCCATGTGCGTCGGCGGCGTGGCGGAGGGTGCGAGCCTGTCGGTGGCGCGCAGAGAAGGCGAGTTGTTCACGCCATACAGTATGGATTACGACGAAGAGAGAAGGCTCTTGGCGGTGTGTGGCATGGGACACGACCACAATTATACCACGTTTTGGAACGTTGTCGTGTACGAAATCGACGCGTCCGAAGAAACGGTCGGAACGGGTAAAAACGTGAATCCCGACGCCCTCTACACGGAGGTGTGTCGACTCAACGTCGGTTTGAGCGACAACCGACTTTTCGCGCCCGTTCGACGCCACAATTTGGGGATGGATTTCACGGATACGGTCGATCAAGCGAATTGCATACGCTTTGCGCGTTTAGAGGGCGTCTTGGGCGGTACCGACGTCAAATCGTACTTGCTCTTGTCGAGCAACGACGGACACGTGTACTACATTCATCTGTCCGAAGCGGATGAAGTCACGAGAGCGCGAAAAGCGGAGGTGGTGAGGAGTGAAAACAAGCAAATCCCTGTGAATTGCGCCGAACCGTCTCCGTGCGGGACGATGGTCGCGTCCTGCGGGGACTCGAGACGCGTCGGCGTGACATTTCTGGCGACGCCGTCGGTGGGCATGTATTGCCTTCCTTTACAGTTGGAAATCCCGTCCCTACACCCCAAGCTTCCGCACCCTCGGCGTGGCCAAGGTGGACATGAAACGCATTCGTGTCAATACGTGCGATGGAGCCCGGACGGTCGCTACCTCGCCGCCACGAGCGACGCCACCCATTCCATCACCGTGTGGCGCATGGACGGCGTGAACGGTCGAGATCCGGATGATACGGTGGTTCCGCCCGTGGTGGCGCACTTTTGGGATCACGCGCGCCCGGTGCTGCCCGTCGTGTTCGCGCAACACAATCCATCCATCATGGTGTGGGCGGAGAGAAAGGGGAGAGTGCACACGTTCGACGTGCGCGAAGCGGAGGATCACAACGCCGAAGTCGCAGACATCGTCAAAGACGTCCCCGAGGAAGAACTGGCGCAATTGAAAACGATGAAAGACGGACTTCAAGACGTCGGATGCGCCTTGGTGAACATGCGACGGAGATTGCGACCGATGAGCATCAAAGCAAGCAAGACGTGGTCGCGCCTCGATCCCGTCGAGCGCCGAGCGATTTGGAAAAAATCCTTCGTCGAGGGCGACGTGTACAAGGATTTCACTCTCCAGACCATCAACCACTTCAGGGGATTCGACGATGCGTACTACGCGACGATTACCGGTCTCACCGTCTCGCGCGTCGCGCCGCCTCAAGGCGCGCACGGCGAGGACGCGTCGGACGTCATCATGTGTTCAACCGGTCGCGCCGTGTTCGCGTACCGACTCGTGGCGGGCGTGCGGAGCGACATCTCGAATTTTCTCTCGTTTCCCCTCCCGTCCTACATACATTCCATGCAGACGTTTTTGTTGTGTGTGAAAGCTAGTCGAAGGAACGGGTGCGGAAAGACGTGTCTGGCGGATTTACCGACGGAAATCCTTCACGAAATCATGGCGCGGGCGTCGACGCCACTCTACAAATGGTCGGGCCGTCGGAAACGCGAAAAGGAACGCGATACGGAAAGCCAGGAGCATACGAGGCAGCGTATGATTCAGCTCTTTAATCGAGCGAAATATTTGGATCTTGATGAAATTAATAGGGATCCTGACGAGTTGTAAAGGTACAACGCAAAGAAGCCTAAGCCTCACGACGAGAGATTGTACACATCCTGTAACCACACGAACACGACGCAATACGTCGCGAACATCGCGTACGCGCAGAGGAAGACGACTCCGGCGAGGCGAGAGAGTCTCCAACGATTTACGAGCAACGCGACGTAATACAATGCGAGAACGCCGAAGAGAATCCCAATGGATGGAATGAGCTGATTTGTCGCGACAGGAATTTTGCCGTCGAATTTAATCGGGAGGACGATGAGCCAGGGAAGTCCGAGACCGAGCCAAATGTCGAACACGTTGCTTCCCACGGCGTTGGCGACGGCCATGTTGCCTTCGCCGATTTTTGCGACGGCGATGGAACCGAGAGCGTCGGGAATCGACGTGCCGGCGGCGACGACGAGCGTACCCATGACTACCTCTGGAATACCGATGATGCATCCGATGCGAGCGGCCCAGGACACCATGAGATAAGAGATGACGCTGATCCAAGAGATGGACGCGACGAAGGTGACGGGGTACCAATTTTCAAACCTTTGCGCGCCGCAGTTTGGAATGGTGACGTAAAAGGCGTATCTCCAGGGAAGGCTGAGGACGTGCAGCGGTACGTCGTAGCACGAGTCGGGCCATTCAAATCCTTCATCGATGTCGTGTTGTTCCTCCCTCACTGGACGGCGCGATTGTCGACGCGTGTCCGAGCGTCGCAGCGCCGGGACGGCGACGTCGTCGTCCGGAGACTTCAACGACGCGAGCGATTGTTTTTCACCACCGAGCCATCTCATGATTCTGGCGTTGTAGTACATGAAGATGACGTACGTCAGATACATCACAACGGCGATGAGACCTTCGTACCAGTGAATGTAACCATCGTAAAAGATGAGAAGGATCGTTGCAATGGCGAGGGCGTAAAACGCGCAATCTCGCGTCACGGGCCGCCAATCGAGCTCCAGAGTCTGACCGGCGAAAATCACGGTAGCACCGATGATGAAAAGAATATTAAACACCGCGGAGCCCACGATGGCGCTGATACCGATTTCGTTCGTCGCATCGGGTGAAATTAAGCTCATACCGGAGGAGAAGAGTTCCGGCGCCGACGAACCCGCCGCCATAAAAGTCGCGCCCGCGACGTCCTCGCTCAGGTTGAGCTTGTCACATATTTTCTCGAGGGAAGAAACGAAGTAGTCATCGCAGACTATGGCGATACCCAGGAAGACGTACAAGATTCCCACGAGGTAGAGCAACCAACCGCCTCGCTGCATCCATTCGGAGTGCTTTGCAGAGCATCCTCCGCTCGACGCGAGACGTCGAGAGTGCGCGCTCATTTCCACGCTCGGACCGAACCAACTGGACCATTTGTGACGCGACACCGACAAGACGACGAGAGCGACCAACGCAAACGACCTGCGACGCACGAAAAATGAACGCGTGAGTCAACGTCGTGAACGCAAAGCGGCGTTCGCACGCACACGCAGGCACGCCACGCGCGCCGGGCGCGTTTACATCGCGCTCGTTGAGCGCGCGTTTGTAATGAATGTTTCATCATCGACGCGACTCGTCGGATTCACTCACGCGCGCGGCACGATTTACCTCCACGCTCTCGACGAACGGAAATAGACGCGGCGCGATTGTTAACCATCGTGCGCGCGCAATCGCACATCCATTGACCGCGAGTCAACGCCCAGATTTCGCGCCTTGAGATGTGGATTCAGCTCGGTGTCATTTACCCTTTGGTCTCATCGTCAAATCTTGCCTCGAAAGGTAACACGAGACGCCGAAGCGTCCCTTTATCGTCTTGTTCGACTCTCGTCAAGAGCGCGGCGCGGGCAATCTCTTCACCGGTCCCCGTCTTCAACGCCACCATGAACGCCCCCACGTTGAGCGCATCGTGTCTCACCACCGAATCCACGTCGACACCGTCGAACGCGCACGTCACCTCCACCGCGCGCTCACCGTTCTCATCCTCCGCCTCTCGCGTCATCGCCTCCGCGTCCCGCTCCGCCCTCTCCGCGTACACCCTCGCCCTCGATCGCGCCATCGCCACGTCGCACTCGAACCACACCTCGGCGCGCATCGTCGACTCGACGTCCTCGCGCGTGAGCGCTCGAAAACTCGCCCGAATCTCCCCGCCCGCGTCCAACGTCGACCATCCCTCCAACCTCTCACCGAAAAACTTTCGCCTCCCGCGCGCATCCACCGTCGACGCGTCGTCCACCGCGTCGTTCGTCGACCCCGCACCGCATCCTCGCGCGGTGCGTTCCACTAATTCGCACGCCGTCGCGCGCGCCATACGCCGCTCGCGCAGTGACGTCGACGGTTGGCCGGCGTGTACTTTTCACTTTTCACGCTTCGACGTCATAAAACGGCGGGGACACACATTCATCCTCGCGACGAGTCGACGGTCTCGCTCGACGCGACGAGACGCGCGTGAGACGTGCGATCACGCGCGCGCGTCGGTGGTCGGACGCGCTCGCGCGCGGCGTCCGCGAGCGCTCGACGTGGACGTGTTCACGCGCGCGGTGCGAGTAAGGCGAGGGATCGACCGGGTCGTTCGAATCGTCGCGCGCGACGCGTCGAGACGTGCGGGAACGCGCGCGAAGAGGCGCGGTATCGCGAGAGGGTACGTTCGAGCGCGCGTTCGGGCGAACGGCGCGCGCGTGCGAGGCGCGAGGGCGAGAAGCGAGGGCGAGAAGCGGGAACTTTTTTCCGGAAAACGAGGTCCGGACCGGCGAGGGACTATTTGGTGGGTCGTGAACGGTCAAATTCCTCAAGCGTTTAAAGAGGAGACGAAGAGAAACGAGACGGTGCGGCGCGTGGCATACTTTTGAGTCGTAGATGCGAAAAACGATTCGGGATTACGAGTCCGAGATTGCGCTGTTGAAAGCGTTGGCGGTCGTCGATACCCGACACAAGGACTCCGGTCGAGGCGGCGCCGCCAAGGAGGGCGCCGAACCGAACGACGTCACGCAGTTGAGCGCCGGTGGTGGGCGACGCGTGTAAATCGCCGCGAACGACGCGACGCGTTCGTTCTGACGGTACGTTCGAGACTGGTTTAATTATTCCACGAGGAATCGTCTCGAACGCGCGAGAGGGCGTCATGGCGGCGGCGTGCGTCGACGCGGGCAAGCCGAGACCGTCCTCGGACGAAGGCGTGTTGTCGCTTCATCAGCTCGACGATTTGGACACCGATAAGGAGTTTCCAAAGGTGAGCGCGTTGTCCACGCCTGGGTCTCGAAGCCTTCCGCGCATCGGTTATCTCAAGCACGAGGCTGTGCAGGTTTTCAAGCGCGTGCGGTCCTTCGGCTCTTTCCAAGACCTCATCGTACCGGACATCGACGGCTACGTCGTCGGTAGCTCTGAAGACGACGAGGACGACGATCTCGATTCTTGGGGAATAACCGGGTACGTCGCAGATGCCAGTGAATTCGATCGCATTCTCATCTCCGCGTGGGAAGATCGTTTCGCCGGAGGACTGTTTCGATATGACGTCACCACGGTGAGCACCAAGGTCATCGAGGGCAAGAAGAAGTACGTCGCGCAGTTCAACATCGGACGCGCGACGAACAAGCGCCCGACGGAATTTTCAGTGGATAAAGTGTGCCAAAACTTTGACCCGAAGAAGTTTAACTTCACCAAGGCGGATCTGAAGGAGGTTTTGTTTTCTTTCACCAAGCTCGCCGGCGAGGCGGATGAAAACGTGAGCCGTTCCATCTTTGAAAAGGACGCGGCTGTGGATGAGAGTCCGACGGTCGTCTTGATCAATGTATCTCCCATCGAATACGGGCACGTGTTGCTGTGCCCGCGCGTGACGGATATGCTCCCGCAACAAATAACTCCGGAGAACTTGCTCCCGGCGCTGTACATGGCGTCCGAGTCGCGAAATCCGTACTTTCGCGTGGGGTACAACTCACTCGGTGCGTACGCCACCATCAATCATTTGCACTTCCAGGCGTACTATCTCATGGAAGCATTCCCGATTGAACGCGCGTGTACGGCTGAAATCTTCTCTGGGACGCACGGAGAGTGCACCGTGTACCGCGTCAACGGGTACCCGGTCCGATGCCTCTGCTTTGAGGTCGGCGATTCTTTCGAAGAGCTCGCCACGCTCATCGGTGAGTGCTGCATCAAGTTACAGAGCGCAAACATTCCGTTCAACATTTTGATCGCCGATCACGGCGCGCGGGCATTCTTGATTCCGCAAGTCTTCTCTATTCGCATCGCGAAGAACAAAATTCCAGAACACGTCATCGAAACCGGAGTCAATCCCGCAGTGTTTGAAATTTCTGGACATCTTCTCTACAAGCAACAAAAGGATTACGATGAGTGCACGCAAACGAGCGCGGAGGAATTGCTCGCGTGCGCGTCGCTCACCGAAGAGCAATTTGTCAAGCTGATTGACTACACCGTCGGCGCGAACAAGACGAGCGACCGCGCCATCGAGGAGTTGACCTCGATCGCCGAGTCGGAGTTTTGATCACACCTTCGGCGATTGATGTTTTACAAACGCACGTTGTCTTTTTTTGCTTTTTATCGTTGTATCATCTTGATTTTTTTCGGTCCAAAGTGACCACCCGACGCTCGAGAACGGCGACCCAGATGGGGTCGGCCGTTGTAGTGATCATCGGCGTGTGGGCGCGTTGCCGCGGTTTTCACCGCGCTCATCAGACGCCAAACGTGCGCGCACGATGTTTCTAGCGGCACCCTATGAATATGTATCTTTTCGAGATATTGATTGAAAAACTAACGTCTGTGCGCCGCGCCGATGGCGTCTTGGACGCTCTCGAACCCGTCGCGCGCCAAGCACGCCTCGAGCTCGCGCTTGATTCTGGGAATCAATTGTGGGCCTTGCAACGCAAACGCGGTGTAGAGCTGAACTAACGTCGCACCGGCGCGAATCTTCGCGTACGCATCCTCGCCGCTCGCCACGCCGCCGCACCCGATGAGGGTGATTTTACCACCCGTGAGCTTGTACAGATCGTGCAACACCTTGGTGCTCGGTTCCATGAGCGGTTTGCCACTCAATCCACCGACCTCGTTGCCGTGGGTGTGCGATTGAATCACCTCGGGTCGCGCGATGGTTGTATTACTCACGATGACGCCGTCGACTTTTTCGCTCTTCACCACGCTCGCGATATCCTTGAGAGCCGAGTCGGTGAGATCCGGGGCGATCTTGACGAGCACCGGCGTCTTGGACGCGCCCGGGGTGTTGTTTCTCGCCGTGACGACGCGACGAAGCAAACCACTGAGATGTTTACGTCCCTGTAAGTTTCGCAATCCTGGAGTGTTCGGGGACGAAATGTTCACTACGATGTAGTCGCCGTACTCGCCGATGTTTTCCACGCCCACGACGTAATCATCCGCCGCGCTCTCTTCGGGCGTCGTCTTATTCTTTCCGAGATTCACGCCGAGCAAACCTCGCGGCGAGTGGCCCTCCGTCTTCGCGCCCGCGCCCGCGCGATACGCCGCCAATCTCGTCTTCGCGCTCTCGTGCCCCTCGCTGTTGAACCCGTACCGATTAATCACCGCCCCGTGCTCCGGCAAACGAAACGCCCGAGGCTTCGGGTTCCCAGGCTGCGGCTTCGGCGTCACGCTGCCGATCTCCACGAATCCGAAACCCATCTTTATCAACGCCTCGAACGCCTTGGCGTCCTTGTCGAAACCGGCGGCGAGTCCGACGGGATTCGACAGCTTCATCCCGAACGCCTCCACTTCGAGCGATTTCCCATCCTCCACGCGTTGTCTCGGCCCTAGCCCCATAGCCAACGCCGCGATACCGACGTTATGCGCCGTTTCCGCGTCCAACATTCGCAACGCCGGCGTGGCCGCGCCGTACGCCGCGAATTCCACATCCTCCGCCCACCGTCCCTCGGCGTACCGCAGCGCCGCGAACCCACCCACGGCGCCGACAGCGACATACGTCATCGTCGACGACGACCTCTTTCCCTCGTCACCGCTCGCCGGCGCGCGCGTCGACGCGAATCCTCTCGATGACACATCGCCTCGACCGTTCCCGCGCGTCGCCGTCGTCGCGCCCGCGGACGTCGCGCGCGTCGTCGCGCGCGTCCCCGTCGACGCGAACGCGTCACGAATCGCGCGAATCGCGCCGTCGACGCGTCGTCCGCGCATCGTCGTCGTCACCGACGTCGAGTGGCGACTGTTCGTCACTTCAGGTCGCGCGTTTCGAGGTGCGCGCGTGCGTCGCGCGCCATGGAGACGCGTCGTCTCCGACGTCGCGCGAGACGCGCGCGAGCGCGTGTTCGACGCGTCGGCGAAGGAGACGACGCGCGAGAGAGACGAGGCGACGCGCGAGAGACGGAAGATTACGCATCGACGTCATCGGATCACTTTTCATCCGACGGCGGA
>Ga0181581_10004618_pt1 | contig 10722 bp, 9 predicted proteins | sample 071ome_22_FD_132433 | JGI IMG/M metagenome (GOLD analysis project Ga0181581, IMG submission 132433) | Coastal salt marsh microbial communities from the Groves Creek Marsh, Skidaway Island, Georgia - 071404AT metaG (megahit assembly) | ecosystem: Environmental > Aquatic > Marine > Intertidal zone...
ACTGTCAGCCATTTGAGGATCTGTCATGATTGTTGCAGGGTTTGAATTTACAAGAATGACTTTGTATCCTTCCTCTCTGAGAGCCTTGCAGGCTTGAGCACCAGAGTAATCAAATTCACAAGCTTGTCCAATCACAATTGGGCCTGCACCAATAATCAGAATGCTCTTTATGTCATTTCTTTTCGGCATAATTAAAAATTCTAGAAATCTACAGAATTATTTTTTTTAACACCATCATTTACATCATTTCTTCTTTTCTGAAGATACGATGATCTCATAGTTGTATATGGATCAAATGATCTGTTTATTAATTCAGTTGCTGGGAGAAGTTCGACTCTTTTATCAACTGCCTTTATTGAAGTAGCTGCAATTTCACCATTAGTATCAAGATTATTGATAAAGTTGACATCAGATGTCATATCAACGTATAGACCTGCTGTATCTCTTAATGTCGAAGGACCTAAAATTGGAATGACAAAGTATGGACCCTCAGGAACCCCCCAGATCCCTAGAGTTTGACCAAAATCTTCATCTTTTTTGATTAAACCTATCTCTGAGGCTGGGTCAAAGATACCAGCCAAACCTATAGTCGTATTAATGAGAAATCTACTAAATGTTATAAAGCTATCTTCAACCTTAAACTGTAAAATTTGATTTGCTAATGTACTAACTTCGCCAAGGTTAGAGAAAAAATTACTTATTCCCTCTTTGATTGATTTAGGGGTGTTATCTCTGTATGAAATTGCAATAGGTTCAATAAGATTCCGATCAAGAGTCTGATTGAATTCAAATATTGGGCGATTTAGCTCTTCCAGAGGATCAATATTATCAAGATATACATTTATCGGTCCTATAGCGGACTGAGAGGGACTTGTAAACAAAAGAAGTATTAAAAAAAACTGACCTAATTTAATCATTGCAACATCTCTTCCTTAAATTGATCAAACAAATAGCTCACGTCATGAGGACCTGGAGATGCTTCAGGATGACCTTGAAAACTAAATGCTTTCTTGTTTTTAATTTTAATTCCCTGGATTGAATTATCAAATAGCGAACGATGGGTAACATGAATATTGCCTGGGATATTTTCATCTGAAACAGCAAAACCATGATTTTGTGAAGTAATCATTACGCTCGAAGTATCAAGATCTTGAACTGGATGATTTGCCCCATGATGACCAAATTTCATTTTTTCAGTTCTAGCTCCAGATGCAAGCGCAAGTATTTGATGGCCGAGACAAATACCAAAAATAGGTATTTCCTTATTTAAAATTTCTTTAACATTTTCTATCGCGTAATCACAAGGCTCTGGATCGCCAGGACCATTTGATAAAAAGACACCATCAGGCTTCATCGAAATAACTTTTTCTGCTGGAGTCTTAGCATTGACTACTGTTAACTTACAACCTCTGTCAACAAGCATTCTAAGAATATTTTTCTTAACTCCATAATCGTAAACGACAACATGGTGTTCTTTCTTTAACTTTGAAAATCCTTCCTTGTCAAGGTCATAGGATCCCTCATTAAAGGAATATTTTTCTTGAGTAGAGACAATCTTTGCTAAATCTTTATTTTTTAGTCCCTCGAAATCTCTCGCCATTTCAATAGCTTTTTTTTCATCAATGTGCTTTCCAGACGAAATACAACCCTTCATTGAGCCATTAGTTCTTAGATGTCTAGTGAGCGCTCTAGTATCAATTGATGAGATACCTACAGTTTTTGATTTTTTTAAATATGCATTCAGAGAATTCTCGCTCCTCCAACTGCTTGGGGTAGCTGTCAAATCTCTGATTATTAGTCCTGATAAATGAAGTTTATCTGACTCTTCATCTATAACATTACAACCAGTATTGCCAATATGAGAACAAGTTAGCGCGACAATTTGATTCTTATAGGATGGGTCGGTTAAAATTTCTTGGTAACCAGTCATAGAAGTGTTGAATACAACCTCACCTACAGAATTACCTAAAGCGCCAATGGACTTGCCATGAAAAACAGTTCCATCTTCTAAAGCTAGAATGGCAGTTTTTGACACATTTACTCCATGAAATATTTGGCATATTTTACCATGTCAAACTTATTTTATGCTTCGATAATTTAGAACGTAATAGTTATTAAACACTATTTTTAAACAATATAATATTAGAATGAAAATTACTGTAAACGGTCATAAGAAAAACTATGATTTCAATTTAACACTCAGAATGTTGTTGATTGATTTAGGTTATGCAAACAAAAGAGTTGCTGTTGAAATTAATGAAGAAATTATTCCCAGGTCTCAACTTAAAAATAAATTCGTTGTTAACGGTGACAATATCGAGATAATCAAAGCTGTTGGTGGTGGCTAAATTAATTCAGATGAATTTCTTCTTGTGAATTATCAATCCAAGAAGAATCATTAACAATGAAGGTAAAAATTGAGCGATGTAAGTGAGCGTCTCAAAAGTCATTGAAAGCATAAAAGCGAATCTGTCCAATAAATTTGCAAAGATTCCAATTGATACAGCAATAAAAATTTTTTTTCCAAGAGTGGAAACCCTGGAAAAATTAACTATCATAGGTAGAACTAAAATTAGCATTCCAGTCAAATTTAAAGGCTTAACCACTCTTGAAATTAGTTCAAATAAGTATTTCTTTTCATTAATTTGACTAGAAATTGACACATAAACCATTTCAATAATTTCATGTATATACATTGACTTTTCATCAACATTTAAAGAAGTTACTTGATTTTTCTTGATAGGAATAGTTATATCTCTGATTTTTACACTTGTATTTGCGAAACGATTAATGTGATTAATTTTTACATCTCTTGCATGAGTTGAAACCAAACTCTGATCAATTAATTTTGAATTTTCAGCTGAGATAAAATTTTTTAATTTGATATCATCATCTACATCAAATACCATCATATGCTCGAATGAATCTTCGCCAAATTTTGGGCCAAGCAATATAAAGGTATTAGAGTCTTTTAACCAAGTAAGATTATCATCATTGGACAGATTCTTTCCCAGTGCTTGATTTTTAATGTTGTTTGCTATTTGATATGAAGCAGGACTTATCAGTTCTATTATAACTATACAAATAACAGACAAGAAAATTGAAAATTTGAGAGCTTTGAGTATTATTTTTTTTAAACCAAGGCCTGCCGATTGAGGGACTATTAATTCTCTATTTGAATTCATTCCACCTATAAATACTACAACTCCAATCAAAATACTTATCGAGATTAAAGAACTAAATATTGTTGGTAAAAGAAAAGCAACATGTTGAAGGGCCTCTAATGAATTGTAATTAGCATTACCAACCTCTTTTAATTCATCTAGGAATTTAAAAAAGGCGAATATAAACGCTAAGAGTATGCCAGAGCCTAGAGAGAGACTAAGGATTCCTGTAAATAAATACTTATCTATTTTGCTCATCTAGTTAGATCAGAGCCTCTTGAAGGATATTAGACACCAATCATTCATTACTTTTATATCTTGAAGGCTAAAAAACTCTTCGTAGTGTACTTTGACTTTATTTAGTTGTTTTTCCATAATTCCAGAAATTATTAAAATACCATTAGGTTTTAGTAATTTTATAAATTTATCTCTTAAATTAATAAGTGGTAACGCCAAGATATTTGCAATAATTACATCTACCTTCTGATTTTTCAATTCATTAGGTGTAAAAACTTCTATATTCTTTTCTACTTGATTAAGTATAGAATTTTTTTTTGTAGAGATTATTGCTTGTGGGTCAAGATCAACAGCAATTACATTTTTTGCCTTTAGTAAAAGCGCGGCAATTCCGAGAATTCCACTGCCACATCCGTAATCAATCATACTAAGGCTTTTTAGATTAATTGACTCAAGATAATCTAAACATAAATGAGTAGTTTCATGTGACCCAGAACCAAAAGCCATTCCAGGATCCATCTTAATTATTGTCTCATCATTATATTTTTCAAGATCATACCAAGATGGAAATACCCATAGACTGTCACCAAACTTTTTTGGTTTTAGTTTATTCTGAAACTCTTCAATCCAATTTTTATCTTTAAGGTTAGATATGCTAAGTTCATAATAATTTATTGAACTTAAAATGGAACAAATATATTTCTTTGATTTTTTCTTTGCAAATAAAGCTTTTACTGACGACTTTTCCCAAAGTGGAGTTTCGCCAATACTAGGTTCATAAATCGACTCTCCTCCTTTATTTGATATTGATATAGATACTGCACCATTGGCAATCATTATTTCCTCAATAAGCACTACATCATCTTTGGAGCATGTTATTTCAACATTAAACCAATTCAAAATAATAATTATTTAACAAAGTCCTGGACAGACTTCAGGGCTTTATCAAGATTTGAGATATTATTTCCACCACCTTGAGCCATATCTGATCTACCCCCTCCTTTTCCGTCGATTTGAAGGGCAACATGTTTTAGAATTTCTCCAGCATGGTATCGATCTGTTAAATCCTTAGTGACTCCAGCAACAAGAGAAACTTTACTGTCTTTAACTAAAGCAAGAACCACTAGTGCATTAGAAAGTTTATCTTTCATCTTATCTACAATATCTCTCAAGTCCTTTATTTCAACACCTTCAATTTTTGCAGATAGCAAATTTACTCCATTTACCTCTTTAACTTTTCTTAATAAGTCATCGGATTGATTGCCCGCAAGCTGCTTTTGAAAAATAGAAATTTGCTTTTCAAGCTTCTTCTGCAGTTCCAGAATTTGAGAGACTTTACCTAAGACATTAGAAGGTTCAGATTTTATTATTTTCGCAATTTGATTAATTTCATCCGCTTTACTTTTATCGAATTGATAAGCTGTAAAACCAGTAATAGCTTCTATTCTTCTGATTCCTGAGGCTATACCCGTTTCATTAATGATTTTAAACAAACCAATATCTCCAAGTCTCTCAACATGAGTTCCACCACATAATTCAACTGAAAAATCACCTTTACCCATAGTTAGTACTCTGACAGTCTCTCCATACTTCTCACCAAATAATGCCATGGCTCCTAATTTTTTGGCATGATCAATATCTGTTACTTGAGAATGCACATCAGAATTGCCTATAATTTTTCTATTAACCATAGACTCAATTTCATCGATTTCACTAGCAGATAAAGGTTCATCATGAGAAAAATCAAATCTCAGTCTATCTGCATCAACTAATGACCCTTTTTGGGATACATTTTCACCAAGAACTCTCCTCAGTGCCGCGTGAAGTAGGTGAGTAGCAGAGTGATTTCTTGCAATTTTTTTTCTTCTAGATGAATCAACTTTAGCATTTGCAAGATCATCAATTCTAACTGATCCTGATATTACTTTACCATGATGTTCAAAGGCTCCTGAAACCTGCTTTTGAGTATCGGCAACCTCAAAAACTCCATTAGCAAAAACAAGTTTTCCTGAATCTCCTACCTGTCCTCCTGACTCTCCATAAAATGGAGTATTGTCTAAAACAACTATTGCATCATCACCTTCAGCAAGCTCTTTAACTTGAGATCCATTCTTTATAATTGTGGTAATCGAACTATTACTTTCAAGTTGGTCATAGCCGACAAAATTTGTTTCAGAGCCAATTGATAAAGTTCGTTGGGTAGCAAAATCACCTGAAACTCTTGCCCTACTTCTTTGTTTTTCCATCTCCATGTCAAAACCTTCCATATCAAGGCTAAGTCCCTTCTCTCGAGCTACATCAGCTGTCAAATCAACCGGAAAACCAAAAGTGTCGTAAAGTTTAAAAACAGTTTTTCCATCGATTTCTTTGTTTTTGAGATTGGAAATACTTTCCTCAAGAATATTCATACCCTGATCTAAAGTTTCAAGAAATCTCTCTTCTTCTCTCTTGAGAACTTTTTCAACATTGGCAAGATTTTTCTTGAGTTCAGGATAAATATCATTCATTTGAAGAGAAAGGATCGGAGCAAGACGATAAAAGAAAACCCTGCTGATACCTATCTTGTGTCCATGCCTAATTGCCCTTCTTATAATCCTTCTAAGAACATACCCTCTTCCCTCATTTGACGGAAGAACACCATCAGCGATCATAAAAGCTGTAGAACGAATGTGATCTGCAATTACTCGAACTGAGGGATCTGATTGGTCGATATTTAATTTTGAATCTGACATCTTGACTATTTCTTTTGATAATTCCCGAAATCCATCAGTATCATAATTGTTATTAACATGCTGGAGAACTGCAGCTAATCTTTCAAGACCCATGCCGGTATCAACACATGGCTCATCAAGTGGCATAAGATAACCATCTTCTTGTTTATCAAATTGAGTAAATACTAAATTCCAGATTTCAATATAACGGTCACCGTCTTCGTCAGCATGACCAGGAGGGCCACCAGGAATAGATTCTCCATGATCATAAAAGATTTCGCTGCATGGACCACAGGGCCCAGTATCGCCCATTTGCCAGAAATTATCTTTGGCACCACATCTTGAAATTCTATTCTTTGGAAAACCTATTTCATTAACCCAAATATCTTCTGCCTCATCATCATCTTCGAAAACGCTGACCCATAATTTTTCAGGTGGTAACTTTATTTCTTTTGTGAGAAACTCCCAGGCAAAATTAATGGCTTCTTTTTTGAAATAATCTCCGAAAGAAAAGTTGCCTAACATTTCAAAAAAGGTATGGTGTCTGGCTGTATATCCCACATTTTCCAAGTCATTATGTTTTCCTCCTGCACGAACACATCTTTGACATGAGGCAGCACGAGAATATGGTCTTTTTTCAGCACCACTAAATACATCTTTAAAAGGCACCATTCCAGAATTGGTAAAAAGCAATGTTTTATCATTACTCGGCACAAGACTTGAGCTATGCTCTATAGCATGGCCTTGTTTAGCAAAATAATCAAGAAATTTTTTTCGAATTTCAGCAGTTTTCATTAGTTCTTTGAATGACTACAAAAAAGACACTATTATAATCCTTCATCCAAAGATTACCGAGGTATCTCCAGCTCCTTTCCTAACTACCTCATAAGGATTCTTAGTAAAGTCAATGACAGTTGTAGGTGTTGGTAAGCAATAGCCGGAGTCAATGATAATATTTACTCTATTTTGCAGTTTATCAATAACATCCTGAGTAGTTAAGAATTCATATCCTTCAATAATAAGAGAGACACTCATAATAGGTGCACCTAATTCAGCTATCAAATTTTGTATAAAATCATTATTAGGAATTCTAACTCCAATTGTCTTTTTCTTAGGATGGGATAATCTATTAGGTACTATTCTGGTAGCTTCAAGAATAAAGGTAAATTGACCTGAGTTTGTTCGTTTCATAAAACGAAAAGCATCCTTATCTAATTTTGCAAATTCTCCAATTTGGCTTAATGAGTTCAACATTAGAGTAAAGTCATGATTCTTAGATAAGTTGCGAATTGATCTTATTCTCTCAACTCCATTCTTATTATCTAGCGCAGAACCAATTGAGAATCCAGAATCCGTTGGAAAAACAATTATTGCCCCAGAACGAATCTTGCCAGCAATATGCTTGATCAATCTTATTTGCGGGTTATCCGGATGGATACTAATAATTTCTGCTTTCATGTAAGGTAGTTAATGACTAATTTATCTCCATAATCAAATTTAGGAATATTACCTAACTTAATTGTTTGACCAGTCCATCCATGAAAATCCGATCCAGCTGAGTATAGTAAATCGTTTTCATCTGCAATCATTTTTGAAACAGCCGCATCTTCAGCACTTGAAAATGAATTTACAATTTCTATGCCATCAAGTCCTAAAAAATTAAGTTCTTTGACTAATTTTCTCAACTTGGTTAAAGTCATTTTATATCTTAATGGATGTGCCAAAATTGCCAACCCACCAGCTTGATGAATCCAGTTAATGACTTCAAATGATAAAGCCCATTCTCCTTTTACTGCACCTGGTTTTTTACCAGTCATATATTTTTTAAAAACTGATGACATGTTTGAGCAAATATTTTCTTTAATAAGCATCTGGGCAAAATGGGTCCTTGTAATGTAATCTGTTTTACTTAGAGCTCTTGCTTTTTCATACGCTCTTTGAATGCCAACTCTGCCAAGTCCCTCACTAATTTCTTTTGCCCTGTAAATCCTGAATTGATTATTCTTTTTTAGACCATCAAGCAATAGTTTTTCGCTAGGATTAATTCCTAAACCAACTATGTGGATAGAATGAGAATTTTGTTGTGCTGAAATCTCAACACCATTAATAAAAGTCAAGTTGGCTCTTTCAGAGTATTTTTTTGCCTCTTCTAGACCCTCTACAGTATCATGATCTGTAAGAGAAAGAAAATTACAACCTGCATTTACGGCTTTTCTAACAACCTCTTTCGGTGATAATAAACCATCTGAATAATATGAATGTGTGTGAAGATCTATATTCATATTAAGTATGATATATATACTTATTTTTTTTTGAACTTTAATAACTAATAAACATGTGTGGAATTGTTGGGGGAATCTGCCAAGATAATATATTGCCTATTCTGATCAGTGGATTGAAACACCTTGAATATAGGGGGTATGACTCTGCTGGACTGGTTGTTAATATTGGGAAAGATTTCAAAAGATTTAGGGCTGAAGGAAGGGTTTCTAATTTGGAAAGGAAAATTAATGACTCGAAAGATGAGCTAATTAGTCAAATTGGAATTGCTCATACAAGATGGGCTACTCATGGCACCCCCTCTGAGAATAATGCTCATCCTCATATTTGCAATCAGTCTATTGCTGTAGTTCAGAATGGCATTATTGAGAACTTTCAATCTTTAAAGGATGAGCAATTAAAGCAGGGTTATATTTTTACTTCTGATACTGATACTGAAGTTATTGCACATTGTATTTATGAAAGCCTAAAAAACTCCAAAACTCTATTACAGGCGACACAAAAATCAATAGAAAAATTTCAAGGTTCTTTTGCTATAGCGGTCACTTCTATTGATAACCCTGATGAGATTGTCATTGCAAAACAATCGGTACCTATGGTTGTTGGGTACAGTGATTCAGGATTATTCTTTGCGTCAGATCAATTAGCGCTGATTGACTTAACTTCAAAATTTTCCTACATGGAGGACGGAGATATTACTCTTATCAAAAATAATGAAATCACATTTTATGATGTCAATGGCAAAACTGTTAAACGTAAAATCATTACTTCTAAGCTTCAACGAGGGCAAATTACCAAAGGTAACTTTCCGCACTTTATGCTAAAAGAGATTTATGATCAACCGCAAGCTATTAGGGACACTCTTGAATCGAAAATTTCTCATAATGAAGTATATGTTGAATCTTTTGGTCCTAATGCCGCAGAGGTTTTTTCAACAATCGAGCATGTAAAAATAATTGCTTGTGGAACAAGTTTCAATGCAGGTTTAGTTGCCATGTACTGGCTAGAGGACATTGCTGAAGTATCTTGTAGTGTTGAGGTTGCAAGTGAATATAGATATAGAAAATCAGTAACTCCGAAAAATACATTGTTTGTAACAATTTCTCAAAGTGGTGAGACAGCTGATACTCTAGAAGCACTTAAATCTATTAATATTAATCAACCTGAGTCAGTCACTCTTTGTATCTGTAATTCTGCAGAGTCTAGCCTAACCAGAGAATCTAAAATGGTCTTCTTAATGAATGTTGGACCTGAAATTGGAGTTGCATCAACCAAAGCATTTACTGGGCAACTTGTAAGTCTCTCATTATTGGTTACAGCAATTGGAAAATCAAGAAAAAAAATTTCTAGAGATAGGGAACAATTAATAGCCAATGGGCTCAATAAATTACCGGGACTTATCGACGAAGTGCTAAATATTGAACCAGTTATTAAGGAAATATCAAAAGATTTTTTGGATAAAAATAATGCGTTGTTTCTTGGGAGAGGTACAAAACATGCTATTGCAATGGAAGGAGCCCTCAAACTTAAGGAAATAAGTTATATTCATGCTGAGGCATTTGCTGCGGGGGAGTTAAAGCATGGCCCGATTGCTTTGATTGATAAAGACACCCCGGTCATCGTTGTAGCACCAAAAAATGATTTACTGGATAAGTTGCAGACCAACCTGCAAGAGGTAAGTTCGAGAGGTTCAGTAATGTATGTATTTAAAGATGAATTAGCTGATATCAAAGAGACATCAAATATGAAGTTAATATCTGTCACTAAAGGTCTTGGGAGAATCACCGGCCCAATTATTTTTTCAATACCTTTGCAACTACTAAGTTATCATGTCGCTCTTCTCAGAGGGTGTAATGTAGACCAACCTAGAAACCTTGCCAAATCGGTGACCGTAGAATAGTTATTGAAATATGTGATCCTTAATTATTAAATTAATTTCAAAATGGAATACGAAACCCAAATTAAAAACCTACTAGATCTATTCATAAATGAAGATTCATATTACCCAATGTTTCAGCGATTAGCTATAAACATTTCACAAATCAGTCCTTCTTTTAAAAAAAGCTTTGAGAATGGAGTTCTTTTCCATCCGCATGAAATCAATCCTAAACCTTCTGAATTGGAGCAGAAAATCAATAGAGAACTTCGTATTGAACTTGCCAATCATATATGGCGATATCTTAGAAAATATGACCAAGAAACTTATGGTGAAATTTATAAGCTTTTTCAAAGTGTTGATCAAATGAGAGACAGTATCAGAAAATCTGAGAGTTCTTCTAAACAAATCCAGTTTGATAAACTCATTAAAGAAGTAGAGGCAAAAGTAGATC
>Ga0181581_10004620_pt1 | contig 10721 bp, 10 predicted proteins | sample 071ome_22_FD_132433 | JGI IMG/M metagenome (GOLD analysis project Ga0181581, IMG submission 132433) | Coastal salt marsh microbial communities from the Groves Creek Marsh, Skidaway Island, Georgia - 071404AT metaG (megahit assembly) | ecosystem: Environmental > Aquatic > Marine > Intertidal...
GTTTGATCAGACATGAATTCAAGACCGCCTGCCAATATAGCTCGACCATAATATCTCCACAAGCTTGCCAACAAGTATCGCTTATTTATAAAACTTATGTGTATCCATCAATCGTCATACTGACGTATACTCGTCGCTACTTTGCACAAGCATCTTCTGCATTTGATCATGTCACTACAGAACTCCTCACACGCAACATCAGAACATCCACCAAGCACCATTTCTTTATGGCAAGCAACAATATTTTGGTGGAAACTAGGTTGGATAAGTTTTGGTGGCCCTGCTGGTCAAATTGCCATCATGCATCAAGAATGTGTCGAAAAGCACCGTTGGATTTCTGAACGACGTTTTCTTCATGCACTCAATTACTGCATGTTACTGCCAGGGCCTGAAGCTCAACAATTAGCCACTTATATAGGCTGGTTAATGCACAAAAGCTGGGGCGGTGTGATTGCCGGCTTATTATTTGTCCTACCCTCGCTGGCTATTATTATTGTGTTGTCATGGATTTACATCCAATACGGTGAATTACCACTAGTGGCAGGATTGTTTTATGGTATCAAGCCAGCAGTCATTGCAATTGTGCTTCATGCCGCTTATCGCATCGGTACACGCACCCTATCAAATAAAATTCTGATAGTTATCGCAATATCATCATTCACTGCAATTTTTGTCGCGCAAATACCTTTTCCATTCATTGTCATTTCTGCCGCCATTATTGGTCTGATAGGTGGGCGCATTCGACCAGAGAGTTTTAATGCTGGCATGCATTCGAATAGCAATATGCATGACTATGGAACAGCGCTGATTGATGATTACACACCGACACCCGCACATGCTCAACTCAGCAGCGTTAAAATGTTTAAAGTCATTACCCTGGGTGTAATGTTATGGGTTGTGCCAATGATATTGTTAACTACATTACTCACATGGGAGCATACGTTTACACAGATGGGATGGTTTTTCAGCAAAGTCGCCTTATTAACTTTTGGCGGTGCTTATGCCGTTTTACCCTATGTCTATCAAGGCGCAGTAGAGACCTATGCGTGGTTGACGCCACTGCAAATGATAGACGGACTCGCCTTAGGTGAAACAACACCCGGGCCATTAATTATGGTTGTGGCGTTTGTCGGCTTTATGGGTGGGCATATTCATCAGACATTAGGCTCTGATCTGTTATTTCTGTCTGCTGCCAGTGCCGCTTGCTTGGTAACTTGGTTTACTTTTCTACCCTCATTCATATTTATTTTTGCTGGCGGCCCACTAATAGAGAGCACGCATGGAGATATCCGCTTCACAGCACCACTCACTGCAATCACTGCCGCGGTCGTCGGTGTCATAGTGAATTTAGCTTGTTTTTTTGCTTATCACGTTTTATGGAGTGACGGCTTTACAGGGAGCTTTGATTTTCGTGCCGCAATATTAACGATGGCAGCAGCCTTGGCCTTGATCGTATACAAACAAAATATTATGCGAGTGATTTTTTTCAGCGCCACACTCGGCCTAATCATACAAACGATACTCTGATAATCGTTGCTACATTAACTACCCAGCATGCCTTTATGCACAATAAAATCAATAATTTCGTTGAGACCCTCACCCTCTTTTAGATTAGCGAAGATAAATGGTTTGTCTCCACGCATTTTACGTGCATCTCTATCCATCACATCCAGGGAGGCACCAACGAGTGGGGCTAAATCGATTTTATTAATAATCAATAAATCCGATTTGGTGATACCGGGACCACCTTTACGTGGGATTTTGTCTCCCGCACTCACATCAATGACATAAATCGTAAGATCCGATAATATAATAAATAGCTCGTACTAAATTCTGAAGAAACATGATTGAACCACTATCATTTAAAAGCACCATGTAAGCTCTATGAAATTTCCAAAAAGAAAAGAAGTCGCCGCCTACTCATTGTTGAGAAGACTGCATAATAAGCTCTATCAACAAAAATCAACCTTACGTAAGCGTATGGATTTAAGTTTTGTCACTCTGGGTGAACAGACTTACAAACGGATTAAATTTACCGACAATCAAACTCCTAAACATTTCAATGAAATCCTTCAGAATCTACAATCCTCTGGTAATTTTCCGGAAGTCTTTCATCTGCATGAGAATGAATTATGGGTAGAATATATTAAGGGAACCCTCCTGGACGGTAGTACAATGAACAAACATATGTGCTTTCAGTTTGGTCAATTTTATTCAAATCTCTATAAGATCGATTGCAAACTCGTCAACGCAGAACCCTATGCATATAAACTTAAAAAGACACTGCAGTTTCATCAGCAAATGAAGATCATTAGCTCTGATGAATTGAATAAACTGCTTGAGTTACTGGAAAAAGTTACACCAGAAAATATTTGGCAGGGAATAGATTATACAGATGCAATCACAAAGAACTTTTTGATATCAACAACAAATAAAAATCTTATTGGCATCGATATAGAGAGCATACAATCAAATTCATTATTAGGGTGCGGCTTGGCTAAAGCGCTCGCACGATGGATGCCATCATCAAATTTCGATTTAGTCATGCAATACATAAAAGCACAAGAAGGCCCATCATTTCATGAACACATGGATTTCATTCATTTATACTTCAGGGCGCAATGGTTAAAATCACTTTTCCTTAGATATAAAATTAAACGACTAAAACAAAATCAACATCTTCTCCAAGAACTCATCTAATTGACCACATGCGAAAAAAGTTCAATTTATATCAGTTTTTTAAATATTCTGTTGTTAGACGAGTAAAAACCTATCTGACAAGAATCAAATTACTTTTCACTCAATCACCTGCTCTTAATAGTACTCACCGCAATCCAAAAATTATTGTGTCGTTAACATCTTTCGGCGCACGCATAAATAACATCGATCTAACAATTAAAACTTTATTCAACCAAAGCCTATGCGCAGACAAAATTGTATTAAATCTTTCCAAACATGAATTTAATCAAAGCAATCTTCCGAATGCTCTTATTCAGTTACAAAAATTTGGATTAGAAATTAATTATGTTGATGATACACGCTCATATAAAAAGCTTATACCAACACTCATTAATTACCCCAATGACATTATCATTACTGTCGATGATGATATTCTCTATCCGCACTATCTCATACAATCTTTAATGCAAGCGTATACTACGAAGCCACATCTGGTACATGGCTGTAGAGGATATCAAATTGAACTATCCGAATACAAAACTGTTAAGCGCTATAAAGATTGGACTAAATGTATGACCCCACAAGCGGGAAACAATGTCATGCTCACCGGGATCGGTGCAATTTTATATGGCCCTGGCTGCTTCCATAAAGACGTGCTGCGTCAAGATCTGTTTACAAAATTAGCACCGTCAGCAGATGATTTGTGGTTCAAGGCCATGTGTTTATTAAATGGAACCGGCTCACAAGTCATCATCGAGAAAAAACAATTTAACACCGATTTTTTACCAACGTCGAATTCTATCATTGACCCTCTATGCAGTATGAATGTTGACGAAGGTCAGAATGATCATGCCATGGCCAACATCATCAGAGCATACCCTGAATTGATCAATCATTTTGATCAATCTCCAAGTGTGCCCTGCAATGAATCATGCTAGTAAAAAGTTATAAGTAAGGTGGAAAAAGATACATCACAGACTGTTTATTTAAACTACTGAAAACTCGTTTTTTATTCAGCGTTAGAGAAGACCCATAATAATGGCGAGAGATAGTCTTTATCCACATCCTAAAACAAATCTGTTTAAAGGCTATTTGATCAAACAATCTCACTTGCCGGTTAGCGACTAGCAAGTTATTTAACCAATGCTCAGCCCATTCCACGAATTCAAGACTACATTCACATGATGAACTTCTTGCTAGTTGAATATGGTTATCTATATCAATTGTTGAATAATTAACCTGCATATCCTGAAGGAGTTGCTCAGCGATAATTTTCTTCATCTGATCGCCCAAACTGGAAGTGTGTTGAGTAATTTGCTGATCGTGCTTCCTACCTGACACTAGAATTGAGGGAATATTGTGTAATTTAGCTTGTTTTGATAATTTGCAGAGCAAGTCATAATCTTGGCATCGTGGAAATTCATTATTGTAGCCAATTTTTTTCACCGCCTCTGACCTCACCATAAATGTACGATTGTGAATAGCACACTGAAATAGCAAGCTTGCAGCCACTCTTTTATGACTAACTGGCCTCGCGACTATTGGTTTAGTTACTTTACCCTTATCATCAATATAATTACTCCAAGAACCCACACCAACATAATCTTGATGTCTGTCAAGAAACCGCTTCTGTTTAATCAAGCGATTCTTCATCATGAGATCATCACTATCTAGTATTGCTAGATATTCGCCCTCAGCGTATTGAAGGCCTATGTTTCTTGTTTTTGGAATCCCCAAATTTTCTTTGTTCTCAATAAGAGTGATTCTGTCATCATTAAACTGTCGTATGATTTCTACAGAGTTATCCGTAGAAGCATCATCGACCAATAATAATTGAAAATCTTTGTAACTTTGGTCAAGAACGCTTTGTATAGTTTCTGCAATGTATTTCTGTCGATTATAGACAGGGACAAACACTGTGATTTTGGCAGTCATTATTTTTTAATTTTAAATATACGTCGAGCGATCGTCCGAGTTGATGCCTTTTTTATAACTACAATGAAGACTTTACGGTATCTATCCTGAGGGCAATTTATTTGTTGCACTCCATGCCAAGAATTTCCATTACGTATAAATAATAAACTACGATTACCTATCGATTCCGCTTTAAAATGTTTATTAAAGTCTGAAAATGATGGGTTAGAAGATCGCTTAAATCGACCTTCATCGTCTAGTATGAGTGTATCCCCTCCCCAATCACTGTGCCAATCTTGTTCTGTATTCAAGTAAAATATATGAGAACCAATTTTACTATTAGAGTCACAATGAGGCGATACTGAACAACCGTTAGGCGTGTAGTGCCAGTGAAAATCTAGCTCTATATTTTTACTTCCAGCAATCCTATATATAAAGTCACAATATTCATCTGACTTCAGTTCATTAACAAAAGCATGCCATGAATCTGAAATTGGCAAATCAGGATGATAATCAAGTGCCAAACGATCGTGACTCATCTGACCAAATTTGCGTTTTTTACCAAATACTTGCTTGAAGATTTCTTTGCTTGGAAGTGTATCAATAAGTTCTTGGTATTTATCAGCATGAATGCATTCATCAATGGCTGACCAAGGATAAGGCTGAGTCGTTCTGAATACCTTCTCACTGAAACCTGATAAAATTTGATTATTCAGATAATGCATAAACTTCTCAATGTCCCAAACTATGCTTTTTTATAAAAGTCACCAACCTCTCCATCTCAAGCTGAGGATTCCTTAGCGAATGATAATTCTCAAGAGATTCTGCATCTTCTAAGTATTTTATGTAACCCCTACTATGTAAATTATCTAAAAATAAATCCAAATCTCTAAGCGAGGTAATAAAACCGTATTCTACGGCCTTATCAAATAAACGACTCAATATATTCTGCTGTTTAGGCATGCCTCTATAGTTACCGCGCCCTAGCGGAAATCGACAAAAATTGCGCAAAGCCTCCACACCACTCATGAGCAAATCAGCATGTTTAGGAAGTTTATGCACAAACACAGGTTTCCTAGTCTTACACAATTCAGACACCATTGATGCACTATCACCCGTAACCACAATGGCATGCGCCAGTCGTACAAAATCTTGATAAGGATTTTTTAAGTTTGCAGCCCATGTATACGATTGATAAGGAACATCTAGTTGCGAGGCAAAACATTCCACTGCAAAGTCAGGTGTACGCGGACTTGTAGTGATCAATACTGAGAAACCCTGTTGTCGCGCATATGAATTGATCATTTGCGCCATCTCACTCAAGTAAGCTGGTGTCATTTTATAAGGTCGACTATTACCTCCCAGTACCACCGTAAGATAAGGTGCAGACAGGCCTGATTGTGTAACTGCATCTTCGCTATTATGTTTTTGCGATACATCTGAATTAAGTTGATTGAGTGTGAGACTATTAATGTAGACGTTTTCTCGCAGGGGTAATTGATATTGCGGGGTTGTTACGATCAAATCAAAATGTCTCAATCCGCACCATGGTCTGCCAATATGAATCAATCTAGTGGAAGGCGATTGAGATTTTATCCATCGTGCCACTGGTGCCGATCTTCGACCTGAAGAAATAACTATATCAGGCCAAGGTGGATTGAGATGCTTGGATGATTTCAGGCCCAGCAAAGAATTTCTTCGTACATAATTTGGTATATGGTTAGTGATATTAAAATCCAGTTTTTTTTCCTCGATATATTCAGAGAGCTGTGAGGCTAGATTCAATATCTGACTGTTATCGCCACGCCTATGAGTAATTAAGGCCCAAATTGTTGGTTGAGAATGTTCGTAGGCTGATGTGCTAGCACCCTCTAGCGTGTCCAACTCACACTCCAAGTCTTCCCACAGATATGCCAGCGTATGATGGTGGTAAGAATATTGTTCTGGTGTGGGTCGCCAAGGCTGAGTATGTAGAGCGGTATAATGTAGGCACTTAATTTTTTCTAGCGGATGCTCACAATCACGTGTATTCCATCCTTCATCACATACAGTCCATAAAGTTTTGTTTTGAATAACAGAATCATGAAGTTGCTTTTTTGTCTTACTGGTAGCTTGTTGTAGATTCCACAACTCGCCCATTTTAGCGCAATTGATCAACATCACTGAGGTGTCATTAGGTGACGCAGACATATATCCGGCTTCACCCATATCACAGTCAAACAGCAACCCCGGGTCAGTGAGATATATTTGATCAACATCGTTATATATCGCTTTTCCCTTAAAGCCAGCAAATTCAGGGATAGCAAATCTATATAATGTAAAGCCTGTGCGCCAGCGAGAATTATCGAATCCTGTGAGATTATCCATCAAATAGATTTCATATCGACGAGCTGGATTTCGATATTTTTCAACAGAGTAAATGAATACACGCTGTGCTCTTTGTTGGGCAATTTCTGTGCCCAGAAAAATTCTTACCGTAGATAGATTAGACTTTTGAGTGTTCTCCGCCTCAAACACAATCACACTTGGCCAATCAGGGTTATTTGGATTAGCAATTGGGCTGTATCGAGCTTTCATATTGGATGCAAACAAAGTTTCCTACTAATAAAACTCAAATTTCACATAATGATAATGTTGTGAGTCGAGTGTCAAATTTCCTAGCTATAGTTTACACCATCAAACAGGCGGTTGGGGAGTTTTGAGCATCACGACATGTCCTGCCACAATCAAAGTGTTGCGCACAGACTTTATAGTGGTTGGTAGGTAAATCTAGACAATAATGAGCACATAGCCCAAATCACCGAAGCTAGCGTGCTCTTACACGACTTGCGCAACGCTGCCCACGGCAAGCCTTTGAGCAGTATTTAACCTGCTCCCAGCAATTTTGCCATTTTTTCCTCCAAGTAAACGGCCTTCCGCATACAATACACACTTTGGTGGGCAAGTTTTCTTTATTAACGCCTTTAGGCATAGTCTTTCATACATTACAGAAATTTGTTTAGTGCCTGCACAACTGTCACTGTATATTATCCGTCAATAAACTTCATAAGACTATGCCAACAGACCCAGATGATATAGACCGAATAATCGAAATGGCTTGGGAGGATCGAACTCCTTTTGAGGCCATCTATCATCAATTTGGTTTCAAAGAAAACCAAGTAAGGCAACTTATGCGCAAACACATGAAAACCTCATCATTCAAGTTGTGGCGAGCACGTGTTCGTGGCCGAAAAACTAAGCATATCGCTGCCCGCGGCTATGAAGTGGGTCGATTTAGATCCAGCATGCAGCGAACGCGCTAACATCATGTCAAAGCTCAGAGTCGTTCTTGGGGATCAATTGAATTTAGCCATCAGCTCGTTGCGTGACTGTGATAGTAAACATGACATCATTCTGATATGCGAAGTCAAGACAGAAGCTAACATCGTTCCTCATCATAAGAAAAAATTAGTACTGGTTTTCAGCGCCATGCGTCATTTCGCCAAAGAGTTAGAACTGCAAGGCTTTCAAGTTGATTATGTAGAGTATAGAGACAAACATAATCATGGCGACTTTAAAAATGAAATCTTGCGAGCTTGTCAACGTCACTCAACTAATGACATCCTTATTACTCAACCTAGTGAACATCGCGTTGATGCCATAATTCAAGACCTGGCCAATTATTCACAATTAAATGTAGAGATCCGAGATGACGATCGTTTTCTATGTTCTCATGATGAGTTCAATCAATGGGCGCATGGCAAGCAGTCATTACGCATGGAGAATTTTTATCGCATGATGCGAGTCAGCCATGATGTATTAATGGATGGGACTGACCCTGTCGGTGGACGTTGGAACTATGATGCTGAGAATCGCAAAACCCCTAAACACTCCATAGATATACCCAGACCATATCAGCAAACTAACGATGCGATTACCACTGAAGTCATTGATATGGTTGAACAGGAATTTGCATCACATTTTGGTGATTTAGAATCATTTGAGTTTGCCGTTACACGCTCTCAAGCATTGGCCGTACTGGAACAATTCATACAAGAAAGACTAATCAATTTTGGAGATTATCAGGATGCCATGTTGGAGGGCGAGCCATGGTTATATCACTCTCATATCAGTCTATATTTAAATATTGGCTTATTGTTACCCAATGAGGTCATTCGAGCAGTTGAGCGCGCCTATTATCAAGATAAGGCACCCATCAATGCTGTAGAAGGTTTTATTCGCCAAGTCCTAGGATGGAGAGAATACATCAGAGGCGTATACTGGTTATCTGGCCCTAGTTATAAGCAACTCAATCACCTCAATGCGCAAAACAAACTGCCAAGTTTTTTCTGGACGGCAAACACTGAACTTAATTGTCTAAAACAATGCATCACTGAGACCAGACAAAATGCTTATGCTCATCACATACAACGATTGATGGTGTTAGGAAATTTTACCCTACTTACGGGCATACATCCTGATGATGTTAACGAATGGTATCTGGCAGTGTACGCAGATGCATATGAGTGGGTTGAATTACCCAATGTCAGCGGTATGGTGTTACATGCAGATGGTGGCCGACTAGCAAGCAAACCCTACGCTGCTAGTGGTGCATACATCAATAAAATGTCTAATTATTGTAAGAATTGTCGTTATAAAGTCAGCCAGAAAAATGGACCTGATGCTTGTCCATTCAATTATCTCTATTGGAACTTTATGATCAAGAATCGCAAACAATTGGAGAACAATCACAGATTAGGCATGAGTTATAGAACTCTTGACAAAATGTCACCTGAAAAATTAGCAATGATACAGTCTGATAGCCAAACTTTTTGGGATTCAATAGACACCTAAAGCGTCAAACTATTTGAACACACTGAGTTGCATATACTCTCATCACAATCAATATGTGAGCAAATAAAATCATGCAAATCGATAAGTTCCACTCTCATAGCCTACTCCCATATGATGGGTTCGCATTTCTATTAAATAATTTTCTCACTCAATCAAATGCTGATGCCGTTATGCAACAACTACATGCACAAACATATTGGCAACAAAAAGATATTATTATGTTTGGCAAACGCGTCAATCAACCACGCCTGATGGCTTGGCACGGTGATAAACCATACACATATTCGGGACTCACCCTAATGCCAAACAAATGGACAGTGAATTTGCTGTCGTTGAAAGAACAAATTGAAGAAGTGGCTGAAACCAGCTTCAATTCCGCTCTTCTGAATCTGTACAGAAATGGGCAAGATCATATGGGCTGGCATCAAGATAACGAGCGGTCTTTAGGTCCGCAGCCTGTCATCGCTTCGCTGAGCTTGGGCGCGTCTCGCAAATTCAAATTTAAACACATCCACCACCATGAGTGTAAGGTTGATATCACACTCAAACATGGAAGCTTGTTAATTATGTCAGGGATGACACAACATCAGTGGAAGCATTGTTTGCCTAAAAGCAGAGTCGTTAACGACAAACGCATTAATATTACATTTAGGCATATTAAGCACCCATAAGGAGAAAGCAGGGTCAGAATAGCCATTAATGGTCTTAATGCTGAGAGGATTCTTGGTATTGTGATTGGAGCGCTTCACCGATTTTTTTCAAAATTTGTGTAAAGCTTTTCAACGACAGAATAATGTGGGCATTTTTCATTTGCGTCACCTTCTAAAAAGTTCCCCGCCTAAGCGGGGATAATGTACCTGTTGCCAGGCTAGAGGAGAGTAAAACTGCTAAAAAATCGAAATAATGATGAAAAAGTTAGCACACAAGGCAAGAGACAATAGAGTCGCCTCGCTGGATGCTGTACATGCAAATGAGTGGCTGCATACATTTTTCATAATTTTTGCTCCATGATGTAGTAAATGTTCATTGATATTGATCTCAAAACCTTTTCCTATGCAGGTAGTCTTTGTATCCTCTATCTCGTTACTTAAACTGACGAACCAAACACCAAGTCACTTTATCTCTGGATTGATTTGAGGACAGAGCCTTCAACCTACTCGTCGGGTTGATGACGAATAACAGTACCGCCATAAAAATTAGACAATCTCCGCTAAAAAAAATCACTTCACTAACTGGAACTAAACGTTTAACGCAGTCACCATAACTGTGTATCGCCCTCCAGTCCATTGTTTGCA
>Ga0181581_10004628_pt1 | contig 10711 bp, 8 predicted proteins | sample 071ome_22_FD_132433 | JGI IMG/M metagenome (GOLD analysis project Ga0181581, IMG submission 132433) | Coastal salt marsh microbial communities from the Groves Creek Marsh, Skidaway Island, Georgia - 071404AT metaG (megahit assembly) | ecosystem: Environmental > Aquatic > Marine > Intertidal zone...
GAGACATTGCGTTGTAAAAATCATTATCGGTAAGCAGTCGTTTTATTGAGCCAACTATTTTACTTGGCGAGGTCCCAACTAGTTCAACTGTTCCTGCATTAACTGCTTCTGGTCTTTCGGTTACATCACGCATCACGAGTACTGGTTTCCCAAGGGAGGGAGCCTCTTCCTGGATGCCGCCTGAGTCGGTAAGTATTAATGTTGATTTATACATTAAGTAAACAAAAGGTAAATACTCCATCGGCGCTATTAAATAAATGTTTTCGAGGGACGAAAGAATTCGTTTAACAGGCTCTTGAACATTAGGGTTTAAATGAACTGGGTATACAAATTTTACCTCCGGAAACATGTTGGCTGCTTCCGATATTGCATGACATATGTTTTCAAAACCTTGCCCAAAACTTTCACGTCTATGCCCTGTTATGAGAACTACTTTAGGGTTACCGCTTAAGAATTGAAACCTTTTTGAAAAGCTGGCTTTAAGATTTTGGTCATTATTTATCTTATCTAAAGCCATAAATAATGCATCAATTACAGTGTTTCCGGTAACAAAGATAGTTTCGTTTGCATAACCTTCTCGTAATAAATTTTCCTTTGCGGAATGAGTGGGTGCGAAGTGTAATTTGCTTAGTGCAGCGGTTAACTTTCTATTTGCTTCTTCTGGCCAGGGTGAATAGAGGTTATAAGTTCTGAGCCCCGCTTCAATATGGGCCACCTTGATCTTTTGGTAGTATCCTGCAAGTGATGCAGCAAAAGTGGTTGCGGTATCCCCATGAACTAAAATAAAGTCGGGTTTAGTTTGTGAAATAATGGGTTTGAGTTGAAGAATGATTTGACTTGTTACATCAGTAAGATCCTGACTAGGCGACATTATATTTAAGTCAAAATTCGGCTTTATACTAAATACACTGAGAACTTGATCAAGCATTTCACGATGCTGAGCTGTTATACACACAAAAGAATCTACATTGGGATCTGTTTCAAGTTTCTTTACTAGCGGTGCCATTTTTATAGCCTCTGGCCTTGTACCAAAAACACTCAATATCCGCATAATTTTCTCCGTAGTGCTTTTATGGTTCGTATAAACAGGCGATTGGGCTTAAATTTACCGGTTTTTTTAGTTAAGTTTATTAATCAACTAATCGAGCAGGGGTGCCCCAAGCGCGACTGTTATTAGGAATATCTCTATTAATAAAGCTGTTAGCGCCAATTACAACATTGTTGCCAATGTTCACACCTTTAACGATCACAACATTTGGACCGAGATACACCCGACTTCCAATATTTACCGGAGCGTGGGTTTTTTCTTCGTCATGGAGCACAACTTTAATGGTGTCATGGGTATATATTTGACAGCCAGCTGAAATGTGACATTTATCACCGATGCTCAGGATATCGCCAGAACCATCTAATAGAGTGTTTGGACCAATCCAAACATCACGACCAACTATCACCTCGCCAAATACTAGTGCGCTATCGTAAATTGAGCTACCTTCGCCGAAACCAAGGAACTTTGCCTTTTCCCAGCGATTATTAACATATTCACCAAATGGCAAGGTGCGCTTAAATTGTTCACGCAGTTTTTGGCGGGCAGCGTCAAAAAAAGCTTTGATCTGTTTATCAAACATCGCTTAATACCTGTTTTAAGCGTCCCGCTACGTAATGGATCTGTTCATTAGTAAGTTTGCCATAAAGTGGTAACACTAATCCATAATCGAAAAGATAAGAAGCTACAGGGAAGTCATCCTCAGCATGTCGGTAGCGCTTTTGGTAGTAATCTAAACGATGAATGGCTTGAGCACCTAAATTAGTTTGTACACCGTTTTCAAGCAGTTTTCTGATCACTGCTGAGCGATTGAAGTGATTGTCGAGGGTAATCATGAAGCTCTGCCAGGAATGACCAGGGTGCGCTTTTGGTAGCCTTATAACGGTGAGGCCGGATAAAAGTTCGGTATATAACTCGGCTAGTTCATGGCGACGTTTAAGTTCGTCTGAAAAACGCAGCAGTTGACTGACTGCGAGAGCAGCCTGAAAATCTGTCATACGATAATTTAGCCCAGCTTTGGTGAAGTCCGTGCCATTTTCAGTGAGGGTTATTCCGTGATTGCGTAGAGCCTTAATGTGTTCAATCAATGACTTGGCACGACTTAATATTGCGCCACCTTCTCCGCAGGTAATTGCCTTGCGTGGGTGAAAAGAAAAACAAGCACAATCAGCGTGATATCCCACATGATAGCCATTGGCGATGCTACCAAGTGCGCAGGCGGCATCCTCAATGACAAACAAGTTAGCTGCCTTAGCTAGTGCTGAGATATGATCTATCTCTGCTGGGAAGCCAAATTCGTGAACCAATATGAGTGCTTTACAGCCTTTCGCATGTCCATCTTTTATGAACTTCGAAAATGTGTCAGTAGAGAGCACATAGCTTTCTGGGTGCACATCGAGAAAAACGCATTCAGCACCAATATTTTCTACCACATTGGCGGTTGCGGTAAATGTGAAATCAGCAACTATAACCTTATCGCCCGAAGAAATGCCAAGAGCTATCAGTGCTAAGTGAAGCGCGGCTGTACCAGAGGAAACTGCAGCGCAATGACCAAATCCAGCAAAGTTCACGATTGATTGTTCAAATGACGTTACATGTTTGCCCTGAATTAGCATGCCGCTTCGTAGCACTTGATTGCATACATCAATATCAGCCTCACGAATATCAGGCGAGGCGAGGGGGATCATAGCTTGTTTTCCTTATACCAGTCAGCGGTACGCAAGATTCCCTCCTCTAGGTCCACCTTGGCTTTAATGCCAAGTATGGCCTTCATTTTATCTACTTCTGGTATACGTAACTCAATATCAGCTGATAGGGATGGGGTGAACTCGATCTTAGATTTGGAGTTAAGGATGCGACATACAGCTTGTGCCAGGCCGTAGATGGTAGTAACCGCTCGGGCATTACCTATGTTAAAAGATTCGCCAACAGCTTTAGGGTTTACGAGGGCTTCCATCAAACTATCGATCATGTCATCTACATAACACCAGGCTCGGATTTGAGAGCCATCGCCATAAATTTTGATGGTTTCATCGGCAAGAGCTTTGCGAATGAAAATTTGGATTGCTCCTTCACCAGTTTGGCCAGGACCGTAAACATTAAAAGGGCGTATCGAAACAGTAGGTAGCCCGAACTCAGTATGGTAAGCATGCGACAAATGCTCCCCTGCAAGTTTACTGACAGCGTAAACCCAACGTGCCTCGCCAGCAGAACCTGCAACTGTGTTATCTAATTCAGTGACGCGGAATGCGCGTGAACCAAAAACTTCCGAGGTGGAGAACTCTAGAATACGGTCAGAGACTTGATTTTGAAGAGCGGCGCGTAAAACATTTGAAGTGCCAAGCATATTAACTTCCATGGTATAGACAGGATTCTTAATAACAGTGTCAATGCCTGCAATCGCAGCAGCATGCACTACGATATCTGCACCCGCCATGGCTTGCTTGACGGCTTCAAAGTCGAGGATGTCGCCTTGGATCAATTGGACGTTCGGGTGATCAGCGATTCCAGAATATTTGATTGTGTTACGGGCCATATTGTCGAACAAAACTATACAATTATACTCACATAGTTTTGACGCAAGGGTAGAACCAATGAAGCCGGCGCCGCCAGTAATAAAGATAGTTTTTCCGGATAGTTCCAAAACAATTTACTCCAAAAGATATTTGCAATTGTACAGTTTGTATTTACTAATTTAGTATGGCAAGTAATCTGCAAGCACAGAATTATCATATTAATCTTATAAGCTTCTGGTCTCATGAAAATTCTTCAACTGCCTACTGAGATTGCCGGCCAGGCTGGACTTACCGCTAAGGGTTTGCGTGAGATAGGGCACTATGCTCGCCATGCTACTCGCAATGTTCCATTTGGGTATCCCGCTGATATTTCCACATCATTTTCGACATGGTTTAGGGTTTCTAACCCGCTGCTGATGTTTAAGTGGTTGGAGAAATTCGACATTTTTCACTATCACAAGTCTCCTTATTGGAGAAATGGCAAAGATTTAAGTTGGGTGCGTAAGTGCGGAAAGAAGTTTATTGTAGAATTTTGGGGTAGTGATATTCGTTTGCATGCCCTTGAGTATAAGCGAAATCCTTATTTTAGCGGCGACAACAGCCGCGGAGATCAAAAAAAGCTACGTCGCCTTCTTATGTGGTCTGAACACACTGATCAGGTGGTAATGTCAGATCATTGGGCGGATGAAATACTCAAACCTTATTTTTCGAAAATTCATTATGTCAATCAGCGAATTGACACAGAGCGCTATAAACCAGTATTTCCGGACCCAGAGAACAGTCGGCCACTTGTACTTCATGCCCCTAGCCAGATGGGTGTAAAGGGTACTGAGTTTATTGAATTAGCGGTTGAGCAATTACATGCTAGAGGATTGAAATTTGATTACCAGCGCATTACAGGTCTCACGCATGCAGAAGCTATGCGAGCTTATAGTAGAGCCGATATTATTGTGGATCAATTGTTGCTTGGCTCCCATGGTGTTTTTGCTTGTGAGGCAATGGCATTAGGTAAGCCAGTAATTTGTTATATTCGTGAAGAATTGGTGGAAACATACCCTAGTGACCTACCTATTATAAATGCAAATCCAGATACAATCTGCGATGTTCTAGAGGAGTTAATCGTTTTGTCTGATAGTAGAGCGCGTATCGGTCGAGAAGGGCGCTCTTATGTGGAGAGAGTGCATGATATAAGACAAGTCGCACGGCGCTTAGAGAAAGTCTACGAACAATTGTAAAAAAGCTTCGTTGTTCCTTGTGTATTTTATTGATGCTTTGTTTGAGCACTTACTTTTTTGAATTAAGGCAACGTACATTAGCGAATATTTCATGTTAAACATAAACACTCTTTATAAACTTTAATAGTGCTATCCACCATGTGTTCAAGAGTGAAGCAATGAGGTATTGATGATCTTGTTTCCTGGATATTTTTTTTGTGAAGTAAAAGTATCCTTTCAGATAATTCATTAACGTCTTGAGTTTTCACTAAGTAGCCGTTTATTCCGTTATTAATGACATTATTTAGTCCCTCATAAGAGGTTGCAATAACAGGCGTGTTCATAGCTAACGCCTCAATAATAGTGCGCCCAATATTTCCCATTTTGATGGTTGAATTTACAACGATGTTACTCAATGCGTATATTTCAGTAACGTTATGTTGGCTTCCGGTAAAGTGTATGCAGTCTGCAACTCCTTCATTAGCGGCAAGTTGCTTTAAGGATTCAAGATAATTTAATTTATCTTTACGAGCGCCGCCTACGATTAAACCAGTTAAATTGGGGATCTGTTTTCGGCACAATGCGATTGCTTTGATAAACGTCTCATAATCTTTAATCCAGCTAATTCTTCCAACGCTAGTAATTATGAAGCGATTATCTAAACCAAATTGATCAATAAACTCTTGAGTAAATATTTTGCTGATAGATTTGGTGTCGAAAAGATGCATATCAACACCCCGTTGTATGACAACCGATTTAGTGGCATCAAATTTATAAGCATCAAGGACGTATTTTTGGATAACCTCACTTACACAGATTACCTTGTCACCTTTTGTCATAATCTGACTATATTTGCTTATACTATTCATCCCATGAACGGTTGTAACTAGAGGGATATTAAAGTCTTTATTTGCAAACCAAGTAATCCAAGCAGGGTATCTGCTGCGCACATGAATAATGTCAGGTTTTATTTCGCGGATTAGTTGTTTGAGCTGTAATACTCTTATGAGGAAAGTGAAGGGGTTTTTAGTGCTGACATCAAGCTTATGATGAAAACCCCTGTCTGCGCTAATTTTTTTAGTGAGTTGTCCACCATTACTTATGATATGGCTTATTAAGCCTCTAGAAATAAATTCGCGATTTAATTCTACAACTCCTCGTTCCACGCCACCCTCGTTTAAGTCAGGGAGAATTTGAAGTACTTTTATTTGGGAAGTGTGCATGAAGATTTAATAGAGATACTAAGCTTAGCGATACCGAAAAGCTCTAAGAATTATATCTGCGCACCTGCTGGCTTCGTTTAACATGGGAGAGTAATTCAAGGTGTGAGTAACACTCCAAGTTGACAAGTGAGTTGCATGCCTCTTTTGGAGTAATTTATCTATGACTTGGCTTACTTTGCTCTCCCTTATTCGCTGAATAGGGATTATTCCAACGGGAGACCCTGTGCTTAAAGCGTCATAAGTCATAGAAATGCTATCTTCTGTTACCCAAATTGTTTTAGCTGATGACATTAAGCGCTGAACGCTTCCAATCTTAAAAGACTCCCAAGGCTTATACAGGGTTTTGAAGTTTGAGCTAAGCATTGTGCGTACTTCTTCTGGGGTTCTTGGGGAGTCAGTAATATGAATCTCAGTCTCGATTGTTTCACCTATGATAAGTCTTATTTTTTGCGACAATTCACTAGGGTCGATCTCAAAGAATCTTGAGCTTCCGCCAATTATAATAAGAACGGTATTGCTTTTGTTTTTGAGTTTCGGGGTAATTTGAGAAAGAGCCCCTTCAAATCTACTAACATTTTTTTTAATAGGAGCATTGTCGTGCAAGGGAATTAATGCATGATCAAATAAGTATAGAGGTAAGGTTGGGCTCATTATCAAAATAATTTTACCTCCAAATATACTTCTTGCAGCCAATGCCGAAAGATGAGTTTTATGACCTGTGCAAATTATCAAATCAGGTTTGTTGAGTTTACTTGTTGCAATGAATCTTCTTTTTAGCAGTAGATTTATTGTCTTTAAAGTAGAGCTGATGTCAATTTGATAAATGCTGCTATTCTTTTTTAATGAAATAGCATTAGCTAAAGCAATTGATTGGTTCAGATGTCCGCGCCTTCCGTCATTTAAGATCCAAATGTTTAATTTCTTTGCGCCACCCATTTTTTTACCTTGTGGATGTGCTTTCGGAATTGAGCAGTCGCGCGAAGTAGGTGTTAGCTTTATTTAATTCTTTAAAAGAGCCGTACTCAACAATGCATCCTTCCTCAAAAACGGCAATCTTATCTGCCTGCGCAATCGTGCTTAGCCGGTGAGCAATGATAATGATGGTTAGATTTCCTTTGATTTCTTCTAGCGCTTTTTGGATTTCCTTTTCAGAGGAGTTATCTAATGCTGAGGTAGCCTCATCTAATATTAAAATAGGCGTTTTTTTATAAAGAGCTCTAGCGAGTGCGATTCTTTGGCGCTGCCCACCTGATAATATAGCTCCATTTTCGCCTAGCTGGGTATTGTAACCTTCAGGAAGCGTTCGAATGAATTCATCAGCATGAGCGGCAATTGCGGCATCCAATACATCAATAGAGTTTCTTCCTAATGGGTATGCAATATTTTCGGCAACTGTCCCGTTGAATAGTGTAATTTTCTGACTTACATACGAAATTTGTTTTCTTAAGCTGGTGATGGAATATTGATTTAATTCAATACCATTTAATAAGATTTGACCTGATGTGACGTTGTAGAATCTTGGAATTAGATTAGCAAGTGTGGTCTTTCCGCCACCAGACTTGCCAACAAAGGCGATTGTTGAACCTTTTGGAATGCTTAGGTTGATATTTCTTAGTGCATGAGACTCAGTGTCTGGGTACTTAAATGATGCATTTCTGAACTCTATGTTTTTTAGGTTGCCATCCAGAAGTAAATCGCCGGTATCAGTTTCTGGATTTTGGTCAATTAGATTAAACACAGAACGTGCAGCTGCGAGCCCCATATTAATGGGGTGCGTTAATTTTGTAAGTCTTTTTATTGGGGAAAACAGCAAGCCTAATGCAGTAAAGAATGCCACGAATTCACCAACTGTTAATTGGTCGATAGAGGCTCTTTGTGTGCCAATATAAAGAACGCCGGCCATCACAATGGCTCCAATAAACTCAACTATAGGTATGCTTAGTTTGGATGAAAGCGCGAGTTTGAATTGTTTTTGACGTACTTGCTTAGCTATATTTTTAAAACTTTGAGCTTCTGAGGTGTGGCCGTTAAAAATTTTTACTGCTTCATGACCGCGTACCGATTCATCAACTCTATGTGTCATAGCGCCAAAATTTGTTTGAAGCTCTTCACTCAGAGCTTTTTGACGACGCCCAATGTATTTTGCAATAAGTCCAGTTGTGGGAATCATTATCAACATGAACAAGCTTAGCTGCCAATCGAGCCATACGATATATGTAAATAGTGCTACAACGGTAAGGGAGTCTTTTACTATTGTATTTAGGACGTCCACACCAGCTTGTGATATCTGTGAAACATCATATGTGAATTTTGATACAAGGTTGCCTGTAAGGTGTGTATTGAAAAAATGAACAGGAAGGTGAATTAACTTAACAAACATTTCACTCCTTAGTTCGTGCATCAAGTTTGTTGAGATTTTCGCAAACGCGGCGTTGCTAACTAAGGTTGCGGAGCCTCTGATGGCAAAAAGAATAATTAACCCAATTGGAGCCCATTTCAGAAAAAATGGATCTTTGTTCACGAAGGTACCATCTAGTATCGGCTGAAGAATTGCGGGTAATCCAACTTCTGTTGCGGCAATTACTACCATTGATGTAATGCCGACAATGAAGGTGCCCAATCGTTTTTTTAAATAACCGAGAAGCCTTTTGTAAGTATCAATTGCGCCGGTTTGCATGGGGTTGCTCATTTTTGCTGTACGGAGGTGCTTTGCCACTGGGTTGAGTTTTGAAGCGGCGATGTATCCAGTTGTACTGGCTCGCTGTTTGCCGAACCCATGTTTCAAAGATTATATTTATTTTATCAGTATCAGATTTTAGTGAGCCAGCAGGGAAGTCATTCAGGCTACGTTCAAACTTCAACTCATAACCCCTTGGGCTTCTAACAAGGTAAAAAGGAACAACTTGAGCTTTTGCTAATCTAGCAAACCTTGATGTTGACGGATTTGTAGCCGCCTGTATCGTGAAAAATGTACTAAATACAAATCCTTTACGGGCAAAGTTTTGATCTGGAGCAAACCAAATGCCTTTGTTGTTTTTTAAGGCTTTTATCATGCGGCGTACATCATCTCTAGCGATAATGCCTAACGAGTATTTCGAGCGATATTTCTCATAATGATATTGTAAGACTTCGTTGGTATGTGGCCTGTACATAGCATAACTTTCAGCATGTTGGCCCAAGAGGCGAGCAGATAACTCCAAAGAAGAGAAGTGGGCCGTGAGAAATATTGTCCCACTAGATGGATTTAAGTGCTCAAGTCCTGATGTTTCAATTTGGAGTGATTTGATTCGCTTGTCAGACCACCACCAGGCTATGGCGACCTCCATGAGTCCTTTGCCCATAGATTTGAAATTTTCTGTGAGAAGTTTAGAGCGTTCTGTGTCTGATTTTTGAGGAAAGCAAAGCTTGAGGTTGATTTCCGCAATCCTTTTGCGCGAGCTCATGGCGGATAAAGCGAGTAGACCAATGAGTGATCCTATCACCATCATGATCCGATAGGGCAAAAGACTAATAATCCTGAGAAGAATAATACCGGCCCAAGTAGGGTAGGTTCTTGGATGGAGAGGACGTTTCATGCTTTTAATTGTATTTCCTAGCCTGAATGATCGCTAGCTACAAAATCTTTGTGTTTGCGTAGAATGGCTTCTCATGAGGTTTTTTTATTCAATAGTTTTGGTTTTAATGCTGCCCTTTGTGTTTTTTCGCCTGTTGTGGCGTTCACGCCTTGCGCCTGCTTATCGTGAGCGATGGGATGAGCGCTTTGGGAAAGTGCGTGGGCTTTGTAAGCAAGATGGGCTGTGGGTGCATGCGGTTTCGGTTGGAGAGGTATTGGCCGTTGCACCACTGGTGAGACAACTTATTCAAAATCACCCCAGCTTGCATATTCACATCACGACCACCACACCAACCGGTTCAGTGCAGGTACAGCGATTATTTGGTATTGAGGTGAGTCACAGTTATGCGCCTTACGATATTCCGATGTTCTTGATGCGTTTCCTTGACACTTTGCGTCCCAGGGCAATGCTGATGGTTGAAACTGAAGTGTGGCCTAACTTGTTGCACTATGCACGTGAGCGCGAAGTAACAACTCTGCTGGCCAATGCACGTTTGTCAGCTCGATCACTGAGGCGTTATCAGAGAGTCGAGAGCTTCGCGCAGACTGTGTTTGCTCAAATTGATCATGTTGCTGCACAAACGGAAGCTGATGCTGATCGATTACGAATGATTGGCGTCAATCCTGGGGCGATTCATATTACTGGTAGCATTAAATTTGATGTGGATGTACCCGCCAGTGTTTTAGAGCAATCGGAGGTGATGCGACGTATGTGGTCGGGTCGCCCGGTATGGTTGGCAGGTAGTACGCATGACGGTGAGGAGTCGGTAATCCTCGAGGCACATCAACAGCTGGTCAAAGAAGTTCCGGATGCATTGTTGGTTCTGGTGCCGCGACATCCTGAGCGCTTTGATACGGTTGGCTCATTGGCCGAACGCTATGACTTTGAAGTCGCTCGCCGCAGCTTGCATGATCCAGTCACGCAGAAAACACAGGTTTACCTTGGGGACACCATGGGTGAGCTGAATGTGCTGATCGGTGCAGTGAATGTGGCTTTTATTGGTGGTAGCTTTGCCAAGATTGGCGGTCACAACGTGTTAGAAGCAGCTGCACAGGGTATTCCCGTGATTGTGGGACCACACACTTTTAACTTTGAATTA
>Ga0181581_10004629_pt1 | contig 10710 bp, 9 predicted proteins | sample 071ome_22_FD_132433 | JGI IMG/M metagenome (GOLD analysis project Ga0181581, IMG submission 132433) | Coastal salt marsh microbial communities from the Groves Creek Marsh, Skidaway Island, Georgia - 071404AT metaG (megahit assembly) | ecosystem: Environmental > Aquatic > Marine > Intertidal zone...
CGCGCCGATCGCCAACCCGAGTTCACGCAGTTGGACATCGAGATGGCGTTCACGGACGACGAGGGCATCATGAAGCTGGCGGAGGATTTGATGCGCGCCGCGTTCAAGAGCGGCGTCGACGTCGACCTCCCCGCGAGCTTCCCGAAGATGACGTACGCCGAGGCGATGGAAAAATACGGAAGCGACAAGCCTGATTTACGATACGGACTGGAGATGGCCACCTTGGACGCGGCTTTGGAGGGGTGTGAATTTAAAATCTTTTCCGACGCGCTCGCCGCCGCCTCGGGCACCGTCAAGGCGCTCGTGGTGAACGACGACGGGAAAATCCCCAACTCCAAGCTCAAACCCAAAGGCGACGTCTTCAACGAGGCCGTCGCGGCCGGTTCCGGAGGATTAGCCTTCGCTCGCGTCGCCGCGGACGGCGTCTCGCTCGAGGGCGCCAAGGGTTTGGTCGAGGCGACGGCGGCGCACGCGTCGGCGATGATCGCCGCCGCCGGCGCGAAACCGGGTGAACTCTTACTCTTCGCCGCCGGTCACAAGGCGTTGGTGAACAAAACCCTCGACCGTGTGCGTCAATACGTCGCTAAGACGTACGGGTTCATTCCCGACGACGCGCACGCCGTGACGTGGATCACCGAGTTTCCAATGTTTGAGTACAACGAGGACGAGTCGCGCTTCGAGGCGATGCACCACCCGTTCACCGCGCCCAATCAAGACGACGTTCGCGCCAATCCCGACGATTTAACAAACGCGCGCGCCATCGCGTACGATTTGGTGTACAACGGCGTGGAGATCGGCGGCGGTTCCCTGCGCATCTATCGACGAGACACGCAAGAAAAAGTCTTCGCCGCCATCGGATTGAGCGCCGACGAGGCTGAGAACAAATTTGGCTATCTCATGGAGGCGTTTCAATACGGCGCGCCGCCGCACGGCGGTCTCGCGTTCGGGCTCGATCGATTGGTGATGATGCTCGCGGGGGCGAAATCCATCCGGGACGTCATCGCATTCCCGAAGACGGCGGCGGGACAGTGTTTACTCACGCGTGCGCCGGGCTTGGTGAGCGACGAGCAATACGCGGATTTACACGTCAAATCCGTCGCGCCGCCGCGCGAGTGATATGATCGTCGTCGTCGCGACGATTCGACGCTATAATTAATAACTAATTCGCACAGTTCAGCAATTTCGCCAGTTTCTTTTGTTACAAACGCGTGCGCGCGTCGACGATGACAAAAAATCGGACGAACGCGCCGCGGAAAATCCGCGTCTCCCGCGTTCGTCGTCACCGAGTCCACCGTCGACGCGTCTACCTCTCTCTCACCCGCATCACGACCGCACCGGTAACGCAACGTACAGCGCGGTGATCACCGCCACCGCGATCGCGCTCTTGAGGTTAAAATCATTCACTTTCTCCCGAATCGCCCTCGCCAACGACGCGTCTTCGATTTCGCGCAAGCCGGACCCGTCCACGTCCCACACGCCAGCCTGCGCGATGTTTCACGCCCCCGTCTTCGCCGAACCGACGAAACCGAGCGCGAAGAACAACGGAATCGCGATGAACGCCCGTTCCGGTCGACTCGCGCCGAACGCGAGCTGCGCCGCCGCCGTCGCCGCCGTCGCCGCGCTCGCCGCTTTCCCCACCACCAAACGTCTCGCCCGCTCCTCGTCGTCGATCACCGCGAGCTCGCGCGCGGCGCGCGCGCGACGAGACGCGCGTTCGTCATCGTTCGGAACCGCCGACGCGTCGACGTCGCGCGTGAAGACGCCGAAATGGATGGATTTGTTGGAATCGGGCGCGTACACCTTGGCGAACGCCGTCTTGACCGCGTCGTCGTCGTCGTCGTCCGACGTCGCGCGCGCGCGCGGCGCGCGTCGAGACGTCGAGGCCGATCGCGACCACCGTCGCGCGGACGCGACGGTCGAGACGTCGACGCGAGACGTCCGCGCGAGCGCCGACATCGTCGTCGTCGATTTCTGGCGACTCTTCACTGCCAGACGTCGACGCGAGACATGCACCGCGTCGCGCGCGCCCTCGTGGCGTCACCGTCCTCGCGCGCGTCGACGACGCGACGGGCGTCGCGCGCGTCCTCGTCCGCGCGCTCGACGACCGCGCGCGTCGCGGCGTCCGTCTCCAGACGTCGACGCGCGATCGCCGCCGCCTCGACCTCGTCGACGTCGACGACGACGCCCACCTGGCGATGGGCGTCCGAGCGCTACGTGCGCGGTCCGGGCGTCGATGGTGTCGACGTCGACGTCGCGAGGGCGACGCGACCGCGACCCGAGCGTCCGAGCGCGCTCAGCGTGGCGCCGATGATGGAGTACACGACGCCGCACTTTCGCGTCATGTGTCGGTTGTTGTCCCGACACGCGTGGTTGTGGACGGAGATGGAGGTGGATCAGACGCTCACGCACGCGATCGAGGACGGGACGAGGATCGATCGGTTTTTGGATTATCCCGCCGAGCACTGCGGGACGGTGTTGCAGTTGGGAGGATCGACGCCCGAGTATTTGGGACGGGCGACGGCGATCGCGGCGCCGTACGGATACGAAGAGATTAATCTGAACTCTGGGTGTCCGAGTCCGAAAGTGGCGGGTAAGGGGTGTTTTGGAGCGGCGTTGATGATGGAGCCGAGATTGGTGGCGGATTGTCTGGGAGCGATGGCGGAGAACGCGCCGGAAGGGACGCCGGTGAGCGTCAAGTGTCGCATCGGCGTGGACGACGCGGATTCGTATGATCATCTGTGTGATTACGTGGAGACGATCGCGCGCGAGACGCCGGTGAGGAGGTTTTACGTGCACGCTCGAAAAGCGTTGCTCGATGGACTGTCGCCGGCGGAGAATAGGACGGTGCCGCCGTTGAAACACGAGTGGGCGTACGCGTTGGCGAGAGATTTTCCAGAGTGCGAGTTTCATTTAAACGGTGGATTGAAGACGTTGACGGATGTGCGAAACGCGATGAATTGCGCGCCCGCGGACGGTGGGAAGATCGCGGGCGTGATGATCGGGCGTCAGGCGCACGCCGATCCGTGGGGGTTGTTGAGCACGGCGGACGTCGAGGTGTTCGGCGCCGAGTCCAATCCGTGCGCGTCTCGGCGCGAATTCCTCGACAAGTACGCCGTGTACGCGGACGAAACCGTCGGTAGGTACGGCACGGCCAAGGATGGGTATCGAATCCCGAGCGTGCGTCACATGATGCACCCGATTCAAAACTTATTTCACGGGTGCGCCAACAACAAGACGTGGCGACGACTCGTCGACGAGGAGCTTCAAAAGAGAGCGAAAAAACTGGATACGACGGTTCGGTCGATTTTGGACGCCACGCTGGTCGCCATACGCGATGAAGATTTAGACGCGCCGCCGTATGCGAGCGGCGTGGACGCGTTCGAGGTCGATCGCGCGTGGGATTTGCCCAGACGGGGCGGCGGATACGTAGCGCGAGACTAGCATGTATTGATAATTGTTCTACACGAGTACACTTCTTTCCTACGCCCTCGCGCGTAAAATCGCCTCGGCGGCCGCGAGTCCGTCGCACGCGGCGGAGACGATACCACCGGCGTACCCGGCGCCCTCGCCCGTGGGGTACAAGCCGACCATGGACACCGAACACATGGTTTCTTTATCGCGGTCGATGCGCACGGGCGACGATGTCCTCGCCTCGGGCGCGTGAATCAACGCGCGCGGTCCGGCAAATCCCGGCAGTTGCTTGTCGAAACGCACGAGCGATTCGCGAATCGTTGCCGTGACTTCGGCCGGGTACAGTTCGTGCAAAGGCGCGGGCGTGACGCCGAGTCGGTACGAGCTCGAGGGAAGCGACGCGGCGTCGGAGACGCGTTTGCTCAAAAAATCTTCGGCGGTTTGTACGGGCACCACCAGATCGCCGCCGCCCATGATGGCGGCCTCGCGTTCGATGTGACGCTGGAACGCGACGCCGCACAGAGGTTCGTACCCGTCGTCCGCGTACGGCGCCGCGTCCGCCTCCGTGATCGTGCTCACCAATCCGCTGTTGGCCCACTTGCTCGCGCGTTTGCTAAAGCTCATGCCGTTGATGCATAGTTCGTCGCTCACCGTCGACGTCGGGACGATTTGTCCTCCCGGACACATGCAAAAGCTATAGCACGCACGACCTGCGGCGATGCCGTGCGGGACGGTGTTGGCGACGCGGTAATCGGCGACGGGAAGCGGTCCCTTTCCGTTGTCGACGTACCCGGCGTACTTGGCGCCGTATTGAATCGTGTCCAGCATGCCCTGCGGATGTTCGATGCGAAACCCTGCGGCGAAGGATTGATACGATAGTTTTACGCCTTCGTCGTGCAGCGCCTCCATGAGACCGCGAGAGGAGTGTCCCGCGGCTAGCACGACAGCCTTGGCGCGAACGACATCGCCGTTCGCGAGCGTCACCCCGCTCGCCTCGCCCGAGCGCGAGTCGCGATTCACTCGCGCGCATCTCTCGCCGAATCGAAATTCCACCCCCATCGTCTGCAAATACAACCGCGCCGTGCGCAAAATACGCACCAAGCGATCGGTGCCGAGATGCGGCTTGCCATTGACGAGGATGTCCTCGGGCGCGCCAAAGCGCACCAACGCTTGCAACACCGCGCGCACGCGTTCGCTATTCCTCCCGATGCGCGTCGTCAACTTCCCATCCGACCACGTCCCCGCGCCACCCTCGCCGTAACACAGATTACTCTCCTCGTTCAATCGCCGACGCGCGAACAGAGCGCCGATGTCTCGTCCTCTCGATTCCACCGGTTGTCCTCGCTCGAACACCGTCACGCGTTCGCCCGCCTCGGCGAGCGCCAACGCCGCGAACAATCCCGCCGGGCCGAGACCGATGACGACGATCCTATCGTCATCGTCGTCACCGAACGCCTCGCTCGCGCCTCGCGTCGTCGCTTCACCCGCCAACCGTTCCGCGCCCGCCGCCAACGCGCTCGCCGCCTCGTGCGCGCACCGCTCCACCTTTTTCGCCCGCTCCCGAATCGGCCGCTTCGTCCCACCCGCCGCCTCGATCGCCTCGTCGCTCACGTCCACGACGTAACTGAACCCCGGCGGCTTCGTTCGCGCGTCGCACGTCTTTCTTCGCACGCGCGTCCCCGACGCAGCCGGCGCGCGCTCCGTGCCCAAAATCTTCTGCACCGCCGCGAGCACCGCGGGCGACGCCTCCGAGGAATCCTTCCCGAGATCATCGTCCACGGGAACGTGGACGTCGTACACGCGCCACGCACCGGCGTCGTCGATCGCGACGCGGTCCCTCGCGCGCGGTTTTTTCTTCTTGGCCACCGCCGCCGCGTCGGCGCGACCTCTGCCTCGTCGGTCACCGCCCGCGCGCGCGACGACGGCGACGCGCGCGTCGATGCGCGGTGCGCGCGTCGGCGTCATCGCGCGCATCGTTCGCTCGTTCGCGACGACGACGACGCGCGGGTGACTGACGACGTTCGTCACACCTCGACGCGTCGTCGCGGGACGAATTATCAAACGAAACAATGTCGCGCGTCCTCGTGCGTCGATTCATCGCCTCCACCGCGCGCGCGGCGCAAGAGGCGCGCGCGACGACGTCCGCCGCCGTTGAGACGGCGTCCGCGACGAGCGCGTACGGCGGTGGGAGCGCGAGCGCGGTGGACAGATTTGATTCCCATTCGTTGATTAAACAGTTGCGCGCCGCGTCCTTCACCGAACCGCAGGCGGAGGGCATCGTGCGTTCCACCGTCGACGCCATGACGCGCGCGCACTTTATAGGAAGGGACGCGTTCGAGCGAGAGCTCATGTCGGCGCGCGCGGACACGCACGCGCGATTGGTGGAGATGAATGCGTCGCTCCGCGAGGCGTCCGCGGCGATGAAACACACCAACGACTCCTTGGTCGTGGAGACGGAGAAATTACGCGCCGATTTAAAGTACAACATCGATCGCATCACGCAATCGCAAAAGTTGGATTTGAACTTGGAGAAGGGGCGGTTGCGAGAGTTGCACTCGATTCAAGAGTCGCAGCTCAAAGAAATCGAAGGGCGCGTGGACCGCGAGTTGAACCAGATGCGAACGCAAATCGAGGCGGCCAAAACGGAGATCATTCGGTACTCGGTCGGTACGCTGGTATCTTTGGGGGCGCTGTCGCTCGCGGCGATGCGCCTGGTCATGTAATTTTAATAGTCGAACAATAAGTTGCCGATGGAACGAGCTCGAGCTCAAGCGTTGTCCGCAGTGCTCGACGCGCGGTCGGTCGTCCGTGGGTGACCGCGCGTCGAGTGCGAGCACGCGTGATGTGTCCCGATGTCGAAGCCACGCCCGAGGACGTGGAGGCGGCGCAACAGCGCCTGTTGCGTCGAGCCCTCGCTGAAAAACCGCCGCCGCCCGACTGTGGCCCAAACGTGCTCGCGCCCTTCGCCCCGACGGAGGCGAGGCGCGTCAGAGTCGCTCTCGACGCCGCGCGCGTGCGCGAGGACGACGTAGTCCTCGATTTGGGATCCGGCGACGGCGCTGTGCTCGTCCAGGCGGCGAAAGACATAGGTTGTCGGTGTGTGGGCGTGGAGCTGTGCCCGAGTTTGGTGCAAACGTCCCGAGAACGCGCCGCGGCGAGCGGCGTCGCCGATAAGTGTTCCTTCGTCATCGGTGATCTCACGACTCTCACGCCGAGCGAGCTCGCGCACGGTCGTCTCGGACCGACGCGCGACGTCCCAGCGCCGACGGTGGCGTTTGCGTGGCTCACGGGCGGAGGCTTGACGAAATTTTCAAAAACGCTCCGACGCGCGTGGGACATCGGTCGGTTTCGCGTCGTCACGTGCGTCGACGCGCTCGACACGTGCGTGGATTACGAAACCGACGGCGCGTTCGCGGAACACGCCGATCAAGGGTGGGATGGAAAGGTGTATCGAGACGGGGCGGCGTCCGAGTTCGGTGTCTTCGTCGTCCCTCCTCCGGGCGTCTCGCTCGAACAGTGGCGCGCGTCGTCGCGCTGAGCGAACGCATTGAATTGAATCGAATTGAATTGAATTGAATTGAATTGAATTAGTCGTATATTGGATGGATAGTTCTCGTTGGTATCGTTGTAATCGTTGAACGCGTCGTCGACGCCGCCGTCCCCGTTCCGCGCCGTCCCAGCCCCTCCACACCGCGCCTCGCATCGCGCGTTCGTGCCGTCGTCATGTCCGCGAACGATGCGCAGATGCAACAGTTCCTCGAAGTGCGTCATCGTCGTTCACATTCTCGCGCGCATCGTCGCGTTCGTCTCGCCCTCGCGCGTCACTGACGCGCGCCCATTTGCTTCTTTGTGCGCTCGGTCGCGTTCGCAGGAGGAGAAGCGCAAAGCCGTCTTCAACGAGGTGGTGGCTAAACTCACGGAGAAGTGCTTCGATAAGTGCGTGACGTACGCCCCCGGGAATAAGTTTAGCTCGAGCGAGTCGTCGTGTCTCAGTAACTGCGCGTTGGTGTACCTGCAGAGCGGGCAGGTGGTGCTCGAGCGTTTGCAAAACATGGGGCAGCGGTGAGCGGGGAATGAAAAAAAACTCTACACTGTACTAGTTAAAAGTACGCCTCGGCGTTCCCATCGCCGGCGTCGTCGTCGTACCCTTCGTCGTCGTCAAAATTCGCGCCCTGTCCGTAATCGTCGTCGGATTCGAGTTCGTCGTCGTCGTCGCCAAACTTTTCGTCGTCGTCGTCGCCGCCGTCGTCGCCGCCGCCGCCGCGTCTCGGATTTCTCGATAACGACCGCGATCGATCCCGCGTCGATCGTCTCGCGGACGCGCGTCCACTCCTCTGTCCGCGCCCGTCGTCGTCGTCATCGTCGTCGTCGTCGTCGCCGTCGCGACCTCGTCGTCCGGCGCCCTCCGCCGCGGCGCGCGACTCCAACTGCACCAAACGCTCGAGTCGCGAAAATCCATCCTTCATCTTCGTCTTCGCGCCTCCGTCCTCGATTCTCACGCTCCCGCTCGCCGTCGCGCGTCCACGTTTCGACGATCGAGTGTTCGCGTCGTCACCGCTCGCCGCTCGTTTCTTCCCTCGCTTTTCCTCGCCATTTTCGTCATCGCCCTCGTCTTCGTCGTCGTCTTCGGGAAACGCGCACTCGTAAATTTCTCTCGGCACGATGGATTCATCCGTCACTCGGAACGTTTCCCACTGCCTCGATTTACGAAACCGCTCGATCCATTTCTCCGTCACCCCTTGACTCGAATCGCTCGCCTCCTCGTCCTCTTCCGTACCGTCGTCCTCATCGTTCTCGTCTTTGTCCTCCTCCTCTTCGTCTTCGGCGACGTCGTCGAGCCACCGCGCGACGTCCCCTTCTCGCGCTCTCCGCTCGCGCGCGTCGTCCCTCGCGCCGTGATGCCGCGCCGACGCGCGACAAAACGCACGCACGGCGTTTTGAATCGCGAGCAGCCGACGCTCTTCGCGCGTCGGCGGCTCGAACGGCTTGAGTCCGCGCGGGAGCGCCGGGTAGAGTCGAGGCGGCGCGTGCGCGTGGGCGCGCGCGTCGACGACGTCTGGCGTCTCCCCGGGGACGACGGGGGGGGAAGGGATGTGGCCGGGGATGAGTTCCGTCGGTTCGGCGTCCGCGGGCGCGTCCGCGGGGTCCGGGGGCGGGGGCGCGGGCGGGGGCATGGCGATCAATGGCGGCTGGTGGTGTGTCGCTTTTTCATTTTCATCTTTGAGCGCTTCGCGCGGACGCGCGCGCGACGCGCGTTTCGATCGATCAATGGAGCGCGTCGGCGGCGAAAAAGCGAACGTGCGCGTCGACGCGATCGAGGAGCGTCGCCTTGGACCCGCTGGTGGAGAGATTGTGGGCGGCGCAGAATTGTTTGAGGACGTCGACGGTGCACGACGCTACGTCGGCGTCGCGGACGCGCTCGACGACGCGCGCGTACTGAGGAAGCACGGTGGTGAGAGGCTCGGGACGACGCGCGCGTTGGCGGGTGGGGGTGTCGGTGGGGGTGTCGCCGTCGGTGCGCGGACGTTTTGCGGAGGTGTCGGTGGGTTGAGCGTGACCGTGGTGGTCGTCGATGGCGCGCGCGAGGCCGAAGCACTTTTCGTCATAGTCGGCGAGAAGCGCGGGGACGCCGACTTTTTGCCATTCGTCGAGCGCGGGCTCGGTGTCGTCGTTGACGGGTTCCATGACGTTGCGCTCGAGCGCGCACATCTCCAAGACGCGGTAGTGCGTCTGAATCGCGGGGTTGGGCGTCTGTTTCGGATGCCAACCGACGAGACGAATGGAATCGACGACGGCTCTCGCCGCGGCGATTTTTTCCTCGTTCGCGCGCGGTAAAGGGGCGCGCGCGGACGCCACCGCGCTCTCCGGACGACGCGTGTCGTCGCGAAAGGGGAGGTAAAAGACGTGGAATCCCTCGGGCGGATCGAGACGCGAGACGGCGTCGTCCGCCGCGCCGAGCGCGGGCGCGAGCTGCGGCAAGAGGGCGACGTACCGAAACGCCGAACGCGTCGATCTCGAAAACGCGCATATGATCACCTTGCCGTCGTCCGCGCACGCGCGCAAGAGTCCTTGGAACGCCGCGCACCCTTTGTCTTCGGCGGTGATGAAGTGCGATTTCTTCAACGACAAGTCGCGGGTGATTTTCTCCGCCGAAACGAAACCGACGAGATGAAATCCCACCGCGTCCTTTTTATCCTCCACCCCGGCAATCTTCAACGTCTTCGCCTTGGCCAACTCTTTATTCGAGAAGACGAGCTGTTTCCCGTCAATCTCGACGAAACTCTTCGTCGGTTTTTCTATCTGTGCGCCGGAATCGGCGTCCACGTAAATTTGTTCTCTACGAATTTCTCCTAAATCTTTCCCGTCGACGAGTATACTCGCCGATTTCTTCGCCTCGCTCACCAACGCGTAGACGCCGACGGGAATGCCTATCTTCCCCGGCACGAGCCAGAGTTTTGTCTGTTTCAATCGACGTCGCTTTCGCGACTTTTTCAAAAACTCTCTCTGCAATTCCGAACCGTCCTCGACGACGACGAGCGCCTTTTCGCCCTCTCGCGCGCCGCAGTGTTCCGACGTGAACGCGTCGTAAAACACCGACGAATCAAACGTCCCATCTCGAGTGAGACTCAACACCTCGATCCGTTGCCCCAACGCCGCCATCTCCTTCGCCCGCGCGATGAGTTTCGTCCCCGCGCTTCCCGTTTTCAACGGCGCCGCCTCGTTGGTGAAGAGATACACGCTCTTCCTCCCCGCGCGTCTCGGCCCATTCTCGAGCATGTGCGACGCCGCCCACAGACCAGCCGTGAGCGCCTCCTCTTGATTAAAATCAACCTCCTCCCCGTCCTCCTCTCTCGACAACACACCGAATTTCTCTCGAAACTTTCTCGCCCCCGCCTCGCCGTCCGCGTACTCGCGCAACTCCAACGCCGACGCCGCGTTCGGCGCCTCCGCGCGCCGCACCTCACACACGCGCGGATGTCCCAAACCTCCGAGTGATTTCGCGCAATTATACGCCACCACACCCACGACGTCGTCCGGCGCGACGACGATGCGCGCGCGAACGAATTCAAAACACGCGCGCGCCGCCGCCGTGAACGCGCCGACGCCGCCGACGCGCGACGCGTCCCTCTCAAACATTCCCGGCGACGCGTCGATGAGCATCACCACCGCGTCTCGATGCGCGTCCGCGTCGCGCGCGTGTACGTCGTCGTCGTCGTCATCGCGCGTCGCGTGTACGGCGTCGTCGTCGTCGTCCCACCCGTCGTCGTCGTCGTCGTCGTCGTCGCGGGGACGGGACGA
>Ga0181581_10004637_pt1 | contig 10699 bp, 12 predicted proteins | sample 071ome_22_FD_132433 | JGI IMG/M metagenome (GOLD analysis project Ga0181581, IMG submission 132433) | Coastal salt marsh microbial communities from the Groves Creek Marsh, Skidaway Island, Georgia - 071404AT metaG (megahit assembly) | ecosystem: Environmental > Aquatic > Marine > Intertidal...
TAAGTGTAAGTCGTGCTGCCGACGGCAAGTTGCGTACGGCAGGACTGACGCAATGTCTCGGACATGGCGGCCCCCTGTGGTCAGGCAGGTCAGGCTGTGACCCGCATTTTGGCGATATCTTCAGTGAACATCCGCAAAAAGGCAGATGGGCCAACCCGAGGAGCGCCTGCGGGCGGTCGCGTTTTTATAACGCGCGCATCGGCATTTTTCCAGACCGATTTTCGGGGAATGGTCATATCGTCTGTGCGGATTACCAGACTGCGGCCAGTTTGCCCCTAGCGGCACCCGTCGCTTTTCGTTAATAGAAAGGGCTATGAGCAGCGCCGCCGTAAATACAGCCAAGACAAACGCCATGACAAACGCCAGCAATGCGTTTCTGCGTTTGAATGATATTGCCATCATGCGGGGCCAGCGCCTGATCCAGCAAGGCCTGACGCATGATATGAAAGCAGCCGGCATCACCCTCATTACCGGGCCGAACGGATCAGGAAAATCATCATTGCTGCGGGCCATCGCCGGACGGCTGGCACCGGCACAGGGTTCAATAGAATGCAATGTGCCAATCCTCTATATCGGGCATCAGGATGGGCTTTCACCAGCGCTGAACGGACGGCAAAATCTGCAAAGCTGGGCCAATCTGAATGGATATGCAGCGACAGATGGCGAGATTGAGCGGGCGATAGACGCGCTTAACGCCTCAAATTTCGCCGATTTGCCGGTGCGCGTTCTCTCGCGCGGGCAACGCCGCCGGTTTGCACTGGCACGTTTATGCCTCGGGCCGGAACAGGCACTGTGGCTGTTGGATGAGCCAAGCGCCGGCCTTGATATTGACACAACACAATTGCTTGACCGGGTCATCAGTCAGCATCTTGATAAAGGCGGGATGGTAATGGCGGCAACGCATCTGCCGCTTGCCCCAAAGACGCGCCCCGCGATCCTGGCCCTTGATGATATCAACGGGGCCACCGCATGAACGGGTTTATCCAGCAAATTCAGCGTGATCTCAAGATCGCCTGGGCAAGCCGCCTCGATATCGGGGTGATTCTGCTGTTCTTTGTGATCATCGTGACAATGTTCCCGCTGGCCATCGGCCCTCAGCCCGATATCTTACGTCCGTTGGCGGTGCCGCTTTTGTGGATTGCGGCATTCCTGTCAATCCTTGCTGGGTTTGACCGGCTTTTTGCCGCTGATCTTCGCGACGGCTGGCTGGATCAGGTGGCCCTATCAACGCTGCCGCTATTTGCCTATGTTATCGCCAAGGCCGTTGCCCATTGGCTGGTCAGCGCACTGCCTCTCTTGCTGGCGGTTCCAATCGTCGGGCTGTTGCTCCAAGTCGAAAGTGCGGTGTTGCCATCACTTGTCATCGCATTGCTGATTGGCACGGCAGCTCTGACCCTGCTTGGTGTCATCGGCGCAAGTCTGGCAAGCGGAGCGCGGCAGGCTGGAGGCCTGATGGCGCTGTTGGTGTTGCCCCTTGCCTTGCCGGTTTTGATTTTCGGGGTTCTGGCCTCACAGCCCGAGGCGGGGATGTTACTATCACCGCATCTAAAACTATTGGCAGCGGTTTTGCTGGTATTGCTGGCCATTGCCCCACCTGTCGCGGCAGCGGCACTTGGTGAAGCAGACGATGACGGAGGCGCCTGATGTTTGACTATCTTGCCAACCCGACGCGCTTTGTCCGGATCGCTGATATGCTGTTTCGGCCGGTGGCGGTTCTGGCAACAGGCCTCATTCTTGTGGGGCTGTATTTTGCCCTGTTCGACTCACCGGCTGATTATCAGCAGGGTGATACTGTGCGCATCATGTATGTTCATGTTCCGGCCGCATGGCTGGCTGTGCTGGGCTATGTCGCGATGGGCGTTTGCGCCCTGTTTTACATTGTCTGGCGGCATCCGCTTGCCGACATCGCCCTGCGGGCGATGGCACCGATCGGGGCATTGTTTGCCATGCTGACATTGGTGACCGGATCATTGTGGGGAAAGCCGATGTGGGGCGCATGGTGGGTGTGGGACGCACGGCTTACCTCGATGCTGATCCTGTTTTTCTTTTATCTCGCGGTGATTGCGCTGGCCAACGGGTTTGACCGCGCCGAACGCGGCAGCCGGCCTGCAGCATTGTTGGCTCTTGTCGGGGTGCTGAATGTGCCAATCGTCAAATTTTCTGTCGATTGGTGGAATACATTGCATCAGCCTGCAAGCCTGATTCGCAGTGGCGGCGTGTCGATTGATCCATCGATGCTGACCCCTTTGCTGTTCATGCTGGCCGGATTTCATCTCTATTTCATTGCGCTCGTCATCCTCAGAATGAAGGCGTTGTTGATCGAGCGTCGCATCACCAGCCTGCAATTGCGCCAGGCACGCCAGACGACAAAGCCGGGGCATGCGACAAACACCGGAACGAACGCATGACCGGCGGCTTTTTTTCCATGGGTGGATATGCGGCTTTTATCTGGCCATGCTATGCGCTGACCGCGATTGCTATGCTATGGCTTGCCTATGCCAGTTGGCGCAAGGCGAAGGACAATGCGGCCAGACTTGACGCGCTGGAACAGGGGCCGCCTGTCGATCGTGCAGACGCCCACAACGCCGAGGGGTGAGCCCCCCGCCTCGTCTGCCGGAAAATTTGCTTAAACTGTGTCCTTGCGCCCGCGCCGACGACCACCCCTGCGGCGACCACCCTCAATCGCTGGTGCGTCCTCGGCGGTAAGCTCACGCACCGGCAGTTCGACTTCAGCGGCCAGCTTGGCATAGGGATCGCTTTTGTGCGGCACGGCCATAGCCTTGACAAAATGATCCTGAAAACTTGGCTCTATCGCGGTTTCGATTTTCTCGATGTCGCGGACCACACTCTCAATTTCGCGGCGGGCGCCACGGTTCAGCAACGCCATCCGTGCACCAGTACCCGCAGAATTTCCGGCCGCCCGAACATTTGCCAGCTCACAATCGGGAATCATGCCAAGCACCATGGCATATTTCGGATCAATGTGCGTGCCAAAAGCACCGGCCAAAACAACGCGGTCAACCGCCTTGATCGCCAGCTTGTCCATCAAAAGCCGAAAACCGGCATATAGCGCGGCTTTGGCAAGTTGGATGGCACGCACGTCATTCTGGGTGACAGTCACATTGTCTGAAATGCGGTAGGAAAATGTCCTGCCATCGGCCTCAATACGAGACGATTTGGCGGCAAGCTCGCCATTGACGACGCCATCAGCGGAAATGACACCGGCCAGATACATCTCGCCGATTATCTCGATGATGCCAGACCCGCAAATGCCAGTAATCCCAGTGGTTTTGACCGCCTCGTCAAACCCGTCCTCATCCGACCACTGATCAACACCAATTACCCGAAAGCGTGGCTCCAGCGTGTCTTTGTCGATACGAATTCTCTCGATGGCACCGGGGGCAGCACGCTGTCCCGATGAAATCTGCGCGCCTTCAAAGGCCGGCCCGGTTGGCGATGAAGCCGCCAGCATCCGTTCTGAATTGCCGACAACAATCTCGGCATTGGTGCCAACATCGACGACAAGGGTGTAGCCTTCGCCTTTTTGCGGTGCCTCGGCGAGAACAACGCCTGCCGCGTCAGCGCCGACATGACCGGCAATACATGGCAAAACATAGACACGACCACCACGATGCACAGCAAGACCAAGCTCGGCAGCATTGATTTCCACCGCCGTATCAACCGCAAGTGCGAAAGGCGCGCCGCCAAGCTCAATCGGGTCAATGCCAAGCAGCAGATGGTGCATCACCGGATTGCCGACCAGCACGATCTCCAGCACGTCTTGCGGCACAAGTCCGGCCTGCTCACACGCACCAGCGATCAGCATCTGCAAACCTTCAATGACAGCTTGTGTCATTTCCTTGTCCCCGCCGGGATTCATGATGCCGTATGACACCCGGCTCATCAGATCCTCACCGAATCTGATTTGCGGGTTCATCGCGCCGGTTGACGCCAGAACCTCGCCGGTAACCATGTCGCACAGATGCGCTGACATTGTGGTTGATCCGACATCGATTGCCACCCCGGCAATGCGATCCTTCAAGCCCGGCCAGATCCCAGTGATATGATGACCGTCACGCAGTGCCACCGTGACCTGCCATTTGCCTTCCCGAAGCACCGGTTGCAGCGATTGCAAAACATGCAGATCATATGTGATATCGCCGCTGATCCGATCCGGCCATTGAGTTTGCAGCGCCTCGATGAGGCGGCGCATGTCACCCGAAGGCTCATGCATATCGGGTTCACGCACTTCAACAAGGCACAGGCGGATGATCGGATCCATCTCGATCTGGCGATCATCGGCCGCCTTGCGGACAAGCTGATTGTGAACCTGGCTCTCCGGTGGAACATCAATCACCGCATCGGCGCATAATTTTGCCTGACAAGACAGGCGGCGCCCTTTGGCGAGGCCTTTTTTGTCGGCGTAACGCGTCTCTACCGCGGTGACATCACCAAGGCTGGCGGCCCCAGATGTGATGCCATGTTTGGCAAAATTTCCAACACCCACATCGACCTGACATCTGCCACAAAGCGCCCGGCCACCGCACACCGAATCAATATCGACACCAAGCGAACGCGCCGCCTGAAGCACGCTCGTGCCAGCCGCAACATGGCCCTGACGACCTGACGGCGTGAAGACGATTTTCACCTTTCCGGCAGGGGTGTCAGGCGCTGGTTTGCTCGCGTCGGTCATATTTGTGGTCGACTCAACCGTTAGGCACTCCGGCGGCGGCGTGTCTGGCGGCGCTCACGGCCACCCTCGCCCTGTGCCGCCGGCTCGCGGAACTTCTCGATCCAACGACGGCATTCCGGATCATTGCCATTCATTACATTGGCACCCATGATTGCTGTCATTTCTTCTGCATGCAACGGATTCATAATCGCCGAGGTCATCCCTGCACCGGCAGCCATGGACAGGAATGCTGCATTCAATCCATGCCGGTTCGGCAGACCAAAGGAAATATTGGATGCCCCGCATGTTGTGTTGACTTTAAGCTCGTTGCGAAGGCGCGAAATGAGATCAAGCGCCGAACGACCGGCAAGATTGATCGCACCGACCGGCATGATCAGCGGATCAACAACTACATCTTCACGCGGGATACCGTAATCTGCGGCACGCTCGACAATTTTCTTCGCCACCTCATAGCGCACATTCGGATCCTCGGAGATGCCTGTCTCGTCATTCGAGATCGCCACAACCGCCGCGTTATATTTCTTCACCAATGGCAGCACGACTTCCAGACGTTCCTCCTCGCCAGTTACCGAATTGACCAGCGGCTTACCCTTATAAACGGCAAGGCCTGCCTCGAGGGCAGCAACGATTGAACTGTCAATGGCCAAAGGCACATCAACAACGTCCTGAACAAGCTTGATCGATTCGGCGAGAATGGCAGGCTCATCCGCCATCGGAATGCCCGCATTCACGTCAAGCATCGTTGCGCCGGCTTCCACCTGTGCGACAGCATCGGAGATAACACGGCTATAGTCGCCAGCGGCCATTTCAGCGGCTAGCAATTTGCGGCCCGTAGGGTTGATCCGCTCACCAATCACACAGAATGGCGAACCAAATCCGATGGTGATTTCTTTTTTGTCCGATGAAATCAAAGTATTGGTCATAATCTCTCTCCGATAGCCCTATCGTCTCAGGCTGCAATTACGTCAAAGCCACCCTTTGGCAGCGTCTCAATTTTTCCCTCGGCAATGGCCTGAGCATAGGCCGCCGTTTTGGCAAATCCACCGAATGGATAATAATGGAAATGCCGGATCAGACATTCGCTGTCATTCGCCATCCCTTCAGCCAACCCGTCAAGCAACAGATGCGGTGACTGCACTGTCATCAGCTTGGCAACATTGCGCGCCTGCTTGGAGATGAAGCGCATTGACGGCCCGATTCCCGAAATCTGGGCAAAACGGAATAGCGTCTTGATGGTTGCCGGACCAGGAATACCAATACGGATAGGCAGACGATTGCCCGCCGCGCGAACCCGCTTTTCCCAATCAAGAACAATATCTGACTCAAAACAAAATTGGGTTTCGATATAGAGATCGAGACCTTCTGCCACCGCCAGCGCATTCTTTGCCGCAAGCGCCTCGGCGATCTCGTCATCACTGATATCCGGGCTTCCCTCAGGGTGACCGGCCACTCCGATCGACCGAATGCCATGGCGCTGGATCAATCCGGTGGACAATATCTGCATTGAGTCGGAAAACTGCCCTACCGGCTTGTCGACACCGCCTCCAATGACCAGAACTTCTTTGACCCCTGCTTTTTCAACAAACGCTGAAAGCAGAGTATCAAGCTGGTCGGCATCCTTCAGCGACCGCGCGGCCAGATGCGGCACAGGCTTCATGCCATCATTGTGAAGGCGCTGGGCAACAGCGATCGTGTCCATCGGGTCGCTACCCGGCAGGAATGTGACATTCACTGTCGTCTCAGGCTGCAGGCAATCACGGAAACTTTCAATCTTGGTTGCACCTGTTGGCGTCACCTCAATAGACCAGTCACTTGCCGCCTTCTGAATTTGTTCAATGGTTGCTGCCATGGTCACTCTCTTTAACTTACCGGATCGTCACGCAAAACTCTCAAACGGGAAGGAATCGTATCACCCGCTCATATGAATGCGACGCACAATGACCGCTCTGCAACAGATCGGTTGGTTTGTTGACGCCTCACTATCTCCAGATTGCGACATCGTCAAAAAAACACATATGCGGTAATCACAGGGCCGTCTTGGTCAGGCGGGCTCTCTTCCGCCATTTTCCACCAGCGCACGCACACGTTCTGCCGGGTAATCCGCTTCAAGACCGGCGGCACATTCAGCCGCAGCGGCGTCAAGGTCATCACCACATTCAACCGGCTCTCCACGGCGCCATTCGGCAAGATAATCATCGGTAGATGCTGCCCCGTCACGCATCGCCGCCTCATCAATGGCAATTGCAAAACGCCGTGACAATTCGATCTTCGCCTGTTCACGATTACGGCCACGTCCGGTTTCGGCAATTACCTGCGCCGGTATATCACGCCAGTATAAGGTCATTAACTTTGCCATTTCACGCTCCTGTCGTTGCGCCGGTTTTATTATCGAGCTTGGCCGCCTCGGCTATGAATGCCGGAAATTCACCATAGCCTGCGAATCTGAATTCATAGGCCAAGCCAAGTGTTTCTGCGGCCTGTTCGGCCTTTTTACGAAGGCCGGGATCATCAATCTGCGCCAGATAAAGCGCGCGGGTGTAATTACCAAAATACAGATCGCGCAGCTGTGGGTGCTTGCGAAGCCCCATTCCCTGCATCACAATTCTCTCAAAGTGACGAACCATATAATCCGTCAGAAAGAACGTCCCGAGCTGGTTTTCCATCTCTTCGTCAAAACTTTGTTTGCCGATGAACATTTCATAGCAATGCGCGCCGGGAATGCGGGTTACGCCAACGCTGTCAAGATAGGTGTCAAGTTCACCGCCGGTGCCGCAGTCACCATAGACAACGGCAACCCGCCTACCCTTTTTCAGGGCAGCACCAACCTTTTGCCGGACTCCGGGGACAATTTTCTCTGGCCTGTTATGCCATGCTGCCGGAAGGCAGGTGATCTCAATCGCGCCTTGCGGGAGTTGACGCTGAATATCGACAAGCTCACGCGCCAAGGCACCACAGGCGACAAGCAAAAGGCCGCAATCCCCCGGGGGTGCGGCCTTTGACGCGAGATTATGGATCTTGCTAGCCAGCGGCTTGTGCCTGATCGCGCCGTGCGGCGATCATTTCCTTTGCCGTCTCCACAGCAACCGCCGCATCGCGACAGTAGGCATCAGCGCCGATCGAGTCGGCAAACGCCTCATTCAACGGCGCGCCACCAACGAGCACAATGTAATCGTCACGAATGCCTTTTTCGACAAGCGCGTCAATGACCACCTTCATATATGGCATGGTGGTTGTCAGCAGGGCAGACATGCCAAGAATGTCAGGCTTATGCTCTTCAAGTGCTTCCAGATAGTTTTCGACAGGATTGTTGATGCCAATGTCGACAACATCGAAACCAGCGCCTTCAAGCATCATTGAGACGAGGTTCTTGCCGATGTCATGAATGTCGCCTTTGACCGTTCCTATCACCATGCTACCGATACGCGGGGCGCCGGTTTCAGCAAGCAATGGACGAAGAATACCCATTCCGGCCTTCATCGCGTTCGCCGCCATGAGAACCTCGGGCACAAACAAGATGCCGTCACGGAAATCGATACCAACGATGGTCATACCTTCGACCAGTGCCTTGGTCAGAACTTCATAGGGTGTCCATCCACGACCAAGCAGAATTTCAACGCCCTCAACAACCTCTTCTTGAAGGCCGTCATAGAGGTCATCGTGCATCTGCTGCACCAGCTCATCATCGTCGAGATCCGCAAGGATAATTTCATCTTCGTCAGCCATCGGTACCGTTTCCTTCTGCCAACCCACGGGGACAATGCACAACAAGCACACCGACACCCGGGATCTTCCTGTGTTTAAGCCAGTCTTGCGGCATCAGAGGTCTTACATGTTAAGCACGGACGACAGAATCTGTGCTCTTCGCGACAAACCAGTCGAGAATCGCCATCCAGCGGCGCCTATTTCTCTATCTGATGCTTTGTGAGGACAGGGAAGCTGACAACCATGAAAGCAAGTGAAATGGCAGTAATTCCAAAGGCTTTGAAGGTCACCCAACCGTCCGTACTCAATGTGCGCCAGGCGATTTCATTGGCGATTGCCGTCACCACAAACATGGTGACCCAAAGCCAGCTGAGTTTCTGCCAACCGATGTCGGACAGGTCGATCTGTCCGCCCATGATCGCGCGCAAAGGATTACGCCCCATCATTCGTCCGCCAGCAATGATTACGGCCAGCAAAATCGTTAATATAGTCGGCTTTATCTTGATAAAAAGCTCATTGTCAAAATAGACCGACAGCCCCCCGAAAAAGGCAACGGCCACACAGCCGACCGCCGCCATAATCGAAATCCGGCGCTCTGTCAGCCAGCCGAATGCCAGTGCCAGAACAGTTGTCCCGACAAGGACTTTGACGCTGAGCATGAAATCACCAGTGGCGTAATTTGTGCCGAAAAACAGCAACAACGGCCCCAGATCCAGCAACAGACGCCGTCCGGGGCGGTCCGTTTTTTCTCCAGCTGACCTTAGCTCGGCTTCGGAGTTTTTAGTTTGTGACAATTTGCTCTCCCGCATGACAACTTTTGACCCCTTCGGAGCCGACCTCAATCATTACCAGACACGCCCGGACAGGATCCTGCCTGAAAATCAGGCGGCCCACGCCGCCGCTCTGGCCTCACATGCTATGGCGCTCTCTCGGATCAAAGCCCCGCCATCCTCCCTTGAGCGGGCTTCCTCGCCAAGCTTCCGCCGCCAATATTTTGCACCGCGCTGACCGGCATAAAGACCAAGCATATGCCGCGTTATCGAATGCAATGGCACGCCCCGCGCCGTCGCTCTTTCGGCATAATCCGCCATCACATGGGCAACATCATGGCGTGACAGGCCACGGCGGGCATAAATCATCTCGTTTAAATCAGCGAGCAACATGGGCGTCTTGTAGGCGGCACGGCCAATCATCACCCCGCTAAAATGCGGCAATTCAGCCTGCACCATGTCGCAATCGACCAACCCACCGTTCAAACAGATCTTCAAATCGGGGCGCCGCACGGCAAGGCGACGGGCCCGGTCATAATTCAGCGGTGGGATGTCCCTGTTTTCTTTCGGGCTGAGGCCGTTCAACCATGCCTTGCGTGCATGCAGGTAAAACACATCAACACCCGCCTCGCTGACAGTGTCGACAAAATCATCAAGACCCGTCTCTTCATCCATATTATCGATGCCGATACGGCATTTCACGGTGACTGGTATGTGGGTGGCGGACTGCATCGCCTTCACACAATCAGCAACCAGACCCGGTTCCGCCATCAGACAAGCGCCAAACCGGCCGGATTGCACCCGGTCTGACGGGCAGCCAATATTCAGATTTATTTCCTGAAAGCCAAATTGAACGGCGCACTCGGTTGCCTTTGCCAATCTGTCCGGCACGCTTCCACCAAGTTGCAGCGCCAGCGGATGCTCGGCAGAATCATGCCCAAGCAAGCGCTCAAGATCGCCGTGAAGCACCGCTTCAGCAGTTACCATCTCAGTAAAGAGCAACGCGTCAGGCGCAAGCAGACGATGGAAAAACCGGCAATGCCGATCCGTCCAATCCATCATTGGCGCCACCGATAGGCGGCGGTCAACATCATCTGTCTTTCTGACCGTCATCATTGCTTCCTTATATCGCAAATGTCTGCAAAAGACCACTCACTCGTAGAAAATGCGTGGCTCCAAGACCACATTCACAGCCATGTGTGAAACCCCTGTTACGGACAATCTCGCCAGCAAGATCACCATCTTTTGCCCGGCTGCCTGCGGCACCTATTCGGCACCCGCCTCAAAGGGATTGCGCGCCTGACTGTCGGCAACAGCGATCACAAAGGCATCGGGGTCCATATCAAGTTCACGGGCAAGGCGTGTTTCCAGTGCCTCGGCATCAACCCAGCCTGCAGCGTTGTCACCGTCTCCCGTAATTACCCGCCAGATATAGTTGCCGCTGAAATCAAGACTTCGCGCCAACAAACGGTGACGACCATCAAGCGCATCAACATGCACAAAAATAGCGCCAGCGTCGCCATCACCGCGCCGA
>Ga0181581_10004639_pt1 | contig 10699 bp, 13 predicted proteins | sample 071ome_22_FD_132433 | JGI IMG/M metagenome (GOLD analysis project Ga0181581, IMG submission 132433) | Coastal salt marsh microbial communities from the Groves Creek Marsh, Skidaway Island, Georgia - 071404AT metaG (megahit assembly) | ecosystem: Environmental > Aquatic > Marine > Intertidal...
AACAAGGTGGCCTCTACGACGTCGATCTAGAATCGGGCATTCAGAACACGGAGGCTGATATGTCCAGATTCAATTCGCTCGTGGGCCGGATTGCGGTTGGAAAGTTCGTAGGTCTGATTTTCGGCATTGCCGGATTTATTCTCGTCACAGCTTTGGTGCCGGACGTCAGTTGGTCTTTACCTTGGGGTGTTCTGCTGTGGTACGTGACGCTGGGCGCGGTAATCGGCGTTTTCGGCGTGTTCACGCGGCATCCCGTCCTGCAAATTCCGATGCCGTGGTGGGTCCGCGCACCGTTTATCGGCGGCTGGATGAATTTCGTTCTCGTTCTCTTCGCATACGATTCCCTCAAACACGTCGCGATCGCCGTATTCGGCAGCGGCAGCACATTCGTATCGCCGTTCTGGTTCGTCGCCGAAGGCGCAATCGTCGGGGCGATCATCGGATATTGTGCAACGAAACTTGGGGGTGAAGGGGCGAATGTCGTCGATGCCTGAAGACGGGTTCAGGCGTTGATTGCGACGCCTTCGACCATCGTGCGACGCAGCATGCGCGGTTCGCCGGCGGGAAAGTCTTTGCGCGCGTGGGTGATGGAACGGTTATCCATCATCACCAGGTCGCCCGCCGCCCATTTGTGCTCGAAGATTATGTCGTCGTCTTCCTGATAACGGAACAGGTCCTCGAGCAGCGCATCGCTTTCGTCTTTCGGCAGACCTTCCACCCGGGCGGTGATCAGCGGGCTGACATAGAGCGCCCGGCGCCCGGTATCGGGGTGGCGGATTACCAACGGATGCACCCATTGATTGATGGTTGAGATATCCCGCTCCAGATCGACGCGGCCGGTACTGGCGTAGTCGTAGATGTTCAGCCCGCTGAGCCCGCCGATCCGTTGCTTCGTCTCGTCGCTTAACCGGTCATAGGCCATGTACATGTTCGCGAATACGGTTTCGCCGCCGGTGGACGTTACAGCCATGCCGTACAGTACGGTCGCGGCGTAGGGAATTTCCCTGAAGCTGCCGTCGTGGTGAAACCAGACTTCGCCGTCGCCGAACGAGCCAAGCGGTTTGCCGTCTTCGGTAAGGTTGGTGACCACGTGAACGGCGCCGTCATAGGCACTGTCGGCATCGTCCGCGCGCTGTTCGGCCGGCTTGCCGCGGGTGGCCGTTCCACCCATGGCGTCGCAGAACCGGATCTGGTCCTCCGCTTCCAGATTTTGATCGCGGATGACGATCACGCCGTAATCGGCAAACGCGCTCCGGATCGATTCTCTCTGCCGCGGCGTCAGTTCTTCGCGCAGATCTAGTCCGGTGATGATTGCGCCGCCGGCGGCGGAAATAGGGGCTATGTTCATCGCTCTTGGCCATCTTTCCGTTATGTGTCGAACAGTAGAATCGCGACACGCCGAATGGCAAGCGATGGTTACCGGTTCGGACTGCGGATCCCCCGCCGATTCGGTTCGGGGCCGTTTTGTTAACGCTTGATTCACCATATCCGACGTTCAATCGACCGGTGAAAACGGTGTTGCGCCGCTCGCCATTCAGGGGATGAAATCCATGGAATCCGACTATTTTCAGCCATCTTTTCCGCCGGATGACCACCCGGCGTTCAGCTCCGTTTCCGCGACACCGTCCACCAGGGGCCGTATCCTCATTGTCAGCGCTTCTGACGCGGAGGCGAATCCGCTGCGACATGCGCTCGACGCCATCGAGCGCCAGTCCTTCGACATCGACCACGTCCGATCGGCGAACGATGCGCTCTGCCGGCTCGGGTCGGGCGAATTCGATATCGCGTTCATCGACGGTCAGGTCGGTGGCACGGACGGTGCGAATATCATCCGCCGGGCAGGCGGGCGGTTGTCGCCGACCCCCATGGTGTATGTCAGCGACAACCATGCCGCCGGCAATGGCGAGGCGGACATTCCCGGCGGTGCGACCGATATGCTGCTGGCCACGGAGATTTCCCCGCTACTGCTTCGGCGGGTCATCCGCTATGCCCGGTCGAACCATGCGGCGGCGCGGCGATTGATCGTCGATGAATATCGTTACCGTGAGATAGCCGAAGACGCTTCGGAGGCGAATGATCAGAAATCCCGATTCCTCGCCCTGATGAGCCACGAATTTCGTACGCCGCTGAATGCCATCCTCGGTTTTTCGGAAGCCATAGGACACGAAATTTTCGGCGAGCTGGGCGGCGAGGGCGCTCGGCGATACAAGGAATACGTCCAGCACATTCATTCGAGCGGTACGCACCTGCTCAGCCTGATTAACGATCTGCTCGACCTGTCCAAAATCGAGGCCGGCAAGCAGGAAATAGATCCGGCGCAGACAAAGCTGGGCGATGTCCTGCAGGACGTGATCGGCATGGTGATGCCTCAGGCCCGCGCCTGCGGTGTTTCCCTCGCGGCCGATGCGGCAGGCGTGTCGGAGATGGATGTGTATGCCGACCGGCGTCTCATCATGCAGGCGGTGCTGAACGTTGTCGCAAACGCAGTGAAATTCAGTCCGGCAGGAGAGACCGTTTCCATTCGGGCCAGTCGCGAAGGACGGAATGCGGTCGTCACCGTGACGGACCGGGGCTGCGGTATCCCGAAAAGCGAACTTGTCCGCGTGCTGGAACCGTTCCACCAGGCGGGTACCCTGGAGACCCGTCCAGGCAGAGGCACCGCCTAGGCCTGCCACTGTCCCATTCGATCATGGCATTGCATCAGGGCGGTCTGGAAATCGTCAGCGAAGAGGGGCGGGGAACGACGGTGTCGCTTTGGCTGCCGCGCGAATGCGATGAGGCGGAATCCGAGGCGGCTTAACCCGCCAGCCGTTCCGGAATCTTTTCCGGTGCGTCGTCGTCGACCAGGCTGTGGAAGAATTTCTCCAGTAGTGTTTTAAACGTTCGAAGCTCCGCTTCGGAAAAACACGCGCTCAGGTCGCTTTCGTAATCGATCACCTGCGGGATCAGGCTCTCCACGCGTTTGCGTCCTTCGTCCAGCAGACGGACATAGACCGTGCGCTGGTTGGCGACGGGGCGTTCGCGCTTCACGAGATCCTGTTTTTCCATCTGGCCGATCAGGCGAGTCATGGTCGACGCGTTGATGCTGGTCCGCCGGGCGATGTCACCCATGGCCTGGGGACCGAATTCGTACAAGACAGCCGCGGCGCGCCACTGCTGCAGGGTGAGTCCGGCTTCGGCGAACCGGTCTTCGAAGCCTTCGGCCAGGCGAGACCCCACACGGTGGACGAGATAGGGCAGAAACTGCTCCAGATGAAACTCCGGCGCTTCGCCGTTCATGTGTCGGTTCCTTCCACGACGAAGAACACGGCGTCGGTTTTGCCGTCTCGAAACGCCTTCGCTTTCTGGTATTCCGGAGAATTGTAGCAGGCGACGGCTTGCTCCATCGTATCGAACTCGATCACGGCCATCTTGTCGCCGACGAATTCGCCCTCCAGAAGCTGAAAACGCCCGAGCCGGGACAGCGAGCGGCCGCCGTATTTTTCGACCGCTATTTTCGCCTGCGCCGCATAATTCTTGAGCGGCGCCATGTCTTCGGCGCTCAGCGCCGCTATCCAGTAGGCAACCATTCTAGTACTGGCCCTGCGGCTCCAGACCCATCAGGTGCTGGCCGTACATGGAACTGAGCGCATCCCAGTTGAAGCTGATGTGGTGAGCGATGGCATGCGCGTCGCGCCACGCGCGCTGAACGTGTTGGGAAGAATCGATCCCCTGGCCGCCGACCGCGCCGAATAGTTCGTCCAGACCGTCGACCGCCAGTTCGACCATTTTGGCCTGCGTGATCCGGTTGGCCATTCGGTCTTCCACGCTCAGCAACTCTCCGCGGTCGATGACTTTACTTCTCGAATCCTCCAGTTGCTCGAACAGCATGGCCTTCCCGGCTTTGAAGTTGGCCGCCGCACGGCCAACGCGCATCTGCACGGCCTGAAACTCGCGCACCTTGTTGCCGCCGAGGACGACCGCGCCCCGTGTGACACGCTCGTTCATGACGTCCAGGAACGTTTCGAGCGCACCGTTGAGCGCGCCGAGCGACGGAGTCGCAATGCCGTAGGCGATGATCGACAGAATCGGATAGCGGTACAAATTGCTTTGCAGTACCTGATAACCGGGAGAGTTGCCGGATACGAGATCGGGGAAGGTTACCTTGCGGTGTTCCGGAACGAACAGATCTTTGCACACGAATGTTTTGGAACCGGTCGCGGTCAGGCCCATGACGTTCCAGTTGTCCAGCACTTCGACATCTGATTTGGGGGCCATGGTGAATCCGGGGACGGGATTGCCGCCGTCTTCCTCGGGCGGGAAAAACACGCCCATCAGGACCCAGTCCATGACATCCACGCCGCTGGCAAAGTGAAATTCGCCCGAAACAAGATAGCCGCCGTCGACCGCGACGCACTGTCCGGCGGGGGCGTAGGAACCGGATGTCGTATTGCCGGGGTTGTCGCCCCAGACTTCTTCCTGCAATTCGATCGGAAACTGCGCGATCAGCCATTGATGGACCAGCGCGAGCGAACAAACCCAGCCTGTCGACGTATCGGCGGACGCCCATTCGATGACGCATCGCATCGCGGTGCGTGCATCGTATTCCAGTCCGCCAAATTTTTTCGGCTGGTACATGCGAAAGAAATCCTGCGAGCGTATTTCGTCGAAGAGGTCCTGGGAGATGCGGCGTTCCTGTTCGTGCTGCGCGGCCTTCGCGGCGATCAGCGGACGCAGATCCGCGGCGCGTTTGACAAGTTCGTCACGGGAAACATCGCGGAGTTTCTGAACGGTGGCCATTTGACGGTCTCCTTTTCCTTCAATGTGAAATACTTTCATTTGAAAATGTATATTTGTCAACACCCGATACACGGATACCCGGGCAAATGTTCAAAATTCCGGAAGATCGGGCTAATCTGGGCGAAACGGGGGATCAGGCCGCGATGGATTACAATTACGAACGCTACAAAATGTCGAACTACGACCTCAGCCGGTTCGACGGACCGGCAGCAGGCGAGGACCTGATCGACTTCAAGTTGACGAAGCTCGACGGCACGGAGGTGTCGCTTTCCGATTACAAGGGCAAGTGGCTGGTGCTGGAGACGGGCAGCCTGACCTGTCCGATGTTCGTGAAGAACATCGATCCCCTGCGCGAAGTGAAGGCGAAACACCCGGACGTCGAATTCCTGGTCATCTATGTCCGGGAAGCGCATCCCGGTTCCCGGCGCGGCCCGTCGGGCGACATGGCTGAGAAGATCGCGCTGGCGAAGGAAATGAAGGAGTCGTTCGGCGAACACCGGGAAATCCTGGTCGACAGTGTCGACGGCGCCATGCACCAGGCCTACGGCGCGATGCCCAATATGGTCTATATCGTCAATCCGGACGGAAAGGTGATCTATCGTTGCGACTGGTCATTCGCCAAACGCATCGACAAGGTCCTCCAGGACCGCGCCTCGCTTCATACGGAAGAACACGTCCGCATCGTCGGCGCCGCGCCGTGGATTACGGTGCCGGTCTGCCTGAAGGGCGGCTGGGACGCGCTGTGGGACCTCGCCAAGGCGATGCCTTTCATCGCCTGGGCGCATCTGAAGCAGGATGCCGGCATGCTGTTCGGCAAAAAATTCGTGCACCCCGCGGATCAGGCGAAACAGCGGGCGGAGTAGGGTGCCGGGACACCTTATTCCCGTTTGCCGCTGAAAACCCCGCCTGCTATACCGCCGCAACGGAAAACGAGCGGGTATATCCATTGAAAATCGTATGTCTCGACATGGAAGGCGTGATCGCGCCGGAAATCTGGATCGAGCTGGCCGAACGCACCGGTATCGACGATCTTCGGCGCACCACGCGGGACGAGCCGGATTACGACGTACTGATGCAGTACCGGCTGGATATCCTTGACAAACACGGGCTCGGGATCGAGGCGCTGCAGCCGATTATCGACGGGATCGAGCCGCTGCCGGGGGCGCGGGATTTTCTCGACGCCGTGCGCGCGAAATACCAGCTGGTGATCCTGTCCGACACGTTCTACGAATTCGTCGGCCCGCTGATGGTCAAGATGGGCCAGCCGACGCTGTTCTGCCACCGGCTGCTGGTCAACGATGACGGTCGGCTCTCGGGCTACCAGCTGCGCATGCCGAGCCACAAGCGGGCGGCGGTGAAGGCGTTCAAGGAACTGAATTTCTATACCTGCGCGGCCGGCGATTCCTACAACGACACGCTGATGCTGGAAGAGGCCGACGCCGGGTTTCTGTTCCGCCCGCCGCAAAACGTGATCGACGAGTTCCCGCAGTTCCCCGTTATGCACGACTACGAGGAACTGCTGGCCGTGATCGACGCGGCGGAGTCGTTGGATTCCCGCGCCGACCGCGCTATATCCGCCTGAGACGGACGGAGCAGGAATGAGCGAACCGGGTATTTTCGAGACCGTTCCGCGGCGCGACAGCGTGGCGGTAAACGTCGGCGGCGTACAGATCGGCGGTGGCGCGCCCATCGTGGTGCAGTCGATGACCAATACCGACACGGCGGACGTGGACGCCACCTTGGCGCAGGTTGCGGCGCTGGCGAAGGCCGGCTCCGAGATCGTCCGGATCACGGTAGACCGCGACGAAGCCGCCAGGGCCGTGCCCTATATCCGCGACCGACTGACCCTGATGGGGATCGATACGCCGCTGGTCGGCGATTTCCACTATATCGGCCACAAGCTGCTGACCGAGAATCCGGCCTGCGCCGAGGCGCTGGCGAAATACCGCATCAATCCCGGCAATGTGGGGTTTCGCGAAAAGCGGGATACCCAGTTCAGCACCATGATCGAGGTCGCGAACAAATACGAAAAACCCGTGCGTATCGGCGCCAACTGGGGCTCGCTCGATCAGGAACTCCTGACCCGGCTGATGGACGAGAACACCGCGTCCGACAATCCGAAGGATGCGTCGCAGGTGACCCGCGACGCCATGGTGATGTCCGGCCTGCTGTCGGCGGAACGCGCCGAGGAGCTCGGCATGCCGCGCGACCGCATCATCATTTCGGCCAAGGTTTCGGCGGTGCAGGACCTGATCGCCGTCTACCGCGACCTGGCGTCGCGTTGCGACTATGCGCTGCATCTCGGCCTGACAGAGGCCGGCATGGGCACCAAGGGCATCGTCGCGTCGTCTGCCGGTATGGGCATCCTGCTGCAGCACGGCATCGGCGACACCATCCGCATTTCCCTGACGCCGGAACCCGGCGGCGACCGCACCCGTGAAGTGACGGTGGCGCAGGAACTGCTGCAGACCATGGGTCTGCGCTCCTTTATTCCGCTGGTCGCGGCCTGTCCCGGTTGCGGTCGCACGACATCGACCGTGTTCCAGGAGCTGGCGCAGAGCATTCAGGGCCATATTCGCGAGCGCATGCCCGAATGGCGCGAAAAATACGACGGCGTCGAGGAACTGAAGGTTGCCGTGATGGGCTGCATTGTGAATGGTCCCGGCGAGTCCAAGCATGCGGACATCGGCATCAGCCTGCCGGGCTCCGGCGAGGAACCGGCCGCGCCTGTGTTTATCGACGGCGAGAAGAAGATGACCCTGCGCGGTCCCGGCATTGCCGACGAATTCCGCGCGCTGGTCGAGGACTACGTCGAAAAGCGTTACGGCAAGCAGTCCGAAAAGGTCTGACGCGGCGTCGCCCATGTTCATTCAAACCCATCCCTTGGACGATCCCGTGCTGATGAAGTTCACGCCGGGCGAACCCGTGCTGCCGGTCGGCACGGCACTGGTGCCTGAGACGGAAGCCGTCGGAATTTCGCCGCTGGCCCGGCGCCTGCTGCGGATCGACGGGGTCGAGGGAGTGTCGCTGTCGCTGGACGATGTCACGCTGCGCCGCGCGGTCGACAGCGAGTGGTACATCCTGAAACCGGCGGTTCTCGGCGCGATCATGGAGCATTACGGCTCCGGCGAGCCGGTCGTGGCGGAACCGGTGGTGCTGAAGATCCTCGATCTGCTCGACGACCGCATCCGCCCGGCGATCGAAGCCTATGGCGGCGAGGTATTGTTCAAGAAATTCGCCGAACGCACGCTCACGCTCGAACTGATCGGCGGCGGAGGCGCGCAGAAGCGCGACATGATGACCAACATCATTACCCATCACGTGCCGGAGGTAGAGGCCGTGACCTGGGTCGGCGAGGCGCCGCCGGCGGAGATCCCCGACTGGGTGTTCAACGGCGATGACGAACCGCCCACCGGCCCGGAGGCAGAGGCCGTGATGCAGTTGCTGGACGAAAAGGTGAACCCGGCAGTGGCGGCCCATGGCGGCCGCATCACGCTGATCGACGTAACCGATCATGTTGCCTATGTGCGGATGGAAGGCGGCTGCCAGGGCTGTTCGGCGTCGGCCATGACACTGCAGCAGGGGGTGCAGAACGCGATCCTGACCGAGGTACCCAGTATCCAGGGCGTGGTCGACGTGACCGACCATTCCCAGGGCGCCAATCCCTTCTTCAACTGATGGCCGACAGGGTTACCTACTACATGGTCGAGTGCGATTATCCGCACGAGACGGCGGCGGAACGCACGGCATTCGACGACTTCTACTGGAAGCATATCAGCATGCTGCTGACCATTCCGGGGTTTCTGACGGCCCAGCGGTTTCATTGCGAACAGAACGTCCGCGCCCCGTTTCTGGGGCTTTACCGGCTGGCCGGGCCCGATGTCATGACCAGCGAGGCCTATACGTCGAAGGCCGGGCGCAATTCGGTGGACCCGAAATTCCGTCCGAACATGATCAACTGGGACCGCAACCTCGTGCAGGGGCCGGACGGGACGTCGGAACCCGATCTGGCGACGGCGATGGAAGACTGCCTGTCCCTGATCGACCGGCAGTCGCCGGATGCAGCGCCGCTGCCGCCGGACTATATCCCGCTGACGGTCGTCGGACTGGACCGGACGATCGCGCAGCGCGGCGTGAAGGTGGGAGAACCCGATATTGAAGAGCCGCCCGCGGGGTGGGAGGTACGCCTGTGGCGACCTATCCACCCCGTCAGGACGCCTGACCCCGGACAGTAAATCTATTTTCGCGACGCGTTGTTCGCGAGCTGCAGGCCTTTGCTTGCCCCCTGATACGCGGCGCCGATATCGCCCCGAAAGCAGGCTTTTTTAGCTTGGCCGAGCATCACAATGATGCGTTTGCGGTCCTCGCCGGCGGTCTGACGGGCGACGGTACGTTCCATCTCCGCGACGTGCCTGGCGCAGAGCCGCACCTGGTCGTCGCTTGCCGGCTGTGCGACGGTCGGGCCGCCTGCGAGGGTGAGAAAAAAAGCGGCCCCGGAAAGGGCCGCGGTAAGGTTTTTGCTACGCATGCTACTGATCCTGCTCTACTCAACTAATCCGGACTGAACCGACTGGAACCGTCTGTGCTACTCAACTTCCATCAGGATATGAGCGGTTTGACATAGTTTGCAACATAATTGTTTCGATTGGTTTCAATGCGTTTGATCCAAAATAACCAATGAAATCAATGTGTGGTGGGGTTTTGTCGGGGTTGAGTGACGTTTGTCACACCGAAAGTTCGGGGTTGAACAGACCTTTTCGGCCTGGGTGTTTAAAGGTCGAGCAGATTGGGGGTGCGTGGGGTGGCCACCGGTTTGAGCCGATCTCCTGTATTAGAGGTCGTGTCCGCTTTGGGCCTTACGGGGAAAGGCGCGCTGGTGTGGAGGCGGTCGAAGAATTTCATCGTGTCGCCCTGGCCAATGGCGGCACCGACGAGGGCGCCCCCGGCAAGGACATGCCGCCGGTATGGCCGTCGCCGTTGTGAATTTTCGGCGAATGCGCCAGACTCTCCAAAACCGGATTGGAGACGCGCCATGCTGCCCGCACTGGAAGAATTCATTGCCGATTTTCGTGCCCTTTATGCCGGGGACATGGACGACCTGGAACGCTTCGAAAAAGGCCGTCCGTTGCTTGAAAAACTGCTGGCCGACCCGGATCTGAAGCAGCGCGCCGAGACCTGGCCGTCGCGCAACGACCCAGAAAACGGCCACTACGAAAACCTGCTGTTTTACGAGGACCCCGATTACGGCTTCGTCCTCAACGCCCTGATCAAGCAACCGGGCGAGGCCACGCCGATCCACGACCATGGCGACGTGCTCACGGTCTACGGCGTGCTGGCCGGCGGCGAGACCGTCAGACGCTACCGGCACATCGACAAAGGCGCGGGGCGGGGCGGCGATCCGGGATCCGACGACGGCATCGAACTGGAACTGATCGGCGATCACCAGGTCGCGCCCGGCTATATCGATTTCGTCCCGCCCGGCGATATCCACGTGGAACACAACGGTCCCCACCGCACCATCGGCCTGATCCTGCGCAACGGCAATGTGGGGAAGAACCTGCAGAGCTGGTACGACGAAGAGGCGGGGACTCGGATACGGCGCTACGGGCCCAAGCAGGTCCCGCATGAGTTGGAGTAGATTTACCGGCTCTCAGACCCGCTTCCAGCTGTCATCCCGGCAAAAGCCGGGATCTCCCTATCGCCAGTCGTTGAGATTCGAGCTCTCGCCGGTATGACGCTTGCACAAAAAACCCGGCAGGATCGCTCCCGCCGGGTTTTGTCTGTCCGCCTGAAACGCAGGCCTGACCGTGTGGCTTACGCCCCTTCGGCCACCGTCCAGGTCCGCCCCTTGCGGAGCATTTCGTTGATGGTGCCGGCGGGGGTGGAATCCTTGACCGCGGCGAGCTGTTCGTGGACCGCT
>Ga0181581_10004643_pt1 | contig 10694 bp, 10 predicted proteins | sample 071ome_22_FD_132433 | JGI IMG/M metagenome (GOLD analysis project Ga0181581, IMG submission 132433) | Coastal salt marsh microbial communities from the Groves Creek Marsh, Skidaway Island, Georgia - 071404AT metaG (megahit assembly) | ecosystem: Environmental > Aquatic > Marine > Intertidal...
CTACGCCATCTTCTTCATCGGCAGTTTCATCGGCGGCGGCAGCCTGTTCGCGCCGATGGTCGCCAATACCAGCCGGTGGTTCAAAACCGGCGTCGGCCTCGCCATCGGGATCGTGTCGGGCGGCCAGGCGCTGGGCCAGGGACTGGTTCCCTATTTCGGCGGCAAGGCGATCAGCGCCATCGGGTGGAGCGACACGTTTCTGTGGATGGGCGTTTTGATGCTGGTGACGCTGCCGCTGCTGGCGCTGCTGATCCGGCCGCCGGAAGCCCCGCCCGCCACGGCAGGCGGCGGCGCCGCGCAGGCCGCAACGGACGCGCCCGATATCCCGCTGTCGACCAACGCCGTGATTATCTGGATGAGCATCGCGGTCGTCCTTTGCTGCACCACCATGTCGGTGCCGCTGATCCATCTGGTACCCTATGCGCAGAGCTGCGGCATTCCGCTGTCGGATGCCGGCGGCATCATTCTGGTGATGCTGATCGCCGGGATCTGCGGCCGCGTCGCGTTCGGCAAACTGGCCGACATGATCGGCGCGGTCCGCGCCTACTGGGTGGCCTCGGCCTGGCAGACGGCGCTGGTGGCGGTATTCCTGCAGTTCCAGTCGCTCGACAGCCTGTTGATCTTCGCCGTGATCTACGGGTTCGGATATGGCGGCGTGATGACCACCATTCTGGTCACCATGCAGGTGCTGACCCCCGCCGCCCGGCGCGCGTCGGCCACCGGCATCGTCACCGCGTTCGCTTTCTTCGGCCATGCCATCGGCGGGTATCAGGGCGGGTTGTTCTTCGACCTGATGGGAAATTACGGCTGGGCCTTCGCCAACGCCGCGATCGCCGGCGCCGTCAATCTGATCGTCGTCGCCGCGCTCTACATCGCCACCACACGCCGCCCCGGAACGCCGACGGGGGCCGCGGCGGCGTAACCGGGCGGAGCATTTTGGAAAGGGGACCCGTTCCGGCTAACATCGGTCGGCTCTGAAAACCGCCCCGAAGGACGCCGGAACGCCATGGACCTGACGCTCGCCCTCAACCGCTACGACCGACACATTCCCTTTTTCATGGGCACGTTGCCGCCGATCGACGGCGTGAATCTCGTTCCGCTGGAAGTCGGCGAAAGCTCGGCGTTCCGCGACGGTACGGAGCGGCACCAGCGCATGCTGGACGATCTCGAATTCGATATCGCGGAGATGTCGCTGTCGAGCTTCATCATCGCGGTCGACCGCAATCCGGACCTGCCGCTGGTGGGCCTGCCGATCTTTCCGCGGCGCTTTTTCACCGCCGGCCAGGTATACGTTTCCGCGAAATCCGATATCGAGGCGCCGGGCGACCTCAACGGCCGCAGGGTCGGCGTGCATGCGTTCCAGGTGACGATGAGCGTGCTGGGGAAAGGCGACCTCGGCCTCGATTACGGGGTCGACTGGAAAACCATCGACTGGCACTGCATGAAGCCCGAGCTGGTGCCGGTCGATCTGGGATCGGACGTCAGCGTCGGCGTCATCCCGGACGGCAAGGATATCGGCAACATGCTGTGCGACGGCGAAATCGACGCGCTGATCTCGCCGCAGCCGCGCAAATCCATGCTGTCGCGCCCCGGCGATTACCGCCGCCTGTTCCCCGACGTGCGGGCCGAGGAGGTGCGCTATTTCACCACGCACGGCTACTGGCCGATCATGCATTTGATGGTGATGAAGCGCGACCTCGCCGACAAACTGCCCGACCTGCCGGGCCAGTTGATGGAGACGTTCGACGAGGCCAAGCGCCAAGCCTACGGCTTCTACGACGATTCGAACTATTCGCTGATGGCCGACGCCCGCCTCGCGCTGGAAGGCGAACGCCGCGACTTCGGCGACGACCCGTGGACGAACGGCCTGGCCGCCAACCGCAAGAACCTCGAACGCTTCATCGGCTACAGCCACGACCAGCGCCTGATCGCCGCGCCCTATCCCGCCGAGCGGCTGTTCCACGAAAGCACGCATGCGAGCTGAACCGCTTTGAGGACTGAGCCGAATGGATGAAGCGTGGGCGCCGCTTCCGACTAAACGCAATCGTTATGGCGGCTTGCCGGTTTTGTCCGCTTCTGACCCATTAGCGGACCAACGCTCCAGCGTTGGACAAGACCGGCATTCCTGATATTTTCCGGCTGTTTTATCGTCTCTCCCTTGCGGTTATCTGACGGGAGCTCGTCTGACTGCGGCGCTCTGCTCCCGCGCGCCTTAAACGGCCATCTTAATTACCGCACCAGGACTTTGGACCAAACCATGACACTGATTGAACAAGTCGAACATCACGAAATTTTGGATCTCGCCGAATTTTCCGAAGAAAAATTCGTGCGCAAAGCAGTCATGCAATCAAAAGGTATCGTGTGCGATTTTGTCTGTTTCGAGCCCGGACAATCCGCCGACTTTCACAAACACCCCGTCCAGGACGAGATATTTTATGTCGTTGAAGGAAAAGGGGTCATAACCTTCGAAGATCGGGACGATATCCCGGTCAAGCCCGGTAGCGTGGTTTTCACGCCTTCCGGTGTCGTGCATGGTGTCGAAACCACGGATAGCGACCGCCTTGTTCTCATGCTGATAAAGGGACCCGGGTTTCCCGATAAGGCATCCAGATTCTTCATGCACGGTGACTGACGGTCTCTGCCAGAAGCGAAATTGAGGTATGGTCAGACGTCCAAACAGGATTCGGAGCAGACTATCCCGGAATACGAAATGGCAGCCTTGCGATAACGGCCGACATAAACTGCCGGATTGCCCGATGGGACGTCAGGGAACGTTTAAATCCCGAGGGAAGGAGGGCGAAATCTATGCCGAAGGTAAGAGACGAAATCGAAATATCGCATTCCCCGCCGTCGGCCGAAGAATACCGTTCTCTTATGCGATCTGTCGGTTTCACGGTTTTCCCAGCGGCTGTCGCCGCTGAGAGCCTTAAACGATCCTGCCACGCGGTGACGCTACGCAAGGACGGCGTGCTCATCGGCATGGGCCGAATTGTCGGCGATGGCGTGTGTTTTGTGGAAATCGTCGACGTCGTCGTCGACCCAGTGCATCAAGGCAAGGGATTGGCCAAAATTGTCATGGACGCGCTGATGTCTTATGCGACAACGCAACTGGCAGAGGGGGCGTTCGTTTACCTGTCCGCCCATGTGCCGGCAGACAGGCTGTACGCCCAGTACGGCTTCGAAGCGACCGCCCCGGATGCGGTCGGCATGTGTTACCGGGTAGGTTCGGCCCCGACGTGATTCCTTGTTGCGTCCGATGCCTGCCCGGAAGGCTTCAGACGGCCCGCTAGCCAAACGGCATTAATCGGTGAAAAATACGCCCCGGCCCGTCCCCGCGCGGGGAACGGGCCGGCGCCGTCCGGGTTAACGTCGCGCTACGCCGCGTCGAGCATGTTGCGGATCACATATTGCAGGATGCCGCCGTTCTTGTAGTAGTCGAGCTCGTCCAGCGTATCGATGCGGCACAGCAGCTTGACGTCGACGCTGGAACCGTCGGCGCGGTGGATCGTACAGTCGAGCTCCGACCGGGGGCTGAGGCCGTCGGCCACGCCCTTGATGTCGAACGTCTCGGTGCCGTCGAGGCCCAGCGTTTCGCGGGTGTCGCCGCCGGTGAACTGCAACGGCAGCACGCCCATGCCGATCAGGTTCGACCGGTGGATGCGTTCGAAGCTTTCGACGATGACCGCCTTGGCGCCCAGCAGCGTGGTGCCCTTGGCCGCCCAGTCGCGCGACGAGCCGGTGCCGTATTCCTTGCCGCCGACGATGACCAGCGGCACGCCTTCAGCCGCGTATTTCATCGCCGCGTCATAGACCGGCATCTGTTCGCCCGACGGCTGGTGCGTGGTGACGCCGCCCTCGACGCCGGGCACCATTTCGTTGCGGATGCGGATATTGGCGAAGGTGCCGCGCATCATCACTTCGTGGTTGCCCCGGCGCGAGCCGTAGGAATTGAACTGCGCGGGACGGATCTGGCGTTCCAGCAGGTATTCGCCCGCCGGGCTTTCCCGCTGGATCGAGCCGGCCGGCGAAATGTGGTCGGTGGTCACCGAATCCGCGAGGATTAGCAGCGGCCGCGCACCGGTGATGTCGGTGATTTCGCCCGGTTCGCGTTCCATGCCCTCGAAGAAGGTCGGGTATTTCACATAGGTGCTGGCCTCCTGCCAGCTGTATGTTTCCGACCCGACGCTGTCGATCGACTGCCATTCCTTCGGCCCTTCGAACACGTTGTCGTAGCGCGCCCGATACATATCGGCGGTCAGGCATTCGCGCATGGTGTCGTGAATTTCCTGATTTGTCGGCCAGATGTCCTTCAGATAGACCGGGTTGCCGTCGGCGTCGTTGCCGAGCGGGTCGGCCGCCAGATTGATCTTCAGCGAGCCGGCCAGCGCGTAGGCGACGACCAGCGGCGGCGAGGCAAGGAAATTCGCCCGCACCTGCTGATGCACGCGGCCCTCGAAGTTGCGGTTGCCCGACAGCACGGCGCCGGCCACCAGGTCCTTTTCGTCGATCTGGGTGGCGACCTTCTCCGGCAGCGGGCCGGAATTGCCGATGCAGGTCGTGCAGCCGAAGCCGACGATGTTGAAGCCGAGTGCGTCGAGATCGTCCTGCAGCTCCGCCTTCTCGAGATAATCCTTCACCACCTGGCTGCCGGGGGCGAGAGACGTCTTCACCCACGGCTTTGCCTTCAGGCCCTTGGCCACGGCGTTGCGCGCCAGCAGCCCGGCGCCGACCAGCACGGACGGGTTCGACGTATTGGTGCAGCTGGTGATCGCGGCGATGACCACGTCGCCGTCCTCGACCTCGAAATCGTCGCCGAGGTTGCGGGAAAGCTGATCGGTTTCCGCCGGGGCGGCGCCGCGGTAATCCGTGATCGCGTCGACCGCCGTCTTCGGCACGGCGGACAGAACCACCCGGTCCTGCGGCCGCTTCGGTCCGGCAAGCGACGGTTCCACGTCGCCGAGATCGAGTTCCAGCGTCGCGGTGAAGACGGGATCGGGCGTGTTTTCGTCGCGCCACATGCCCTGCGCCTTGGCGTAGGCTTCGACCAGCGCGACCCGGTCGGCATCGCGGCCGGTGAATGTCAGGTAATCGCAGGTCTCCCGGTCGATGGGGAAGAAGCCGCAGGTGGCGCCGTATTCGGGCGCCATGTTGCCGATGGTCGCGCGGTCGGGCAGCGACAGCGCATTCAGGCCGGGCCCGTAGAATTCGACGAACTTGCCGACCACGCCCTGGGCACGCAGCATCTGCGTGACCGTCAGCACCAGGTCGGTAGCGGTGGTGCCTTCCTTCATTTCGCCGGTCAGCTTGAAGCCGACGACTTCCGGCAGCAGCATGGAGATCGGCTGGCCGAGCATCGCGGCCTCGGCCTCGATGCCGCCGACGCCCCAGGACAGGACGGCGAGGCCGTTGACCATGGTGGTGTGGCTGTCGGTGCCGACCACCGTGTCGGGATAGGCGACCGGCTTGCCGGACGCATCTTCGGTCACCCACACGGTCTGCGACAGATATTCCAGGTTGACCTGGTGGCAGATCCCGGTGCCGGGCGGCACGACGCGGAAATTGTTGAACGCTTTCGATCCCCAGCTGAGGAATTCGTAGCGTTCCTTGTTGCGTTCGAATTCCAGCTCGACGTTTCTGTCGAACGCGCCGTCGGTGCCGAATTCGTCGATCATCACGGAATGGTCGATCACCAGATCGACCGAGTTCAGCGGGTTGATCTTCTGCGGATCGCCGCCGAGCTGCACCATTGCGTCGCGCATGGCGGCAAGGTCAACCACCGCCGGCACGCCGGTGAAATCCTGCAGCAGGATGCGCGCCGGTCGATAGGCGATTTCCAGATCGGATTTCTGGGTCTCGACCCATTTGGCCGCCTGTTCGATATCGCTGACAGAGACCGAGCGGCCGTCTTCGTAGCGCAGCAGATTTTCGAGCAGAACCTTGAGCGAAAACGGCAGGCGCGAAATATCGCCGTATCCGGCGTCGGACACGGCATCCAGGCTGTAATAGTCGTAAGATTTTCCGCCGGCTTCCAGCGTGCGGCGGGCCTTCAGCGTATCCTGTCCGGTTGCGCTCACGTTCGTTCTCCTTAAGCAGTGATCGGGCGGGAAACTAGCGGCAAACGGTCCTGAATCCAATAGCCATCCGCGCTTCGGGCGCGGCCGCCCGAACAGAACGAAACCGGGGGCTTTTTCCCCATTCGCCTGTATCGTTTCGATATATGCGGGCGCGGTACAAATCACAATTCCGCCACAATTGCGCCCTTGTCCGGCCCCAATGCCCGTCCCATATAGAACTGTAGCCCCCTGGACGTTCTCCCCAGAGCGTCCAACCAGCGGAAACGCTGGATCCCTCCTCGGCCGCCGATCGCAAGATCGGCGGCCCTTTTTTCTGCCGCAGCCCGAACACAGGCCACAGCCCGGATGACGAATCGGCGTTTATAGGCTATCCCGTCCGCATGGATGGTTTCACCGGCACGGGCCTTGCCTGTATCAGAAGCGAACGGATCGTATTCGCGGGGCTCGACTTTTCGGTGGCGCCGGGCGAGGCGCTGGTGCTGACAGGTCCGAACGGATCGGGCAAATCGAGCCTGCTGCGGCTGATGGCGGGAATTGCACGACCGGCGGCCGGTCACATCGCCTGGCAGGGCGTGCCGGTCGCGGAAGATCCGGAACGGTATTTCGCAGACATGCACTATGTCGGTCATCGCGACGCGGTGAAGGCGGCGCTGAGCGTGCGCGAAAATCTCGCGTTTCACTGCGCGCTGCGCACCGCCGCGCCGGATATCGACGGCGCGCTGGAAACAACCGGGCTCTCGGCGCTTGCCGATCTGCCGGCGCGCATGCTGTCCGCCGGCCAGACCCGCCGACTGGCGCTGGCGCGCATGCTCGCCGCGCCCGCGCGGCTGTGGCTGCTGGACGAACCGACGGTCGCCCTCGACACCCGGTCCGTCGCCAGACTGCAGACGGCGATCGCCGACCATCGCGCGGGCGGCGGCATCGTCGTGGCGTCGACCAACGTACCGCTGGGTATCGACGACGCGGCGACGATCAACGTTTCCGTCCACGCGCGCGACGACGAAACCCTGTGGGGAGATGCGGTCGCGGACGAATCCGCTGCAGGTGATTCGGCATGAACGCGTTTTTCGCCCTCGTCGGCCGCGATATCCGCATCGCACTGCGCCAGTTAAGCGACACCTTCATGGTGATCGTTTTCTTCGTTATCGCCGCCGCCCTGTTTCCCTTCGGCGTCGGCGCGGAGCCGAACCTGCTTGCCCGGATGGCCCCCGGAATTCTTTGGGTTACGGCGCTTTTATCCGCGATGCTGTCCTTTGATCGGCTGTTTCAGAACGACTTCGAGGACGGCACGCTCGACCTGCTCGTCATCGCCCCCCAGCCGCTGTGGCTGGCGGCGCTGGCCAAGATCGCGGCGCACTGGCTTACCACCGGCGTTCCGCTGTTGGTGGCCACGCCGCTGATTGGTATCATGCTTAATCTCGAGCCGGAGGGGTATGGCGTGTTGATGGTAGCGATGGCTCTGGGGACGGCGATCATCAGTCTGATCGGGGCGCTGGGTGCGGCGCTGACGTTGGGTTCCCGCAGAAGCGGTGTGTTGTTGTCGTTGCTCGTGCTGCCGCTCGTCATTCCGGTGCTGATTTTCGGCGCCGGAGCGGTCGAAGCGTCGATCGGCGGGTTTCCCGCCGCTCAGCAGCTGCTTGTTCTGGGCGGGTTGTTGCTCGCCTGTCTTGTACTTTGTCCGTGGGGGTGTGCAATCGCGCTGAAAACGGCCGCCGAGTAGCGGCCGGGTATAAACGGGATGGATGGAAGCGACGCGATAAGTCCGGGTATTGCGCCGGTGACCGGCCTCGACATCACGGGGGCCTGGCACCTTGCCGACTGCCTGTTGACCTATGCCAACGGCAAAACGCAGCGGCCCTGGGCCAGCAGCGCGTCCGGCTATCTCATCTATTCACCCAACGGGCACATGTGCCTGTCGCTGAACTATCCCGGCCGGACCGGAAACATCGAATGCATTTCCTATTGCGGGCAGTACGAGATCGTTGCCGACCGCGTCTTTCACACGATTGCGGTCAGCGCGAATATCCGCGACATCGGCACCGTTCTGGAACAGACCGTCATGATCGAGAACGACCGTCTGGTGCTCAGCGTGTCGCCGGCGCCGGCGGGCGGTCCGGGATCGACACTGCAATATGTCTGGAACCGTGCGCAGGGTCAGGAGTTCCCAATGGCTTCAACACCCCGTGCGCTGCCCTGAAATTGCTTTAACAGGAAGCATTTAGCGGTTAATCCTAACGTCTTGTTAACCATAATTCCGCACAAAGGCGCTCAGGGAAACACAGGCAGTCACCGGGACGGTAATGCTCCAGAAATACGCAAATCCGACACGCTTTCTGAAACTCGCCAATGCGGTATTGCCGTGGGTCGCGGGCCTGACGGTCATCCTGATCGCGGCGGGACTGTATTTCGCCTTCGCCGCCTCGCCGCCGGATTACCAGCAGGGCCAGACGGTGCGCATCATGTACGTACACGTCCCGTCGGCCTGGATGGCGATGTTCGCCTATGCCTTCATCGTGGTTGCCAGCGCGGTCGGACTGATCTGGAAACATCCCGTCGCGCATGTCAGCGCCCTTGCCGCCGCACCGATCGGCGCCTGCTTCACCCTTGTCTGCCTGGCGACCGGTTCGCTTTGGGGCAAGCCGATGTGGGGCACCTGGTGGGTTTGGGATGCGCGGCTGACGTCGGTGCTGGTGCTGTTTTTCCTCTATCTCGGCTTTATCGCGCTCGCCAATGCGTTCGACGACGCGGCGCGCGGCGAGAAAGCCTCCGCGATCCTGGCGCTGATCGGCGGGATCAACCTGCCGATCATCAAGTTTTCCGTCGACTGGTGGAACACGCTGCATCAGCCGTCCAGCGTCACCAAGATCGGCATGCCGGCGGTCCACAGCTCTATGCTGATCCCGCTGCTGCTGATGGCGGTCGGGTTTACGACGCTGTTTTTCACCCTGGTCATCATCCGGTGCCGCGCCGAACTGGCGTCGCGCCGGATCAATGCGCTGCGCGCGGCGCGCATCCACGCCGAAGCGGCCGGCGGATGAGTGATGACCTGTATGAATCCCACATGCGAAACGATAATCGGTGCGTCATCCCCGCGCAGGCGGGGATCTCTGCCGAGTTACGTGAAGACATAAACGGATTTCCGTCCTGCTTCCGGGCGCGCGCTGGCACGGTTCGAAAAAGCGGGATTGACGAATGGCAGAAAGAGAACGAACGGTACGATGACTGAAATTTTCGATATGGGCGGGTACGGCGCATACGTCTGGCCCGCCTGGGGCATCGCGGCGGCGGTTCTGGGCGCCCTGATCGTCGCCAGTATCCGTGCCATGCGGGCGCGGGAACGCGAACTGGCGGATCTCGAAGCCGCATCGCCGCGCCGACGGCGGCGCCGGGAACAAACGGCCGGAGAATCCGCGTGACCCGGAAACGCCGTCGACTGACGGTCGTCCTGCTGGGCGGGCTGCTGCTGGCCACGGCGGCTGCGCTGGTACTGACCGCATTCGAGGACAGCATCGTCTTTTTCCACAGCCCGACGGACATTGCCACGAACAAGGAGCTCGGCGGCGACCGCCGCCTGCGCGTCGGCGGCCTGGTGAAACCCGAAAGCTGGCAGAAGGCGGCGGACGGGCTGACGCACAATTTCGCGGTGACCGATCTCACCAACGAGGTGCTGGTTGCCTATAAGGGAATCATGCCCGACCTGTTCCGCGAAGGTCAGGGCGTCGTCGTCGAAGGCCGTCTGCTGCCGGACGGCAGCTTCCGCGCCGACGAGGTGCTGGCCAAGCACGACGAAAACTACATGCCGCCGGAGGTCGCCGAGGCGTTGCGCAAATCCGGCCAGTGGAAAGGCGGCGGCGAGAAATGATCCCCGAAATCGGTCATTACGCCATTGCGCTTGCCTTCATGCTGTCGGCGGTGCAGGGGATCGTGCCGCTGATCGGCGCGCATCGCAACGACGCCGTGCTGATGGGCGTTGCCGCGCCCGTCGCTCGCGGGTAGTTCCTGTTCGTTGCACTCGCCTTCGTGGCGCTGACGGTCGCCTTCGTCGAGTCCGACTTTTCGGTGGCGCTGGTGGCGCAGCATTCGCACACGCTGAAACCGATGCTCTACAAGGTGTCCGGCGTCTGGGGCAACTACGAAGGCTCGATGCTGCTGTGGATCCTGATCCTCGCGCTGTTCGGCCTGCTCGTCGCCGAGTTCGGCCGCAACCTGCCGGCCGGACTGCGCGCCCGGGTGCTGGGGATCCGGGGATTGATCGGTCTCGGCTTTCTCGCCTTTCTGCTGTTCACGTCGAATCCGTTCCTGCGCCTCGACCCCGCGCCGCTGCAGGGCGAAGGACTGAATCCCCTGCTGCAGGATCCGGGCCTCGCCTTCCATCCGCCGTTTCTCTATCTCGGCTATGTCGGGTTTTCGATGGCGTTTTCGTTCGCCATCGCCGCCCTGATCGAAGGCCGCGTCGATCCCGCGTGGGCCTGCTGGGTGCGGCCATGGACGCTGGCCGCATGGACGGCGCTGACCATCGGCATCGCGCTTGGCAGCTGGTGGGCCTATTACGAGCTCGGCTGGGGCGGCTGGTGGTTCTGGGATCCGGTGGAGAACGCGTCGTTCCTGCCGTGGCTGGTC
>Ga0181581_10004650_pt1 | contig 10684 bp, 10 predicted proteins | sample 071ome_22_FD_132433 | JGI IMG/M metagenome (GOLD analysis project Ga0181581, IMG submission 132433) | Coastal salt marsh microbial communities from the Groves Creek Marsh, Skidaway Island, Georgia - 071404AT metaG (megahit assembly) | ecosystem: Environmental > Aquatic > Marine > Intertidal...
CTGTGGGTAGAGAGATCAAAGTCGGTTCGATTCGCGACGCCCTCGAGCTCACCAAACTCACCCGATGAGAAGCCAAAGCGATACTCGATGTCGACAGTTCGCTTCGAGTAGTGCGAGAGCTTGTCCTGAGGGTGCTCGTACAGACGCAGGTTCTCGGGGTTGATGCCCAAATCCGTGTACCAGGCAAAACGCTCATCAATCCAATACTGGTGCCACTCTTCGTCCTCGCCAGGCTTGACGAAGAACTCCATCTCCATCTGCTCAAACTCACGGGTACGGAAAATGAAGTTCCCCGGCGTGATTTCATTACGAAAGCTCTTCCCAATTTGCGCGATACCAAAGGGTGGCTTCATGCGAGCTGTCGAGACGACGTTGTTGAAGTTCACAAAAATGCCCTGCGCAGTCTCTGGGCGGAGATAGTGCATTCCCGCCTCATCATCGACAGGCCCCAGATATGTTTTCAGGAGTCCGCTAAACGCACGAGGCTCCGTGAACTTGCCCTTATTGCCACAGTGCGGGCAGGCAATATCTGCCAGCCCATTCTCGGGAGCTCGGCCCTTCTTTTCCTCAAACTCTTCGAGCAAGTGGTCGGCGCGGTAGCGCTTGTGGCAACTCAGGCACTCGACCAGCGGGTCAGAGAACACTTCAACGTGCCCAGATGCTTCCCAGACGGCTTTCGGGAGGATGACTGCGGAGTCCAACCCCACCACATCGGCACGAGATTGCACCATCCGCCGCCACCACTGGCGCTTGATGTTTTCCTTGAGCTCAACACCCAAGGGGCCGTAGTCCCAGGCGGAACGAGAACCACCATAGATTTCACCAGACTGAAAGACAAAGCCTCGGCGCTTGGCTAGCGCGATGACGTTATCCAGCTTGCTTGTGGCTGCCACTGATGGTGCTCCCTTGATTTCTGGCGGGAAACCCCGGCACAGAGTCTCTATCTTAGCTAGAGGCTTTGTTTCCTGTCTTCGGTTGGTCCACAGCCCCACCAAAACGTCTGGCCCGTGACTGGTAGTGACCAATCGCTTCCCAAAGGGCAGAGCGGTTCATATCGGGCCACAACGTGTCCAGGAACACCATTTCGGCATACGCGCTCTGCCACAGCAGGAAATTGCTGGTTCTTTGCTCACCGGAGGTCCGCACAAAGAGATCAACATCGGGCTGCGAGGGAATATAGAGATGACGAGCCAGCGTCTTTTCGGTGATGCGATCCGGAGTAATCGCCCCCTCGGCCACCTCACCGGCGATGGCACGCATCGCGTCGATAATCTCCGCTCGACCGCCATAGTTCACACACATGGTCAAGGTGAGCGCGGTGTTGCGCGCGGTGAGTGCCTCTGCGGCTTCTAAGTCCTTGATCACACTGGACCAGAGCTTGGGTCGTCTCCCCGACCACCGCACCCGAACTCCCCAGTGGTGAAGTTGATCCCGGCGGCGACGCAAGACATCGCGGTTGAAGCCCATCAAGAATCGCACCTCCTCGGGTGAGCGATTCCAGTTCTCGGTCGAAAAGGCATAGACCGAAAGGTGGGATACCCCTGCTTGCAGAGCCCCGGCCACCACATCAAGCAGGGCGGCCTCCCCTGCTTTATGCCCCTCCACGCGAGGCAAGCCCCGGGAGTTAGCCCAGCGACCGTTTCCATCCATCACGATCGCTACATGGGCAGGAATCTTCTGACGATCAAAAGCTGGAGGTGTCTCTCCTGTCCAATCCACGGGCAAAAAGTCCTGGGAACTCACGAGAGTGCCTCCACCGGTTTGGTAGTGGGTGTGCGATCAAGGTGCACCAAGGATTTCACGTGCCGCTCCAGGTGATATTGCGTGTACGCAGCAATGAGGCCCGAGACTTGCGACCGTGTCATAGCGTCAGAGGCCTCTGCGATAGGCCAGTCTCCCTCCAGGAGCGACTGGAGGAGCGATTTGGAGCCTTCCCGCAAGCGCGGAGAGCCAGGTGGTGCCACCTCATCGGACACCACACCGCCGAGTGACACCGCGAAAGCACTGTGGTCTCCCACATCACCGGTAACAGCACACGAATCCAAGCTCGGTGACCATCCGGCGAGCGCGAGCGCGCGCAGAAGATAGGAATCAACAATCAAGCTCGAGTCATGATCGCCCGCAGCAAGGGCACGAAGACCCCCCAGGAGGAGCGAGTAGTGCGAGGGCTGGTAGTCGTGATCGGTGAGCTTGTCTGCTGTCTCCACCATCACCATGGCGCAGGTGTATTTGCCGTAGTCCTTGCCGATGGCTTCGCTGTGAGCGCCCAGTGATTCCGCCTGCTGAATAATGTCGAGGCTTTTGCCTTCATAAAACATCGCATCAACCTGGTTGAAAGGCTCCAGCCGTGCACCAAAACGGGACGTCGTCTTGCGAATTCCTTTCGCTACCGCGCGGATTTTCCCGCGGCTACGGCCCAACAGGGTCACAATCTTGTCCGATTCACCGAGGAGATGGGTGCGCAGCACTATCGCATCGTCTCGGTAGGTGGGCATGACCCTAGTATCCCGCGCGAGACCGGTATTTATCCCCCGGGGCACACCGTTTAGAGAGCTCCGACCAGTTCCTTCGCCGGTGACTCAAAACGCAACGCCCGGTTAACGGCCGACACGATCGCTTTGAGCGATGCGGTGGAAATATCGCCATCAATTCCCACACCCCAGAGGGTCCGTGAATTGACCTCGAGCTCCACATACGCGGCGGCGAGGGCATCGCCGCTGGCGCTCAACGTGTGCTCGACGTAGTCGAACAGACGGATTTGAATGCCCTGGTCAGAGAGAATCTTCAAGAACGCGGCAATGGGTCCATTCCCCTCTGCAGTGGCTTCCATCTGCTCTTCTCCAGAGCGAAGCTTTATTTGCAGGGTGACGGTGCCATCCATGTCGCTCGCGGAGCGGGTGGAGAGCAGCTCGTAGTGACCCCACTTTTCCTCCACCTGGGCAGCCGGCAGATATTCGTCCTGGAAAATGCTCCAAATTTGATCGCTGGTGACCTCGCCACCCTCCGCGTCAGTCTTCGCCTGGACGACCTGCGAGAACTCGATCTGGAGCTTCCGGGGCAGATCCAAAGCGTGGTCGGTTTTCAGCAGGTACGCAACCCCACCCTTACCGGATTGTGAATTGACGCGAATAACGGCTTCATAGGTGCGACCGACGTCCTTCGGGTCAATGGGCAGGTACGGAACAGCCCACTGCAATTGGTTGACATCCACACCCTGGGCTTGCGCATCGGCTTCCATGGCCTCAAAGCCCTTCTTGATGGCGTCCTGATGGGACCCACTAAACGCCGTGTAGACCAGGTCTCCAGCCCACGGGCTTCGTTCGTGAACAGCCAATTGGTTGCAGTATTCGGCCGTGCGCTTAATCTCATCGAGATCACCAAAATCAATCTGCGGATCGATTCCCTGGGTGAACAGGTTCAATCCCAGTGCCACCAAGTCGACATTTCCGGTGCGCTCGCCATTACCAAAGAGGCACCCCTCGATCCGATCAGCACCGGCCATGTAGCCCAGCTCCGCAGCAGCAATCGCGGTCCCACGGTCATTGTGGGGGTGCAAACTCAAGATCACGTTTTCTCGGTGGTTGAGGTTCCGTGACATCCACTCAATCGAGTCGGCGTAGAGGTTTGGTGTTGCCATTTCCACCGTCGCCGGGAGATTGATGATGACTTTGCGCTCTGGGGTGGGCTCGAGGACCTCCAACACCTGGTTGCAGACCTCCAGAGCAAACTCCAGCTCAGTGCCGGTGTAGCTCTCCGGGGAGTACTCGTAATAAATGTCGGTGCCAGGAACCAGCTCTTCCATCGATCGGCACAGGCGTGCGCCTTCTAGAGCAATGTCGATGATGCCCTGTTTGTCGGTGCGGAAGACGACCTCACGCTGCAAAGTGCTGGTGGAGTTGTACAGGTGCACAATCGCTTGCTTGGCTCCCGCCAGTGACTCATACGTCCTCTTGATGAGATGCTCACGGGCTTGGGTCAGCACCTGGATGGTGACATCGTCCGGGATGAGGTTGTCCTCAATGAGGCTTCGCACGAAATCAAAATCTGTTTGCGATGCGGAGGGGAACCCCACCTCGATTTCCTTGTATCCCATACGCACGAGAAGTTCGAACATAATCTTCTTGCGCTCAGGGCTCATCGGGTCAATCAACGCTTGGTTTCCATCGCGCAGATCGACCGCGCACCAGCGGGGTGCCTTCTCGATGACGGCGTCCGGCCAGGTGCGATCGGGCAACTGGACCGCAAAATTCTTCGTATACGGCCGGTACTTGTGAATCGGCATCGATGATGCTTGTTGAGAGTTCTTCATGAGCTGGTATCCCTTACGTCTGATGTGAGCGGCCAACGCCAGTGAGCCGCGACGGGGGGATGGCCTAGATAGACGCCCCGGCGCGGCACGTAAGAAGAAGCTCGTGTCTCACAGATTTAGGGTAACACGCGGCCCTGTGTCTCGCTAGAGACCCAGTTTGGTGATCTTTTTGGAGTCCCGCTGCCACTCTTTCGAGACTTTGACCTGGATGGACAAGTAGACCTTGTGCCCTAACAAAGCCTCGATCTCGGCTCTGGCACGCGAGCCAATGTCTTTGAGTTTTCCGCCGCCTTTTCCGATCATGATTCCTTTTTGACTATCGCGCTCCACCCACAGACTGGCAAAAATCTGGCGCAACCCGTCTTCTCGCTCCCCCATCTCGTCGATGGTGACGGCAATGGAGTGCGGGAGCTCCTCGTTGACACCTTCCAGGGTTGCCTCGCGGATCAACTCTGCAATCCGGACTTCTACAGTCTGTTCGCTGGTGTCCTCAGGAGGATAGAGCGGGTCAGACTCAGGCATCAACGCCAGAATCTCTCGCACCACCACATCGAGTTGCTCGCCAGTCAGGGCGGAGAGAGGAATGAGTGCCTCCCAGTCCGCCAACTGGTCAACTTCCATCAAGCGGGTCGCAATCTGGTCCTTGGTGGCGCTATCTGTCTTGGTGATGAGAGCAATCTTGCGGGCTCTTGGGTACTTGAGGATTTCGTTAGCGATAAACGTGTCACCCGGTCCCACATCGTCGGTGGCGGGAACGCACAGGGCAATCACGTCCACCTCGGAGAGGGTGGATTGCACCAAATCATTGAGTCGCTGGCCCAACAGAGTTCGAGGGCGGTGAACACCGGGGGTGTCCACAATGATGAGCTGGCCATTGTCCCGATGCACGATCCCTCGAATGGCATGCCGAGTTGTTTGGGGCTTGGAGGAGGTAATCGCGACCTTCTCACCCACCAGAGCGTTCATGAGAGTTGACTTGCCAACGTTCGGTCGGCCCACAAACGTCACAAACCCTGCCCGATAGCCTCCGGCGCTCATGGGAGGGGAACTTCGCCCGTGCTGGCTTGGTCGATTTCTGCGCGAACGGCCTTCCGCTCCAACCAGCCCTCGGTGGGCGAGACACGAATCCATGAGACTCGTTGGTGTCGACCCTCTGGTTGCTCGGCCACCAAAACCAGGTCTTGGGTGGAGGCCATTGAGCCGCCCTCTGGAAGCCGTCCAATAAGTTTGGTCAACAAGCCGCCGACCGTATCAACATCTTCTTCGTCGATGTCGATGTCGTAGAGGTCTTCGAGATCATCCACGGCATACTTCGCGGACACGCGATAGCGGTCGGGTCCCAGTGGATACATATCGTCGACATCCGTGTCATATTCATCCGATATTTCTCCCAGGAGCTCCTCAATCAAGTCCTCCAGGGTGACCAAACCTGCAATTCCGCCATACTCATCGACCACCATGGCAAGGTGGTTTTGTTCCCTCTGCAAAAACCGCAAGGTGTCATCGGCATTCTTGCTCTCCGGAATGAACAGCGCCGGCTTCGCCAGCGTCGCGATCGGCTTCTTGAGCGCCGCAGCGGGCTTCTCGTGCTTCACCCGCGCCACGTCACGTAGGTAGCAAATTCCGATCACTTCGTCACTGTCTTTCCCGATGACGGGCATCCGGGAGACACCCCTGTCGAGGAACACCGTCATGACGTCGTTGATACTGTCCTCAGCGTCCACGGTGATCATGTCCGTGCGAGCAACCATGATTTCTCGAACGATAGTGTCGCCGAAATCGAAGACCGAGTGCAGAAGCTCTCGGTCTTCCTCTTCAAGCATGTCTCGTTCGGTGGCTTCATCCACCCAGTTGCGGAACTGGTTTTCGCTGGTCACCGTCGCAGTCCCGCCGACGCCGGGAGTCACCACATTTCCGAGCACCACCAGGCCCTCCGCCAGCGGTCCCACGGCAAGGCGAACTCCTCGCACCAGGCCACCAAAGGTCCTCACCATAAACGGCGCATTCCGCGCCCCCACGGCCCGGGGGCTCGAGCCCACCACCACAAAGGAGACACCGGTCATAATCGCTCCCGCAACCAGGAGGACCTGCCACCACTGCGACAACCACATTGAGGCTGCCAACGTAATCAAGACCGCCGCAATGGTGTCCACAACCACACGAACGAAGCGCAACGCGGTGAGGTGAGCAGGCAAATCAGCGGCAATGCGGTGCAGCGCTTGGGGTTTGCGCTTAGCGGCCGCCTCTTCGATGAGATCGTTCTTCCCGACAGAAGAGAAAGCTGAATCAATCGCGGTCAGCAACCCACCGAGGACGATTAACAGCACCGCGATAATCACGAACGCTAGGGCCATCAGCGAATCTCCTGAAAACTGCGCAGGATGTCGCCCTGTAAGCCAAACATCTCTTTCTCTTCTTCGGGCTCAGCATGGTCAAACCCGAGCAGATGCAACATTCCGTGGACGGTCAACATGTGGAGCTCATCCATCACCGAGTGTCCCGCTGCTTCCGCCTGCTTCTGAGCAACGGTCGGGCACAGCACAATGTCGCCGAGGATACCCTCGGCAGCATCATCGCCCTCAAGGCCTGGACGAAGCTCGTCCATCGGAAAGCTCAACACATCCGTGGGACCGGGCTCGTCCATCCACTGCAGGTGCAAATCCGACATTGCTTTCTCGTCCACCAAGACGATGGCAACATCCGCATCAGGGTGAACTCTCATCTGAGCCATCGCGTGCATGGTGACAGCCTGGAGGGATTCCTCATCGACGGAGAAACCTGACTCGTTGGTGAGCTCAACGGACACGCTTGGGCCCCTTTGTCGCCTCGTGACGGGCATAGGCTTCCACAATTTCTGACACCAACGAGTGGCGGACGACATCCTTGGCCGTGAGGTACTCAAAATGAATGTCCTCGAGGTCTTCGAGGATTCCTCCCACCAGTTTCAACCCGCTGGTCCCGCCAGGGAGGTCAACTTGGGTGACATCTCCTGTGATGATCATCTTGGATCCGAACCCCAACCGAGTGAGGAACATCTTCATCTGCTCTGGCGTGGTGTTCTGGGCTTCATCCAAGATGATGAAGGACGAGTTCAGTGTTCGACCTCGCATATACGCCAGCGGTGCAACCTCCACCGTTCCGCTCGCCAGAAGCTTCGGAATCAAATCAGGGTCCATCATTTCGTGGAGAGCATCAAACAGAGGGCGGAGATAAGGGTCGATCTTGTCCGTCAGGGTGCCCGGCAAGAATCCCAAGCGCTCGCCTGCTTCCACAGCAGGCCTAGTCAAAATAATGCGGTCGACCTCTTTACGCTCAAGGGCAGCGACCGCTTTGGCCATGGCCAAGTAGGTCTTTCCCGTACCAGCGGGCCCCACCCCGAACACAATCGTGTTCTGATCGATGGAATCGACATAGTTCTTTTGGCCCAGAGTCTTGGGTCTAATCGTATGACCACGAGAGGAGAGAATCGGTTCGGTCAGAAAACCGGCCGCTCTTTTGCCAGTTGACTGTTGAATCTCCGCAACGGTAGACACATCCCGAGCACCCAAATCGACACCGTCTCTGGCCATCTGCACCAGATCACCGACGAGTTGGTGCGCGGTGGCGACATCGTCTTCCGCGCCAGAGACGGTAATCGTGTTGCCTCTGGCGACAATGACAACACCCGGGCATTCTGCCTCCACCTGGGAGAGGACCCGATCGTGAACACCCAGGACACGAATCATGGCGACATCATCAACATCTACCGTGAGGGACACTGAGTTCGGTGATTTAGCCGGCAAGTGATCCCTCTTCAAGCCCACCCGCGAGCACATGGGCGTGGACGTGGAAAACCGTTTGCCCACCCCCCACACCGGTATTGAACACCAGACGGAAATCGCCATCAGCATGCTCGGCGGCGAGATCACTGGCGACCTGCACCATTTCTTGGAGCAATGCTGGATCCCCCTCGGCAAGCTCAGTCACATCTCGGTAGGCGTCCGTTTTCGGAACAACGAGGAGGTGAACCGGCGCCTTCGGAGCGATATCGCGCAGAGCAATGATGCGCTCGTTCTGGAACACAATGTCCGCAGGGATTTCCCCGGCAATGATGCGGGAGAAAATCGAGGGCTCGCTCATAAACCCCAGTCTAGAACTTGGCTCCAGCACCTGCACCCAGTTATCACCAGCGCCCCATGGAACTGTTCAACAGAGCAAGTGCCGCCGGACCGGCACTCGAGGTCCGAAGAACTGTCGAGCCCAGCCGCAGGTCGAGGGCACCGGAGTTCATCAACAGCTCTTTCTCCAAGGGCTCGAATCCGCCCTCTGGGCCCACCATCACGAGCACGTTTCGCGTCCGAGGGGGGATGTAGGCGGACAGCGAATCGGGAGCGCCTGGCTCCAGAAGAAGTATCTGGTGGTCACCCGCGAACATGGCAATCTCCTTGGTGGTCATGACGGGATCGACGGTGGGTATCCACGGGCGCACAGACTGCTTGGACGCTTCTGTAGCGATTTTCTGCCATCGAGCGACGCCCTTGGCGACTTTGTCGCCTTTCCAGACCGACACACTGCGGGCAGCCTGCCAGGGGATGATGCGATCCACGCCGAGCTCCGTGCAGGTTTGAATGGCCAGCTCGTCGCGATCGCCTTTAGCCAATGCCTGTACGAGCCAGACCTCCGGTCTTGGGCGGGCGTGGATAGTGGTCTCCAGCACCTCGAGAACGACCTCCTTGGGCCCGACTGCGGTGGCTCGCGCTGCGGCCAAAGTTCCGACACCATCACCGACCAGAATGTCTTCCCCCACGCCAAGCCTCCCTACGGTGGCGGCGTGCCTGGCCTCCTCGTCGACGAGCCTGGCCGGCACTCCAGCCTCGAGCGAGTTGCCCAAGGGCACGTAGTAGAGGTGGGCCACCTGGTTATCCCCCGAAGAGGCGGTCTCGGAATTTTTGGAAGACACCCTGTTGCGCTCCCGCCAGAGTGGGCGGGGCAGGTTTGCGAAGCTCGCGCAACTTCTTCACCAGCTCGGACTCTTTGGCGCTCAGTTTTGCCGGGGTGAGAACCTGAACCCCGAAGCGCAACTCTCCGCGACCATTGCCCCGCAGCTTTGTGACCCCTCGACCCTTGATGGTGATGACATCAGCGCTTTGGGTTCCAGGTTTCACGGGCACGACCACGTCCCCATCGAGAGCTTCGAGGGTGACTTCGATGCCCTCAATCGCGTCCAAGACGTCCACCTCGATGGTGGCGATGATGTCATCGCCTGAACGGGAGAAGATCTTGTCTCCACGCACAGTGAACTCCAGGTAAAGATCCCCTGCGGGACCGCCACCGTGACCCACCTCTCCTTGGCCGGGGAGGTGGATGCGCTGACCGGTCTCGATGCCACCAGGAATATCCACCGAGAGCGAGCGCGTTGCGCGGACGCGGCCTTGACCAGCGCAGGTGGGGCACGGGGAGTCAATGACTTCACCAAATCCCCGACAACTTCCACAAGGGCTCTGCGTGACCATGTTTCCCAGCACCGAGCGAACAGTGCGTTGCAGAGATCCAGACCCTCCACAGATGTCGCATCGACGCGCCTGCGTTCCCGGCGATGCACAGGACCCGTTGCAGGATTCACACACCACCGCGGTGTCGACCTCGAGGGTTTGCGTCACTCCAAAGATGACGTCTTTCAGATCAACATCAACCCGCAGCAGGGCGTCTTGTCCTCGTTCTTTGCGAGAGCGCGGTCCTCGCTGGGATCCGCCCTGCCCAAAGAAGGTTTCGAAAATGTCACCAAACGGTCCAAAACCGCCAAAGCCAGCCTGACCGCCCATGTCATAGTTGGCCCGCTGCTCGGGATCCGAGAGAACGTCGTAGGCGTGGGAGACCAGCTTGAACTTCTCTTCGGCATCGTCGGCGTTGTTGACGTCGGGGTGAAGTTGCCGTGCCAACTTGCGGTAAGCCTTCTTGATGTCCTCGGGGCTTGCATCCCGGCCAACACCGAGAATCTCGTAATGATCAACACTCACGCGTTTAGGCTCTTTCCGATTCGTGGTCACCGAGCAATCGCGAGAGGTAGCTCGCCACAGCACGGACCGCGGTCATATTGCTGGAGTAATCCATCCGTGTCGGCCCCACCACTCCCAGGGTCGCTCTGTGCTCAGAGCCCGACTGGTAGGCGGAGGCAAGAACCGCGGTTTCAGCGAAGGGACCTTCGTTTTCCCGCCCGATGCGGGCTTGGACTTCTTCTGACTCCCACTTCATCTCCGTGAAGAGCTTCAACAGTGTGACCTGTTGCTCGATCGCCTCCAGCACGGGATACACAGAGGAGGTGAAGTCGTGCTCGCCTCGCACCAAATTGGCGGCGCCCGCCATCATCAAACGATCGGATCGATGTCCGTCCACCGC
>Ga0181581_10004660_pt1 | contig 10670 bp, 8 predicted proteins | sample 071ome_22_FD_132433 | JGI IMG/M metagenome (GOLD analysis project Ga0181581, IMG submission 132433) | Coastal salt marsh microbial communities from the Groves Creek Marsh, Skidaway Island, Georgia - 071404AT metaG (megahit assembly) | ecosystem: Environmental > Aquatic > Marine > Intertidal zone...
TCACCATTATCGATTGATAGTTTGAGGGCATGGCATTCGAGTAGAACCCTTAAATTAGCAACCTCCATTAAGTCTTCTTTTGATACAGGCGTTACAAAAAACCCTCTTTGGTCTAATGCATCAACAAAACCCTCACTCGCTAATCGGTTTAGTGTTTCGCGAAGCGTAGACATGCTTGCGTTGTAATTTTTTCGAAGTGTTTCCAGCTTGAGTTTGGAGGCGGGAGCTAAATCACCAAAAATAATATCTCGCTTGATTGATTGGTATGTTGAAGCACCAACAGCATTCAGTGACTTAGTCATTATATTCTTCTTTTTGTCTAACATCATATGTCTACGCTAATTGATTTTTCCCATCAATAACAACTTCCGTCTCGTTAAATTAGAAACAACTTATATTTTTGGTTTAGATATTTCTGAAATTTGCGAGAAAGAAGCTCAAGATATATTTTTATATTTCCTCAAGGCTAAATCTTTTAAAGAGTTCTTTTGGGGCGTCAGACTCTATCATAAGTTTTTTAATTTCCTTTTTTAGCATCGTCTCAATTTCCAGATTTGTTATTGGTGACTTTTGGTCGGGATCTACAGTCAGATCGAAGAGCATCGTGTTTGTCTGAATAAGTGAACCAGGTCCGTGTCTTTTATAAAAGGCGCTGCTCTCTATTACTGGAATTTTTAGCAAAGGGACTTCTTTCGTAAAATTAAAAGGTTCGTGAAGTTTGGCCAATTTAAGTTCTTCTGTAGAAAACATCGACAGGATATGCATAGGCATAAGTGTATATTGAAATAAGTTCCCATCATTTAGATTTTCGGGGTATAAAAAGTATGTATATTGGCCGTTCGTTATGTTTATTGCGGCGCCGTGGTGTCCATATATTAGGAACCTGTTATTCTTTTCATCGGCTTTTAATATTTTCAGTAATTGATTGCCTTGGCATTCGATAGGTTTTTCTATTTTGAAAATTTCCAGAATAGTAGGCATTAAATCTATAGTTTGGGTATGATATTTTCGTCGTTGACCTTTAAATTTATCAAACCCTGGGGCGTGCATAAAGAAAGGGATTTTTGCAACTTCATCATAAACTGGCATTACATTTTTTGCCCAAAGTTCATGCTCGCCCAACAAAAATCCATGATCTGTTGTGAGAATTAAAGCAGTATCTTTCCAAAGATTATGTTGGTCAAAAATATCTAGTAACCTTCCGAGCTGTTCATCGCAATGCTCTAAACATTTAGCGTACTTAGCTTTTAATTCTTCGATCTCATCTGAGCTGCCAGAGAACTTACCGTAGGGAGGATAATCAAGAATAGGCCCAGAATAATTTGTTGGATAACCAGCTTTGAAATCTACAGGTACGTCAAAAGGTTCATGTGGGTCAAAAGTTTCGATTTGAAGGAACCAATTATCCTCATTTTTATTAGTTTCAATAAACTCAATACCTAAGCTCATAGTTTGAACCGACGGTAGATCAGAGTATTTTTTGATATATTCTCGATTTACCAAGTTTCGACGATATTTGCTTCGTGGCGTTCTATCAACCTGACTGGGATGATATCTTTGTTCCCATTCTTCGAATGGAGGTCTAACCAAACCTTTCCAAGGGTCCATTTCTTGACCTCGCACAAACTCATAACTGTCAAACCTAGAGTGATAAGTTGCTCCACCATCTTTCCAGTAATGAGAATGATCAGTTACAAGATGGGAATAAACACCTGCATCTTCAAAAAGAATTTCTGGAAGGGCATTGTCAAAGGGCTCAAGTGGCCCCCAAGATCTATGCAAGAAATTATAACGACCCGTCATTAACTCTCGCCTGGCTGGCATACAAGGCAAACTTCCTGCGTAATGGTTATCAAAAGTGATTGTGTTTTGACTGAGTCTATTAAAGTTGGGGGTTTTAAGGGAGGTTCCTCCATAGCACTCAAGGGAACGCCGATTAAGTGTATCAAAAATTGCTAAAACTAATCTCAAATTTTGCTCCAAAATGTTGTTTAAGAAAAGCTTAATTTCTTACTGATAACAACATCTAACTAGACTTTCATTAAATATCCTATACATTAAAAAACATCGGATATTTTATACTAAATAATATGTTATCAAATTTATCTTGTAATTCAAACTTAATACCTCCATATTTAAGGTATTAGATAGATTTTTATCAGTGATCATTAACGGGAGGAATATATGAATTTTCCATTAAGAAAAAAAATTTTTACCGGGCTTACTGCAGCCGCAGTCTCACTTTGTGTGAGTGTCGGTGGCGCTAGTGCGCAAGTTGAGCTCGTTTCGTCGGATACAGTAAACCCAAGTAATGACCGAGCGAAGTTACTTACCTCGGTTTTTGGCACATGTCTTGGTGATGGATTCGATTTTAAGCCATATCATGGTGCTACCCTTTTTAAGCAAGGTACTGAGTTGAATGCTATGCAAAGAGGCAACTTAGATATGGCTCCTGTAGCTATACCAGACCTTTATAATCAGGTCCCAGAGTCAAGTATACTTTCAGCGGCATACCTATATCGCGACTACGATCATATGAGAAAGGTATGGGCTTCTGGCGTTTTGGATGATTTGTTGGCTACAATTCAGGAAAAAGCCCGAATTAAAGTTCTTACAAATGTTTATATCGGCACACGTCAGGTAAACCTAAAAGGCGATAAAGTGATAAAAACTCCAGCAGATTTGGCGGGAGTAAAGCTACGTATGCCCGGTGGAGAGGTTTGGCAATTTATTGGTGAAGCATTAGGCGCAAACCCAACACCAGTCGCATTCACTGAGGTTTATACTGCCTTGCAAACTGGAGCAGTTGACGGCCAAGACAATCCATTCACTGGAACTAAAGTGATGAAATTTTACGAAGTCACTGACCAAATAGTGCTTACAAATCACTTGGTTGCTAATAATTTGTTTGCAATAGCTCAATCGACTTGGGATAAACTGGATGCTTCGCAGCAAGCTAAAGTCCAAGAATGCGCTATCAAATATCGTGATGCCTGGGAGGCGATTGTTTCTGAGCAAGATTCTTCGCTGAGAAGTTTTTTTGAAGACGAAGGGCTTAAAGTTTACGATCCAGACAGAGAAGCTTTTCGGTCGCATGTTCAGCAAAAATATATGGAGTCAAAATACGCAGACGATTGGCCAAAAGGTTTGGTTGAAAAAATTAACGCTGTAAAATAGGCTTAAGATTGGGGCGGTTATTGAGCCGCCCCAATTAAATTTGGGGCTGCAATGAACAGGATAATTGAGAATATAAGGTCAATTTCTGGTGTGATAGCAAGTTTATTGCTCGTAACCATGTTCGGCAGCTTTCTTCTTCAAATATTTTTCAGGTATATCATGGGCTGGTCCGTTGGTTGGACTATCGAGTATGTCTCCATTGCCTGGCTATGGATAATCTTGTTTGGTTATGCCTTTGTGGTGCGAGAAAACGATGTTATCAAATTGGATATTCTATATGCGTATCTTCCAGAAAAAACAAAGCGCGTTTTCGATTTTTTCACTAACTTAATTTGTGGCATGATTCTGATTTTATCGTTGCCAAAATCAATGGAGTATATTGAGTTCATGAGTATTGAGAGAACTGCATACCTCAGGATTAATTTTGCATTACTATTTTCAATATATGTACCCTTTGCCGTCGTCGTTTCATTTCGATGTCTTTTAAACGCTTGGAATGCTTTAAAAGGCAAGGGGTATGAAGCGGAATTTGAGGTTTGAGTTTGTTGGAGCAGTTGGCAATTATAGATCCATTTATTTTTTGTATAGCATTTATCGCTATATTTATGATTTGTGGGTTTTCCATTGGAGTGGCAATGCTTTGCGGCTCAATCATGTATCTCGCAATAGGGGGAAAGGATGTTTCGATTGCAGCTGAAACAATGCTGCAAGGGCTTTATCATAAGTATACATTACTAGCGATACCTCTGTTTATTTTAGCCGCTGACATTATGAACATAGGTTCTATTGCAGATAGGCTTCTAAAATTTGCTCATGCTCTGGTTGGGCGATTTCGAGGAGGTCTGGGGCATGTCAATGTTGTATCTAGTTTGATTTTCTCAGGTATGTCCGGTTCAGCCATTGCTGACGCTGTGGGCATGGGCAAGATTATTATAAACATGATGACAAAAGATGGTCGATATTCAACCTCTTATGCTGCAGCTATAACGGCAGCCACGGCTACTATTGGACCAATCATTCCACCTTCAATACCGATGGTAATGTACGCATTGGTTTCTGATGCTTCTATAGGGTATTTATTTGCTGCGGGTATTCTTCCAGGGCTTTTAATGGCATTGGCTATGGGCGTTACCAATGCGATATTAGCTAGACGTAGAAATTTTCCAGTTGAAGCTCCAGTGCCCGTCAGGGAACTACCAAAAATAACTCTCCAAGCGTTTCCTGCTTTAATGCTTCCAGTTATTTTGTTGGGTGGAATATACGGTGGGGTCATGACTCCAACAGAAGCTGCGGCTGTGGCTGCTTTCTATGCTCTTATTATTTCTACTGTACTTTACAGATCTGTACGTTTCACAGATTTTTCAAACGCTCTGCTTAAGAGTGCTACTTCTACTGCTGCAATTGGTATGCTTATAGCCGGCGCATTAGCTTTTAATTATGTATTGGTTAGGGAAGATATACCAGATGCAGTTGCAATTTTGTTAACTCAATATGAACTTACACCAACCACATTTATATTTTTTGTAATTATAATACTTACTGCTTTGGGCTGTGTACTGGAAGCTGGCCCTATATTATTAGTTATTGTTCCAATTTTTGTCCCTGCGGCAGAGGCAATAGGGGTTGACCTTGTTCATTTGGGTGTCGTGGTTGTAGTAAATGCAATGATAGGATTAATAACTCCTCCTGTTGGAATGTTATTGTTTATAGTTTCGAACATTACAAAAGCTAAAATGGCAGACATAGTTCGCGATATTCTACCGTTTGTGTTTATTTTGATGGCATCTTTACTCTTTATCGCTTTAAACCCTGACTTTGTTTTGTTCATTCCAAGGTTGCTCGGTTACTTAGGATGACAAAACCAGGATCGCCCAATGTATTGTTAATTGTAACTGATCATTGGCCTGGATATTTGTTGGGATCTGCGGGCCACAATGTAATCAAAACACCTGGACTGGATGAATTAGCTTCTGTTGGAACGCGTTTTACTAATTGCTATTCTGAGTGTCCTGTTTGCATTCCAGCGAGACGAACCCTCATGACTGGTCAAACCCCAAGACAGCATGGTGACAGAGTGTTTTCCACTCAAATGCCTATGCCGGATGAAATTACGCTAGCGCAAGCATTTAGAGATGCTGGTTATCAAGCCGATGCCGTGGGTAAACTTCATGTATATCCACAACGTAATCGAATTGGCTTTGATAGTGTGGTTTTAGATGAAGAGGGTCGTCGAAATCTTGGCGGTCTTGATGATTATGATATTTTTCTTGGCGATAATGGTTTGGCTGGTCGGCAGTACGATCACGGTATGTCAACCAACCAATATAGTTGGGCGCCCTGGCATCTAGACGATCAATATCATGTTACAAACTGGGCATCTCGCCAGATGGCCAGGACAATAAAGCGTCGTGATCCGACGCGCCCCTCTTTTTGGTACTTGGGTTTTAGGCATCCACATCCACCTTTAGTTCCTTTGCAATCTTATATGGATCTCTACAGAGATATAGAAATTGACGCTCCTCGAAAGGGAAATTGGGTTGAGTATAACAAAAAGAAGGGTCTCTATCCCTTTGATCTAATGAGTGGGCGAACAAATTTACTAACTGATCAGGATATTATTGAAGCTAGGCGGGCATTTTATGCATTGTGTACGCATATAGACCACCAAATTCGATGGTTAATTGGAACCCTCCAACAAGAGGGAATATTAGACGATACCATCATAGTTTTTACCTCAGATCATGGAGATATGCTTGGTAACCATGGCACAGTCGCAAAACGTCTTTTTTATGAAGAATCTGCTAATGTGCCTTTAATTATTGTTGGTACAGATAAAGCTCCAAAAATGAACAATAAGAATGTTGATAACCGGCTTACGGGTTTACGTGATATTATGCCAACTTTGTTGGATATGAGCGGTGTGGCCGTACCAAAAAGTGTCGAGGGTATTTCCCTTAGATCAGAGAAAACTAGGGATTATATTTATGGAGAATATGGAGAAAACTCAGATGCCTCCAGGATGGTACGGAATAATACTCACAAACTAATCTATTACCCAGTTGGCAATTGTTTTCAACTATTTGATCTTGAAAATGATCCACATGAATTAAACAATGTATTTGAGGATTTAGAACATCGCTATGTTAGAGACAGCCTTATGAGCTTATTGAGAAACTCAGTTTATGGCTCTGATCACTTGTGGCTAAAAGGTGACGATTTTATCGGGTTACCAAACCAAAGCTATCAGTGGAAGGGAAGTAGAAGTTTCTACCTTCAGAGGGGAGAAGGTTGGCCCACGTGAGGCACTTTTTAGGGAGTGACAATGAAAACGATTTATTTACTTTTTGACTCGTTAAATCGATCAGCTCTTTCTTTATATGGAGGCGAAATAGAAACACCCAATTTTGAAAGATTAGCGAAAAAAAGTACGACTTTTGACAATCATTTTATAGGATCTATGCCATGTATGCCTGCCCGCCGGGATATGCATACAGGTCGATTAAATTTTTTTCATAGAAGTTGGGGGCCATTAGAGCCATTTGACGACAGTTTTATAATAGATTTAAAAAAAAATGGCATATATACCCATTTAACTTCAGATCATAATCATTACTTCGAAGACGGCGGTGCGACTTATCACAATCGTTATAACACCTACGATTTTATTCGTGGGCAAGAAAGTGACGCATGGGTTGCAATGGTAAAACCACCCATTGAAAAGTTTAAAGAACAATATAATGAAAAGCAATTTGGTGCAGAACGTGCGCCTATGCGCGTACAGGGAATGATAAATGAAACAACCTTTAAGACTGAAAAGGACTTCCCAATTTACAAATGTGTTGATGCAGCATTAGACTTTTTGGCGCGGAATGGACAAGAAGATGGTTGGTTTTTGCAATTAGAGTGTTTTGATCCGCACGAACCTTTTTCGGCGCCAAGAAAATATAGATTAGAGGGAGATTCTGAATATATGGGTGCTGATTACACCTGGCCTCAGTATCGAAAAGCATCTGATGACAATGAAAAGGAAATTCAGGAAATAAGAGCTAACTATGCGGCGCTAATTCGTTTTTGTGATGAGCAGTTGGGTCGTCTACTTGACTATTTAGATCTACATAATTTGTGGGAAGATACCGCCATTATACTCACAACAGACCATGGCTTTATGTTGGGCGAACAAGATTGGTGGGGCAAATTGAGGATGCCATGGTTTAATGAGATTGCAAATATTCCCCTACTAATTTACGATCCCCAATCACCAAATTCTTGGGGTCAAAGAATTAAAGCTTTAACCCAGACAACCGATATCTCGTCAACAATACTAGATTTGTATAATATTCCTTCTTGCGAACATTCGACAGGCAGCTCCATTTTGCCTCTGATACGCAATAATGAGATTTCTTCGATCCGCGAGGTTGCCGTTTATGGAGTATTTGGAGGCTCTATAAATGCAACTGACGGTAGATATACTTATTTTCTGTATCCTGATGATTCAGTTGATATACAGCAGTTTGAGTACACTTTAATGCCTATGCACTCCACTAGTATGTTTGAAATAAGAGAACTAAAAAATGCAGAACTTATCCGTGGCTTTAACTTTACAAAAGGAAGTCCAGTCTTGAAAATTCCAGCGCTTAAGGACGCGAAGAGGCCTCCAATGCAAGGTGGCGGCTTCGCTGAAACGGAGACTAGAATTTATGATTTGTCAAATGATCCAAATCAACGGGTGCCATTACGTGATGAAAATATTGAGAGTTATTTTAATTCCTTGATATCAAAACAATTAAAAGAGCATGAGGCCCCCTTAGAGTTCTTTTCTATCTTTGGTTTGGACGAATTTAGATGAGTTTATGAACGATTATTTTAATAAAGTCGTAGACTTTCATGGCGAGAATTCCTGGGCAGGTAGTACTGATCCAATATTACCCGCAGATGGCGAAGGAATTATAAGAAGAGGAAAACTTAAGTCATTTAAAATTGCTAAGTTCGCCGTAACGAATTTGCAGTTTTCTTTATTCGTTTCTGATAAAAATTATATCTCAGATGCCGAACGCTTCGGATGGTCTTTTGTCTTTAAAGGGCTACTATCAGATCTACAAAAAAAAGAATATGTGGGTTACTCCTCCGAAGCAGAATGGTGGTGGGCAGTTGAGGGAGCCAACTGGAAGAAGCCTTTTGGGGAAAATGGACCAGCTTGTGACCCGAACCATCCTGTAGTTCATGTTTCTTGGAATGATGCGAAGGCCTTTGCAGACTGGGCTGGAGGACGCTTGCCTACTGAATTAGAATGGGAACATTCAGCGAGAGGTGGTATTGTAGAAAGGCGTTATCCTTGGGGAGATGAAGAACCTGATGATAAAAATATATTTTGTAATATTTGGCAGGGCAAATTTCCAGACCACAATACTTGCGAAGATGGCTATTTAGGAACGGCCCCTGTCGATGAATATCAATCAAACAATGTTGGAATTTTTAATATGTGTGGAAATACTTGGGAGTGGGTTTCTGATAATTTTCGGATACAATCCGTAAGTAAGTCTGCAGTCCTTCGTAACAATAATGCTAAATTAGAGAAGCAAAAAATTCTCAAAGGTGGCTCTTTTCTATGTCATAAAAGTTATTGTTGGCGGTATCGGATAGCTGCTAGACAAGGTAAACCAAAAGACAGTACCGCCAGCCATATTGGGTTTCGCATAGCTTATTGAATTTCATATTGAGTGACCAAAGTTGAGTTTAAACAAAACTGAACTGACGATATTAATATATGAAAAAAAATAAAATATCATATATATTTATTTATATAGGATACCATGTTACAGTGGGAGTATAAATCAGCGGAATCGAATTATTGAAATGAATACTCAGATCAAAATAGCAGTTGTTGGTTTTGGTTTAATTGGCAAACGACATGTAGATATAATAGTTCGAACTCCAGGGATAAAGCTTTGTGGGGTGGTTGAGGCTTCTAAAGAAAATGCTGTTGATGCCTCACGTTATGGTGCTCCTGTTTTTAATACTATAGAAGAATTATTCAACAAAGATGTCCCAGATGGCATTGTTTTGGCCACTCCTACTCCTTTGCACTTAGAGCAAGGACTTTTATGTATTGATAAAGGTTGTCCTTTGCTTGTTGAGAAGCCGATTACAGTAACTTCTCGTGATGCAAGTAAGCTGACTGCTGCGGCGGCGGAAGCAAATGTTCCTCTTTTGGTAGGTCATCATAGGAGACACAATGGAATGGTTCAGGCTGCTAAAGCGGCACTAAGTGATGGCTTAATAGGGAATATCAGGGCTATTCAGGGAACATGCTGGTTTTATAAGCCTGATGATTATTTTGATAAAGCCCCTTGGAGAAAGAAAAAAGGGGCGGGCCCAATATCAGTTAATCTAGTTCACGACGTTGATTTGCTCAGACATTTCTGTGGTGACGTAAGTTCAGTGAGAGCAACATCTGTTCGTTCACAACGTGGTTTTGAAAATGAAGATTTAGCAACAGCAGTGCTTTGTTTCACAAACGGCGCTATAGCAACCATCAGTGTTTCTGATAGCATAGTTGGTCCTTGGAGCTGGGAGTTAACAGCAAGAGAAAATGCCGCCTACCCTGCAACTTCTGAGAGTTGTTATCTTATCGGAGGATCTCTAGGAGGCATGTCATTGCCTGACCTGAGGGTTTGGAAACATGAAAAAAGACCAGACTGGTGGACACCGATTACTGCGACTAATCTAAAGTACAAAACAGAGGATCCTTTGCACATGCAAATGCTTCATTTTGGAAATGTTATTTTAGGAGAAGAGGAACCGTTAGTTTCAGGCTTGGAGGGATTAAAATCTCTAGAGGTGGTTGAAGCTGTGGCCGCTTCAGCTGAAAGTGGAAAAGAGATTTTTCTAAATAATAATGATTTAGAAAATCAGAGAGTTAAACGTTTTGGCCTCTAAATATGATGAAGTTTTCCTTAACTACCGATCTTACTGAGGGTGAATTTGTTGAAAAACTAATTGAAATAGCAGGTGCTGGTTTTGATTCAGTTGAACTTAATATTTCCGACTTAGAGCTCAGTCTGAAACAAAATCAAGATATAAAAAAATTATGTGAGGACATAAATCTAGCTATCTGTTTGTTGAAATGTTCTGAGGAATTTTACGGATTAATAGAAACAGATAAAAATCAAAGCTTAAATTATCTGCGAAAAAACTTAGAGATAACGCAAGAAATAGGCGCTAAAACTCTCGCACTTTCTATAAATAGGTTAAAAGATCATTTTAAGTCCATGGAAGGGTTATGCGATTATTTAAACGCAGCTTCAAATTATGCTGGAAAGATTGGCCTTCGAATAGCTCTTCAAGATGCGCCTTGGACACCTATTTTGTCTAATGGGTCAACTGTTATTGATTTGATAAAAAAAATAAGCTGTGCAAATTTGGGGTTTATTATAAATTCAAGTCAATGTCTTGCTGATGGGACGCAGGCTGCTCGCTTGAGAGATATTCCAGAA
>Ga0181581_10004671_pt1 | contig 10656 bp, 10 predicted proteins | sample 071ome_22_FD_132433 | JGI IMG/M metagenome (GOLD analysis project Ga0181581, IMG submission 132433) | Coastal salt marsh microbial communities from the Groves Creek Marsh, Skidaway Island, Georgia - 071404AT metaG (megahit assembly) | ecosystem: Environmental > Aquatic > Marine > Intertidal...
AAGAAAGGTTCCAAACGCGCCATTTGCGCGTCGCTAAGCCAAAAAAGATCGCTCATGTCACAGCTCCGTTTTCGGAACCGTGAATCAGGCAGTGCAACCGAAATCAATGCATCCTGACCCTAGGCCCGAACGCTTAATCCGGCAGGTGACCCTACAAAGGCAGTTTGGTGGTAGATTTGATCTCTTCCATCGATAAAAGTGCCGTGACGTTGTGGACCTTCACCTCGGAAATGAGTGCCTGATAAAAGGCATCATATGCCCGCGCGTTTTGAACCTGCACCTTAAGAATATAGTCAATATCCCCCGCCAACCGGTGTGCTTCCAGCACCTCGGGACGGTCGCGCAAGGCTTTGAGGAACTTTGCCTGCCAGTCGGCTTCGTGTTCGCTGGTTCTGATTAACACGTAAAAACACGCATCGAAACCCAGCGCTTCGGGATCAAGGATGACCGTCTGCTGACGGATCACGCCAGCATCCCGCATTTTTCGAATCCGATTCCAGACCGGCGTCTTCGATGATCCGATTTTCTTTGCGATATCGTCCAGAGACTGTGCGGCATCGTTTTGAAGCTCAACAAGGATTTTCCTGTCTACATCGTCAATTCGGACCGTCATTCCATTTCCTCCGCCTTTTCCACAAAAGCCTTCTAAATGAAAGAGCCATTAGAACAAATGTTCTTATTTGTTCGCACATATAGCCCTTGAGCGGGAATATTTCCTATATTGCGGGAGAAGTCAACGCAATCAGGAGCGCATACAATGTCCCGCCCGTTCACGCCAAAAGTCGTCACAGCCAACGCCCTTCTTGAAGGGAACGTGGTTTATCTGACCGCCGAAGACAGCTGGACCGGGCAGATGTGTATGGCCGAGCTTTTGACCGACGAAGCACATGCCCAGCTGCGCCTACTGGATGCCGAGCAGCGCAGCAACGAAGTGGTCGGTGTCTATCTGGCCGAAGTGAAAGATGGACCAAACGGCCCCGAGCCAACCCATTTCCGCGAGGATTTCCGCCGGCGCGGACCATCAAACTATGCTCACGGAAAACAAGAGGTTCAGGTTCATGTATAAATACAGCGATTTCGACGCCTCATTCGTGGCAGAGCGCAACGCACAGTTCCGCCAACAGGTGGCACGCCGCATCTCGGGCGCATTGACCGAAGACGAATTCAAACCGTTGCGCCTTATGAACGGCCTATATCTGCAATTGCACGCCTATATGCTGCGGGTTGCCGTGCCTTATGGCACTTTAAACAGCCGCCAGATGAACAAACTGGCCGACATCGCAGATCAATATGACAAAGGGTATGGTCACTTCACCACCCGTCAGAATATCCAATTTAATTGGCCGAAACTGTCGGACGTACCGGATATTCTGGACGATTTGGCGACCGTACAAATGCACGCGATTCAGACTAGCGGTAATTGCATTCGCAATGTAACCGCAGATCATTTCGCCGGTGCTGCCGCTGATGAAGTTGCCGATCCGCGCCCCGTGGCCGAATTGATCCGCCAGTGGTCAACCGACCATCCAGAATTCCAGTTCATGCCGCGCAAATTCAAGATAGCCATCACCGGAAGCGCCAATGATCGCGCGGTGATCAAAGCACATGACATCGGTTTACGCATCATCGAACAGAACGGCGAAGAGGGCTTTGAAGTTCTTGTCGGTGGCGGTCTTGGGCGCACCCCAATGATCGGTAAAGTGCTGCGAAGCTTCCTGCCGAAAGCGGACCTTTTGCCTTATCTTGAGGCCACGGTCAGCGCTTGGAACCAAATTGGCCGTCGTGACAACAAATACAAGGCGAGGATCAAAATCACCGTGCATGAAATGGGCATCGAGGCTATCCGCGACCGCATCGAAAAGCGCTTTGCAGAAGTGCGCCCAACCTTTTCCGGCGTGGATCAGGACATGCTGATCGACATCGAACAGGCTTTTGCCGCCCCCGCCTTAGCGTCCCGCCCCGTTGACACATATGAAACAGCGTACCGCAGCGATCCAGTCTTTCGCTCATGGGCAGACACCAATCTGAGCCCCCATCAGGCCGTGGGGCATTCAATTGTCACCATCAGCCTGAAGGCCCATGGCCAAACACCGGGCGATGCCACCTCGGAGCAGATGCGAGTGATGGCGTCGCTGGCTGAACGCTTTGGCTATGACGAACTGCGCGTAAGCCACGAGCAAAACGTGATCCTGCCGCATGTGCATATGGCCGACTTGCCCCAAATTCATTCCGAGCTGAAACAAGCGGGGCTGGCAACCGCCAATATCGGCCTGATCAGCGATATTATCGCTTGCCCAGGTATGGATTATTGCGCCTTGGCAACGGCCCGCTCGATCCCGGTGGCGCAACAGATCGCGACCCGCTTTGATGAACTGAATCTGGAGCACGAGATTGGCGAGCTGAAGATTAAAATCAGCGGCTGCATCAACGCCTGCGGACACCACCATGTTGGCCACATCGGCATTCTAGGCCTCGACCGGGCCGGCGTGGAAAACTACCAGATCACGCTTGGCGGTGACGCCTCTGAAACCGCTGCGATTGGCGAACGGGCCGGACCGGGTTTTGCCTATGACGAAATCGTGCCCGCGGTTGAGCGCCTGATTTACACCTATTTAGAGCTTCGCAAGGACCACGATGAAACGTTCCTTCAGGTCTACCGCCGCCTCGGCAATGTGCCGTTCAAAGCCGCCCTTTACCCCGAGGTAAAAGCACATGCCGCATGATCTTCATCTTACCAAAAATACTCCCGCCGGAGGCGGACACTCCGCTTTCACAAGCACACCCCTCAAGGATCGTGTCAATGTCCTGAACACCCGTTACGCCGACCTAAGCGGCGGGCATGCACTTCGGGCCACTCTAGAGACCCCCGAACTTGGGCGCATTGCTGTGGTTTCGAGCTTCGGTGCGGATTCGGTTGTTCTGTTGCACATGATTTCGCAGATCGACAAAGGCACACCGGTTTTGTTCATCGACACCCAGATGCTGTTTCCCGAAACCATCAGGTACCAGGCTGATCTGACCGAAAAGCTGGGACTGTGGAACGTGCGCATCATTCGTACCGACGAACACGAAATCGCTGCCCGCGACCCTGACGGCACGCTTCACAACCGCGATATTGATTCCTGCTGTGACCTTCGCAAAACGCGCCCGTTGAACCGCGCGTTGGAAGGGTTTGATGGTTGGGTCACGGGACGCAAACGTCATCAGGCCCAGACCCGCGCCGCATTGGATATGTTTGAAGCCGAAACAGCGACGGGCCGAATCAAGATCAACCCTCTTGCCCGCTGGAGCGCGCAGGATGTGCAGGACTACATGATCCGTAACAATCTGCCCAAGCACCCGCTGATGAAACGGGGATATCCCTCGATCGGGTGCGCCCCCTGCACCAGCCCCGTCGCCAAGGGCGAAGACCCACGGTCAGGACGCTGGCGAGGGCACAGCAAAACCGAATGCGGCATCCATTTTACCAATGGAAAAGTAAGACGCGAAGGGAACGTGGCATGAGTGTGATCGTCACTGACACAGGGTTCGGTAAAGACGACTGGACCAGTAGTTTCACAACTTTGAGCGACGCGGCGAATGATGTGATCGCGTTGGATCTCTCCTCTGACACCGACCCAACCGCACTTGTTGGTCGCCTAGATAGCGTGCGGATCATTCGCGTTGATTTCCCCTCCTACTTAGACGGTCGTGGTTTTACGATCGCACGACAGTTGCGCCTGATGGGGTATCAGGGGCGCCTGCGTGCCAAAGGGCATGTGATCTCGGATCAATACGCTATGGCGCGACGTTGTGGGTTTGACGAGATTGAGATCAGCGAGGCTTTGGCCGCCCGCCAGCCCGAGGCAGACTGGCTGTTCCGGGCTAACTGGCAAAAGAACGACTATCAATCCAGATTGCGTGGCTGATACATCTCAAATTTGAGATATATCAGCCACAAAACAAATAAACCTTCAAATCCCGTAACCAGATGTTAGATGGAGGGGCAACGCCCCTATTATTATATGACCGAGCTAAAACCAGTGACCCAATCCCAAGCGACCCCCGTACCCAAAGTCCCGACCCTGCCCGACGCGCAAACGGTGACCGAAGTTAAACATTATACCGACCGGCTGTTTTCTTTCAAATGCACCCGACCGGCCAGCTTGCGGTTTCGTTCGGGCGAGTTTGTGATGATCGGGTTGATGGGCGACCCCGATCCGAAAACCGGCAAACAAAAACCGCTTCTGCGTGCTTACTCGATTGCATCACCTTCGTGGGACGAAGAGCTCGAGTTCTACTCGATCAAGGTCCAAGACGGGCCGTTGACCTCGAAGTTGCAGCATATCCAACCGGGCGACGAAGTGATCCTACGCCCCAAACCCGTTGGAACTTTGGTCCATGACGCCCTTTTGCCCGGCAAACGTATCTGGTTCTTTGCCACTGGCACCGGCTTTGCGCCGTTTTCGTCGCTTCTACGCGAACCGCAGACCTATCAGGACTACGATGAGGTGGTCATCACCCACACATGCCGCACGGTTGGCGAACTGACATACGGGGCGGAAATTATCGAAGGCTTGAAAACCGACGAGCTTTTGAATGAAGTCATCGGCGACGGGTTCTGGAAGAAGATCAAATACTACCCGACCACAACCCGCGAAGACAGCCCCAAGATGGGGCGGATCACCGACCTGATGCGCTCGGGCGAGGCGTTTGAGGATTTGGGCGTCGCGCCAATCAATCCTGAACATGACCGCGCAATGGTTTGTGGCAATCTGGCCTTCAACCTTGAAATCAAAGATATGCTGGAAGGCTACGGGTTGGAAGAGGGTGCCAACAGCGACCCGAAAACCTATGTGGTTGAAAAGGCGTTTCTGGATTAAGCGCTAGAGCCTTTGCCCTTTTAACAGCTTGGGCAAATCTCCGGTCAAACCTGCGGCTTCGCGGATAAATCCGCGTCGCAGGGCAGGAATGGCGTTCACGATCCCCATGCCCAGATCACGGCCTGCACGCAGGATCGGATTGTCGTTTGAGAACAGTTTATTGAAACCATCTGTTGCGACAGCCAAAGTCGCCGTATCGAACCGACGCCATTGCTGATAGCGCTGCAAAACCAGCGGGCTGGCAAAATCCTCGCCGCGCTGGGATGCGTCTGAAATCACCTCGGCCAAGGCACCGACGTCACGCAATCCGGCATTCAATCCCTGCCCTGCAATCGGGTGCATTCCATGGGCGGCATCACCCACCAAAGCCAGACGATCCCCGATAAAGCTATTCGCCAGTGTCAGGTTCAGTGGATAGGTAAACCGCTTTCCTTCAAGGCTGATCGCCCCTAGAAAATCGCCAAAGCGCGGGCGCAAAACATCTAGATATGCGGCGTCATCCAAGGTCTGTATCTCGCGGGCCCGGGCATCAGTTTCGCTCCAGACGATCGAACTGCGATTGCCCGGCAACGGCAATATTGCCAGAGGCCCGGGCGGCATGAAGAATTGATGCGCAATACCTTCATGCGGCTGCTCGTGCGCAACACAGGCCACCAGCGCTGTTTGCCCATAGCCCCAACCAGTGCGCCCGATACCGGCACGTTTAGCAGTACCGCTTGAGCGCCCGTCAGCCCCAACCAACAACCGCGCGGTCAAAGTCTTTCCGCCATCTAAACTTACTATGACGCCGTTTGATCCGACTTCCTGCGAAACTACGCGGGTTTCGAACATTTGGGTAATCTGCGGCGCCTCGTCCATCGCATCAAGCAGAGCTCGACGCAGGAAGCGGTCTTCAAGCATATAGCCCATAGGACCTTCTTCGATCTCGCGGTGATCGAAATGCATAAAGAAAGGCCCTGCGCCTTCGCCGGCACGACCGTCAGACACTTTGATATCCAGCATTGCCTGTGCTTGATCTGCGACCGCATCCCATACGCCAAGCGCCCTCAGCAGTCGCTGCGACGCCAAAGCCAATGCATAGGACCGACCGTCAAACTCGACGCCTTCCAGAACAGGGCGCGACTGGCTGTCGATGATGGTGACGCTGCGCCCGATTTGCGCCAGCGCAAGTGCCAAGGCTGGACCGTTCAGCCCACCGCCGACGATAACGATATCACTGTCAAAACTCATGTTCCTTCATATGGACGAAATCGCGGGATTGTCCATGCGCTTCGGTGCCGCTACCGTAACGGCGCACACAGGGAGAGATACATGGACTGGCAAACCAAAAGCGCTGCGGACTTAGGGCGAGGCATCGGAGCGGGTGAAATTGATCCGATCGAACTGACCGAAGCGTACCTTGATGCAATCGAAGCGCACGAATTTGGAAACCGGATATATGCCCGCCTGACACGGGACCGTGCTTTGGCCGAAGCAGGTGCTGCGCAGGCACGTGCCAAATCTGGTCATCGCCTTGGGCTACTTGATGGAGTGCCGATCAGCTGGAAAGACCTGTACGATACTGCTGGCACTGTGACCGAAGCAGGAACGATGTTGCTTGAAGGTCGCATTCCCACAGAAGACGCCGAAGTTTTGAAAAACGCCACGTCCGCTGGGCTGGTTTGCCTTGGTAAAACGCACACGACCGAGCTTGCCTTTTCAGGGCTTGGCTATAATCCCAGCACCGCTAGTCCGCCGTGTATCAACGATCACTTGGCTGTCTCGGGCGGTTCCTCATCTGGGGCGGCAACGTCTGTTGCATTCGGTTTGGCCGCCGCTGGGATCGGATCGGACACTGGCGGTTCTGTACGGGTTCCCGCTGGATGGAACGATCTTGTCGGCTTGAAAACAACCGCGGGGCGCTTGTCGTTGAAGGGCGTTGTTCCGCTATGCGCGCGATTTGATACGGTTGGTCCTTTGACCAAAACGGTCGAGGATGCGGCATTGCTGCTTGCCGCCATGGAAGGTGGGAAAGCAGCCGATCTACAGGGTGCGTCGCTAAAAGGCATGCGTTTCGCCAGCCTGAAAACCGTGGTGCGTGATGATATCGATCCGCAGGTTGAAGCCGCTTATCTGTCTGCCTGCGAAAGGCTTCAAGCCGCTGGCGCCGAAGTCGTCGCCTTTGACTTCCCCGCCCTTCGCGAGGCCATGGCCCAGTCTCCGCTGGTTTATGCACCCGAAGCCTACGGCACATGGAAGGACATGATCGAAGCAGCGCCCGAAAAGATGTTCAGCGAAATTCTTGAAAGGTTCCGAGGGGGCAAGGATGTATCAGCCTCGGATTTTGTCGCGTCATGGCAAACCCTTGACCGCATCCGCGCCGAGTGGAATGCAGCAACCGCAGGATTTGACGCGGTGCTTTGCCCGACCCTGCTAAACCTGCCCCCTAAACTGGCCGATATCGAGGCTTTGGGCGAAGTGTTCAAAGCCGCCAACCTTCTGACCCTACGAAATACGCGCGTCGGCAATCTGATGGGGCTTTCGGTTCTGACACTGCCCACCGGCGTGCCAAGCTGCGGCATCTCGTTGATGGGTAAACCGTTCGGGGAAGAGGCGCTGTTGAGGGTTGGCGTTGCTGCTGAAGAGGCACTTTCATAGGATGGGATAAACCCCATCCTACTATGCTGAAATGCGATCCTTCTGACCGTTTATTAGAGCCAGAACAGCTAACGCACCTCCGCACACTGCCGCGGTTAGTGCCAATGTGTCCCCGATTCCAATCACGCGGATCAAGGACGGCAAGCCATATGCGGCCAACGCGCCACCAAGGGTAAATGTCAGGCTCGACACGCTTTGCATCGTCGCCCGAACCTGATCCGAGCTTGCATCGTTCAGCATGGTGAACACGGCTGGACCTGCCATCGAGAAGAACAGCATGAAGCCGAAGTAGCCCCCCAGGAACGTACCTTGGGTTTGGGCCAGGCCCAGCACCAGAACCGAAATGGCTGCAATAACCGGCACAACCCTGACCTGCCACCTTGTGGTAAGCCCGACTTTCTCGGCGATAACCCCTATCAGAATTGGTCCGATAATCGCCATTGCGAAATAGCCGAATGTGATCCACCCAAAAATACTGTATTCCGTATCTGCAACGATTTCGATGTAGTGCGGCTGCCAATAGGTTTCGATCGGAGCCATAATGAAACCGACCAGCAAACCCAACAGTAACACCTCTTTAATCGCGCGGTTCTTCAGGCTTTCGTTCAGCGCAGCGCCAAAACTTACGGCCTCATGTTCGTGGGGCGCTTCCGGTTTTGCGCCGAAAACCAGATAGGTCACCGGCAGGTGGACAATATTGAGGACCAGAAAAGCCAGCAGGTTCCATTCAGTGCCAGAAAACCCGAACCGCGCGCCTAGGATGTCCGGCAGATAACCGCCCCCGATAGCCCCGATCATCAAACCAAGAGCCGCGGTAGCCTGCTACTGGCCCGTCAGCTTTTCGGTTTTGTCTTCCCAACCGTTTTCGTTCAGCCGCTCAACATACCACGCCGAATAGGTTCCGCTTTCCAAGGCTTTCGCAGCGCCTGAACCGATAATTCCGATCAACAGTACTATCCAATGTGTTCCCCACAAAAGGAGCGCGCCAGACAAAAGGAGTACGAAGATTGCGAACCGATAAGTCTTGATCCGCCCAACCCGGTCGGCCAAGGCACCGCAAGGAACCTCTAGCACAACTGCAACTATCCCCATCGTTCCAATGAAATATCCCATTTGCCAGGCGGGAATGCCTTTTTCGATGAACACCAGCGCCTGTACGACAATCAGAACACCGTATAGGCAGCCTTGAAGAAGTTCATTTACGATCAGTCTGCTGCGAAAGTTGGAATAGCTGGTCAAATGTGCGGCTCCTGTATGCGTGGTAACATCACAATACGAACGCGCAACCTCAAGTGGTATATTCCATGCTGTCAGTGGAGCACACGACGCAAATTTCCTTTTACCACACTGATTTTCTTGCCGAACGGCGCACCCTTCGCTATCCTTGGTCCAAACGGGGCGCTAATGATCCCGACCTTGAGGCAGTTTGAATATGTTTCCCGAGCGGTTTTCGAACCTTCCGGCTTATGCGTTTCCGCGCTTGCGGGCGCTGTTGGACCATCACCAGCCAGGTGGCGAGGTGATCCACATGACCATTGGCGAGCCCAAGCACGCCATGCCCGAATGGGTTGCCGAAACCGTTGCAAAGCACGCTCATGAGTTCGCCAAATACCCGCCTAATGATGGAACGCCAGAATTGCAGCTGGCAATCGCCGATTGGGTTCAACGTCGCTACGGTGTGACAATTGACGGCGGTACACAGGTGCTACCGCTGAACGGCACTCGCGAGGGATTATACAATGCCGCCATGGCACTGTGCCCCGAGCAGAAAAACGGCGCGAAGCCGAAAATCCTGATCCCGAACCCGTTTTATCAAGTCTATATGATCGCCTCTATCTCGGTCGATGCCGAGCCTGTGTTTGTCCCTGCTACACGCGAAAACGACCATCTACCGGATTTCACAAAGCTTTCTGACGAGACCTTGGATCAAACCGCAATTGCCTATATGTGCTCGCCGTCGAACCCGCAGGGCGCAGTAGCCAGCTATGAGTATTGGGCAGACCTGATCCGCCTGGCCGAAAAGCACGATTGCCGCATTTTCGCTGATGAGTGCTATTCAGAGATCTACCGCGATACACCTCCGGCAGGGGCATTGCAGGTGGCGCAAGACCTGGGGGCGGACCCTGAGCGCGTTGTGATTTTTCATTCACTGTCCAAAAGGTCGAACCTCCCCGGCCTTCGCTCGGGGTTCGCAGTTGGCGGACCCAAGTCGGTCGCACAGATGAAGCAACTGCGGAACTACGCTGGCGCACCATTGCCGCTGCCGCTTGTGCGTGTCGCCGAAACGGTTTGGGCGGACGAAGATCACGTGATCGAAAACTGCCGTCAATACATTGAGAAATACGCAATTGCAGACGAAGTTTTCGCAGGCGTTCAAGGTTACGAAAGCCCACAGGCAGGGTTTTTCCTTTGGCTTCCGGTCACCGATGGCGAAGAAGCGGCTCTAAAGCTGTGGCAAGAAACAGGGGTGCGCGTGCTGCCCGGGGCCTATCTGGCCAAAGACACGCCCGCCGGGAACCCCGGCAAGAATTATATTCGGGTCGCCATGGTGGCCCCAAAAGACGAAATGCAGCGCGGGTTGGAACACATCCGCGACTGCCTGTTCGGATAAGGTAGGTAGGGTATGGCATATCAGACACGGCGCGAACCGCTTGTCGACGCAGCAATTCAGGAAGCGATCGAAAAACGCGGGCGGGAACTTTTGGGACTTGCTCTGATTGCTTTGGGGGTGATGGCGGCGATGATGCTGGCCAGTTATTCGCCTGACGATCCAAGCTGGATGTCCGCCAGTGACGCTCCGGTTAAAAACTGGCTGGGACATGCCGGTGCCGCGATTACCGCGCCGTTTATTATGATCATCGGTTACGGCACTTGGGCAATCCCCGCCGCCCTTCTGACATGGGGCGGACGGTTTGTGCTGCATTGGGGATCGGATCGAGCCCTAACCCGCATTATCTTTTTCCCGATTTCGGTGGCGATTTTCTCGATTTATGCCTCGACCATGGCCCCCGGCAGCACATGGGAACACAGCTTTGGTCTGGGCGGCTTGTTCGGCGACACGGTTGTTGGCGCGTTGCTCAACATTCTACCCGTTGCAATGGCCACTGGTTTAAACTTGCTGGCTCTGGTTTCGGGGCTGGCATTGGCGGCAATGGGC
>Ga0181581_10004675_pt1 | contig 10650 bp, 1 predicted proteins | sample 071ome_22_FD_132433 | JGI IMG/M metagenome (GOLD analysis project Ga0181581, IMG submission 132433) | Coastal salt marsh microbial communities from the Groves Creek Marsh, Skidaway Island, Georgia - 071404AT metaG (megahit assembly) | ecosystem: Environmental > Aquatic > Marine > Intertidal zone...
CCACGTCGAGTACCTCCCCTACAGCCTCGCCGAGGTCCCCCTGGTCGTGTTCCGGTACGAGCACCCGCTGTCGCTCCAGGACGTCCGGTCGGGGTCCCCGGCGACGGGCCTCGACTTGCTGCTGCAGAGCTGCTGGCGGCACGGGGTGGGGCTGTTCGTGGCGGGGCCGCGGGGGGGGGCGTCGCCGCCGCCGGTGCACATGGAGGGGGACGAGGACTGGCCCGACCACGTGTCGGAGCGGGAGCGGGCCGAGCAGGAGGCGCTGGCGGGGTGGCTGGCCTACGCGGGGGTGCCGGCGGGGACGGTGGTGGTGTGGGCGCGGGGGGAGGCGGCGGTGGTGGCCGGGGGGCCGGCGGAGATCCTGGAGCGGTTCCGGTCGTTCGGGGCGGACCTGGTGTTCTCCGCCGAGGCGCGGCCCTGGCCCGACTTCTACGGGGGCGCCGTGAGGGCGGTCGCCGAGGCCGTGGCGGAGCGGTCGGGGGCCGAGCGGCCCGGGGGGCGGGCGGGGGCCTTCGCGTACGCCGGGGCGACGGTGGTCGGGTACGCCGAGTCCATCTCGCACATGCTCCGGGCCGCCGCGGAGGAGAGCGGGGACCTCGCCGCCGTCCTCGAGGGCCGCGCCGTCGCCCACGCCGACCCCTCGGCGTCGGGGTTCGCCGGCGCCGGCCTGCTCGTGCGCCTGGCGCAGTGGTACTGGCTGCACGTGGGGTCGCGGGAGCGGGAGGGGTGGGTGGTCCCCCCGGGCGCGACCCGGAGGAACGCGAGGGAGGCGGCGCTGGACTCGGCCCTGGAGCTGGTGGGCAGCCTGGAGCGTCGGTGGCCGGGGGGTCCGGGGGCGGTGACCCTCGACCCGTCGCGGGGGCGCGCGCGGGGGGGGGCGCCCCCGGGCGTCGCGTGCGACGCGCCCGGGGGCGAGCGGGCGTGGGGGTCCGGCCCGTGCGAGGTGGCGGCGACCGGGGCGCGGCCCCTCGTGTGGACGGGCGCCGGGGCCGGGCGCCGGGACCTCGCGCTCCTGGCCGCGGAGCTGGGGCTCTGGGCGCCGGGCTTCGCGGCCGAGGCCGGGGGCAAGTGCGGGCCCGGGGGCGCGGCCCGGGACGCGGAGCTGTGAGCGGGGCGGGGCCGGGGGGGGGTAGGACTCGGGCTTCAAGCCTGGAAGCCTGTCACGTGTAACTAAACAAACTAAACCCCAGCCCCTCGCGGGCCTCGCCGCCGCCGGTCGGCCCGCCCGGCCCCCCGCTCAGCTCGAGTTCTTCTTCCGGAGGAAACTGCGGAGCCCCCCCCTCCGGGGGGGCGCGGGCGCCTCGCTGCCGCTGTCGTCGCTGTCGTCGCTGGCCGAGGCGAACGAGTCGATCTCGAAGGCCTCCGCGTCGGGGGCCGGGGCCGCGGGGCGCGGCTTCCTCTTGAACAGGTTGCGGAGCCGCCCCCCCGCCCTGGGCGGGGGCGCCCCCTCGGGCTCGCCCTCCTCGTCGGCCCCGGGGGCGTCGTCGTCGGCGGCGGGCGGGCCGTCGTCGTCGGCGGCGGGCGGGCCGTCCCCGGCCCTGCTGCGGAAGAGGGAGAACACGCCGCGCCTCCGCGGCGCCCCCTCCTCGCTGCCGCTGTCGCTGTCGCTGGGCTCCACGCCCGACAGCGGCTGCTCGTAGCTGGCCGGGTACTGGGACGGCGGGACCTCGGGCGCCCCCCCCTCCTCGGGGACGGCGCCGAGGCCGAGCACGTTGCGGAGGGGGCTCAGCCACCCGCGCCGCTGCTTGGGCCGCCCCGACTGCCCCGACTGCCCGGACCGCGCCGACTGCGCCCCGACGTCGTCCGTGCCCATGACGTCGGCGTTGAACGACTCCCCGGACCCGCGCCCCGGCTGCCGCGCCGCCTCCTTGCGGGCCCGCAACATCTCCAGGTGCTGCTTCCGCTCGGCCAGCCTCTCCTCGTACTCGTCCGGGAACAGGTAGCGGTTCATGAGCCAGTCGGCGTGCGTCTCCCCGGGGGCAAGCTCGTCGTCGAACCCGCCGTGGAAGTAGCGCGAGGCCCCCTCCTCCAGGTCCTCGTCCTCGAATCCGTGGACCAAGTCGCGCTGCTGGTTCCGGCCCTTGAAGTCGGCCTGGAGGAACTGCATGACGCGGGCGCCGAGCCTCCACTTGCCGTCGTCGGCGTCGCCCTTCTTCTTGGACTTCTTGCCCTTGACCTTGTCCTTCCTCTTGCGCCTCCCCTCGCGCTTCCTCTGTTCGTCGCGCGTCGCCTCGGCCCCGCCGCGCCGGAGCTTGCTGAGCAGGTCCGTCTCGACGAAGTCCTCGTGGTGCCGGGCCACCTTGAGGGCCCAGATCTTGATCTCGCGCTCCTCGAACTCGTCCGGCTCGTCCAGCCGAGGCCAGCCGTAGATCGTGCGCCGGTGGACCTTCCACAGCCACCGGTTGGCGTACTTGCTCGTCAACGTCGAGACCTTCACCTGGAGGGCGACCTCGTCCGTCATGGCCAACCAGTCGAGGGTGAGCTGGGACTCCTTGGGCTGCATGCACCCCTGGATGAGCTCCTTCCCCCACACGACCAGCTGGTAGAGCACGTAGATCTCCGCCGCGAAGAAGACGAGCATGGTGAGCATCATGAAGAAGAGCTGCAGCCGGCCGATGACCATGCCGACGGCCACCCGGGTCTTCACGTCCGAGCCGGAGAAGGCGTTGCCCGTAAGGATGATAAAGTACGTGATGCCCTCGGTCATGGAGGAGAGGGCGTCCGTGGCCTGGTCGGCGACGATGGCGAACGGATGAACGAACACCGTCAGCAGGACGGCCCCGAACTGCGTCATCGCGAGCCCCGTGCTCTGCTTGAGCTTCTCCGCATCGCTCGGCGGGAGGACTGCCAGCGACAGCACGATCCCGAACAGCAGGAGCGTCTTCGCGGCGACGGTGATCGCGCGCACGTACCCCATCGTGATCCACTTTCCCCGCCTCGTCTCGCGCTTGTCGTCCCCGTCGCTGTCCTTCACCCTCCTCGGCACGTACGGCACGAGGGTCCCGCGGTTGAAGCGGTTGAGCCCGCTGATGAACGAGTAGTCGTCGCCGACCCGGATTACCATGGGCCCCACGAGGTTGTCGAACAGGAGGCCCCACCGGTTGAGGAGAGCGCGGCCCTTGGGGTCAGACGACTTCCACTCCCCGGGGGGCAGGCCCCGGCGCCAGCCGAGCCACGCGGACCACCAACGGCGGTCCAGGGTCTCGCGCTTGAGCAGCTCGAGGCGGTCCACCTCGTAGTACACCTTGCGCTCCACGGCGTGCCGCGTGATCTGGGTCAGCCACACCAGGTAGAGAGACCCGCCGACCACGGGCAACGGGATGGCGACCATGACCCCGACGCCCCACAGGACCGACTTCCAGTCCCGCATGCCGAAGAGGATCGAGCAGCACTCCATCGAGATGGGCAGCAGCAGCAGAGCCATGAAGAGCTCCGGCCGCGGGAACTCGAGCGGCCCCGGCAGCCGGCGCTTCCGCCACCGCACCACCACGCACCAGGCCGCAAAGTGCGGCACCACCACCAGGGCCATGAAGAAGGCGATCCAGAAGAGCTTGCGCACCACCTTGGTGTACTTGCCCGCCGAGAAGCTCCCGTCGATGGCCCCCGTGGCGCTCCCGCGCTGGCTCTTCCACGCCGAGGCCGGGTCCGAGGAGAGGAACCGACGCGCGCCCCGCTCCACCGCGTTGGAGCGGGCCAGCTCCCAGTCGTCGTCGTCCATGCCCTCCATCATCCGGTCCACGACGCGGTCGCCGTCCTCGGGGCCCAGGCTGCCGCACACGGCGCCCGAGATGGGGGCCAGCGCGCCCTGGACCAGGCGGCGGCGCCCGGCGGGCACCTCGCGCGCGGACCGCCGCCCGGCGGCCACCGCGGCGTGCTCCGAGCACCCGCCCGCGGGGCCGCGGGGCCCCTCGAGCGGGCGTCCGTGCTCGTCGAATACCGCGGCAGGGGCCGTCGGCGGGGCGGGCGGGTACGCGTCGTCACCGCGGCCGAACAGCCGGCCCAGGAGGCCGCCGATGGCGTGCCCGCGGCCCCCCGCCAGTGCCCGCCGCGAGGGGATCGGGGGCAGGGCGCCCGCGGACGAGGTCTCCTGGTCCGTGGCCTCCGGGAGGATGTCCGACTGACCCCGCACGAGCTGGTCCTCGAGGCCGAAGGGCGCCGGGTACGCCAGGTTGAAGGTCCCGCCCATGGCCTGGGCGGCCGTGCGTGCCTGTGGGGTCTGCTCGTCCGACATGACGTTCTGGCTCAGGCCCATGACCTGGAGGGAGGCCACCATGCCGATGGCGCCCGCTGCGCTCCCGGCGCTCGCCGCCGCGGCGCCGGCCGACCCGGCGGCGCTCCCCGCAGCGGCGCCCGCCGCGGCCGCCCCCGCGAGGGCCGTGCTCGCCACAATGATCCCGCCGCGGGTCACGATCTCGGCTGCGGCGACCTCGGCGATGTTGGGTTCGAAGCAGCGCACGTACGCCGTGGTGTTCTGGGACTCGTTCCCGTAGAGGTCCGTGTACGGCTCCCGCCCCGGGCTCCCCGTCTCGCGCAGCGCCCTCGTCCCGTCAACGTGGATGTAGTAGTCGCCCGACTGGGGGGCGTAGGCGGCGTACTTGGCCACGCCGGAGAAGGGGTCGTAGGCCTGGAGCTCGACCCGGGGGGCACCGTCCCCCGTGGGGGTCGCGCCGCCCTCCCAGGGGGGCGTCTCGGAGGTCGAAATGGTGACGAGCGAGGGCAGGTCCGACTTGACGAGGGTGACGGTCTCCGTCCAGTTGACGTTGAACTGGAGGCCGCGCTTGCAGTCGAACACCTTCGAGACAGGGAAGTCCACCTGGACCGGAGGGCCCTCGTAGTCGATCCCGAACTCCATCGTATTGGACGCCTTGGTCGGGATCACGTTCCGCGGGCTCTTCATGTTGGGGCCGTAGTACGGGTGCCCGCTGTTGACCTTAAGCGCCGCGTAGCCCGAGGCGCTCTTGTCGAAGGCCACGTAGACCAGAACCTTGAAGCGGTCGAGGTTCTTGGTGCCCAGCACCGTGCACTTGCGGCACGTGAAGAGCTCCGTGGGCACGTCCCCCTCGGGCAGGCGCTCGCTGGAAGTCATGACGAAGGTCATCCCGTCGCCAAACATGTTGGGCTTCCGGTCGCACACCCCCACCTCGGAGAGCTCGACCTTGAGGTCGTCCGTGATAGTGGCCTTCGTGCCGGCGTAGGGCTCGATCCAGGACGCGAGGGTGCCCCAATAGATGCGGTTGGTCTTGCCGCAGGACGGCTTGACCATCCACGTCCCGCTGCCGCCCCGCGGGGGGGGCGGCGAGGGGGGCGCCGGGGGCGGCGGGGGCGAGGGCGGCGGGGAAGGCGCCGGGGGCGGGGACGGCCCCGGGGGCGGCGAGGGAGGGGGCGACGGCGGCGGCGGCGGGGGCGGCGGGGGCTTGTAGTCCACGAGCCCCGCCTGCGCCAGCTCCCCCGTGGCGTTCCCCAGGAAGCCGTCCTTGTTCCCAGCCGTCCCTGCCAGACCGTTGTACCCGAGGGACCCGTAGCGGTCCTGCCCCCAGCAGTGCACGGAGTAGTTGGACTTGACCGCGCAGGTGTGGTTCAGGCCGGTGCTGACCGAGAGGAACGACGAGACGCCGTCGCTCCCCACCAGGAGCCCGACCTGGTTGGGGTCCTGCGTCACCTGCGCGGTCTTGTCGGCGCCGTGGGGGGAGTTGGCGGGCCCCCAGCAGAAGAGGCGCGGGACGAGCGTGCCGCTCTTGTCCACCACCGCGCAGGTGCTCTTGTACGTGTCGACGTTCAGGACCCTGGCGTCGAGGCCGAAGTCCACCTTGGCCAGGTTGGCGATGGTGCCCCCGCCCGCGCCCGCGTACCCCACGGGGAGCCGCGAGCCGTAGTTGGCGATGTACATGCCCTCCCCCCAACAGAAGAGCCGGTCCGTGATGTTCTGGATGTAGCACGTCTGGTGGAAGCCCACGCTCACGGCCTTGGCGGGGAAGCCCAGGGGGGTGACGATGGCCGCGTGGTTCTCGCCCACGGTGGAGAGCGTGTGGCCGCTCTCGTAGCCCTCGGGCTCGTCCTCGCGGCCCAGCGCACCGCCCCGGTTGGACCCCCAGCACACGAGCTTCCCGTCTGCCAGGAGGGCGCACGCGTGCGTCTCCGACATGCTCACCGACGCGACCGTCTTGGGCCCGGTGCCGTTGTAGTCCAGGTCAAGCGGCTGAAGGTCGGCGCCCGTCTGGCCCGGCAGGCGGTAGAAGCCCACCGAGCCGAGCGCGTCCACGCCGCCCGTGCCGACGCGCGGGCCCAGGCTGGTGACCGCGACCATGGACCCCGAGAACTTCTCGATCTCCACGATGCCCCCGAACTCGTTGTTCTGCACCGCCCCGCCGTGCTCCGTCAGGTAGGCGGCGCCCGGGGTGCTGGCAAAGTCGGCAGTGACCTGGGCGAAGGCACCCACGTCGCCGGTCGGCGTGGGCTTGCGCCGGAACCAGTACACGGCGCCCGCGTCCGGGGTCCCGCCGGGATCGCACCGCGGGCACCCCACGGCCAGGTTGGTCCCCGACGCGTCGATCGAGACCGAGGCGCCGAACCGGGAGCCGTTGGCCAGCCCCGAGATCTTGATCGTCTGCAGGAAGGTGAAGCCGGCCGAGACCGAGTCCTTCTTGTAGACGAACACGGCGCCCGGGTAGTTCACGGAGGTCTCGCTGGCGAGGACCGGGGCCCCGACGGCCAGGTACTGCCCGTCCGCGGAGAGGGAGAGGGACGACCCGAAGGCCATCTTGTCGACGGCCTCCGCGACGGGCGGGCTCAGCGTCCCGGTGGAGGCCGTCACGTGGGCGAACGGCACGGGGGAGAGCTTGGTCCCGTGGCCGGACCGCGAGAAGATGTAGACGCGGCCGCGGTACGAGTCCGAGGTGGCGCTGCCCGACGCGTCCACGGCGGGGTCGGAGACGGCCAGGAGGGTGCCGGCCTGATTGATCGACACCGCCTCGCCGAAGCCCCCGCCGGCCGTCCGGAGGGCCGACGCGCCCGTCATCTCGACGGGCTCGCTCTGCCACGTCCCGTCGCTGTAGAGCTGCATCGTGAACACGTTCCCCGTCGTCCCAATCTGGCTCAGCCCGGGGGCGCCGATGACGAAGGTGTAACCCCCGTTGCCGTCCCCGCCGTCCATGGCCAGCGTGCCTCCGAAGCGCCCCTGCCCCTCGACCGACCCCGGCGCGCTCAGCTCGCCGTTGTTGTCGGGCCACAACTTGTCCACAGTGCCCGCGGAGCCGGACCGCTTGAAGATGTACACCTTACCCTGGTTCGAGTTGAAGTTGGGGTCCGAGACGATGAAGGGGATGCCGCGCTGGCCCCCGGGGAGCGGGCCGTTGTGGGACTTGGTGGCCTCGTCCCATTCCGAGACCTGGGCGATGGCGGACCGGGTCGCGAACCGGGTCGGGCCCGAGCCCGTGCCGGGAACGTACGGGCGGAACTTGCCGCTGATCTCCGGCAGGGGCGCCGGCGTCATGACCCAGTCGACTTCACGCCCCGTGGCCACGTCGCGCGTCAGCAGGTTGACGATGTCGAGCCCGCCCACGTCGTTCAGGTTGCCGATGTCGGCGCGCCCGCCGCCGATCGTGGCCCACTCGAAGTAGTAGGACGTCGACAGCCCGTACACGGTGCCCCCGTCGTAGGTCCCCGTGTACACGGCCGGGGTGTCGAGGTCGTTGACAGAATAGGGGAAGTTCTCCTGGCACGCCCCGCACCCGTTACCCGTGCACGTGTTGGTGGTGCCGTCCGGGACCTTGTCGGAGCACGCCGCAGTGGTCGACGAGAGGACGCGCCGGCCCCCCAGCGAGGCCACGCCCCCCGTGCCCGCCCGGCCCCAGGTGCGTGGGGCGCTTTTGCCCCAGCACTTCACGTTGCCGTCCGTGAGGGTGGCGCAGAAGGTCCCGTCCGCACCCGTGAGGTCCTTGGCCGTGCCCCCGAGCTCCACGGGCGCCGCGTCGACCTCGGTGCGCGACAGCTCGTCCTGCACCGGCACCGACGAGCCGCCCACCCCGAGCGCCCCGAACGCGGCCGTGCCGACGCAGCGCACCTCCCCGTTCCACATGAGGGCGCACGTGTTGGTCCCCGCCGCGACGGCCTTGGACGGTCGGCCGGTCTTATTGATGGCGGGGCTGGGCAGATTGGGGCCCACCTCCCCCGGGGCGTCCCCGAGCCCTGCGGGAGGAGGGCGGGGGGATTTTTTGGGCAACCTCCTGCGCGCGGGACGGTGGGGCCGGCGGGCGTCGGGTGGGGCCTGTCGGCTCACCATCAGTACCACTGAACGCCTGCCTGATTCCGAGGTACAGCCCGTGGCCCCAGCACCGCGCCTGCTCGATGAACTTGTCGGCGACGCACGTCGTGGCCCCGAGCTGGGGGTCCTTGCTGTCTCCCCGGCTCGCCGAGACATAGACCTGCGCGCCGGGGCACCGGGAGGGCGAATTGAGTGTCGGGCATGCGGTTCGCGCCGCACATTCCACGCGCGGGCCTTGCGCAGGGGCGGATTCGCCGTACGAAGGTTGAAAGCGGCAAAAGAGGGCGCAGGGCAGGGCGCGCCCGCAGGGGTGGGAGAGGACAGCAGACGGTCGAGTGCAAAGAGATATCGTCTCGATTTGTCCGGCGGCGAGAGAGCAGGCTGCTCACCGGTCCCCAATCCTCGTCCCCGAGAGGACCAGTGCCCTGGGAGAGGGTCCTGCCGAATCGCTCCCCGACGCCGTCGGCAGAGCACTGCGCAGCCGCCAGAAGGGCCGCCGCTAGAAGGGCAGCCCACAAGGAGCGGGCCACCCGGAGATGATTCATTATTCGCGGCAACCGAGGGCACAGCTCCTCATCACGTCAAGGACGAAAGGCGATAAGGTGCACCAGGAGGCCGCACGGCGGGAGCCACGGATATCGGGGGCGGGACTAAAACAATCTGGGCGCCCCGGGACCGTTGCGGGTGCACTCTGCCCCCCATACCCCCCGACGTGGGCGAATTGGGCGCCCCCCTCTCCCCTGCGTGACTGACAGTCAAAGAACGACTGTCCTCGGCTCCCGTGAAGGGCCCTTTGGGGTCCCTCGGGGCGGGAGAAGAGTTCAATCTCGTACAAGAGGCTCGCGTAAAAACACCAGGCGGGCGAATCGCGGAGAGGTCTCGACGCGGGGACAGGAGCATCGCACTCCTGGAGACCTGGCTTTCGTACCCTCGCCCTCGCCATGGAGGTCCGCAGGGGCGGGCGACCGAGCTCGTCCGTCGCTCCTGCGGCGGGCCCCGATAGGACCGACGAGGCGGCCCCTCTCCGCAGGTGCGGCCCGGCGAGCCCTCGGCGGGGCACACCCGGGACTCCCCCGCCCCCCCCCTGCCGCCCCGGGGCAGTTCGTAAATCGCCCGGCCGCAGCGGGCCCCGTCGGACCCAGGCGCACCCCGCCCCCGCACCGCAGCGTGACGAAGAACGTCCCGATCCCCTCCGGACACGGGGGGTACCACGCGGGCGGCGCCACGACGAAAGCCCACCCGGCGCTGCGGGGGCCAACAACGGCGGCCCCGCCCCCCCCCCGGGACTCGGAGCCGCCGCCCGCCGGCGAGGCTCCCCGGGCGCTCGCGTGGGACGACCCCGCCGAATCGCCCGGCTCCAGCCGCGGGGGGGTCCGGTGGAGCGGCCCGGAGGGCAGCGGCAGTGGGGGGGACAGCAGCGGCGGGGGGGACAGCAGCGGCGGGGAGGGCTCGGCGTCGTCGGCGGGGGGAGCCCTCCGGCGGCAGGAGCGGCGCGCGGGGCAGATGGCGGGGCTGCGGGAGGAGGCGCGGGACCTGGGCCGGCGGGACCGCCTGGACCGGCAGCTCCGGCTGCGGGCGCTCCGGAGGCGCCTGGACGACGCCACCCGCCGCCGCGAGGCCTCCCGGGCGGCCGCCGAGGCCACGTGCCGCGCCTGCGTCCGGGCCATGGTCGCGGCCAAGGTGGCGCGGGTGGTCGCGTGGCGGGAGCGCCGGTGCGGCGAGCACTTCGCGGCCCGGGCCGCCGAGGTCTCCGCGGCGCGCCTCCGCGCTGCCCGCCCCGCGGCCCCGCCGCCCGCGGCCCGCCCCCCCCGCGCCGGGCCCACCGGGCACTACCGCGGGATCGAGCACCCCGACTTTGGCGCGCCGGGGCCGCCGCCCACCCCGCCGCCGCCGGTCCCGGGCGCGGGGAGCGGGTCGTGGCCCGCGGCGGAGGGGCGGGCCGCGGACGACGCGGCCGCCGAGTCGGCGCGCGAGTCGCGAGTGCGGCGGCGGCGGCAGCGGCTGCTGCGCGAGGGGGGCGCGGCGGGGCGGGGCCGCGGGGAGGGCGCGGGGGGGGACGCGGGGGCGCGGGAGGGGGGCAGGGGCCCGGGGACGCACGGGCCGGCGAGGGTCGCGTTCGGCAGGGGCGACAGCCGCGCCCCCGCGGCGGGCCCGACGGCTCCGGCGCGGCCGTGGGACGCCGCCGAGGGCGCGCTGAGCGAGGCGCAGCTGGAGGAGCTCCGGGGGATCGAGGGCATGTCGCTGGGCGCCCTGACCGAGCTCCTGCAGCGCCTGATCGCGCTCGCCGTGCGGCCCTCGGAGCGCGTCGGTGAGTGGGGCGCCCGCCCCGCCCCCCGCCCCCCGCCCCCCGCCCCGCCCGGGGCCCGCGCCGCCGACGCGAGACCCCCCGC
>Ga0181581_10004693_pt1 | contig 10634 bp, 7 predicted proteins | sample 071ome_22_FD_132433 | JGI IMG/M metagenome (GOLD analysis project Ga0181581, IMG submission 132433) | Coastal salt marsh microbial communities from the Groves Creek Marsh, Skidaway Island, Georgia - 071404AT metaG (megahit assembly) | ecosystem: Environmental > Aquatic > Marine > Intertidal zone...
CGTCGCCGCATTAGCTTGTCGATCAAGCAGGCCGCAGAGGGTGGCGAACTCGCTGCCGAGTACCGCGAGCACTTTGACGTTGACGACGAAGGCAACTGGATGCATAGCGAAGAGCAGATGGAAGCCGCGTGGGCTGAGTATGAAAACAGCGCAGAACCCACCGCTACTGCGGTAGAAGAAGCGCCAGCCGCCGACGCCGAAGCTGCAGAGCAGGAGTGATCTCATGCTGCTGGTCGGGTTGACCGGTGGCATTGGCGCGGGCAAGTCGACGGTGTCGTCGTTGCTCGCCGATCTTGGTGCGTGCATCGTTGATGCCGATGAGGTAGCTCGCGAGTTGCAATCGGCTGGTTCCCCGGTGCTCGCTGCGATGGCTGAACGTTTCGGCAACTCGATCCTGCACGATGACGGTTCGTTGAATCGTGCGGCGGTAGCCGAAATTGTGTTTGGCACCGACGATGAGTCGAAGGCTGCACTGAAAGATCTCAACGGCATCGTGCATCCGGCGATGCAGGCAGAAATTTTGCGCCAGATCAAAATTGGTCACGATGGCGGTCAGCATGTGGTGCTCGATTTCCCGTTGCTTGCGGAGAACCCTCGTGATGACCTTGACGCAACGATCGTGGTTGATATCGATCCTGAGATTGCGGTTGAGCGACTCGTGAATATTCGTGGCATGGATGAATCCGATGCGCGAAATCGCATTGCCAATCAAGCGTCTCGGGAGAAGCGTCTTGAGATTGCCTCCCATGTCGTTGATAACTCAGGTGATGTCGAGACGCTGCGCGCTCAGGTCGCAGATGTGTGGGGGCAGATCACTGGGTGAGTACCTGGGTGTTTGGCTATGGCTCGTTGGTAAGCCCGGTGTCGCTGGGTTCGACAATTGGCCGGCTGCCAGTGCGTGGCCGCGATTTTCTGGCTGCTGAATTGCGTGGATGGGAACGTCGCTGGAATTACGGCTATCTCATTTCACCTGAGCGTTACGCCGGAAGCGAAGTGTCGTCAATCGATACCGTCGTCGCCCTCGGCATCGTGCCGGCTCCGTCGGCGGTGATGAATGGCGTGATCGCATCGGTGTCTGACACTGAGCTCGCTCGTCTCGATAGGCGTGAGCGGCGCTACGAGCGGGTTGACGTGACCGACGCAGTGGAATTGCTCGAGGGAAATGCAGCTGAGTTCGAGATTGATGCGGTGATCACGTACGTTCCAACAGATGCTCCTGTCGCCGATTATGTCGATGGCCGAGATCGTGGTCGAGCCGGCATCGAAGTTCGATATTGGGACCTCGTGAATACGGCGTTTGATGACTTGTTGCCGGGGGCGGGCGAGCGTTTCCGGGCGTCAACACCTGAGCCCGATGTGCCGGTCGTTGATGTGTCGAGGATCGAATGAGTGCCGATGTGACCTCAGAACGCAAGGAAGTGTTCGAGGTCGTTTCTGAGTATGCGCCAGCGGGAGACCAGCCAAAAGCGATTGCGTCACTCGCAGAGGGTGTAGAGGCCGGTCATCGGTTCCAGACCTTGCTGGGCATCACTGGCTCGGGTAAGTCGGCGACGATTGCGTGGACGATCGAAAAGGTGCAACGGCCGACGCTGATTTTGGCGCCCAATAAGAGTCTTGCCGCACAGCTGGCTCAAGAGATGAGAGAGTTCTTCCCGAATAATCGGGTGGAGTACTTCGTCTCCTACTACGACTATTACCAGCCTGAGGCGTATATCCCGTCGAGCGACACGTTCATCGAAAAGGATTCGTCGATCAATGATGAGATTGACCGGTTGCGCCACTCCTCGACGGCGGCGTTGCTGACTCGTCGTGACACGATCGTCGTTGCTTCCGTCTCGTGCATTTACGGTATGGGCTCTCCCGATGCGTATCGGGGGCAACTTCTCGATCTCAATGTGGGTATCGACTACGACATGCGTTCGATTCTTCGTCGCTTGGTCGACATGCAATACGACCGAAACGACATGACGCTTATTCGTGGAAAATTCAGGGTGCGCGGCGACACGATCGAGGTGCATCCGGCGTACGAAGAATCGGTTCTTCGCATCGAGATGTTTGGTGACACGGTCGATCGTCTCACCCGTATTGACCCGATCACGGGCGAGACGCTGGAAGAGTTGTCTCGTGCGTATGTCTTTCCGGCGACGCACTATGTCGCAGGTGTTGAGCGCATGGCTCGAGCGATTGCGGGCATCGAGGCTGAATTGCAAACCAGCCTGAGCGAGTTTGAACGTGAACAGAAGTTGCTTGAGGCACAGCGGTTGAGGATGCGTACCCAATATGACCTCGAGATGATGGCCGAGGTCGGTTACTGCTCGGGGATTGAGAACTATTCGATGCATATCGACGGACGTGAGCCGGGCGAGCCTCCGTTCACCTTGCTCGACTATTTCCCTGACGATTATCTACTCGTGATCGATGAGAGCCATGTCGCAGTGCCGCAGTTGCATGGCCAATATGCCGGTGACCGCAGTCGAAAAGATGTGCTCGTCGAACATGGCTTCCGTTTGCCAAGCGCTCGAGATAATCGACCTTTGACCTTTGACGAAACGATGGAACGCATCAATCAATGTGTGTTCTTGTCAGCAACACCAAGTGACTACGAATTATCGATCTCTGACAATGTTGCAGAGCAGATCGTGCGCCCGACGGGGCTTGTTGACCCTGAGGTCATTGTTCGTCCAACCAAAGGCCAGATCGACGATCTCATCGAGATGGTGAGTGATCGGGTGACCAAAGGTGATCGTGTGTTGGTGACGACACTGACGAAAAAGATGGCCGAGGACCTCACTGATTATTTGCTCGAGCAAGGGTTGCGGGTCAGGTATCTGCATTCAAATATCGACACGATTCAACGCATCGAAATTCTTAGAGCGCTTCGCCTCGGTGAGTTTGATGTGCTGGTCGGCATCAACCTCTTGCGTGAGGGTCTTGACCTCCCTGAGGTGTCGCTCGTGTGCATTCTCGATGCTGACAAAGAGGGGTTCTTGCGAAGTGAGACCTCGCTCATTCAGATGATTGGTCGTGCCGCTCGAAATGTCGACGGGCAGGTGGTGATGTATGCCGATCGGGTGACCGATTCGATGGAGAGAGCGATTTCTGAGACGAAACGTCGTCGTGATGTGCAGCTTGCGTACAACGAAGAGCACGGCATCGATCCGCAGACGATTCGGAAAGCGGTGGGCGACATTTTGTCGATGCTGCGGCCTGATGCGGGTACGACTCCGGTGCCTGGCAAAGATCGCCGTCGGAAGCGTGAGCGAGAAAAGGTGCAGCGTGAATTGGCGTCGCTTCCCGAGAAGGAAATTGCCCGTCTCATTCAAAGTCTCGAAGAGGAAATGCATGAGGCCGCCGTCGAATTGAAGTTTGAGTATGCGGCCCGGTTGCGCGACGAGATAGCGGATCTTCGTCGTGAACTCCGTGACGCTCGGTGACTGAAGGCCGGTTAGCCTCCCCAATCGTGGCTCCTCGTTCAACAACATCTTCGAAGGCCGGGTCTCGTCCCGTAGCGAAGAAAAAGGGGAGCGCTGCTGCAAAATCGGTTGCGGCGAAAAAGGCACCAACATCCTCTCCGAAGGCGCAAGCGGCCAATCGTGCCCGGAGGTCTGCGGCTCGGGCCGCAGCTGGAGACGCCCCGGTCATCACCGTGAGAGGTGCCCGAGAGCACAACTTAAAGAATGTGTCGGTCGAAGTTCCGAGAGATCGTTTGGTGGTGTTCACCGGGTTGTCGGGCTCGGGTAAGTCGAGCCTCGCGTTTGACACGATTTACGCAGAAGGGCAGCGACGCTACGTCGAATCATTGTCGTCGTATGCCCGGCAGTTCTTAGGACAGATGGATAAACCTGACGTCGATGTCATCGAAGGTTTGTCGCCGGCGATTTCTATTGACCAGAAGTCGGCAAGTCGAAACCCGCGTTCAACGGTGGGAACGATTACCGAGGTCTACGACTATCTACGTCTGCTGTATGCCCGGATCGGCGTGCAGCACTGCCCAGATGATGGTTCGCGCCTGCAGCGCCAAACCCCTCAGCAGATTGTCGATCGGGTGCTTGAGCTCGAAGCTGACACCAGGTTCCAGATTCTTGCGCCGGTGGTTCGTGGGCGAAAAGGTGAATACGAGACGCTCCTCGAAGACCTTTCAGGTCAGGGCTATGTGCGTGCTCGTATCGATGGTGAGACGGTTCAGATCGATGAGTTCTTGAAGGGCGAAGACCGGCTTGCTCGTTATGAGTCGCATGACATCGAGGTTGTTGTCGACCGTTTGGTGCTTCGAGAGGGAATCGAGCGGCGACTCACCGACTCACTCGAAACTGCGTTGCAACTCGCGGATGGTGTGGCTCAGGTTGACATTGTTCCTCGTGATGGTGACGAGGGTGAGACGTTGACGTTCAGCCAGCATCTTGCGTGTCCTGCGTGCGGGTCGAGTTATGACGAACCTGCTCCTCGAAATTTCTCGTTTAACTCGCCGTATGGAGCCTGTGAGACCTGCGATGGTCTTGGAACGACGTTTGAGGTCGACCCCGAACTTGTGATTCCTGATGTCGAGGTGTCAGTGGTCGATGGAGCGATTGCGCCGTGGCGATCGGCCCACACGCAGTATTTCACCCGCATGCTCGAATCGGTGGCTGAAGCCAACGACATCGACCTCACTTTGCCGTGGAAAGATCTTCCAGCGAAGCATCAGAAGATTCTTCTTGGTGGTGCTCGGGGGCGGCTGACGGTGAAATACCGCAATCGTTACGGACGGTCACGAACGTTCTCTTCGGAGTTCGAGGGAGTCATTCCGTGGATCAAACGTCGTCACGAATCTGCAGATAGTGACTGGACTCGTGAGCAGTTTGAGGGGTACATGCGTGAGGTGCCGTGTTCGGCCTGTGACGGTGCCCGGCTGAAGCCGTTCACGCTTGCGGTGACGATTAACGATCGGAATATTTCGCAGGTCTGTGAGATGTCGATCGCTGATTCTGCGGAATTTCTTGCGGGCCTCGAACTGTCTGACCGAGATCGCATGATTGCCGAACGCGTGACAAAAGAGATCAATGCTCGACTCGGCTTTTTGCTCGATGTCGGCCTCGATTACCTCACGTTGGCTCGATCGGCGGGAACGCTGGCGGGAGGAGAGGCGCAACGCATTCGGCTTGCAAGCCAGATTGGTTCTGGTTTGGTGGGCACCCTGTACGTGCTCGACGAGCCGTCGATCGGTCTGCACCAGCGTGATAACCGCCGGCTCATCGACACGTTGACTCGGTTGCGTGATCTGGGCAACACGGTGATTGTTGTCGAACACGACGAAGAGACCATTCGTGAAAGCGACTGGATTGTTGACATCGGCCCAGGGGCCGGCGAGCACGGTGGCGAAATTGTGTACTCGGGGCCAGTGCCCGGTGTTGAAAAGGCCTCTACATCGGTGACCGGTGATTACCTTGCGGGCCGTCGGGAGATTCCGGTGCCCGAGCTGCGGCGTGCTCGAGGGGAGCATTCACTACGAATCATCGGTGCCCGTGAACACAACTTGCAAGATGTTGATGTCGATATTCCGCTTGGAAATTTTGTTGCGGTGACGGGTGTGTCAGGTTCTGGAAAGTCAACCCTCGTCCGTGACATTTTGTTGCCGGTGTTGATGCAGCGGATTTATTCGTCGAAGACTCCTGCGGGTAAGCATCGCCGAATTGACGGCATTGAGCACCTCGACAAGGTGATCGATATGGACCAATCACCGATTGGCCGTACCCCGCGTTCAAACCCGGCGACCTACACCGGGGTGTTCGACCACATTCGCAAACTGTTTGCGGCAACGAATGAGGCGAAGATGCGTGGCTATCTTCCCGGCCGGTTCTCGTTCAACGTGAAGGGTGGTCGCTGTGATGCCTGCTCAGGTGACGGGACGATCAAGATCGAAATGCACTTTTTGCCCGACGTGTATGTGCCGTGTGAGGTGTGTAAGGGTGCCCGCTACAACCGTGACACGCTCGATGTGGAGTTCAAAGGCAAGAACATCGCCGATGTGTTGAATATGCCGGTGGCTGAGGCCGTTGAGTTCTTCAGTAATCAGCCTTCGATCGCCCGCTACCTGCAGACGTTGATGGATGTGGGTCTCGGTTATGTTCGGCTCGGCCAGTCGGCGCCGACGTTGTCGGGTGGTGAAGCCCAGCGAGTGAAGTTGGCGACTGAACTTGCGAAGCGGTCCACCGGTCACACCATCTACTTGCTCGATGAACCGACGACCGGTTTGCACTTTGAAGATGTCCGCCGTCTGCTCACGGTGTTGGGCCGTCTTGTCGACCAGGGCAACACCGTGCTCGTCATTGAGCACAACCTCGACGTGATTAAGACCGCTGACTGGTTGATCGACCTTGGCCCCGAAGGCGGGGTCGGGGGCGGAACGGTTGTTGCCGAAGGCACACCAGAGCAGGTCGCCGCAGTCGATGCCTCTCACACGGGGGGTTTCCTGCGAGACTTGCTCGCGTGATCCAACCGTCGATCGACACTCTTGAACATCGGGCCGAGTTACAGCGGCGCACATTGGTGACGTTGCGGGTTGCAGTGGTGCCCGGGCAGGCCGCGGTTGCTGGCACCGTTGCGGTTGTCTCGCTGCTCGCAAAAGACATGTTGGGTTCTGACCGACTCGCCGGACTCGGGTCGGCGGCGTTCACGTTCGGTGCGGCGTTGACATCAATTCCGTTGGCTGCATTTATGCGTCGACGTGGGCGACGCCCGGGTCTCGCTCTTGCGCTTGGCATCGGGTCGTTTGGTTCGCTCGTTGCGGCCGCTGGTGGTCAGACAAGGATGTTCTGGCTGTTCATTATCGGCATGTTGCTGTTTGGCTCGGGCCAGGCCGCTTCGTTGGGTGCCCGCTATGCCGCAGCTGATCTTGCAACCGATGATGAGCGCGCGAAAGCGATTGGTGCTGTGGTGTGGATCGGCACCTTGGGCGCAGTGTTTGGTCCGCTGTTTACACCGTTAGAGAAACGCTTCGGCATTGCGATCGGGCTTGACGAATATGTGGGTCCATATCTGTTTGCGGCAGCGCTGTTCGCAGTAGGGGCACTTGCGTACCTTGTGTTTTTGCGACCTGACCCGTTAGTCGTTTCGAACGCAGTTGACCCGACTGCTGAGCGGGCCCGTCCGATCAAACAGGTTCGTAACTCTTTTGGCGAGATTCGAAAGTCGAAGCACGCAATGCTCGGGTTGGTGGCGATGGCGGGCGCGCAGGCGTCGATGGTCGGTGTGATGACGATGACCCCTCCGCATATGGCAGATCATGGGCATGCTGATCTCTCTGCGATGGTGATTGCCTTGCACATCGTGGGAATGTTTGGGCTCGCTCCGCTCGTCGGGCGGTTCGTTGACCGCACCGGAGCGGTGAAATCGGTGCTGATTGGCGCCGTGTTGCTCGGAGTGAGCACCATCACTGTGCAGATCGCCGGGTATGTGCCGGCACTTGTATTTATTGGTCTGTTCCTGCTGGGTCTCGGCTGGAACATCGGGCTCATCGCCGGAACATCTTTACTGACGTCGTCGGTGCCGGTGCACGCCCGAGTCGAGGCTCAGGGCACAGGAGATCTCACGTTGAGTTTGTGTGGAGCGATTGCTGCTCTGGGGTCAGGCTTCGTGAAGCAATCGTTTGAGTATCACATTCTCGCTGACCTGGCGACGGTGCTCGCCGGCGGGATGTTGTTGTATGCGCTGTACGTGCGGGCGGCGTCTAACGCAGCCGCTTCGATAGCTCATTAAGGCGCTTTTTCTCATCTGATGAGAGGGCATCGAGCCCTCTTGATGACACCTTGTCGAGTAAGCCGTCGAGTTCGTCTTGCAGCGCTTGGGTTGCTGGCGAGGCCGCAGGTGGTTCCCATGGGCCGCTCACGACTTGTGATCCTCCACGGCTCCGGTTGGGGCGGCGGACTTTTCCTCGAGATGAACGGGTCGGCTTTTTGTGCCGGGTGTTGTTGGTGAAGCGGGGAATCATGTCGAGACGGTCGGCGAATCCCCACTGACGCACGGTGACGAGGGCGGTGCCGATGGCGAGCAGCATCACGAGGAGTGACCCCCAGATGCGGTCGCCGACGAAGCGGAGGATGTCGATGCCCACAAAGATCGAGGCGATGATCCAGGCCGGGATACCGAAGAAGAACGGTGCGTCCGGGTTCTCAGCAGCAAAGATGGCCAGCATCACGGTGCCAAGGAGCCCGAGCCCCATTTCGGCGGCGGTCGGAAGGTCTCCGATGATCGAGACGAACAGTGTTGGTGCAACGGTGATGGCGACGATGAGTCGGGTGAATCGAATTCGGCCCACCATTTCTTCAACGATGTGTCCGAAGTACCAGAAGAAGAAGAGGGTGATGAGCACCCAAGCGCTCGTTGGCGGGGTTGCGATCGGCCAGGTGATGAGGCGCCAGATTTCGAATTGGCGTACCGCTGACGGGTGAAAGACGAGCTTGGCGAACCATTCGATGCTGACGGCGTACAGAAACATCGAGATGATGCCCGAGCCAACGAGAAATGCGGTCGTTGTCACGTCGATGTTGCCAAGTTTGAACCAGCCGTCGCGAGAACGAGGGCCTGGTATGCCGAAATTGAATCGTTGTGCCACGTCTCCACGGTACTGGCACCGCAACGCTGTGTGCAGTCTCTGCTCGTAGTCTCTTGGAAGTGATTGAGCGACCGCCCACAGGAACGATTCCGGATGAGCCCGGGTCGTACCAATTCAAAGATGCTCATGGTCGCGTCATCTATGTGGGTAAGGCGTCGAGTCTCCGGCATCGGTTGAGCAGCTATTTCCAGCGGGCCGATCGGTTGCACCCTCGAACCCGTCAAATGGTGGAGACCGCCGAGTCGGTCGAGTGGACGATTGTGCGCAACGAGGTTGAGGCGCTGATGCTCGAGTATTCGCTCATCAAGCAGCATCGACCACGGTTCAATGTCCGGTTACGTGATGACAAGAGTTACCCGTTTCTTGCGGTGACGACCGATGAGGAGTGGCCGAGGGCGATGGTGACTCGGGGTGCCCGTCGAAAAGGGGTTCGCTATTTCGGGCCGTATGCCCATGCCTACGCGATTCGTGAGACGCTCGACTTGCTGTTGAGGTCGTTTCCTGTTCGTACCTGTTCGCCGGGCAAGTTTCGTCAGCATGAGCGTCTCGGCCGTCCGTGTCTGTTGTTTCACATCGAGAAGTGCGCCGGCCCGTGCGTTGGGGAGGTGTCAGCAGGCGACTACGAGTCGATGGTGAACGAACTGTGTGGTTTTCTCGGTGGTGATACCGATGAGGTGGTGGCCCGGCTCACCGATGAGATGGGTGATGCCGCGAAGGCCCTTGAGTTTGAAAAAGCGGCACGGTTGCGTGATCGGCTCGAGTCGGTCGAGCGAGCGATTGAGCGTCAGCAGATGGTGGCTGAGCGTGATGAAGACCTCGACATCATCGGTGTCTCCGATGACGAGTTGGAGGCATCGGTGCAGGTGTTCTTTGTGCGTCGTGGACGGGTTGTGGGCCGCAAGGGGTTTGTGCTCGACAAGGTTGAAGAACTCTCCGACGGTGCGCTTGTCGGCAGGGTGATGGAGTCGATGTATGGCGATGAGCCGCCAACTGGGGTGCCGAAGCAGGTGTTGGTGCCGACGGTGCCCGATGACGTTGGGCTCTATGAAGAGTGGCTTGCAATGCTTCGAGGGTCGAAGGTTGCGATACGGGTGCCGCAGCGTGGTGATCGTCGGCAATTGCTCGAGACGGTGACCCATAATGCTCGAGAAGAGTTTGTGCGGCACCGGATGCGTCGGGCGAGTGACCACAATACGAGAAGTCGGGCCTTGACCGAGTTGCAAGACGCATTGCAGCTTCCCGAGGCGCCGTTGCGCATCGAGTGCTACGACATGGCGCATTTGCAGGGCACTGATTACGTCGGTTCGATGGTGGTGCTTGAAGACGGCATGCCCGCAAAAAAGGAGTATCGACGTTTCAAAGTCAACATCGATGGCAATGATGACTATGCGGCGATGGAGGAGGTGCTGACTCGTCGATTGCAGGCCTATCTCGATGAGCGTGATCAGCCGATCGAAGAGCGCGGTGAGAAACCAGGGAAGTTTGCGTATCCCCCACAGTTGCTCGTGGTCGATGGAGGAAAGGGGCAGCTGGGGGTTGCTGAGCGAGTGGTGAACGAACTTGGGTTGGCCGATGAAATTCCTGTTGCAGCCCTCGCAAAGCGGTTCGAAGAGGTGTACGTGCCGGGCTCTTCAGCGCCAGTTCGCATTACCCGTGGTTCTGAGGCACTGTTTATGTTGCAACGCATTCGTGACGAGGCACACCGGTTTGCGAATTCGTTCCACCGTGAGCGACGGTCGAAGCGAATGACGACGAGCAGCCTCGACGGCATTCCGGGTCTTGGGCCAGCTCGCAGAGACCGCTTGGTGAAAGCGCTGGGTGGTGTGCGGGCGGTGAAAGCAGCCGATCTTGAGTCGTTGCAAGCGTTGTCATTTCTGCCTGATGCGGTGGCGCAGGCGGTGTACGACAAGTTCCACTCCGACGCTACGTAGCAACAAGCAATCAGAGTTGGCTGATGACCTCGGTGTGTAGCCGATCGAGGTGCTCTTTCCGGGCGTCAGGTTCTGACCCCATCAGCCAGTCGGGCACGATGAACTCGTCGAAG
>Ga0181581_10004694_pt1 | contig 10634 bp, 8 predicted proteins | sample 071ome_22_FD_132433 | JGI IMG/M metagenome (GOLD analysis project Ga0181581, IMG submission 132433) | Coastal salt marsh microbial communities from the Groves Creek Marsh, Skidaway Island, Georgia - 071404AT metaG (megahit assembly) | ecosystem: Environmental > Aquatic > Marine > Intertidal zone...
CACCGGGTCTGCGCCTGAGCCCAACCACCCTGAACGCCGAGCAGGCCACTCGCCTCACCCCCAAGGCGCATCAACAGGTGTTAGGAGAACTTGAATCCATGGTCGTAGGTGATGTCTTCATTCCACCGGGTTATGAACGCTCGGTCGTACTTCCTCAATTCAACGGTGGCTGTGAATGGGGTGGGGCCGCTTTTGATCCCAACTCAAATACCGTCCTGGTCAATACCAGCAATGAGGCGGAATGGACATCCATGGTGGCCTCCAAGCCCAAAGAGGAAATGAGTCTCTTTGAGTTGGGTCGACATGTGTATCGGGCGGTTTGCGCCTTTTGTCATGGCCTTGGGACGCCTCAAAACCCAGCCTCACCTTCACTCGAAGGTATTGGGGATCGTTTATCCGAAGAACAGATTGCTTCGCTCATGGAAACGGGGCGCGGGCAAATGCCATCATTTGCCTCCTTCAGCGCACTGGAGAAGCAAGCCGTCACTCAATTCCTGCTAGGCAAAGGCAAGTCCGAGCGCATTCCAACCAAGGATTTGAATCTCAGCTACGCCGAAAACGTTCCCGTGGTAACCACAGGACATCATGATTGGCGGGATCCCGAGGGTTTTCCCGTGAACTCACGGCCTTGGGGAACCCTCAATGCCGTAGATCTGACAACCGGCCAGATCAAGTGGCAGGTGGCGCTGGGCACGTATCCCATGTTGGAAAAGAAGGGTCACTCACCCACCGGCACCTTTAATATCGGTGGGCCCGTGGTCACCGGCGGGGGGCTGGTTTTTATTGGCGCGGCCATGGATGAGCGTTTCCACGCCTATGACGTAGACACCGGGGCCTTGCTTTGGGAGTACCAATTGGAGTTTGGAGGCTATGCGACCCCTGCCACCTATGAAATCGAGGGCCGACAATTCGTGGTGATCGCGGCCGGAGGAGGCGGGAAACCCGGAACCCAAAAAGGCGATGCCTACTATTGCTTTGCCCTTCCTAACCCATAAAAAACTGGAACCCAACATCCTCATGCCTTCCACCCCGTTCAAGTGGCTCAAACGCCTGGGACTCTTCCTAGGAGCAATGCTGTTACTCTGCGTTCTGCTGGGTTGGATCGGCTGGCAATACGCGCATCCCTCAGTCAACCGAACCGATGGGGTGGTGTATGGAGAACGGCATGGCAGGCCTTTGACCCTGGATGTCATTCAGCCAGCCAAAGGAGGCAATGGCCTGGGTATCGCCCTCATGGTCAGTGGGGGTTGGAAGTCAGGCCTTCCCGGCGCAAGCCCGGTATGGATGATGGCGCCATTGCTCCGGAAAGGATTCACGGTTTTTGCCATCAGTCATTTATCTCAACCGGAGTCTACGGTGATGGAAATCATTGAAGATGTTCAACGGGGGGTTCGGTTCGTAAGACATCATGCCTCGGACTACGGCATCCATCCGGACCGCATCGGGGTCACTGGGGGGAGTGCTGGGGGACATCTGTGCTTGATGCTGGCCACTGTGGGCGGGCCGGGAGACCAGAGCTCGGAAGACCCTGTGGATCATACTTCCAGTGCGGTGCAGGCTGTGGCTATTTTCTTTCCCGTCACCGATCTGTTGAATCTGGGAACCTCGACAGAGAACCCCGGAGATGGCGGCCCACCCAAGAGTTATGTGAAGGCATTTGGACCAGACGCCACCCTCATGGATGCATGGAAAATCATCGGGCAAAAGACCTCTCCCATCTACCACATACATCCCGAGATGCCGCCCATTTTAATTCACCATGGGGATGCCGATACCCTGACCCCTCTGGAACAATCCGAGTGGTTTGTGGAGCGAGCTCAAAAACAAGGCAATGACATTGAGCTGAAGGTGGTTCACGGAGTGGGCCACGGCTGGCCGACCATGACCCTCGACATTCACCACTTCGCTGACTGGTTTGATCAGCGCCTGAATCCCACACCCTGAACCAGAAGGAGCACTTTTTCTGGTTGATCAGAGAGAGCCTGCTGGACGGGCGCTCCCCCGGAGCGCCTCATCGAACGCCCCCATCACCTCCTGCATGGAACGAACCCGTTCGGGCTCCTGCTCTGCGAGGTTGGTAGTCTCGGAAAGATCCCTACCCAGATGATAAAGCTCCACTTCCTTGGCCATGCGAAGCTTCCATGGGCCTTTTCGCATAGCCTCCAGCTTACGACCGCGATAATAGAAATAATGGTCCCGGGGAGGTACCACGCGTTGACCGCGCATCATGGAAAACACATCCACGCCATCGATCACACGATCATTGGGTAAATCGACCTTAGCGAGGCCCGCAAGAGTCGGTAACAAGTCGATCGAGGCAATGATTTCCGAGCAGGTCGCCCCCTCTGGAATCACCCCCGGCCATCGCATGATGCAGGGCACCCGCATGCCTCCTTCATACGTCTGAAATTTGTATCCCCTGAGCGGAAGCGCCGATCCTCCATGACCATTCTTCAAATTCCAGGGACCATTGTCCGAGGTGTAGATAACCAAGGTCTTTTCCTCCAGCTTCAATCGCTTGAGGGCTTCGAGGATTTGACCGACACCTGCATCCATTTCTTCAATGGTATCGCCATAGAACCCCCCCTTGCTGCGCCCACGAAAGGAAGGGGTGGCTGCCAGAGGAATGTGAGGCATGGTGTGTGGGAGATAGAGAAAAAAGGGCTTCTCCTGATGAGATTGAATAAACGATACAGCCTCCTGCGTGTAACGCTGGGTCAGGGTAGCCTGATCACAAGGATACTCCACCACCTCCTCATCTCGCATAAGGGGTACCCAATTTTTTCTCGGCTTTTCAGCTAGCATTTTTTCCCGGGTCATACCTTCTCGCCAAAACACTTTTTCAGCCAATGGGGCGCTCTGATCGATGGTCATGTCATTGCTGTAGGGAATCCCAAAATAATGATCGAATCCCTGTCGGGTGGGGAGAAAATCAGGATGATGCCCCAGGTGCCATTTGCCAATGCAGGTCGTTGCGTAACCAGCAGACTTTAGCATTTCGGCCAACGTGATCTCATTGGGGTGCAACCCGGTGGTATCTCTAGGGAAAAGCACTCCAGGAATATCGACCCGCGTGGGATAGCAACCGGTGAGCAATGCGGCCCGCGAGGGCGAACAAACCGAGTTCCCGGAATAAAAATCGGTGAACCGCATGCCCTCCCTGGCCAACTGATCCAGGTGGGGTGTCTGGATGTTGGGAGATCCATAACAACCGAGATCCTGATACCCCTGATCATCGGTCATGATGAGAATGATATTTGGAACCGACGCTTTCAGATTGCTGAGCCCTATCGCGGCGAGTAAGCAGATGGCGATGGAGCAGCTCTTGAACCAAGAGCGCCTGGATGTTCGATCCTTCTGTAAGTGGATGTTCATCGTTTGTTCAGGTTGATCAGTACTTGGCCACTTCACGATCCAGACCGCAATCCAAGGCCTTGGCCATTTCCTGCGCCTTGGAAAGCATCATACCCGCTTCACTGGCCACGGCAATGAACTGAAAACCCTCTTCGCGGCGGCGGATGGCAGACTCCACATTTGCCACATGAATCCCGGAGGCCACACCGTATTTCTTGCCAACTTCCTGCAAGTGCTTGAGCGCATCCACAAACACCGGATCATCACTGTCCCAACCTGGTTTTTTGCCCATCGACTTGAGCAGGTCATTGGGGCCAATAAAAAACGCATCCACTCCCGGCACACTCAGAATTTCTTCGGCATTTTCAATGGCCTTGATGTGCTCCAACTGCAGAACCAGGAGGATTTCTTCGTTGGCTCGCTCGTAATAGGTGGCCGGATCGGTCTGAAAGCTGACTGCGTGCAGCATCCCCCCAACAGAACGCGAACCCAAGGGCGCATAAAAGGTCGCATCTACGGCAAGCTCGGCATCTTCACGCGTGCAGACCATGGGCAAGATGACACCCCATCCCCCGTTATCGAGGACTCGCTTGATGTTCTCCCCAGTGTTCCAGGCAGGACGGGCCAAAGGAACGGTATGGGTGGATGCGATGGCAGAATAGCACAAGGACGCTGTCTCAACCCCAATGGGCATGTGTTCAATATTCAGGTTCAGCCAATCGAAGCCGACCTGGGCCATCAGGGTGGCTGTGGTGGGGTCGGGAATCGAGAGCCATGTGCCGATGCTGGCTTCGCCTCGTTTGAGCTTGGCTTTGACGTGATTGCTTTTCATCAGGAATTTTTTGGTGCAGGCTTGGAGGCTCGTAACTGAGGTTGGTCGAGCACCTCAGGATTCACCAGTAGGCCGGGGGTGCGACCCTCCATCAGATCCACGATGGCCTCCGCTGCCGCCATGCTGATACGTTCACCCGTCTCATGACTACTGGATGCCTGATGCGGTGACATCAGCAAGTTGGGGGTGGTTCGATAGGGATGGTCCTCAGGGAGCGGCTCCTGCACATAGGCATCGAGTGCAGCTCCTGCAATCACTCCCTGCTTAAGGGCCTCCATGAGGGCTGACTCCTGAACATGACCCCCACGAGCCGTATTGACCAGCAGCGCGGTGGGCTTCATCTGCTTGAGTTCTGCCTCACCCATCATCCCTTGGTTGACATCCGTCAACGCCGCATGAATGGTCACGAAATCACTCTGCTTGAGGAGTGTTTCCAAATCGACAAACTCCACACCCATCGACTGGGCCTCTGGATGGGGCTGCACGTCATAGGCCAGGCACTTCATGTCAAACCCACTGGCACGCTTGGCAACCGCTCGGCCAATCCGACCACATCCGATGATGCCGAGCGTTTTCCCGCACATGTCCACGCCCCATTCGGTCTTCCAACCTCCTTCTCGCATGGTTTGATGCACACTATAGGTTCGCCGAGCCAGAGTCAGAAGCAGTGCAAAGGCATAATCCGCCACCGCATCATCTAGCAGTCCAGGCGTGTAGGCGACCGGAATCCCCGCGTGGGTGGCATCAGCAATGTTAATGGAGTCGTAACCCACTCCCCATCGTGAGAGGATTTTCAATCGGCTGGCCTGAGATGCGGCAAAAACAGACGCATCATAGGCATCCGGGCTGCAAAGTACCGCATCGTGGTCCTCCAGTTGTTCCAAAAGTTCATCTCCCTTGAGAGGCCCCCATTTGGGAGGAAGGGTGACTTGGCAGCCCTTTGCCTTGAGAAACTCAATGGCGGGCTTGCCCACCACGGCAAAGGTACGAGCAGTAATCAAAACGTTCCACGACATGAGGAACCGAGTTTACCCACCCGGTGGAACGCTTCAAGATCACATTGAGCCACCGCAGGTTAGGAAAGGAGGGCTTCGCCTCATTGACAGCCCTTGAGGCTGGGATACATTGCCGTGCTCATGGCCAGGACCCAACGAGATTCCTACATCAAGCTTCGCGGTGTGCGACAGAACAATCTGAAGCATTTCGACTTGGATCTGCCCCTGGGCAAATTGATCGTCATCACAGGATTGAGCGGATCCGGAAAAAGCTCTCTTGCCTTTGACACCCTCTATGCGGAAGGACAACGACGCTACATCGAGACCTTCACACCTTATGCCCGTCAATTTTTTGACCGGATGGACAAACCACAGGTCGATCGTATCGAAGGGATTCCCCCAGCCATTGCCATCGAACAGCGCAATACCGTCAAAACGACGCGCTCCACCATCGGTACGATGACCGAAATCTGTGACCACACCAAAGTGCTATGGGCCACCAAGGCCTCGCTATTCTGTCGTGGTTGCGGAGAGCCGGTCATCGCGGAAGATCCCCAGACCTTGTGGCAGATCTGGTCGGCAAAAAGGTCCGGAGAACCCGTGCTGATCACCTTTGAAGTACCGACTAGCAAGGAATGGGGGCTGGAAAATGCCTTGGACCTGATTGCGCAACAGGGCTACACACGCCTATTGATTCAAGGCCGAATCACTCCACTGGAATCTGCCTTGGAGGCACTGCAGGGCCCCTTCCCCGAGCACCTCTGCGTGATACAAGATCGCATGATGCTCAAATCATCCCAAAGGCCCCGATTTATCGAGGCCTGTGAGGTGGCCTACCAGTTTGGCAAAGGGTATCTGCAAATACATCCATTGACCGAGGACAGAAAAAGTCTGCTCAAGACTCAAAATCACTCGATGGCCCGACATTGCGCGGCTTGCGAGCAAGATTATTCAGAACCTTCGGCTTCCCTTTTCAGTTTCAACCACCCCGCCGGTGCCTGTCCTGAATGCCGTGGCTTTGGGCGAGTGATCACCATCGACTATGGCCTGGCTATCCCAGACCACCGCCTCTCTCTGGAAGAAGGAGCCGTTCGACCCTGGCAGACAGGGCAGGGGGTGGAGTGCCAGAAAGACTTGCTTCAGTTTTGTCGGCGCAGAAAGATCCCCACTCGGAAACCTTTTGAGAGCCTGACTCCCACTCAACAGACTTGGGTAATCCAGGGAGATCCGGATTATGGCACGGATGCCGATCATCAGTGGCCCAAGGCTTGGTATGGGGTTAAGGGTTACTTTGATTGGCTGGAATCCAAATCCTATAAGATGCACGTGCGTGTGCTCCTTTCGAGGTATCGATCCTATCAACTGTGTCCCGAGTGCCAGGGAGCCCGACTCCAGCCTGAATCCTTGAACTACCGCATGCCTTTGCCGGGGAAAGCATCCTCTTGGATAGACCTACCGGGCTTCTATCGGCTGCCTCTCAACGAGGCTCTGGAAGCAGTTCAGGGCTGGCAGAAAAGCTTTCGACCCAAGAGAACAGAGCCGCTGGGGATGGTGCTGGAAGAAATGTCCTCCCGACTTTCGTTCATGGTAGAGGTCGGGCTGGAATACCTGAGCCTGGATCGCCCCACCCGCAGTCTCTCGGGGGGAGAAACCGAACGCGTGAATCTCACCCGCTGTTTGGGCAGCCGGCTGGTCCACACCCTTTATGTACTCGATGAACCCAGCGTCGGACTCCATCCCCGAGATACCGACCGACTGATCCACTTGCTCAAAGCTCTCAGGGATCATGAGAACACGGTGGTGGTCGTCGAACATGAATCCAGCATGATGGAGGAGGCCGATGAGATCATTGATATAGGTCCTGGCCACGGAAAAAGTGGTGGCTCCTTGATGTTCCAAGGCCCACCCTCCAAGCTCAAACGCCATAAGGCATCCCTCACCGGCCAATATCTGGGAGGTCACCGAACCATCGATGCCTTCAAGGGGAGATCCAAACCCTCCAAGGGCAAGGACCGTTGGCTCAAACTGCGTGGTGCGACCAAGCACAATCTCCAGAATCTTTCTGTCGACATTCCACTGCACCGCTTGGTCTGCGTAACCGGTGTCAGTGGTTCCGGGAAAACAACCCTCATCAGGGATGTGCTCATTCCACAATTGAAAGACAGCCTTCATTCAGATCTTCCATCGGAAAAAAGGTTTGAAGATGAAGACGGACAGGAGCCGAACGGTAGCTTACAAAGCGCTTCAACAACCCAAGTGAGCGGTGAGGAAAGCATCCATGAAACGGTGCTGGTGGACCAATCCCCGATTGGACGCACCCCGCGCTCTAATCCGGCGGTTTACATCGGGGCCTTTGACGCTATCAGAGATCTCTTTGCGCGATCCGAAGAAGCCCTTGATCGCGATTTCACCTCGGGGCATTTCAGTTTTAATTCCAAGGCTGGACAGTGTCAGCACTGCAAGGGCGTGGGCTTCGAAAAAATCGAGATGCAATTCCTAAGTGATGTCTTCATTCGATGCCCCGAATGCCATGGTCGCCGCTATCGCTCAGTAGTAATGGAGGTCACTCTCAAAGAAACCACATTGGGGAGCCAAGCTCGCGAGTGGAGCATTGCCGACCTGTTGGAGGCCACCGTGGATGAGGCCATGAATTTCCTCCACTACTGGAAAGACACTCGCCCAGCGCAAAAAGCCATGGATGGCCTGCAATGGTTGCAAAAGGCAGGATTGGGCTATCTGCAAGTAGGACAACCGATTCACACGCTCAGTGGCGGAGAGAGCCAGCGCCTTAAGTTGGTCAAGCACCTGGCGGCAATTTCTACCAAGAAGACCCAACTGGCTCACTGTCTCTATGTCTTTGATGAGCCCACCACAGGGCTTCATTTCGAAGATGTTCGCATCCTGCTGGATCTTTTTCAGGACCTGGTGGATTCAGGCCATTCGGTCATCATGATCGAACACCACATCGATGTTATCCGTAGTGCGGATTGGGTCATCGACCTGGGACCCGAAGGAGGTTGCAAGGGAGGAACGTTGGTCGCCTGTGGCCCGCCTTCGGCCATCATGAAATGCAAGGAGAGTTATACGGGACGCGCCCTACTGCAATCGCTCAAGACCCATGCATCAAGTGACCTACAAATCCGCGCTCGATCAAATAGGAGTATGCCAAATGGACCTCGTCGGAAAAGGGCTGCTCGGTCTGGTAACCCAGCTTAGGATAAGCCATGATTCGCTGAAGATCGCCGACCATGACTTCGGCCACCATGCGTGGTGGAAGCGCTGAATGGCAGTAGTCATCGAAACTCATTTGAGGTGAAGTGACCTGCCACTGCACCTCGGGCCACTGACAACACAGGGAGGCCCAGGCCCGTCGCTCCATGTAGGGTTTTTGAATCGCAATGGCGCGCTGCACCTGCCAGCCATGTTGAGCAAGCAACTCCTTGGAAAATTGGATGTTTTCTCCGGTATTGGAGGCCCTGGGTTCCTTGATGAGTGCAGACTCTGGTACGCCACAAGCAATGGCCCTTTCGGCAATCATTTCTGCCTCAGGTCGTTCAAAATGACCACGAGTCCAGTTGCCAAAGCCACCGGTAAAGCAAAGTCGGGGGGCCATGTTCTCATGAAAAAGCTCAGCCGCTCGATCTCCGACTCGAAGATCATGACTGCCGAGAATAAGGATCAAGTCTGCAGGCTCCAGCGGGTGATTGAGGCGATGGTAGTCCCACAGCTTGCGCGCCGCCTGATCAATCGACTCATCCCAGGGTAAATGATCAAAGGACATGCGTTTCTAGCGACGCCTTCGGCGCATCAAGCTGCCCCCACGCCGCCTGGGCTTCCATGAACGCCCTGCATTTCCCAGAGTCGAACGTGTTTTGGGTTCTGAGGATCTGGGCTCAAGGCCCTCAATCAAATCTCGATGCAATTTTTGACCGGTCAGTCGTTCGATGCTGACCAAGGCATCCCAGTCCTTGCGACACACCAGTGAAATCGCCGTGCCCGTCGCATCGGCTCGCCCCGTTCGGCCAATACGATGGATGTAGTCTTCGGCCGTGTTAGGAAGATCAAAATTGAAAACATGGCTCAAATTCTTGAAATCCAAACCGCGAGCAGCGATGTCCGTCGCCACCAGTAGCTTGATCTTGCCATGGTGCATTTGATCCATGGTTTTCTTGCGCGCCGTTTGTTTCAAATCACCATGCAAAACAGCCACCTCGTTGCCTTGGCGCTGCAGGTGGCTGACCAAGGCATCCGCCCCTCGCTTGGTGGCCGTAAAGATGACGGCCTGGGTCACGTCCTCCGTCTTCACATAATGAGCCAACAGATGATGCTTGTGAGTGGCATCATCGGCCCAGTGAATGCGCTGGCTGATTTGCTCATGCTTCTTGACATTACTGGTCAGCTGAATGGACTCAGGATCTTTGAGGAAGGATTGAGCCATTCGCAACACCTGCCCTTCCAGCGTCGCGGAAAAAAGCAGGGTTTGTCGCTGTTCGGGGACCGCAGCCACAATTCTTCGTATGTCTCCAATGAACCCCATGTCCAACATGCGATCGGCTTCATCCAATACCAGAAATTCCAAGCGCGAAAAATCCAGACGGCCTTGACCCATGTGATCCAGCAATCGTCCCGGAGTCGCAATCAAGACATCGACCGGACGTTTGAGCATTTGAATCTGAGGGCCATAGGCCACACCTCCTACCAAAGACCCCTGGGGACACTTGATGAACTTGCTGAACGCCGTGACGTCCTTTTCCACCTGCTGAGCCAGTTCCCGTGTCGGTGCCACCACCAGACATCGAGGCCCAATGCTTTTCTTGGTGGGCTTGCGCTGTAGCAATTGATGCAGGATGGGCAGAACAAAAGCTGCGGTTTTACCGGTTCCCGTTTGAGCCGACCCCATGAGGTCCTCTCCGTCGAGAATGACCGGGATGGCTTGTTGCTGAATCGGGGTGGGTTCTTGAAAGCCACAGGCTTCCACTGCCTTGAGAAGGCGTTCGTCGAGATTAAGATGTTCGAATGACATAGATGTCGTGCATGCTGGCTCGCTTCCTCTCGAGTGAGAAAGCCATCAAAGACGAGCTTCATGCCAGGCGATGCACGGGACGGTAAGGACGGGAGATTTTCCTGAACTGCAAGCCCCTGCTTGCTTTCTTGGCGGGCGACATGCCCACCAAAGCTGCTTCATTGATGATTCTTTCTGTTGAAGCAGTAAGCTCTCTAATGATGTGAGCGTTGAGAGGATAGGTGCGCCACCAGCGCGCAAAAAGCAAGCCAAAAAACGATCCAGACTGGTATCTGGGCAGCTGATTTTCCATGCTCAACCCATGGGGGATCACATTCTATCCGCTTCCACTGCCATCATACTCGTTGAACCTTCTCATCCTGGGAACATTGGGGCCGTCGCCCGAGCCATGGGTAACATGGGGGCCACCGATCTGCGTCTGGTCAACCCG
>Ga0181581_10004695_pt1 | contig 10633 bp, 10 predicted proteins | sample 071ome_22_FD_132433 | JGI IMG/M metagenome (GOLD analysis project Ga0181581, IMG submission 132433) | Coastal salt marsh microbial communities from the Groves Creek Marsh, Skidaway Island, Georgia - 071404AT metaG (megahit assembly) | ecosystem: Environmental > Aquatic > Marine > Intertidal...
ATCGCTCCAACTATCCGGCCGTATACCTCCTCGAACGTTCCCCGGCCGTCGATTTCCTGCAACATACCGCGTTGCCTATACCAATCCTGCACAGGATGCGTATCCCGATCATAAATCCTGAGCCGGTGCAAAATGGCCTCTGGCATGTCATCCTTACGCTGAATGATGCGATCTGCCGGCAAATCCGCTGGAGGGGGCTTGAAATCAAGGTGGTAGTTCTCCCCTGTCTCCCTGTCCACGCGTCGCTTGGACAGTCGATCGATGATGACTTCAGCCGGCACCTGCAGGCTGATGACTGTATCCAGATGGGATTCATTCACCCTCAGAAACGCATCCAACCACTCCGCCTGTTCTATCGTGCGGGGGTATCCATCCAGAACGAATCCTTTGAACCCCGTTGCCCGGACAGCGTCTTCTGCCAAGGCCCGTACGAGGGGCCCAGGCACGAGCATGCCAGACTCGACGTACTCCTTCGCCTCCATCCCAAGCTCTGTTTCGCTTCGAATGGCTCTGCGAAGCAGTACGCCTGTAGATATATGTACAGCGCCTTCCCTTTCCGAGAGAAAACGGGCTTGGGATCCTTTACCCACGCCCGGGGGGCCAAAGAGTACGAGTTTCATGAAGTCGGTAATGTGGGGAGAAGCCGGAGACAGAATTGCCTCCCGAAAAAGTGGCGTTTCACCCGGCACCCTAGCAAATGATTCCTTCCGGGCTCAGTCGGCTTCAGGATGCTCCTTTTTTTCTACCAGCCGATGCTCCAACCACCGACCAAGTTCGGTAACGAGCATGGAACTGGATGAGCGCAGCAGTTCCTTGGCGGCGCCGGAAAACAGACCCTCCTCCTTACCAGCCATCTGTATGACGGGTGGGTTCTCGAGAAGGGCCCTCCGCACGGCTTCTGACGGGGGGCACTTATGGTCAAGATGCTCTGAAATCGAGGTTTCCAATCGATCTGCCAGATGTGCCACGCCATCCTCATAGGAACCCTCCCTATGTCTCCTGGAGCGCTTGACGAATCGCCAGCCTAGCCAGAGACCCACCCCCACGGCTACGCCCCAGGTAGAGGTGCGTTTTACCTCGGGAAGCTTCGGCAGCGTTCGACCAGAACCAGGTATGACAGACTCCAATCGGGCCAGACGGCGCCTGATCGAGGAGGACGTGCCCTTCAGGCGTGCCTCCAGTTCTTCCCGTGTGCGCTCTGCACTCATGCCGCTCCCCCCCGCCTGGTTTGTTCTCCCGTATCGGGCAAAGAATCCTTGGTAGAAGGCGAGCCTGGTGTATCAATAGTCTTTTTACGTCCGTGCAGAGCGGGGCGCACAAGGGTCGGCTTGACGACCTTCACCAGCAGGGATACCGCAATAAGCGTCAGAGCCACAACGACATATCCCATCTGGTCGTGCCCAAGGACCTGCCAGCCACAACGCGGCAGCCTGCAGCAGGAGAAAGAGGGCAAACAGGACCAGCACAACCACGATAAGGGCAGCCAGCATATCGTTGAGCGCTTTTTCGATGCGCTCCTCAATGTCAATCTGGATGAGCTGCACCCTCAGATCCACCCATTCACGCAGGTCATCCCACAGTGCACGCGACTCAGCGGCCACGTGTGCCACAGGATTCCGATAATCCCTACCCCGATCTTCATTGGATCTGTTGCCGGAGCCTGAGCCACCCCGCCGCCCCGTCTTCTCATGGGAAGAGGCGTGTTCGGCTGGCCCTGAAGAGGTGGCCTGGTCGGTATGTTGCCGGCGGGCTGTCATACGGGATCTGGTCTTTTCATATATACGCCGTATCCCCAAGAAATGTGTCCACGTGCAGCCTGCGAAATCATACCTGCCATCTCATGGAGACGCGCTGAAAAAGTCGGCATGACTCCGCCCGTCCGGGCACCAATCCAGGGTTGGTCGCTGCGCCGTTCCGAGTGGATAAACGATATCGGGCGCAACCTGAAGCCGTACGCCAGAGAAAACGCCCTGTAGCTCGGTTTGATGGGATCGAATCCACTCTTCTACCTCCGAACGTTCGTGGTAGGGTACCCACCGAAGATGACAGGCTCCACGCACTTCCGGCGTGCCCCGCGAAATCAGGAAGGCGTGTCCGTCTGCCCAGGCATGCGGTGCACCCACTGCCTTGAGCATGGCCTGCTGCATCTTGAGTGATCCCGAGGTCCGCTCATGTGCGGCAAACATGCCGCGAAAATGGGCAAAGGCATCCAACACGGGGTCGATATCCATCGAGGATGGTGCAAAGACGAGAGCAACATTCCTGCAGCCCTGACCCTCGTGCAAGAGCACGTCTTCGGCCAGATCCACCAGGTCGTCCGAGCTTTCACTGCCACCAAGAACCGCGGCAGCGTAGCGATGTCCACGCAGCCAACAATGCGAGATTGGCAGACCGGCTTCCCGAGTGGCCTGTCGGACAATGCCCATGGTCTGATCCGTACCGGCCGCGATGACCCGCTCAGCTCCGGAGAGTGCGCGCTGCCAATCGGTCAACTCCACAGGAAGGGCATCATCCCATGCCAGAAGATCAGACACGAAAGCAGGAAGCAACGCCGGCGACCGTGATGATACCGTCCCAGCGTACGCACGTCCTGAAATCAGGACCGCGACCAGATCCTGCAATTCGACAAAGGGAATGTTGCCGGGGTTCAGGACCGCAACACGCTCACGTTCGCCTGGGGTGGTCTGGGCAGCGGTTGGCAAAAGGTCCTGTTGCCAAGCGCCGAGGGCCTCCTTCGTCAACAGGCTCATCTGCTGATTGATGGCGAAAGCGGTGGCTGCCTCCGTGAAATGATTCTCCGCTGCCAGCGTCTCTTCCACCGCCGCCTGCCTGGCCGGATAGTCCGGATCCAGCCACCGTCGGGCTACATCTGCAAGACAGGCAAGAATATCGGGAGAATCAGACGTCACACGCGTGCTCGGGCGAAGGACGGTTTCGGTTGGCTACGTACCAACTCAGTCCGCATGGTTGAACAGCAGGCGGGCCGTGGCGAATCCAGCGGCTGCAGCGATGAAAGCGCCCACATTATTGAGCATGGCGTTGCCAAACGCAAGCGCCCAGCGACCTTCCTGGGCATAATTGAGCGTATCGAGGGCGTAGGAGGAAAAGGTCGTAAAAGCGCCAAGGAGACCAACAAAAAAGAACGCCTGGAAACGCTGCGAGCCTGCCGACTGCCCCTGCACGCCCCAGAGAAAGCCAACGAAGAGCGAACCCAGGATGTTGACGGTCAGCGTGCCCCACGGGAAGCCTTCACTCATCCACTTCAGCGTGCCCAGCGAAACCAGGTATCGGGAAACGGCGCCAAGGGCACCCCCCGCAGCAACGTAGACAATCGATTTAAGCATTCTCAGACACGCTCCAGCGCAACGGCCGTCCCACCACCCGTGCCGTGGCAAATCGAGGCTATTCCCCGATCTACACCATGACGATGCATCCCGTGTACAAGTGTGGTTACAATCCGGGCCCCGGAGCATCCGATGGGATGGCCCAGAGCGATGGCACCACCATGCACGTTGAGCAGCTCATACGGCACACCGAGCATGTCGCGCATGAGGACGGTGTTGAGGGAAAACGCCTCATTGTTCTCAAAAAGACCAAAGTCTTTAATGGAGTGTCCCGTCTTCTGGAGCACCTTTTCGACGGCTGGAACCGGCGCTTCCGGGAAACGCCACGGCGCACCGGCTGCCCATGAGGAAGCCATCACGCGCGCCAGCGGTTTCAGATCATACTTCTTGACAGCCAATTCGCTGGCCACCATGATGGCAGACGCCCCGTCTGAGATCTGGCTGGAATTCCCGGCGGTCAACACACCATCCGAAGTGAATGCCGGGCGCAGGTTGCCAAGTGAGGCTGCCGTCGTCCCGGCCCGGATACCTTGATCCTTTCCGAGTTCCACCATGTCCCGTTTGACCCGGTACTCGATGGGAACCACCTCGGCATCGAACGCCCCTTCGGCCCATGCCTTCTCGGCCCGCTCATGGGACAGAGCGGCCACCTCATCCAGCTGTGCACGCGTAATACCTTTCTCTGCGGCCAACTGCTCCGTCTGAACACCCATTGCCTCCCCACTGAATGGGTCGGTCAATCCGTCGTGCAAGAGCAGATCGGTCAGGCCCTCCGGGTTGCCCATGAGGAACTTGTACCCCCAACGGGCGCGATGGGACAGGTAGAATCCTGTGCCGCTCATTGACTCCGTTCCGCCCGTCAAGAGCAGGTCTGCTTCACCCGCCTTGATCATCGTTGCGGCCTGCATGAGGCTCAGCATGCCGGAAGAGCAAACCATATCGACCGTAAAACCGTCGACCGAGTCAGGTACACCTGCCTTCCGGGCCGCCTGACGGGTAACGAGCTGCCCTTGGCCAGCGCGCAGGATGTTGCCGAAGATGACCATATCAAGCGCCTCTGCCGGAGCGCCACTCCGCTCGATGGAGGCCGCCATCACATAGGCAGCAAGATCCACCGCAGAATGGTCCTTCAGGGCCCCTCCAAAGGAGCCGATGGGTGTCCGAACGGCGTCAACGATATATACGTCAGGCATGGGTCAATAGGTTGGTTGGCATGCAACACGGGATACGGCCAATGGGCAGACTTCCATTCCGACCCTTCCCCAGGGAATCAGGGCCTTGGTGCGCGTCAGGCGCTGCTGGAAGACCTCGCAGACAAAACCTCTCGGGTCCACGCACCACGGCATGATCCCCGTCAAAGAATGGAGCGGAAGGTCGAAGACGTCGGCGCCTGATCATCCTGAGCGACTTCCCCGGCTGCAGGAGACACGCCATCATTTGATCCGCAGACCTGCTGATAGGCTGTGACCAGGTCTGTGGCGATGGCACTTGCAGAACGCCCCTCAATGTGACGACGCTCCAGTGCAAACACCGGTTCACCGTCTTTTATCAGGAACATCGAGGGAGATGAAGGCGGAAGGCCCGCCAGGTGCTGACGCGCCCGGGCCGTGGCCTCCAGATCCTGACCGGCAAACACAGTAGTGAACATGTCCGGAAGCTGCTCTGCCTGCATCGACATGCGAACGGCTGGACGCGCCATGGCGGCGGCACAACCGCAGACCGAATTGACGATGAGCAGCATTGTTTTCCCTGAAGCGGCTTCGAAAGCGCGATCTACCTCTTCTGCTGTTTTCAGTTCGTGCACACCAACAGCAGTCAGCTCTGCACGCATGGGGGCAACCAAAGGTTCGGGGTAAGGCATGGTTATGAGGGGCTTACGCGATGTACTGGAAAGGTGCCGAACGGAAGCGTCAGCAGACGGGCATCCCTCTGCCCTTCGTCAGGTCGGCGGTCATGAATGCCGGTCGTACCGGGATTGTAGATGGTTTGATCCACCCCAGCTGGCATTAGCACTCTAAGGACGAAACCATGCCGACAAAGCTCTTATCGTGCTGGAGGATCAATTCAGAACCTGACAGAGTAATACCGCTGTTGAAACATCAATGAGCCGTACAGGCCGCCGCTGCCACCGAGAGGTGGGAGCGTTTTTTATACCCTTTTTTACAGTTATCAAACCCACCGCGAGTCGTCCGCCCGCCTTACGGTCGGCACGTGTAACGTCCAGGCATATCATGAGCGAATCGAAACCAACCTATTTGACGGAAGAGGGCCTGCGCAAACTGAAGGAAGAATTGCACTTCCTCAAGACGAAGGAGCGGGCCCGCATCGCTCAGGCCATAGCAGAGGCCAGAGCGCAGGGTGATCTGTCGGAAAATGCTGAATACGACGCCGCAAAGGACGAGCAGGGATTGCTCGAAGCCAAGATTTCGAAGCTCGAAAACACGGTATCCCAGGCCCGGATTGTGGACGAAAGTCAGATTGATCCATCAAAGGCATACATCTTGTCCACCGTCGTGGTACGGAATTCGGCCAATGGTATGGAGCAGACCTACACCCTCGTATCCCCGCAGGAAGCTGACTTTGCCACGGGCAAAATTTCCATCAAGAGCCCTATCGGTGAGGGCCTCTTGGGTAAATCGGTTGGAGACAGCGTGACCATCAAGGTCCCGGCGGGAAAGGTGTCCCTGGAAATCGTGGATATCTCCCGAGGTTGAAGAACAACGCATGACCCGGTCATCCTCCATCGATCTGAGAAGCGATACCGTCACCCGGCCTACGCCGGCCATGATGGAGGCGGTCATGAGGGCTCCCGTGGGAGATGATGTCTTCGCCGAAGATCCCTCGGTGCAGTTGCTCGAATCCCGGGTGGCCCAGATGCTCGGGAAGCCTGCTGCCGTGTATGTGCCTTCCGGAACGATGGGTAATCAGATTGGCCTGCGTATCCACACGAGACCGGGGGACGAGATCATACTCGAAGCCGATGCGCACATCCGGCATTACGAAGGGGGTGCCGCGGCTGGTCTCTCTGGACTGCAGTTGTTCCCCTTGGCCGGGGAGCGAGGAGTCATGCACGCAGCTCAGGTGTCCGGGGCCATTCGTCCGGGCAACGATTGGGACCCACGCAGCCGGTTGGTCTGCCTCGAGAATACTCACAACCGCGCTGGCGGAACGATCTATCCGTTGGATGTCATTCAGGCCATTGAGGCAAAGGCCCGTGAGCGGGGCCTTGCCATGCACCTGGATGGCGCACGTTTATGGAATGCTAGTATCGCCACGGGCATTCCAGAGGCCACCTACGCGGCCTGCTTTGATACCGTCAGTGTATGTCTCTCCAAAGGTCTGGGAGCACCCGTTGGGTCGGTTCTGGTCGGATCGGAAGCGTTGATTCAGCAGGCCCGGCGAGAGCGCAAGGCCTTGGGCGGCGGCATGCGTCAAGCAGGCCTTGTTGCCGCTGCTGCCCTTCACGCCCTTGAAAACCACCGGGATGATCTGCAGCGAGACCATGACCGGGCGCGCGAACTCGCCGAAGGACTTTCCACGTTCAAGGCAGTTCGGTTGGACCCTTCCCGGGTGGAGACCAATATCATCATGTTCGACATCACGGACGGGCGGTCTGCTGCGGACGTGCTGGCCGCCCTGGAGGCCGTTGGTGTGCGGATGGTTCCTTTCGGTCCCACGCGCATCAGAGCTACCACGCACCGCGATATCGGTGATACAGATATCGGGGCCGCCCTCGAGAGGGCGGCCCCGATCCTTGATCCTTCCTGACAGGCCGGGTCAAGATTCGAGTTCCTTCACGCAGACATAGGCCTCAACGGCGTGAAACTCAGGTAACCCGAGAGCATCGAGCCGCTTGGCTGTGTGCTGATTACGCTGCTTGGCCCGCTCCCAAAACTCGCGAGCATCGTAGGCACCGGGATACATGGCCCTGTCTTTTTGGCTCTCGTGTTTGAAAATGGCCTCTATCTTGCGATCAAGATCTGCCTTGGACATCGGGAGCAGGACGTCTGCATCGTCGATTTCCCACTCCTGCCACGCTCCGCGGTAGAGCCAGATGGTCGGATGGGTTTCTGCCGGATGCTTGGCCTGGAAGCGGCGCAACGCTTCCTGAATGGCGAAATAACACATGCGGTGGGTGCCGTGAGGATCCGACAGGTCTCCGGCGACGAAGATGTGATGAGGCATCTTCTCCTCGAGGAGTTCCAGCACGATCTGCACATCCTCCTCCCCGATGGGCTGCTTGCGCACGGTTCCTGTCTTATAGAAAGGCATGTCCAGGAAACGAGCGTGTTCCTGGTGCAGTCCCATGACCTCGATTCCTGCCACGGCCTCCGAATACCGGATGTAGGCCTTGATGAGCTGCACATCCTCGCTGTCCACGTCACCCGGCTTCTTGCTTTCCATGGCAGAGCGCAGCGCATCCACCTTCGCCAGTACCGACGAATTGTCACCGAAATACTCCGCTGACATGCGCATGAATCTCAAGTGGCGGCGTACGTCCGCGTCGAAAACGGCCACGGATCCATTGGTCATGTAGGCAACGGTCATATCGTTGCCGTTGCGAACCGAGCGATCCAGCATCCCCCCCATAGAGATGACATCATCATCCGGATGGGGCGAAAAGAGGATCATTCGTTCATTGGAAGGCAGATCCTCCGCATAGGAAATGCGCTGGCGAAGGCGCTCAAACACATGTTTGCACAGGTCATCACTGTTGGCATACGCATTGGCCAGCGAGTGCAGGTAATGCCGATGGAAATCGGATTCATCAAGCGTAAGTATGGCCTTGCCCGTGCGCTCTGCAAGCCAGATGACGGCACGTTCGGTCAATTCCTCAGTCCACTCGACCTCGCCGGTAATCCACGGAGTTTTGATCCGTGTCAGTTCACCGGCTGCGGCTTTGTCGAGGCAGATGAGCGCATTCTCGTGGCGCTGCAGGTACGAGGCCGTAACCGCATTGGTCACTTTCTCCTCGACGGCTCGCCGAATGATGGGAGCCTTGTGCTCCCCGGTAGCCATCAGGACGATTTGCTTGGCATCCAGGATGGTACCAACACCCATGGTGATGGCTTCGCGGGGCACGTTCTCGTCGCCGAAGAAATCGGACGCCGCGTCCTTACGCGTTATCTCGTCAAGCGTGATCTGACGCGTACGCGTCTCCGGACCTGATCCCGGCTCGTTGAATCCAATGTGCCCGGTCCGACCTATGCCAAGCAGGATCAGGTCGAGGCCACCAGCCTCCCTGATTTTCTCCTCGTAGGCGGCGCACCACTCAGCAATCCGATCCCGCGCAATGTTGCCAGCGGGAATGTGGATGTTCTCCTCAGGCACATTGACGTGATCGAAAAAATTCTCCCGCATGAACCGATGATAGCTCTGAAGCGCTTCCGGTTGCATGGGGTAGTATTCATCAAGGTTGAAGGTGACCACGTTGCTGAAGTCCAGACCTTCCTCCCTGTGCAGTGTGACCAGTTCCTGATACACGCCAATAGGTGTCGAACCGGTGGGTAGACCGAGTACTACGTTTTGGGAGACAAGGGAGCGTGTGACTATCAGGTCCGCAATACGTCGCGCAACGTCGGCAGCCATGTCAGCCGGTGAGGCAAACAGTTCGACGGGAATTTTCTCCCGCCAGGATCCTTCCGTCGTACTGCCCCCGGAAGGTCCGAATCCTGAGTGATGAGACATCGTCTATCCGGCATGAGGCCGGTGTGAGGGATTGAGTTCAGGGCGAGCAGGCAAACTAGGTATTGCCTGCGGGAATGACACCGTGAAAATGATAAGTTCGCTTGAATTGAAACAGGGCATTGAACGTTTTCAAAAACACGGACCGGCCAGGCGCGGATGCGGTGCCTCAATGGGTTTGAGGCATCTTGTGGGGCACGTTCCACAACCCTAGTTTCCTGACATACGAACGATGCCTCCACCCGAGAAATGACCATGCGCACCCACCCGGTATTCGCCCTCCTTCTTGCCCTTCTTCTTGCCCACGCCACCGGTACGGCCACAGCCCAGCATGGTCGGCAACCCGTTGTGTCGGAACATGGCATGGTCGTCTCCACCCAGTACCTTGCCTCCGAGGTTGGCCGTGACATCATGCAACAAGGCGGCAATGCAGTTGATGCCGCCATTGCGACGGCCTTTGCCCTGGCCGTCGTTCACCCCTCAGCCGGCAACATAGGCGGCGGAGGGTTCTTGGTATACCATGGTGCCGACGGCGAGGTTACGGCTTTCAATTTCAGGGAACGGGCTCCCTTGGCCGCCTCCGAAACCATGATGCTAGATGAGGATGGGTCCATATCATCCGCCAATCGCCACTACAACCTCCTCTCCACGGGTGTGCCGGGCACGGTGGCCGGCCTGGCGCTCGCGCATGAACGCCTTGGGTCCCTGCCGTGGGCTCTTCTGGTGCAGCCAGCCGTAACGCTGGCAGAGGAAGGCTTTCCCTTCACGCGTAATCTATCCGGCTTCCAGACCAGCCTGCTGGAACGCGTTCAGGAGGATGCCATCTATCAATCCAGTGTGGATGCTTTCCTCAAGCCTGGAGGCGTTCCCCATACCGTCGGTGAGCTGCTCATACAGCAGGACCTTGCCTCAACCTTGAAACGGATTCGCGACCATGGACGTGACGGCTTCTACACGGGAGAAACAGCACGACTGATTGCCGACTTCATGAACGAATGGGGCGGACTCATTACGGAAGAGGATCTTGCACGTTATGAAGCCAAAGAGCAACCACCTATCCACGGGACGTACCGAGGACACGATGTGTATTCCATGAGTCCCCCCTCGTCCGGCGGGGTTGCCTTGGTTACCATGCTCAACATCCTGGAAGCCTACGACCTGTCGGCCATGGGCCACAATTCTGCGGCATACCTGCATGTACTGACCGAGGCAATGAGACGGGCGTACGCCGATCGGGCGCAGTTTGTCGGAGATCCGGATTTCAACCCGGACATGCCAGTGGACTGGCTCATCTCAAAGGACCATGCGACCGACCTTCGCTCCTCCATCAGTATGGAGGCCTCTTCGGAAAGCGATTCAAGCGCCTTCAATGGGTACCAGCCCTACGAGAGCGAAGAAACCACCCACTTTTCCGTCGTAGATGATGATGGCAACATGGTTTCCCTGACCTACACGCTCGAATTCGGCTACGGCAACTCCATCGTGGTGGAAGGAGCCGGTTTCCTGCTCAACAACGAAATGGGTGATTTCAATCCCAAACCGGGATATACCGACCGGAACGGCAACATCGGCACGGCACCCAACCTGGTTGCCCCACAAAAGCG
>Ga0181581_10004696_pt1 | contig 10631 bp, 12 predicted proteins | sample 071ome_22_FD_132433 | JGI IMG/M metagenome (GOLD analysis project Ga0181581, IMG submission 132433) | Coastal salt marsh microbial communities from the Groves Creek Marsh, Skidaway Island, Georgia - 071404AT metaG (megahit assembly) | ecosystem: Environmental > Aquatic > Marine > Intertidal...
CTTCAGCATGCCGTTCGCCCTCGCAGCCCTGCTGGCGGAAGGTCAGGCGGGCCTTGGCACCTTTACCGACGAGACCGTCGCCAAACCCGAAATCCGGGCGGCGATGGAAAAGATCGAATTTTCGTCTTATGCGGAGGCCGGGCCCGGCTACACCAACGTCACCAGCCTGATTGATATCCGTCTGAGCAACGGAGAAACCATTGATGGGCGCGCCGATTACGCCGTGGGCAGCAGTCAGGCCCCCATGGGATGGGATGCGGTCTCTGAAAAATACCGCCAATGCGCAGACTATGCAGGCTGGCCAGCCGAAAAGGCGGAAGAGGCGGCGGACGCAGTATTGGAGATCGAAGCCGCGCCCGATATGCGGCGATTGATCGCGGCGCTGACCCGTTAGCCCGGCTGGCGCAACCGCCATTGTTTGATAAAATTTTCCGAATGCCGAAAGAGTTTTAAGGGAGGAACCAATGGCCAATCCGAACGTCTTTATCTTCGCGGTCCCGGAAAATCCGGATGAATGCAATGCGAAAATGGAACGCTATGGCTGTGAGCTGAAGTTGGGCGATCGGGACTGGCACATTCCCGGCGGTGATCACGAAGACACGATGGCCGAAATCGCGAGTACCGCCAGCGCCATGGTCGGCACCTCCATCCGGTCCAGCCCGATCACGCGGCGCATTCTTGAAGCCAATCCGGAGCTGCGCATCGTCGCCAAATGCACCGTGGGCACCGACGATATCGATGTCGATGCGGCGACCGAACTCGGCATTCTGGTATGTCACGCACCGACCGAGTCGAATTGCTGGGGCGTTGCCGAAGGCACGGTTTCAATGATCCTGACAAAGCTGAAACAACAGCGGGAGCGCGACCGCGCTATCAAGGAAGGCGGCTGGAAGAGCCAGGACCATTACGGTATTTATCTCGGCAGGCGCTCCTCCGACGGGTATGAGGGCATTACGCTCGGGCTGATCGGTCTGGGGCGGATCGGCGCCCGGGTCGCGCAGCTTTTCGCGCCGTGGAATTTTCGCATTATCGCCTGCGACCCCTATATCGACGATGACCGGTTTGTCCGCAACGGGGTGGAAAAGGTCGATATGGACACGTTACTGGCGCAATCCGATATCGTCTCGCTGCATTGCGTCAACAATGCGGAAACCCGCAAGCTGATGAATGCGGAAAAATTCGCGAAAATGAAGCCATCGGCGATTTTCGTGAACACCTCACGCGGAAAGAATGTCGATGAGGAAGCGTTGATTGAGGCGCTGCGGAACGATCTGATCGCGGGCGCCTGTGTCGACGCCTTCTGGGATGAACCCATCGCGGCGGAGTCGCCCTTCCGGTCGATGGGCGACAAGGTGCTGCTGTCGGGACACATGATTTCCTATAACCGGCAAAGCAATCTGGGCCCAGGCTTCGCCTGGGCGTCGGATGCGGTCATTCAGGCGCTGGCGGGCGAGGTACCCAACAATGTCTTCAATCCGGAAGTGATCGAGAAATGGAAGGAACGCTTCGGTGGCACTTCCGTTCTGACGGTCAATGAGCCGCCGCCGGATCATCCCGGCTACGGCCCGCCAAACCCCTGAGGGGTCAGTTTTTCTTTTTCGACAGGCGGATCAGGAACAACACCAGCCAGATCGGCAAGACCACCACCGCGCCGATCAGGATATATTCCAGCGCCCAGCGCAGGAATCGCAGCACGATGCGATAGATTTCCACCACCGTGCTGCCCAGGCTGGTGACCAGATCCTCCGGATGAATGCCGAAGAAGTTCAGCGCAAATCCGACCAGCAGCGAGATGATCGCCAGCCGGATAACGGTGGAAAGAACCGAACGTTCCATTTTGCGTTCCTGTCTAAACGGTTGATCGCAAACAGACTTAGCGCAGCACGCCGCTACTGTCATCCGAAACAGCTTGCGCCCGCGGCCCCAACCCGTTAGCACAAGGCGGCGAATTTCCGAGTAGTTCATGCTGTATCACACTGACAAGATCAAACGCGCGCGGCTGCAGGGTTACGCCTTTCTGGCGGCGTTTACACTTTGTATCCCGGCGGCGAACTGGATGATCCTGCATGTCGGCGTCACATGCGTGCCCAACGGGCCCTGTCTGATACCGGTGGCGCCTGAAATGATGGCGCCGAGCGGCGTTATCATGATCGGTCTGGCTCTGGTGCTGCGCGATCTGGTGCAGCGGCGGCTCGGTATCATCTGGGCGGTGGCGGCAATTTTCGGCGGAGCCCTGCTCTCCGCCTTTCTGGCGCCTCCCAGCCTTGTCGTCGCCTCGGGCGTCGCGTTTCTTCTGTCGGAACTGGCCGATTGCGCTGTCTACACGCCCTTGCAGCGCAAACGGCTGGTCCTCGCCGTTTTCGCCAGCGGCATCGTCGGTCTGGTGATCGACAGCGCGCTGTTCCTCTATCTGGCCTTCGGCAGCCTCGAATTCCTGCTGCCGCAGATCATCGGCAAGAGCTGGATGATCCTGCTGTCCCTGCCGGTGATTGCCTGGCTCAGGGCCCGGGATGAGCGGCTGGGGCTGCAACCGGCCTGATCGACAGCGCTCTATCCTATTTCAGATGCGCGTCACGCCGGGCGAACAGCTCGTCATCGGCATACCCCATCGTTTCCGGGCGACCCTTGCCGAGCATTACCTGAAAATAAACCGGCTGCAGGCTGTTATTGTCGTAGCCGTGGATCACGCCGGGCGGGCTGGTGATGCAGTCCCATTTGCCAAGCCGTTTGGTTATGCGGTTACCATCCTCGTCCTCGATAAACACATCGAGTTGCCCTTCCAGTACGAAAAAGGTTTCCTCAACCTCATGGGTGTGGGGCGCATTGCCCTGCCCCGGCTCGACAAACATGATCGACAGCGTATGGGCGCGCGGCGGAATGACATTCTGTTCGTCATGCTTTCCAGACCCCCCCGCGCCGATATAGCGGTGCTGCGCCCGTTTCCACCCTTCGATCTTCGCGTCCTCGAACGCTTCCCAGTCCGCATAGCGGTCATTGAACCGGGCGATATAACGATCCGCGACATCTTCTATCGATACGCCTTCCAGCTCCGGATCCCTCGGGTGGCGGGCAACACTCATTTTGACCTCCTGATGATTGGTTATCCATATGAAACGGAAGCATGCGGCAAGAGGCGCGTCAATGCGCCCGCGTGACAGTTTTATGCCCCTGTTCTAATATCCAGCCAAATTCAAACAATAGTTCGGGAGGACCGTTTCATGGCGCTGGTTAGCGAGCTGGAGATCGAAAAACTTACCCCCGTTTTCGCCGCCAGAATTCGCGGCGTCGATTGGAGCAAACCGGTCGATGACAGGACGCTGGAGGATGTTCACGCGGCTTTTGCCGAATATTCGGTGCTGTGTTTCCCGGATCAGGTGCTGGGATCGCAGCATCAGCAGGAATTCGCCGCCCGTTTCGGACGGGTTGACGGTGCCTATCGCGAACGCAGCGCCGGTGACGTAAAGCGCAGCAAAAAGCGCGGCGTCATGCTGGTCTCCAACATCCGCAAGGACGGCAAACCGATCGGGTCGCTGCCGGACGGCGAGATGTATTTCCATTCCGACGGCTCTCACCGCGCAAGCCCTTATCGCGCGACGACCCTTTACGGCATCAAGATCCCGTCGGTCGGCGGGGAAACGGTGTTTTCGGACTTACGCGCCGCCTATGACGCCTTGTCCGACGATATGAAGGCGAAAATCGACACGCTGATGGCGCGCCATATTTACGATTACGGCTCGACTTTGCGCGATCAGAACGCGGAAATCGAAACCAATTCTGATTATCCGAACGCCTTGCACTCGCTGGTCAAAACCCATCCGGTTTCAGGCCGCAAGACGCTCTATCTCAGCCGGTTGATGACGCGGTATGTTGAGGGGATGGATCGCAAGGAAAGCGACGATCTACTGGAATTCCTGTTCGACCACGCGGAAAAGCCGGAATTCATCTACGCCCATAAATGGACGCCGGATGACTTGCTGATCTGGGATAATCGCTGCGTCAATCACGCCCGCAATGATTTCCCCAAGGAGGAAACCCGGCTGCTGCGGCGTTATACGGTCTCCGAACCGGATGATGCGGAAGAGGCGGATTACTGAGAGACGGCGGCGCCTCTTAGCCTATTTCAACCTATTTCCGTTCCGTCAGCTCGATCTCATACCCGTCGGGGTCCTTGAAAAAGGCGATCCGGTTGGGATTGCCTTCCCGCACGAAATGCGGTTCGAGGACAAATTCCACCCCTGCGCCTTTAAGCTTGTCCGCCATATCGCCCACATCCGGCACCATCAGCGCAACATGGCCGTAGCAATTGCCGTGTGCGTATTCCGCCGGCGGCTCATGCTCCTGGACCAGCTCCAGCGCATGATTGGACTCTTCATCGCCATAGCCGACATAGGCCACGGTCTCGCCGCGTTCCGGGCTTTCCCGCCGGCGCATCAGATCCATCCCCAAAAGCCCGGTGTAAAAATCGACCGAGCGGTCGAGATCCTTTACCCGCAAGCATGTATGCCTGATCCGGATATCCCCCGTCATTTTCCAATACTCCCCGTTCAGGCCTCCGGCAGGTCGCCGTCGCCGTAATTCGTCCGCGCAATAAAGCGCCGTAATCCGATATCGGTATTCCAGACCCGCTGATGCGCCTTGAGCATATATGGCAGCGCTTCCTTGCGGGATTCGACGATCTGTTCGTATTCCGGGATGAAGCTCTTCATATGCTCGGCGACTTCAGCGCGCAGCGCGTCCTCGTCAATGGTGGTGCATTTGCGGTCCCGGATGACGATCTTGCCGTCGATCACCACGGTGTCGATCGCCCGGCCGGTTTCCGTATAGACCAGCTGCCGCGCGGCGCTGTTATAGGGCAGCCACCCGATGTCGGTCATATCGATCATCATGAAATCGGCCTTGTAGCCGGGTTTAAGCGCGCCAAGCTCGTTGTCCAGCAGCGCGGTCCGCGCACTGCCGAGCGTCGCGTTGCGCAACGCCTCATGGCTCAATTGATCGCCGGGCATGGGATCGCTGATGGCGCCCAGCATGCAATAGGATTTCATTGCCTGGAACATACTCTGGACATCCGAACCGGAGCAGTTATCGCAGCCCAACCCCACGCGCATGCCCGCAGCGCGCATATCCAGCATCGGGGAGACCCCGCTTTTCAGCTTCATATTGCTGTTGTGACACAAAACCGCGCCGGCATCGGCGGCCGCCATCATGTCCATTTCCTCCCGGCTCAACCATACCGAATGGGCAATATTCAGCCGGTGATTAAGCATGCCGTTCGCGTCCATATAGCGGATAAACGACCCGCCATGATCGCCATAAATCTCGCGCGCCATCACCACCTGCCCGCGCGTTTCATAGGTATGGATATAAATGCCGATATCATGCGCCTCGGCCAGATCAGCGCAGCCCCGGATCAGTTCCGGCGAACAACGTTGCGGCGCGAACGGTCCGACCGCCCAGCGCAATACCCCGCCCGCCGGACGTCGCTTCATCTCGCTGTCGAGAAAATCGAGCTGTGTCCTGGCGTCTAACGCCTCGGTCCCCAGCATTTCCTGGATATGGTCGGGCAATTCGTCGCGGAACCGCATCATGCCGACCGCCGGGATATCGAACACCATGGGCGAGAACACCACCCGTTCGCCGATTTCCTCGTAAGTATCGATGACCGTATCGATGTTTTCTTGCGTCAGCGGGATCAAACCGAGCATGTCCTGAACGGTGGTAATGCCGCAACGCATCGACTCCAGCGCGCCCACAAGCGTCCGCAGGCGGATTTCCTCCTTGCTGCGGTAAGTTCCCATCGGCAGCGTATAGAGCAACCAGTATTCGAGGGGCAACTCCTCGAACAGGCCCCGGCACAGCGTATCGTGGGAATGGTAATGAGCATTGACCATGCCCGGCACCAGCAAATGGTCGGTGGCGTCGACTACCTCGGCACCATCCACGAGGAGATCGGGACCGATCTGGGCGATACTGTCGCCTTCCACCAGAAGGTCAGCCGCCGCGGGCCGATGCACATCGCCATCATGATCGTAAACCAGCCCGCCCTTGAACAGAATTTTACCGGCGCCACTCGCCATAGAACCCTCGCATGTATTCAAACCAGAATTGACGCGACGCTAGCACGCGGCCCGAAGGCGGCAAAGGCAACGCCCGGTCTTACTTGTAGCAGCCGATCTGCACGACCCACTGCCGGGCAAGCGAAAACAGGTTTTCGGGCTCCGGCTGCTCTCTCGGCGCGACCCACGAAATTTCCACAGGCTGGTCATGAAGGAACTTTATCACCGTATTAAGCCGGATACCGATCCCGACATTCCGGACAACCTTGCCGGTCTGTTGATACATGCCGGGCGTATTGATTTTCGCGACCACCACACCGACGATCAGCCCGCGGCGATCCTGATCGGGCCACCCGAATTACCCCGCCTTATATCGATTTTCATCATGAACCGCTGGGGCCGGACATTGGTATCAAAGCTGCGATAAACCCGCCCCTCAACCTTGATGGGCTTGATTGTAACCCGCCCATGCAGCGGATAACCAACCACGGTGACTTCTTCGTCGGCCAGCACCCTGCCGGCCCTGAGACGGGCATAGGCGGGAGGTTTTATCGGCGCCTTGATCAGGGCGAGGTCCTGAGCGTAATCCGCTCCGACGAGCTTCGACACCACATCTTTGCCGCCTGACGCGGCGGGACGGACGGAAATCGCTTTGCAGTCATCAATGACATGGGCATTGGTCAGGACATACCCGTCGGCGCTGATAAAAAAGCCGGTTCCCGTGCCGCCGAGTTTGCGACCGGGCACGACCGGCGGCGGCTTGTTGAACCGCTTCATCATGAAATTCCGCCGGGATTTCTTGATTTCCCGCGCGCGTTCCTCGGAAACGATTTCGCCGCTACAACGATGTTTGGGACGCTGACTGACCAGATTTCGCGACGTGTCGTGACACCAGACCATCGTCGACTGAACGACGTCCAGCCGCTCGGCAGCCGCGCCATGTGGCAGCCCCGCGATCACAAGAAGCATGGCGGCGATCGGAACGCGACTGCTCAAAAAACCGGGCACTGGCAAAACCATTCCGGCAAAATGCCGGGAGTTTATGGCAGGATTATGCAGCGTCCAGCGGCGCAAAAAACCTTGTCTCTGCCGTATAGACACCGTTCGACCACCGGCTGATTTCCTCCGGCACCGGCCGGGCGCCATGCGTATGCAGCCAAAGGCGCAGCAGATAGCGCTTGCGTTCCGGTTCAGGCCAATCCTCGAATTCGGTCCGCGAATGGAGCGTCACATGGTTGCACATAAACAGGATATCGCCGTGCTGGAACGGAATTTCGATCGCCAGCTCCGGCGCCATTTCCTTGAATAGTTTAAGCGCAGCGCGTTCCTTGTCGGTCAGGTCGGGCACGCCGGGAAGCCCCTGCGCCTTGTCGATGGCAGCGGAAACGCCGCGCGCGGCGAAAAAACCGTCCTTGAAACCAAAGACCGGCTGGCGGACCCAGGGATCACTCTCACCCGGCGGAATTTCCCCCTGGCGTGAGCGGTAAAAGAGCTGGCCGAGCAACGCAACCGCCTCCGGATCGCGGCGCAGCATTTCGTTGTAGAGCGCCACGGAGGAGCAGACCATGTGATGGCCGCCCGCCTTCGCGTTATGGACGCAACCGAGCGCAATCAGATCGGCCTGATCGCAATGGAACGCCATATGGGCGTTAGTCATATAGCCGCGCGCCTTGCTGTAATCCTCATTCAGGTCCTTCACATGCCCAAGCATATGTCCCTTGGCGTTCTGGCAAAGTGGATCGCCGATATATTTGCCGATTCCCCAGAACGCGGCGGCATATTGCGCATGCGTCATCTCATCGGCGGGAAGACCGCGGAGCAGAGCAAAACCCCGGCCGTCGGTCAGTTCCTTACGGATTTTCGCGAGCCCTTCGGACAGGGTGGAGATCGCGAAATTATCCTTTTCGATCTCCATCAGATCGCGGCCGGCCGCTTCCGCGCCGGCTACCGCGGAGCGAACCTCCGAAAGTTCGCCATCAGACAGGTCCCAAATCCAGAAATCCTTGCCGTCCATATCCTGTGGATACCATTCGGCCGGATCGACAATCGGTTTGCCCAGCTGAGCCGGTTCGCGTTTTCCCGTGGAAGGTTGCCAGTTATTCATTTTCGCCTCACTTCGCCATTGTCAGGGGGCTGCCCTCTATCGTGCAGCGCCTCAAAAGTCGTGTTTCGGTTTCGGGAAAATAGGTCCGCCCGTGAACGGTCGCCAGATTGTCCCACATCACCACATCGCCGAGCGCCCATTCATGCTCAAAGATGAAATCTTCTCGCTCCACATGGTCATAGAGAAATTCGAGCAATTCCTCGCTTTCCTCCAGCGGAATTCCCTCTATCCGCCTTGTCATCAGCCGGTCGACGAAAAGGGCGGTCTTGCCGCTCTTCGGATGTTCGATCAGCACCGGGTGGAACCAATGCGGCGAATCGCTGATGTCGTCCCGCAGCGGCACCCGCTGACGGCGTTCATATTCATGAATATGCAGGGCCTTTTTTCCCTTGAGCCTCTCCTTCATCTCATCCGGCAGTGCTTTATAAGCCGCGACCGTATTGGAGAACCGCGTATTTCCACCCCAGGAAGGAAGCTCCACACCATAGAGGAAGGTGTAGGCATAGGGACGTTCGGCATAGCCGGAATCGATATGAAACCACATTTCGCCGTCGCCGAACGACCCGACCGGCTTACCGTCGACGATCTTGTTGCTGACCAGCATCACCTCGGCGGTATTCTGGGCAATACCCTCACTACGGCGTCGTAATCTTTCCGGCGGTTTTTTGCGCTTGCCAAGCTCGCCGAACCGCGACGCAAAGCGCAACTGCTCGTCTTCGGTAATATCCTGGCCGCGAAAGATCAGGACGACATGATCGTTCCAGGCCTGCTGCAACGCGTCGATGGTCTGCTGGGGCAACTCCTGGCTCAAATCCAGCCCGCTGATTTCCGCCCCGCACAGGGGCGATAGCGGCTTTACGGAAAACCCTGCCGGCATGTCCATGACATACGCTCCCGATTATTGAATTTTTTAATTGGGCTGATTGTATCAGGCGAAGGGCCGCCCCGGCAACAAGGCGAGCGGTCTCTATTCAGTCGCCAGAAGACGCGGCACCACAAGCTTAATCCAGGGGAAGAAGATCAACAGCGCGACCCGGACAGTATCCGAGAGGATAAAAGGCATTATGCCCTTGAAGGTCTCGATCATCGGCACGTCTTTCGCCATCGTGTTGATGATAAAGACATTTAGCCCCACCGGTGGCGTTATCAATCCCATCTCCACGACGATCAGGGCGATAATGCCGAACCAGAGCTGCAGATCATCCGGTTGAAGCCCGAAATCCAACACCGCGATGATCGGCCAGAATATCGGCACCGTCAGCAGAATCATGGACAACGAGTCCATAACGAAGCCCAGCACAATGAACAGCGCAACCATCGCCAACAGCACCATCATGGGCGGAAATCCGGATTCCTTGAAGAAAGTGGCCGCCGCGATCGGCAGACGCGAAAACCCGAGAAACGCGTTAAAGATCGCCGCGCCGAGCAGAATCAGGAAAATCAGCGCCGTCGTATTGGCCGAGCCGATCAGCGCATCCTTGAAATCCGCCATCCCCATGCCACCGCGGGTAACCGCGATCAGGAAGGTTCCGACGACGCCAACGCCCGCACCCTCGGTCGGCGTAAAAACACCGAGATAAATCCCGCCCATAACCAGCAGGAAAATCAGCAGCACCGGCCAGATCTCGAGAAGCGCCGCCCGTTTCTCGGCCCGCGACGCCCGATCCGCGGCGGGACCCGAATCCGGACGGATCCGAACGATGATCGCAATCGTCAGAATATAGCCGAGCGCAGCGATAATGCCGGGCAGGAACGCCGCCTGGAACAGGGTGACGATATTCGCCTCAACGATGATGGCGTAGATAATGAGCACGACCGATGGCGGGATCAGAATGCCCAGCGTGCCGCCCGCCGCCAGCGCGCCAGTGGCGAGCGATCCGGAATAGTTGTACCGGCGCAGCTCCGGCAGCGCGACCTGCCCCATCGTCGCCGCCGTCGCCAGCGAAGACCCCGCAACCGCGCCGAAACCCGCGCACCCGCCGACCGCCGCCATCGCGACGCCGCCGCGATAATGACCGATCCACAGATAAGCCGCGCGGAACAGGGCCTGACTCAACCCGGCCTTGGCGGCGAACTGCCCCATCAGGACGAACAAGGGAATGACCGACAGTTCAAACGTGTTGAACCGGTAAAACATTTCGGTTTTCAGAAAAGAGAGCAGCGGATTGATACCGGCGATAATCGAATAGCCCACCAGCCCGACCAGCAACATCGCCACCCCGATCGGGATGCGAAAGGCCAGCAGGACCAGCAGGACTGCAAATCCGATACCGACGATTTCGAGCCCCGTCATATCGCCATCCCCTCAGAGTTGCCGTCCGAGACGGGTTTCGGTGAAGCTGCGGACCGTCGTGTAAATACAGACAATCAGCAGGACTACGAGGCAAAACACGGCAAAGGGAAAACCCCACCAGTGGGGCAATTCCAGAATCAGGGTCATCTGATCGGCTTCATAGACCTCTATCCCGCCGATC
>Ga0181581_10004712_pt1 | contig 10612 bp, 10 predicted proteins | sample 071ome_22_FD_132433 | JGI IMG/M metagenome (GOLD analysis project Ga0181581, IMG submission 132433) | Coastal salt marsh microbial communities from the Groves Creek Marsh, Skidaway Island, Georgia - 071404AT metaG (megahit assembly) | ecosystem: Environmental > Aquatic > Marine > Intertidal...
CTGTCTTTTGAGCAAATCTCAGAGTTTTGCGGTCTTCATATCCTCGAAGTTCAGGCGATGGCCGATGATCTTGCGGGCAGCAAATACACTGGTCGCGATCCGGTCCACTCCGGCGAGCTGACCCATGAGGAAATCGCACTCGGCGAGAAAGATCCGACATACGAATTGCAGATGCAGAAAGCACCGGTAGAAGTGACCCGCACCAAGGGCCCGCGCTACACCCCGGTGTCGAAGCGTCAGGACAAGCCGGACGGTATCGCATGGATCCTGCGCAGCCACCCGGAAATGTCCGATGCACAGATTTCAAAGCTGATCGGCACCACGCGTAACACGATCAGTGCGATCCGTGACCGTACCCACTGGAACATCCAGAACATTCAGCCGAAAGATCCCGTGACGCTCGGCCTATGTTCGCAGCGCGAGCTCGACGCAGTGGTTGCCAAGGCCGCGAAACGCGCTGGCATTGAGGCGCCCGAGGTCACCGAGGGCGACAATCGCAGCGACAAGGAAAAGCTGATCGAGGAATTGCGTGCTGAACGTGTGGCGTCTGAAAAAGCCGCCAACGAAGCTGCGCGGGAAGCCGAAGCTGAAGCATGGCTTGAAGCCAAACGCGCCGCTGAAGCTGGCGAAAACGCGGATGGCGCTGAATAAGGGCAATCCTTCCTGAAATCGGGGGGATTTTCCTTGTGCGTTAGGGTGGCTTACGTCATTCCATTGACATGAGTGTTAGTAACCCCGCAGCCTATAATCACCCTACGCCGTGGGACACTGTTTTTGAACCGGTAACTCTGCCGGACATGTTTGTGCGCACGGCAAGGCAACGCGGGGATGCACCGTTTCTGCATTTCCTTGGCCGTACCTATTCCTACAAATCTGTTCTCGCCGAAGCGGATGTGTTCGCTTGCCGCCTGCGCGCGCTTGGGATCAAGAAGGGTGACCGTGTCGGGCTGTTTCTTCCCAATGTGCCGATCTATGCGAGCGCCTATTACGGAGCGATGATGGCCGGTGCAGTGGTGGTCAACTTCTCGCCGCTCTATACTGTCGAGGAGCTGGCATGGCAGGTAGAGGATTCGGGCACCCGTCTGCTGGTCACGATTGATGTACCGAAGCTCTATAACTCTGCACGCGAAGTGCTCGATTGTTCCGGGCTGGAAACTCTGGTGGTCGGCTCGCTGGCGGAACAATTGCCAATTCTCAAAGGTCTGGCTTTGCGCATCCTTGGGCGCAGCAAGATCGCCAGGGTGCGCTGGGACAGAAATGTGCGCAGTTGGTCAGAGCTTAAGTTCGATCCGAGCACCGATCTGCCGACAGTTTCCACCGATGACGTTGCCTTGCTCCAATATACGGGTGGAACCACTGGTCGGCCGAAAGGTGCGATGCTGACGCATGCGAACCTGTCAGTAAACGCGCAGCAGGTCGTAGCGATCAATCCGTTCGATAATCCCGAAGATGAAGTGTTCATGGGCGCGTTGCCGTTCTTCCATGTTTTTGCGAACACCGCGCTGCTCAACCATGCGGTCGCCAGCGGCGCGTCGATCGCGATGGTACCGCGCTTTGATGCGGGCCAGGTTCTGGCAACCATTGCCAAACATAGGACAACCGGATTTCCGGGCGTGCCGACCATGTTTCAGGCTTTGCTCGATCATCCCGATCTGGCCAAGACCGATCTATCGTCGCTGAAGGTGTGCATTTCCGGCGGAGCGCCGATCCCGGCGCCGGTGCACGAGAAATTCGAAGCCGTTACAGGTGTCCGACTGGTAGAAGGCTATGGCCTCACTGAAAGTTCGGGTGTCGTTTCGGCTAACCCATATAAAGGAACACGCAAGCGCGGAACCATAGGGCAGGTTGTGGCCGGTACTGAGGTGATGTTCCTCGACAAAGAAGATTACACCAAGCTCGCCCCCGAGGGCGAACCAGGCGAGCTTGCAGTGCATGGGCCGCAAATCATGCGCGGTTACTGGAATCGCGAAGAAGCCTCGGCCGAAGTGTTGATTGAGCGCGAAGGCAAAGTCTGGTTGCGAACCGGCGATGTTGCGGTGATCGACCAGGATGGGTTCCTGCAAATCGTTAACCGCATCAAAGACATGATCGCAGTGGGCGGGTTCAAAGTGTTCCCGAGCCAGGTCGAACATGTAATCGTTCAAAACGAAGCGATCAAAGAAGCGCTCGTGATCGGTGTGCCGAATGATTACCTGGGCGAAATGCCGCGCGCGTTTGTGACGCTGAACAAGGGTGCGATGGCGACGGCAGAGGAGCTCGCCAGCTGGGTCAACGATCGCGTAGGCAAGCATGAGCGGGTCGATCTCGTGGTGATCCGGGACGAACTGCCCAAGACTCTGATCGGTAAGCTGGATCGCAAGGCCCTGCGCGCCGAAGTCCTCTGAGGCCGCCCACCCCCAACACGCGCCGAAGTCCTCCAGGACTGCTTGAAATCAAGAATCAAATGAAAAGGGCGCCCGAAATGGACGCCCTCAATCTTTCCCAAACTTGGATGGCCTTAGTTGACCAGGCCGAGCTTTGGTTCGCCATCCTCAGCCTTGGGTTGGTCACCCGTAGGTTGGTGCGCCGGCTTTTGCGAAGCGGCAACCGCATCGTTCGCCTTTGTGCCATGTGCGAAACGGCCATCGACTTGCGCGCCCTGTTCAATGGTCAAGGCTTCATACTGCACATCACCGTGAATCTGCGCGCTACGGAGCACGACCAATTCGCGGGCGCGGATCGAGCCATTGACCTTGCCAGCCAGGCGCGCGGTTTCGGCCACGACTCCGCCGGTGATCTGGCTCGTTTCGCCCTGAACCAGCGAAGAGCATTTGATGTCGCCTTCGATCGAACCATCGACATGCAGGTCTGCCGATGCTTCGACATCACCTTTGATTCTGACGTCTGATCCGATCACGGAAAAGGTCGAACTGGAGCTGCTGCCGGCCATCGAACTACTCGTTGCTGCCGGCCGCGTCGGGTTCGCGGGCTTCTTTGAGAACATCTTGCGCGGTCTCCAGGAAGGGGCGCGGATTGACCGCGCGATCATTGATGCGCACCTCGAAATGCAAGTGCGGGCCGGTGGAACGGCCAGTTTTGCCGAGCTTGGCGATCGGATCGCCAGCCTTGACTTCATCGCCAACACGCGAAGTGAAAGCGGAAAGGTGGGCGTAGCGTGTCATAACGCCGTTACCGTGGCTGACTTCCACAACATTGCCATATCCCGACTTGCGACCGACGAAGCTAACCCGTCCATCGGCTGCGGCATAGATTGGTGAGCCCCGCGGACCCTTGAAGTCCAGGCCGCGATGCATCGCGCCGCGACGAGTGAAGGGATCGCGGCGATAGCCAAAGCCAGACGACATACGGGTCTGGCTCATATTGGTTGGGCTGACTTGGGGGATAGCGTCCAAACTGGCCTCGAGCGCAGCCATCCGCGCAAGGCTCAGGCCCAAGCGTTCAAAACGCGGGTCAACTTCACCGCTGGCCGAAGTCGCGAGAATTTCAAGCGGACCACCCAATGCCTCGCGTTCCGCGCGGCGCAACGTTGCCTGTGGATCTAGGCCGAGCTTCTGCATTGCATTTGCGGTGCGTTCTGCACGGCGGTCAGCAAATCGGGTCAAGCGTTCAACAAAAGCGAGCTGGCGCGCTTCGATTTCTGCAAGGCCGCGCGCTTCCGGGATCAGGGCGCCAACTTTCTCGATAGTTTCAGCCGCCTCGCTTGAGGAATCGGATACGGTTTCGCCTTCGCGAATGTCTTCTGGCAGCATCGGCTCAATGGCTTCAAGGAACTCCTGCCGAGCCTTCAGATCTTCAACCACGCCTTCCAGATCACCGCCGTAGGCGGCCATTCGCTCTTCCTGTGTGGCGACATGCGCTTCGCGTGCGAGGAGCGATGCCCGATCCGCAGAGGCGCGATATTGTGTCCACGCCATGCTTGCCATCGAGATGCCCCATCCGACCAGCAAGGCGAGCGCGACTGATGCCGCGGCCATCTGCACGCGCGATGATATCTTGATAAAGCTGACTTGACCCTCTGACCGCATGAAGAATTCACGGTCCGGGAACCATCGACGCAAGCGGTTGCCCCACCCGCTAGCGGATTGTTCGTGTTGCAATGCGACCCCTCTTCGTGGTGCTGCTTTAATTACCCTGTGCGATGCCTAAGGTCGCTAGACACAAAGGTCGAATCATTTCTTAACGTGCGGGTCGAGTCGAAATGAAGCTGCGATGAATCGACCCCATAAGGGGATTCCTTAAAATCCCTGCGTCGCAAGTTTACCAAAAAGCCGCAGAATTCCGTCTTTATAGCCCCCTAGGATTCGCTGACTGACAGCGTGGTGTCACGCTGCTATTGCAAGCAGGATGGCTACTAAGATTGACCCTGGAACGGCGGATTTTGCCAGCCTTGTCGAAGGCCTCGCGCTCAAAGGGCGCGCGGCCCAGCGCAAACTTGCGGCGCTTTCGAGTGCGGCAAAGGCTGACGCGCTGATGCAATCAGCCGCCGCCATTCGAGAAGACTCTGCTGCGATCCTCTCCGCCAATGCTCAGGACGTGGCTGATGGCGAGGCGCGAGGACTAACCGGTGCCATGCTGGACCGCCTCACCCTTGATCCAAATCGGTCAGAATCGATGGCCTCCGCCCTCGAGGCCGTGGCCAGCTTACCCGATCCGGTGGGCGATATTATCGACAGTTCAACTCGGCCGAATGGTCTCGAGATCAGCCGGGTTCGTGTTCCGATCGGGCTGATTGGCATCATTTATGAAAGCCGCCCGAATGTGACCGCTGACGCGGCTGCACTCTGCCTGCGATCCGGCAACGCAGCGTTGCTACGCGGAGGCAGCGAAGCGGCGCATTCGAACAGAGCCATTCACGCCGCCTTCGTCCGCGGGCTGACCGCATCGGGTCTGGCTCCGGAAATCGTGCAGCTGATGCCAACCCAGGATCGCGAAGCTGTTGGCGCGATGCTCAGGGCGGCTGGCCTTATTGACATGATTGTGCCCCGCGGGGGCAAAAGCCTTGTCGAGCGGGTACAGAACGATGCGCGGGTACCAGTGCTGGCGCATCTGGACGGCATTTGTCACACTTACGTTCACTCGGCAGCTGATCCGGCGATGGCGCGCGAGATCGTAGTCAATGCCAAGATGCGCCGAACGGGCATTTGCGGGGCGATGGAGACATTGTTGATTGATGTCAGATTCACAGCAGCGGCCGACCTGGTGCGGGCCTTGCTTGATGCGGGCTGCGAAGTCCGGGGTGACTCGCGCGCTCAGTCGCTGAATACTCAAGTTGTCCCGGCGAACGACAGTGACTGGGGCACGGAATATCTTGGCGCGGTTGTCTCGGTCGCAATTGTTGACGGGCTTGACGCTGCAATGGCGCATATCGCGCGTCACTCTTCCAACCACACCGAAGCGATCATCACAGATGACCCGGGCGCGGCCGAACGCTTCCTCGCCGAAGTCGACAGTGCGATCGTAATGCACAATGCATCGACCCAATTCGCTGATGGCGGCGAATTCGGACTTGGCGCGGAGATCGGCATTGCCACCGGGCGTCTGCATGCGCGCGGTCCGGTCGCGCTAGAGGGCCTCACCACCTACAAATGGCAAGTCCGTGGTAGCGGACAGGCAAGGCCATAAGTCCTGCGCAGCATGACCCCCATCCGAACAGGCTTGCTGGGCGGCAGTTTCAATCCCGCACATGGCGGGCATCGCCGGATCACGCGCTTTGCGATGGATGCGCTGGGGCTGGATGAAGTTTGGTGGCTGGTCTCGCGTGGCAATCCGCTCAAGCCGAAGAAAGGCATGGCGCCGCTTCCGGCACGGCTCAAATCGGCGGCGGATCAGGCGCGAGGCGTCCCTATTGTACCGACAGCGATCGAGCGGGATCTTGGAACACGATATACCGTCGATACACTCAGGGCGCTGACCCTGCGCTACCCCAAGCGGCAGTTCGTGTGGTTGATGGGATCAGACAATCTTGCGCAGTTTCACCTGTGGCGCAAATGGCGCACCATTGCCCGAACAATGCCGATTGCGGTCATCGCAAGGCCTGGCTATAACGGTGCTGCTTTGGCGAGCCCTGCCATGGCCTGGCTCAGGCGCTATCAGGTTCCGAACGCCAGCTTCTTCAACGGGGGCAATGGGAGCGCACCGGCACTGGTGTTATTGCGTTTTGATCCCGATCCACGTTCAGCCACGGCGATCCGCCGCGCTGATCCGGACTGGGCTTTGCGCTATGCCGGAGCTCCTCCTCGCGATCCACTGACTCATCGCCTGGTGCACGCCGGGCCAGAGGCTTGGGAAGAGGGGGGCTCATGATAGAGCGCATCAGCGTTCCATCTGATCCAGTGCGCATCTTCGCACCTGTTTCCATCAACCAATTGACATTGGGGAGTATCGCAAACGCCTATGAATCAGGCGCAAACATCCACGGCTTCTGCCGAAACCGCCAGCCAGGGATTGCAATCCATGGCTAAGTCCGATCTGTCTTCCGACGCACTGCACAAACTCGTGCTTGGCCAGCTTGATGATGACCAGGCACAGGAATTGGTCTCGATCCCGCTTGAGGGGAAGAGCTCGATAGCTGACCATATGGTGATCGCGTCGGGTCGCTCGACCCGTCAGGTCGCCGCGATGGCGCAAAAACTGGCAGAGAAAATCAAGCAGCAGGGCTTTGGCTCCGCGCGCGTTGAAGGGCTCCCGGCGGCTGATTGGGTGCTGATCGATGCGGGTGATGTGGTCGTGCATCTGTTCCGTCCGGAGGTCCGCAGCTTCTACAATCTGGAGCGCATGTGGGGCTTTGACGAAGCAAAACCGGCCGCAGGCAACGCCTAACGTTTGAACTGCGTGGGCGTGGGAAGTCATCCCGGCGCAGCGCATTCGCGAATTTCTGATCATGCTTCTTCACGTCATTGCACGCGGCAAAATTGCTCGGTCCCCCGAGGCAGAACTTGTGGCCCGATACGAGAAGCGATTGCAATGGCCGGTCAAGCTGACCGAACTGCCCGAAACTGGCGGGCGAATTCCTGAACCTCAAACACCCTGCAAAACCGTGCTGTTGGATGAGCGCGGCAAGAATCTGACGTCAGAAGAATTGGCGTCGATCATGGGTGGCTGGCGCGATGACGGCATGCGCGAAGCGCGCTTTGTCCTGGGCGCTGCCGATGGCCACAACAAGCAGAAGCGCACAGAGGCCGATCTGCTTCTCGCCTTTGGCAAGGCCACATGGCCGCACCTGATGGCGCGGGCAATGCTGATGGAGCAACTCTATCGCGCTACGACAATTCTTGCAGGGCACCCCTATCATCGGGCAGGGTGAGGGCATGCCCGCTGATAGCCCCAACCTTACGAAGCTGCTGCTCGTTGGAGCAGGCGCAATCACCATCGGCTGGGGCGCATTGGCGGCACAAGAATCGCTGAATATCAGCGCGGCCACGGCATCGGTCGCGGGATTCGGCAGTACAGAGGGTGCGCGACAGGCGCTTGAACGCGCTCAAGCCACCGCAGAGTTCGCTCAGCAACGGGCCGTGAAATTCAGTCAGGAAGCAAGCCTTGCGACCGCAGAAATTGACCGCCTGGCGAAGGAAAGCGCGGCGCTGGCTGCGCAGATACAGCAAAGTGAAGCGGATATTCTCGCAGCGTCTGCGCAACTTGCGATTATCGCGGATCAGCGCGCTGTGCTCGATGCGCGGTTGGCCAAGCGGCAACAGCCGCTGGTTAGATTGACTGCAGCGATCCAGAACATGGCACGCAGGCCCATTGTGTTGTCGGCGCTGCAACCAGGGTCACTGCGCGACACAGTCTACGTACGCGCTGTTCTCGAGACAACCTTGCCACAGATCCGGGAGCAAACCGCCAGCCTACGCAGTGAAGTGGAACAAGGCCGCGCGCTCGAGAGTGAAGCCGCTCGCTCGCTCGCCGAGCTTCAGGCAAGCGAGACCGATCTGCAGAACCGCCGCAACGAGCTCGCGGCACTAATGCGGCAACAGCAAGAGGCTTCGCGCAGCAACAGCGCGCTGGCGCGCCGAGAAGCGCAACGCGCCTTGGCTTTGGCAGAGCAAGCGCGAGACCTGGATCAACTGGTCGGCGAGCTCGATCGCGCTGGATTGGTCAGAGAAGAACTCGCAACGCTTGCCGGGCCGATCATGCGGCCTGCACGTCCCGGGGCCTCTCGTGTGATGCCCACCACTAACGCGACGCCGCGCGCGCAGGAAACGTCACCACCTGCTCAATTCCAGCTTCCGGTTCACGGACGGACGATCACAGGCTTCGGTGAAGAAGGTGACGCGGGAATACGAAGCAAGGGCATTACCATTGCGCCCGCAAGCGGCGCACAAATAGTTGCGCCGGCATTAGGGCGGGTGTCCTTTGCCGGCGTATATCGTGGATTCGGGCGAATCGTGATTATCGAGCACGAAAATGGCTGGACGAGCCTGATAACCGGACTGGCACAAACCAGCGTAAACACCGGTGCGCAGGTCATTGGCGGCGCGCCAATCGGCACTGCGGCACTTAGGCAGCCAGAGATTTCTTTTGAACTGCGCGAGCGCGGAGAGCCGATTAACCCTCTGAGTTTGCTATAAGAAATTCCTGGAGGACCGGCGTTGTACGCCCGCTTTCAGAATAGTTTTGGCCATTGGAACGAACCATTGCGGGACGGATCGATATCATCATCTGGCGTTCAGCTGCGCTGCGCGATAGAACAGAGCGATAATATTGGAGACAATACCGATGAGAATTGCTGATCTGCTGCGCAGCGCCGCTCTGGTTACAGCTGTGGCATTGATCCCGGCTACCACTGCCGGAATGGCGCAGATTGACGGGCGTGCAGGCCCGCAGTTTGCCAAGCTTTTTGCAGCATATCAGCAGGTCAAAGCCAACTATGTCGAAGAAGTTGAGGATGACCAGCTTATCCGCGGCGCAATCAACGGCATGCTCGGTTCGCTTGATCCGCATTCGGCCTATGTCGATGGTAGCGCGCTGCAACGCCTGACAACCATGATCGACGGAAACTATTCGGGGCTTGGTCTTTCGGTCGTACTTGATGAAGGCGCGGTCAAAGTCGTTTCGCCGTTCAAGGGCAGCCCGGCTGACAAGGCGGGCATCAAGGCAGGTGACTTCATCACCCATCTCGATGGCGAGCTGATCTACGGCAATGATCTTGATACATCGGTTGCGCGGATGCGCGGCGCAGAGGGCACGTCGATTGAACTCACTATCTTCCGCCCAGGACGCGACGAGCCGATCGAGGTTTCCGTGACGCGCGGCGTTATCGAGTTGGAGCCTGTGACCTACGAGCTCCAGAGCGGCAATATCGGCGTGATCTCTGTCAATGAATTCAGCACAAATGTGGGCCGTGATGTCTATGCCGCATGGGAAGCTTTGCAAAGCGAGGCCACGGGCAAGATGTCAGGTCTGATCCTTGACTTGCGCTCCAACCCCGGGGGGTCGCTTGATGAAGCCGTGGGATTGTCAGACCTGTTCCTGTCCGAAGGCCGGATCGTGTCCCAACGTGGTCGCGCTCGCGGTGAGAACGTCCATTACGATGCGGACGAGCTGATCAACTATCGCCACCTGCCGCGCCGCGAAGCGCAGAAGTATATGGGCGAGATCGCTTCCGACATGCCCTTGATCGTACTGATCGATGCAGGTTCTGCATCAGCTTCAGAGATTGTAGCGGGCGCGCTGCAGGATCATCGCCGCGCCTTGGTGATGGGTGAGCGCAGTTTCGGCAAAGGCAGCGTGCAATCGCTTCTGCCGCTGGGTCGTGATTCCGCCATCAAGCTGACAACGGCGCGCTATTACACGCCGGCCGGAAAGTCGGTTCAGGAAGGCGGCATCACACCTGACATCAAGGTTCCGCAATTGTCCGATCCGGATCTGGAAAAGCGCAATAAATATCTCTTGCGCGAGAGCGATTTGCGCGGGCACCTGGTCAATGATCTGGGCGTTGAAGATGCCAAGGTTGAAGTCGATACAATCGATGATCCGCGTTTCCAGCTGACCGCAGCAGAGCTTGAAGAGCAAGGCGTAGAAGACTTCCAGCTGCATTATGCGCTGGAAACCTTGCGTCGCACGACGCGCGCGACGGTGGCTTTGCGCAACACAGTGGCGTTGCGCAATTAATTGAGCTAGCGCGCTTTTCATGAACCATCTGGAAGCGGAAAAGCCGGGCGAGATTTTTGCGCAGCACCTGGCGCTGAGTGTGCCTGCGCTGCTTTTGGGCGGTGCGTATCTGTCGCAATATGGATTCGGACTGTATCCGTGCGAAATGTGCTGGTGGCAGCGCTATCCGCATTTTGTGGCTCTGGGCCTTGCGTTTCTTTCATTCCTTGCGCCGCCGCGCCGGCTGTGGATCGCATTGGCGGGACTTGCGATTTTCGTTTCTGGCGCGATCGGGGGGTTCCATGCCGGTGTCGAGTATGGCTGGTGGGAAGGGTTGAGTGCTTGCTCGAGCGCAGTCCCGACCGATGTTGATCCGATGGAAGCGATCATGAATGCGCCTATCATCCGGTGTGATGCGGCGCCATGGGATCTGTTCGGCATTTCGCTCGCTGGCTGGAACTTTATCGTGTCGTGCGGAACTGCAGTGCTGATCTGGTCGCTTATGGCAAAGAGCAACAAGAAG
>Ga0181581_10004713_pt1 | contig 10612 bp, 9 predicted proteins | sample 071ome_22_FD_132433 | JGI IMG/M metagenome (GOLD analysis project Ga0181581, IMG submission 132433) | Coastal salt marsh microbial communities from the Groves Creek Marsh, Skidaway Island, Georgia - 071404AT metaG (megahit assembly) | ecosystem: Environmental > Aquatic > Marine > Intertidal zone...
AAAACTTACCCGACGACGAAAAACTTTGGATTGCGCGTCTCCAAGCGGGTCGCAAATGGATTTGGATCACGGGCAACCATGATCCAGGGCCGCTTGAACTTGGTGGATCGCATCTCTCGGAACTGCCCTTACCGCCACTTGTATTTCGCCACGAAACGAACACACACAGCAGCGGCGAAATATCAGGACACTTTCACCCCAAAGCGCAGCTGAGCGTTCAGGGGCGCGGCGTATCCCGCCCGTGCTTTTTGATCGACATGAATCGCGTGATTATGCCCGCATATGGCACATTCACAGGGGGACTTGGGTCACATCTGCCGCCGCTCTCGACGCTCATGCGACCTGACGCGCTTGCTGTACTTACAGGAAAATCAGCACGACCCATTCCAATGCCGCGCTAATCGCAAGGTTCATTTTCTGTCAAAAAATATCCTCGCCGAAGGCATTTTCACCTTTGCCCAAGCAAAGGTGAAAAACCACAAGGATCTCAGGCGGTTAACCCGTCCGGCTCGGGCAAAGCATTGGCGCGACAACACGCGGTCAGCGTATTCGCCAAAAGACATGCAATCGTCATTGGCCCAACACCCCCTGGAACGGGTGTGATCGCACCTGCAACGGCAGCGGCACTTTCATAATGAACATCCCCGACCAAACGTGTTCCGCCTTCGGGTTTTTCAATCCGATTGATGCCGACGTCGATCACGGTTGCGCCCTCCTTGATCCAATCACCAACCACCATTTCAGGGCGCCCAACGGCCGCCACAACGATATCTGCACGACGCACGACCTCAGGCAAATCTTTGGTGCGTGAATGCGCGATTGTGACGGTGCAGCTATCACCCAACAGCAACTGCGCCATCGGTTTGCCGACAATATTTGAACGACCAATCACAACCGCGTTCATCCCAGACAACGACCCGTGATAATCACGCAGCAACATCAAACATCCCAGAGGCGTACAAGGCACCATCGCCTTTTGACCCGTTCCCAAAAGACCAACGTTGGAAATGTGGAACCCGTCCACATCTTTGGTGGGGCTGATGGAATTGATCACAAGGTCTTCGTTCAAATGCTTTGGCAACGGCAATTGCACCAAAATTCCATGGACCGCAGGATCGTTGTTCAACTGGTCGATCAATGCCAGCAAATCAGCCTCGGACGTATCCGCGGACAGTTTATGTTCGTACGAATTCATGCCAACTTCGACGGTTTGCTTGCCTTTTGAACGGACGTAAACTTGGCTTGCGGGGTCTTCACCAACCAAAACAACGGCCAAACCGGGCGTGATGCCGTGAACTTCTTTTAGCTGTGCAACGTGTTCCGCCACCTTGCCGCGAACTGTTGCGGCAAACGCTTTGCCATCGATTACGGTTGCTGTCATGGACCCATATCCTATTGAATTAAAACGATGGGGCAAGCCACCGGCTTGCCCCGTTTTGTGTGATATTAGAACAAACCTTCGATTTGTCCCAATTCGTTTAGCATGATCGTTTCAGATGCTGGCACAGATGGCAAACCTGGCATTGTCATGATCTCACCGCAGATGACGACAACAAAGCCCGCGCCCGCGCTGAGACGGACTTCACGCACAGGAACAGAATGCCCTGTTGGTGCACCGCGACGGTTTGGATCTGTGGTAAAGCTATATTGCGTTTTCGCCATACAGACGGGCAAATGGCCGTAGCCTGCCGCTTCCCATTCTTTCAGCTGCGTGCGGATTTTCGCATCGGCCAAAACTTCGTCGGCGCGGTAAATACGCTTTGCAATCGTTTCGATTTTCTCAAACAAGCTCAGCTCATCGCCGTAAAGCGGTGCAAAGTTTGCCATACCTGCATCGGCGATTTCCGCAACACGGCGTGCCAGCGCTTCGATGCCTTTTGACCCTTCAGCCCAATGTTTACACAAGACAGCTTCTGACCCCATAGAGGCAACGTAATCTTTGACAGCTTGAACTTCGGCGTCTGTATCAGACACAAAGTGGTTGATTGCAACGACAACAGGAACCCCGAAGGATTTCACATTTTCAATGTGACGGCCAAGGTTTGGACAACCCTTTTTCACTGCATCAACGTTTTCTGCGCCCAGATCCGCCTTTGCCACACCGCCATTCATTTTCATTGCGCGAACTGTTGCCACAACAACCACGACGGATGGGGAAATGCCCGCTTTGCGGCATTTGATGTTCATGAATTTCTCTGCACCAAGGTCCGCGCCAAAGCCCGCCTCGGTCACAACGTAATCAGCCAATTTCAACGCAGTGGTTGTCGCCATGACCGAGTTACAGCCATGCGCGATGTTTGCGAATGGGCCGCCGTGAACAAACGCAGGGTTGTTTTCCAATGTTTGCACAAGGTTTGGCTGCATCGCGTCTTTCAACAACACGGTCATTGCGCCGTCTGCTTTGATATCGCGGCAATAGATTGGGGTGCGATCACGACGGTAGGCGACGATGATATCGCCCAAACGTTTTTGCAGGTCTTTCAAATCGGTTGCCAGACACAAAATCGCCATGACTTCTGACGCTACAGTGATGTCAAACCCTGTTTGGCGTGGGAACCCGTTTGAGACACCGCCAAGGGATGTCACCATATCGCGCAATGCGCGGTCGTTCATGTCCATCACACGACGCCAGACAACGCGGCGTTCGTCGATTTCTAATTTGTTACCCCAGTAAATGTGGTTGTCGATCATCGCGGACAACAGGTTGTGCGCAGATGTAATCGCGTGGAAGTCGCCTGTGAAATGCAGGTTCATTTCTTCCATTGGAACAACTTGGGCGTAACCACCCCCCGCTGCGCCACCCTTCATGCCGAAACATGGACCAAGGGATGCTTCGCGGATACAGATTGCCGCTTTTTTACCAATCGCGTTTAGGCCATCGCCCAAACCAACAGTGGTGGTTGTCTTGCCTTCACCGGCAGGGGTTGGGTTGATCGCGGTCACGAGGATCAATTTACCGTCTTTGCGGTCTTGGACGGAATTGATGAAATCTTGACCAACCTTTGCTTTGTCATGACCATAGGGCAAAAGATGTTCACTTGGGATTCCAAGTTTTGCACCGATTTCTTGGATCGGTTTTTTATTCGCTTCGCGTGCGATTTCGATGTCTGATTTGTAACTCATGGTAGGTCCCCTGTGGCCGAAATACGGCTGTTCATGGTGTGGGGTATATCCTGTCGCAAACGGACCAAACACAGCATTTCCGACATTTCAATCGCTTGTTGCGGCGGGATGCCGCAGAGAAGTTTCGCATCAGAAACGACAAGTTGCCTTTATGAATTTATTTTCTGCCATGCGCGTTGATCGGGAATGTGCAGGCGCAATTGATTCCCAACCGCCAAATGCCCCGGATGTTCGACCCATGCCGTGACACCGCGCCGGCCTTTGGCGGCCGTTTTAAATGATTTTGCGGCTGTTTCTGATACCGAAGAAATCACCTTGGCCGGCAAATGACAGGGGCGATTTTGCACATCTATCACAAGGGTTGTTAGGTTTTCTGCCTGCAAACGGCTTGAGGGCGGAACATGTGAAAAATCAGGGATACCGCGCACAACCATGGATGCCCCCACCCATGCAGGGTCAATGTGGGGCAACCCGATTTTGTTGGCAATGATGTCCAACTCTTCGGCCGAGACAATCGACATCTGGCGCACGTTTCGGATTGTTGTCCCGCGCGGATATTGGGAAAGGACCCGCGAACATGATGGTCGCGTCAATCCGCCATGTGCTTCGCCGTCAGGGCCATCTAGGGTCACAGCGATATTGGGAATTGCAGTTGATTGGATCCCCGCCCCCATATCGATAACGCGGCCCAACCAGACGATTTCCCCAAAAAATTCGGTTGGTAAAAGTGCAGGCATCAGCTGTCCCCCCAAAGTGTTTCACTGGCGCGCGCCGACCAATTGACGTCATAAGTGACGCCGTCAAAATCGCCATTCTTGGCTTCGACCAATAATTCCCCCAAGGTTGGAAGGCCTTCAACCGCCGCACTGGCCCACAGATCAGATCGCAAAATAGCGCGCGCACATTGACAGTAGACCTCATCAACCTCGATGATCATGACGGTCTTAGGCAGGTGGCGATCTTTTTGAAACCGCTGGCACATGTCTGGATCTGCCGTGATCTTGGCGCGCCCAATCACGCGAACCGCCGTATCGGACCCATGGGCCATAAACATGATCGATACGGCACCATCACGCATGATATTTCGCAAACTATCCAGACGGTTGTTCCCACGCCAATCAGGTAACGCAATATGTTTGGGGTCAAGCACCAAAGCAACCGGCCCATCATCGCCGCGCGGGCTTAGATCAACCCGACCCTGCGCATAGGTTGCCAAGACGCAAAAGCGTGATGCCATGATCCAGTTGCGATAAAGCGGCGTGATCACAGGCATCACCTTGTCAATCGACAGCGGGTTTGCTGCCGGATAAAGGGTGTTTAGATCATCCTCAGTTTCTAGAAATTTCATTTGGGTTAAATCCGGCTTCTTGCATCAAAGTGTTCGACGCGGTTTCAATCGTTTTTTCCAAAGTTTCTAAAAATTCATTCCGTGACAAGCCGCTTTCGATCATGGGTAGGAATTCGATAACTGCCGTGCCCGGTTTTTTGAAAATCCCCAAACGTCCCCAAAACAGACCAACATTGCACGCGACGGGCAGACATCTTTGGCCCGTTTCTTCGTATAAAACTGCAGCACCAACTTTGTAGGGCGCTTGCACACCTGGTGCAATACGGGTGCCCTGCGGGTAGATGATCAACTGGCCTGCGGGTGCATCGCCTGATTTTACTTGGGCAACCATGTTGCGGATCGCTTCGGCGCGGCGGCCACGATTGACAGGAACGCTGCCGGTCAGTTTCGCATATTGCGCCAAAATCGGCATATACATCAGGGATGATTTTAAAATGAATTTTGGCCTTGGGGTCGCGGCCCCAATCATCAAGACATCCAGAAAACTTTGATGCTTTGCCGCGATTAAAATTTCTTCATCCGGAACAGTTCCGCGGATTTCCGTTTTAATGCCAACCATCCATCCCGCTGTCCACATGACCCAACGACAATAAGCGTGAATCGTGAAATACACGGCTTTCCGATTGAATAATGCAAACGGAAGACCAACGCCCCCGATCACAAACATCATCACATACATCTGAATGGCGTAGATCAGGGATCGAATCCACTGGATTGCATAGAACATTATGACAGATCTCCTAAGACACGTTGGGCCGCCAACTGTGTTGCAACAAAAGCAACGCAGGCCAAGGCAGGGGGTACGATGGCCAACCATAGCCAATCTGCCCCTTGGAACCGCAAACCGGTTAAAATTGATGCGTTCGCAGTTTCGGCAGGTAAAAACAGAACCACAACCGCACCCGCAACCACGCCGATCACAGCCCCAATAAAGGCGCGTGATGCAAAGCGACGCACAAAGGCTGCGACGATATACGCATCCTTTGCCCCGATCAAACGCAGCACGGTGATGACTTGGGCGTTCGCAGCAAGCGCCGCGCGCGCCGCCAACATCACCATGGCAGCACTTGTCATCGCGATAATGAGAATGGCCAAGGCACCCAACCACGTCAAACGTTGCGCAGCTTGGACCAATGGCTTGCGCCAGCGCATGTGATCATCCAACACCGCACCGGGGGCCTCGGCAGACAGGCGCAACCGCAACCCTTGGGCGTCGAAACCATCGTCGGTTTGTGTGATCTCAATCAACCGTGGGATTGGCAAATTCGACAGTGGGATATCTGGACCAAACCACGGTTCAAGCAGGGCTTGTTGTTCTTCTACTGTCAGGGCCTTGGCCGCATCAACACCCTGTGTCGTCGACAAGATGGCCAAGACGCGTTCCACTTGGATGTTCATCTGATCTGCGGGGGCGGAAATACGGATGGTGGCTGTTCCCTGAAGGGCATCTGCCCATCGATCCGACAGTCGGCTTGCAGCAAAAGAAAGCGCAAGCGCAAACACGATCAAAAATGCCATTGCCCCTGCTGTTAATGTGGTCAGCGTCGCCGTAAACCCCGTGGATGGCACAACGCGATCACGGTGACCATCCGCGCGCAAACCTTCGAGAAAAACCAACACAGCTTTCATCACAAATTCGCCCCTGCCAGTTGCAAGCGCCGATTTGAAATCCGCAAAACCCGCGCTTGCACTTGTGACTTCGCGGATCGAATAAGGCTAAGGTCATGGCTTGCGATCAAAACGGTTTTTCCCATTCTGTTCAGTTCAAGCAAAAGCTGTAACAAACGTTCGGACATTTCCCAATCTACGTTGCCGGTCGGTTCGTCCGCCAAAATCACATCTGGTGACATGATGATTGCCCGCGCCAAAGCTGCGCGTTGCCGTTCGCCACCCGATAATTCGGGGGGAAATGCCTTTGCCCGCTTTGTAAGGCCGACCCACGCCAACAGCTCTTTGATATTCGCGTCCTCTGCCAAGGTCTTGTTGCCAGACACAGCCAAAGGCAACGCTATATTATCCTGAACGCTCATATGATCGATGAATTGGCAATCTTGATGCACGACCCCGATGCGGCGGCGCATAACGGCAACATCGTCGCGCGACATGGATCGCACATCATTGCCAAAAATGCGGATCTGACCTGCCGTCGGGACCAAAGCACCATAGCACAATTTTAAAAATGTGGTTTTCCCCGCACCCGATGGACCGGTCAAAAAATAGAATGCGCCCGAAGAAATCGAAAGGCTCATATCTGACAATAGTTCGCCGCCGCCATAACTGTAGGCGACATTTTCCAACTCAATCACTGTCGTTATCCGCTTTCCGCCACTGCTTTGTTGTGCCGTAGCACCGCTTTATGTGCAAATGCCAGTATTTTCTGCAAATAGCACTTTCCTCGGGGCTTTGAAATTTCTAATGTGTGTCTACGGGAAAATATGGCAAATGCCAAGGATGGGGAATTTATGCGGCTCACGTGTCCAAACTGTACGGCCCAATACGAGGTGCCAGCGGATGTCATCCCTGCATCTGGTCGTGATGTACAGTGTTCAAATTGTTCGCATACTTGGTTTCAGCAGCCCTTTGATGATACGGTGTCGCCATCTGCGGCAGCAATGATTGATGAATTTGCAGTCGATGACAATGATGATGCGCCTGACGCAGCCACGCAAAGTGATGCCGATGATTTCGAAACCGAACTTGATAAAGTCCTAGAGCACGAGCTTGCCCCGGATGACGGATCCGACGCAAGCCTAGGTCAAGCCTCTATGCCCAACCGCCCCAAACGGCGTTTGGACAGCAGCGTTGCATCGGTATTGCGCGAAGAAGCAGAACGCGAAAAACGCGCGCGCGCGGCCGATCCGGTCGAAACCCAAATTGATTTGGGGCTGGACAACGCCCCACAACCCGCGCCATCCACGACGCGCACGAAATCCGGCTATATGGGTCCCGACCTAGGCGATCTTGACGACCTCTATCAAGAGGGCGGAAAGAACCCAGAATTCCATCGTCGTGATCTGTTGCCCGATATCGAAGAAATCAATTCAACCTTGCGCAATGATCATGGTCAATCGGGGGCCAATCGGGACGCAAACGCCTCTGCACAACGTAAAAACAATTCACGCTCTGGATTTTTGTTTGCATTGATCGTTTTGGCGGCAGCGGTTTGGGTCTATCTCTATGCTGATCTGATTTCCGAGCACGGTCCAAGCGTGTCGGATGCATTGAACACATATGTGGCGTGGGTCGACACGATGCGTGCAATGCTCAATCAATGGGCAAGCGCGGCCATGACATGGTTAGAAGATCAAGCAAACGCAGCGCGCGGATCATAAATCGTTAAAATAGCTCGAGCAAGCGTCTGAGGTAATTGAGCTCGGATTGCGGGCGATCAACATCGCCGGCACGTCGACGGATTTCGTTCAACACTTCTTCGGCTTGACGCGCGATGTCCTCGACCTTTTGGTTGGCATCGGCTGTTCCTGCATTTCCATCCCGACCTTGTGGTCGACCCAATGGATCGCGTTGTTGATCGCTGTCATTTTCTGCCATGCCTTGGCCGTTTTCGGGATTTTGCGATTGGGCAAGCGCGCGATCCATATCGCGAATGCCCTCGCGCAATGCTTCCATCGCATCGGCTTGGTTTTCGATCGCACGGCCCAAGTCATCTTGGCGCAGCGCGTCTTCGGCTTGACGCATCGACCGCTCTGCCTGATCCAGCGACCGCTCTGCGCGTTGCGCCTCTTCACTATTCAAGTTTGGCAGTGATCGGCGATTATTCTCAAGTTGATCGCGCAAGTCTTGTTGCCGATTGGCAAGGTCTTGGGTCCCTTGGCCATCACCGTCTTGGTTTTGCAAATTGCGAAAGGCGTCATCCGAGAGGTCCTGTTGTTCGCGCAATGTATCGGACAGCCCACCCAAGGCATCGTCTTGTCCCTGTTCGCCCGATTGGCCTTCGGCCACCTGCATGTTTTCCATAATTTGTTGCAATTCTTCCAAGGCTTGTTGGGCTTCGGCCATGCGGCCTTGTTCCATAAGCTCTTGGATGCGATCCATCATCTTTTGCAAATCCGATTGGTTCATCTGCATCTGATCTTGCGGGGAATTTTGCGCCATATCTTGGTTTTGCGATTTCTGATCGCGTTCCGCTTGTTGTCGCAATTGACGGATATAGTTTTCATTCGCTTGCCGCAGCTCTTGCATCAGCTTTTCGATCTCTGGCTGCGATGCCCCGTTTTTCATTGCTTGTGACAGCCGATCTTGGGCCTTGCGCATGCGATCGAGGGCGTCGTTCACATCGCCCTCTTCGATCGACAGGGCCAAATCCCACAAGGCTTGGGCAATTTCTGTGCGCTTTTCATCCATTAAATCACTGTCTTGAAACTGCTCAATCTGCCGCAGGATATAGCGCAGCCGCAAATAATCCGTGTCGGACCGAAAGGCCCCTTGCGGATCATAGGTGATCGCGCGGATCATTCGCGCGGCGCGTTTGCTATTTTGCAGCGACCACAAAAGATCACGTCGCACTTCGATCAATGCCGCCGCCAAAGGATCAAAAAACCGACGACCCGGAAGCATGATGTCGCGCAGCGATGCCTGTCCCGCTTGATCTATCGCATCCCGCGCGGTTATTGTCAGAACCACCGGCAAATGCACCATCGGGCTTTGGGAATGATCATCGATCCAAACATCTTGGAAATCGTCCGCCTTGCCCGTCAGCGGCAGGGGCAGATCAAACTCTGCAACACGATCAAAATCGGGGTCAGCGGCCAAACCGAAACGGCGATCAACCAACCCCAAATCCAACGCGATGGTTCCCGAAATTTTTGTCGCGCCAAAATCATCGCGCACGGAATAGTTCAATGTGCTTTGGCCAAAAAAATCGGCCTCATAAGGTTGAAACACCTGCACAACAGGTGCGTCATCCATTTGCAATTGGATCGACCATGCGGCCCCTTGATCGCCGGCAATGACCAAATCACCTTGGCGCATCACCTTGAAATCTTGCACCATCGCGGATGCGGCGGGGGCGTCGGTTCGGGCCGAAACAGTTTCTTCGATCAAATGATCCCCTGTTTGACCGTAGAGCCGAATTTGAACGGCGCTGTCCTTCATCACGACAAGCGTGTCGCGTTCCGTGAGATCGTTCAGATATAGCGCCGTTTGTTTGGTATAGGCAGGGGGTGTAATCCATGCTTCCCATGCGGGTCCAAGGGCGGTCGCACCCGCCGCACCCATTGGTGCGCCAACCTCGCGCATGCGTTCCAGTGATCCGAAAAGCCCCCCCGTCACAAAGACCAAGATCGCAACATAGCGAAGCGCAAACGGATCGCGCCGCATCAAATTGATGGGCAAAAGCACGGGCACCGCGCGGGCCACTTTGGCCTGCATTTGGTCACGATGGCGCGCCCAAAGAAATGCAACGCTGGGATCGTCGGTGTGTCGTATTTTGGCAAAGTCAGGATCTTGGATAGCCGTAAACGGACGATCACTCAGCCCTTCGTCGATGAGATGTATCGCCTGCTGCAGCGTGGGCCTGCGAAACTGCACCCAACCCCAGACAAGCGAGGCAATCAACATCGCAAGACTGCCCAAACCCGTAAACCAAAGCGCATCAAGCGACAGGCGGTCAAAGGCCCCAAGGACCAGCAGACCAATGACCAAGATCACAAGTGACAGGAGACCCCAAAACGCGTGGATAACAGATTGCACCCACAACCCGATATAGGTCGTCCAAATGGCACGTTGTGCCATCGGAAAATTTGCTCGGATGTCAGAGTGTTTCAGTATGTCACCCCTTTGTATCGCTTATAACCACTCAGGCACTATATCGCGATTGATCATCTCTTCATAGGTCGGACGCGCACGGATCACCGCGAATTGATCGCCGTTCACCATGACTTCGGGGATCAATGGGCGGGAATTGTATTCGCTCGACATCACAGCGCCATAGGCCCCTGCAGACCGGAACGCAATTAAATCGCCGGCATTTTGAACCGCCAAGTGACGCCCCTTGGCAAAGGTGTCGCCCGATTCACAAACTGGTCCCACCACATCGTAGGTTGCCGGTTCACTGCCTGCGACCGGTTCAACCACTGGCACAATGGCGTGATGCGCATCATACATCGCGGGGCGGATCAAATC
>Ga0181581_10004715_pt1 | contig 10610 bp, 9 predicted proteins | sample 071ome_22_FD_132433 | JGI IMG/M metagenome (GOLD analysis project Ga0181581, IMG submission 132433) | Coastal salt marsh microbial communities from the Groves Creek Marsh, Skidaway Island, Georgia - 071404AT metaG (megahit assembly) | ecosystem: Environmental > Aquatic > Marine > Intertidal zone...
ATGAACCAGGCTGTGCAATAAAAGCCGCTGTCGAGTCCGGATACATCTCAACACATCGTTATGCTAGCTACCGAGCAATATGTGCTGAGGTCAGTAGTTAGTCGTTGTTGTTTAAATCATCAGAGTAAAATTAAAAACGCCTCGTAACATTCTTTATTGGTAGCGTGAACATTATGCCTGTATGACCTATTCGCATATGCAAAAAAATCAATAACAGTGATGATTAATCACTTGTAATCAGTGCGAGTATTAAATGCCTGCGAAAGTGTATTTAAATCCAAGTACTCCAACTCGCCCCCGATTGGAACACCTTGAGCCAGTCGCGTTATTTTCAAACCATATTGATTGACCATTTGTGCAATAACGTGAGCAGTCACCTCACCTTCCATGGTAGAGCTAGTGGCTAAAATTATTTCCTCCAACCCACCTAATTTCAGATGTTGTTCTAGCTGATCTAATCCCAATTGATCTGGCCCAATGCCGTCCAACGGTGACAATTTACCCATTAATACAAAATATACTCCCTGATAATTAGTGCCATTTTCAATGGCCATAACATCGGTTGGGGTTTCCACAATACACATTTGTGTGGTCTTTCTATTACTGTTACTGCATATTTCACAGACTTCTCTTTCTGTGTAGTTTCTGCACTGTTTACAATGTTGAATGATATCTAGTGCATGAGTGATGGTTGCACCCAATGTCTGTGCTTTTTCCTTATCAATTTTGAGCAAATGAAAAGCCATCCGTTGAGCTGTCTTCTGCCCAACACCAGGCAATATTTTCAAAGCATTAATGAGTTGCTCTAGTACTGGAATTTGATCAGTCAAAATATATAGCCTAGGAAACTAGAACGGTAATTTCATACCAGGAGGTAGAGGCATCCCAGCAGTAATATTGGCATACTTATCTTTTGTAGTTTGCTCTAATTTATGCACAGCATCATTAATGGCAGCAGCGATCAAGTCCTCTAACATATCTTTATCATCACTCATCAAACTATCATCAATAAGTACTCTCTTAACCTCATGACTACCTTGCATAATAACTTTCACCATGCCACCACCTGATTGGCCCTCTACCTCAATTAATTTAAGCTCCTCTTGTGCCTTTTGCATATCCTCCTGCATTTTTTGGGCTTGCTTCATTAAATTACCAATTCCGCCTTTCATTTTGTTCCCTTTTTTGGTGTAGTTTGCTGTGATTGAATTTGAATCGTTACGGGTACTATTTGTGCTTGTAAGTCTCTTGTCATTGCCTGCACAAAACCATTTCTCTCAATATTTTTTTGTGCTCGCATAAGATCTTGTTGTATTTTTTGTTCTTGTTCAAAAGCCGGACTTTGCACTTCCCCCTGACTCACTGTAATAGACAATGCAACGTCCATCTTCATGAAATCTTTTATTCTGTCGGTTAATTTTTTTTCTGCAACTTCGGTGAGCAAGCTCTCATGAGACTTAGATAACATTAACATTATTTTCTCATCACTCATATCTTGCATCACACAATGATTGGCTAGCTCTCTCACCAGACCGGTTAGATTCATCGCGACGATCATAGATGGCCAATCACCTAGCACAGCTTGTTTAGCATCTTCTAAACTTGTCGAGTGCGGATTATCTTCATCGTCATTGACTATATAATCAGCCTGAGCTTTATGTTGATCTTTTTTATCAGCACTATCATCCAAGTCAGAGGATATTTGACTCCTTTTATGTTCAGGTAAATTTTTACTGGCATCTACACTGGAAGATTCACTAGAAATACTATTCGCGTCAAAAACAGTAGTCTTTGATAGATCTTGATTATCGCTATGTGGAATCTCAGCAGAAATGTCTTGACTGTCTGTAGAATTACAAGATGATGCTTGATGCTTTTGTGCGTCTGATAGTCTCAGCCGGGATGTTTTCATCGACGGCTGATTAAACTTTTTTACTTGCACTTCTCCACCCCCGGGGCGGAACATAATCATACGTAACACAGCCATCTCAAACCCCGCTCTAGGCGAATGAGCCAAATGAAGATCTCTTCGACTTGTCATCGCAACTTGATAAAAAAGTTGAATATCCTCGGCAGAGATCTTTTCTGCCATCAGCTCAATGGACGAAGCGAACAAATTAACTTGCTCCAAGTAGCTTGGCACAGCTTGAGATATTGCTGCAGCATGAAATATTACGATCATCTGATCGAGCAGTTTAGTGAAATTCACATTCAAACTAGATAATTTTTCTATAGAATCCATCGCCTGCACAGCATCAAAATCACAGAGAGTGTGCATCAATGTATCAACCTGTTCACTCGGTACTGTCCCTAACATCTGATTGACTGTTTGCTCTGTAATATCTGCACCCGAGTAAGCAATAGCTTGATCAAGCAAGCTAAGCGCATCACGCATACTACCATCAGCAGACTCTGATAATTGCATCAAAGCAGATTGCTCAAAAGCAATGTTCTCAGCACTCAGTACTTTAGCCATTTGCTCATTAATTTGAGTATGTGAAATATGCCGCAAAGTAAATTGCAAACAACGCGATAAAACTGTCACTGGAAGTTTTTGCGGATCAGTGGTCGCTAATAAAAACTTAACATGCTCAGGGGGCTCTTCTAGAGTCTTCAGCAAGGCATTAAAGCTGTGCCCTGACAGCATGTGCACTTCATCAATGAGATATATCTTAAATCGACCTCGAGTAGGTGCATATTGAATGTTCTCTAATAATTCACGTGTATCCTCGACGCGAGTCCGTGACGCTGCATCGACTTCAATCAAATCAACGAAACGCCCCTCAGTGATCGATTGACAGTGCTCACACTCACCACATGGCTCTGGTGTGATACCTGTTTCACAACTGAGAGCCTTTGCGAATACTCTCGCGATAGTTGTTTTTCCTACACCTCGTGTACCCGAAAATAAATAAGCATGATGTAGACGACTGGTTTTCAACGCATTCACCATCGCTGTTACCACGTGAGTTTGGCCAACAATATCAGCGAACGTTTGCGGTCGCCATTTTCTCGCTAAAACCTGATGTGACATATTAGGATGATATTCAGTTGCAGTTGCATATTGGCGGCAATCCATGCCAGTTAAATCTCAGCACCCGAATCAATTGTTACCGTTGCTCCCTTCCGGGCCTGGCGGGGTTCACAATCTATCGTTGCAAAGGAACCGACACAGATCACCAATATGCGGTTAGTGGGCTCAGTAGTTATGAGACAGATTCTGATGCATGCATCAAGGTCCATTCCAGGGTGTCATTCTATCCCGAGAGCTTGATAAACGCATCTATTTGCTGAAATAAAATTGGTATAATTGAACGCGCTTATGCGATTATTCACAGTTTATTTATTAGACATTTCAGCCTTGTGGTTCATAGTATGTCAACAACTTTGACCAAAAAGTATCAATTTAGGTTGATTTATAAGGGATCACTACTATGACGCTCAATCGTAGAGAATTCATACAGTTACTGAGTAGCGCCGCAGTGTGTGGTCATATGCCCCTCGCTGCGGGCTACAATCACACGTCGTTGTATGACTTTGCATTGTTTGGCAACACGCGCTTATTACATTTCACTGATTGCCATGCTCAATTACAACCCATTTATTATCGCGAACCCAGCATGAACCTTGGAATTGGAGATGCTTTTAATCAACCACCGCATATTGTATCAAAGGCGATGCTTGAGCACTTTGCAATCAGTCATCCTCGGCTAGTGCATGCACTCACACCGATTGGCTATGAGAGCGCCATTAAAAAATATGGCAAAGTTGGAGGGTTTGCCCATCTCGCCACATTAATCAAACAGTGTCGTGCAGAAGCGGGTCCCCAACGAACCTTGTTGCTTGATGGTGGGGATACTTGGCAAGGTTCTGGAACTGCTTACAAAACCCAAGGAATGGATATGGTAGAGGCTTGCAACATTCTGGGAGTAGATGTCATGACCGGCCATTGGGAGTTCACTTATCAAGATAAACAAACACTTCAAAACATCAATGCTTTCAATGGTGAATTTATCGCACAAAATATATTTGCAACTGAAGAAGCCCTATTCGATGACACACCGGTGTTTGATGAGGATAGTGGTCATGTGTTTGCACCATACACAATCAAAAATCTTGCTGACAGTAAAATAGCTATTATTGGTCAAGCTTTCCCCTACACACCAGTCGCCAATCCAAAAAGGTTCATCCCAGACTGGACGTTTGGTATTAATGAAGATGAACTACAAAAACTTATCAATACTATACGCAAACAAGAGCAACCTGATTTAATTGTTCTGCTATCTCACAACGGTGCTGATGTTGACATACAAATGGCAAAAAATGTTCAACATATCGACGTCATCTTGGGAGGACATACACATGACGCAATACCAACAGCGATAGAAGTGAAAAATTTAAACGGAATTACCTTAGTCACTAATGCAGGCTCTAGTGGCAAATTTCTTGGTGTTATGGATCTAGACATTCAGTCTGGGAAAATACGCGACTATCAGTATAAGTTACTACCTATATTCTCTAACCTAATCGCAGAAGATCCTGAAATGGCTGCATATATTGAAAAAGTGCGCTCACCTTACTTGAACTGGCTTGAAGAAGAACTCGGTCACACGCACACGACATTATATCGGCGTGGTAATTTCAATGGGACTTTTGATCAATTAATCTGTAATGCATTGCGTGAACAGAATGACAGTCAAATTTCCTTATCACCTGGTTTTAGGTGGGGAACGAGCATTCCTATCGACTCCCCGATCACTATGGAACACGTTCTTGATCAAACTTGTATGACATATCCTGAAACTTATCGTACAGACATGACTGGGGAACAATTGAAATTAGTTTTGGAGGATGTGTGTGACAATTTATTCAATCCTAATCCATACTATCAACAAGGCGGTGATATGGTTCGCTTAGGGGGTATGAATTATACCTGTGAACCACGACAAACAATTGGGCACAGAATTAGCAATATGACGCTTGATGACGGAACAGCTATAGAGGCCCATAAAAGCTACTCAGTTGCTGGCTGGGCGACTGTCAACAACTTATCCTCAGGCCCGCCTGTATGGGAACAAGTAGCGGATTACATCCGTGATCATAAAATAATCAGTGTCGATAAGGTCAACACTCCTCATCTAGTTGGTGTAAAAGATAATTTGGGAATCAGTTCGTACTAAACAGCAAAAGTGTTGACAAAATAAGCTATTAATAAAACTTGGGGTAATGTGATCAATGGTAAGAACAATGCAATTTTCCAAGACTTAGTGGCATCTTTCAAAACCATAATTTCCGTATAATCTGTGGATACTCCCGCCATTAAAAATGCAAAGCTGTTACCAGGTGCATTTGCTCGAGTTAGTAAGTCTCCTGCCACAGGAGCGGAGCCTTCAGAGCATACCTCTATAATGGTAGCAAAGAATAATGTTGCACTGAGTCCAAATAAAGTTGGACCAAAGTACGCCTGAAATGTGTCCACATCCAGCAGTAAACGAATTGCAGTGGCCAACAACACACCAAATAATATCCAGCGTATAACCATCCTCGACTCGATAACACCGGATTTAAGCATAGACATAATCATGGCACGATCATACCGAATGAGAGACAAACGCTTTTTAGCCTGTGGAAGAAATTGAAAATCAGCCGGCAAATCTATTGCATAAGGGTTTTGAGGTAATACCCCACGATCTACCAATGCATCAAAGATAATGCCAGAGATAAAAGCAATAGCCATTGAGGCTAAGATAAAGAAAATCGTCCAGTAAAAACCTATTAATGCAATGAGAATTATGGTCAATGAGAAAGAATTCCATGGGCTTGCAATTAAAAAAGCCATTACTTGACCAAGTGAAGCCCCTCTTTCATAGAGTTTAGCTCCCACCATTAAAATCCCATGGCTGCATAAATCTAACAATACTCCACCTAATACAGCTCTAATGATTCCTTTAAAACCTGTACCCGTACCCAGCAAAGAAATTACAAACTCACGCGGTACTTTAGATAGTGCCGCCAACAACAAGATACCTAATACTAGACCCCACCAGACAATGTTAACTAACTCGAATACAGATTCTGTGGCCAACCCTAGTTGACTCTGCGGATCAAACACATTCATCAAGTAGAGAACATAAGCCAACACAGTTAAACTTAGAGAACCCCATAGTAAGTAGTCAGGCCTAGGACTCTTGCTTTGTCCGGCTTCTTGAGTATTACAACAATTAGACATGGTTGTTTGTCGTCCTGTACAGCGTAAGTCTTGGATGTTGGATTCAACTATACTTTGAAATGTAAACAATATCGATCATTTAAAGTATGGAATCTAACAGCCCAATAATCGTCTGGTTTAGACAAGACCTCCGCATTTCTGACAACTGCACCCTACACAACGCCTGCAAAACGGGAAAACCCCTTATCATGGTTTACATACATGACAGCTCACTCGGTGGCGAGTGGAATATGGGATCAGCAAGCCGTTGGTGGTTACATAAAAGCCTTGAGGCGTTATCTGCTGATCTTCGCCTATACAAAACACCTCTCATCTTGAGGCAGGGCAATACGCTAGAAGAACTTGGTAAACTTATTCACGAAACACAGGCGCAAGGTTTATTTTTTTCACGGCACTATGAGCCTTACAATATTCAACTTGAAACTGATATACACACTCGTTTTAGTCATAACATTGAAGTAAAAAGATTTAAAAATAACTGTCTTGTTGAGCCAGAAAAGATTCTCAATAAGAGCGGCGAGCCATTCAAAGTATTTACACCATTTTACAAATGCGCAATGCGAGAACTCAATCCTCCTGCGCCAATCCCTGCACCAGACTCTCTAAACAATTATTCTCAAGCGATACCATGTGATGAGCTCACCGACTGGGGTTTGCTACCAGACGAAAAACTCTGGGGCAAAGAATTTAAAAACAATTGGCAGCCTGGAGAAGAAGGCGCACATATTAATTTTGATGCATTCAATATGCATGCCTTAAGCAAATATAATGTACTAAGAAATCGCCCAGAGTTTATTGGCACATCAAGACTCTCACCCCATCTGCATTTTGGAGAAATCGGACCACGACAAATATGGCATAGGGTCATGCACTCTGACCAAGCTATAAATCCAGGAAGTGAGTCATTTATTAGAGAGCTCATGTGGCGCGAATTTTCATATTATCTCCTGCATTACTGGCCTCAACTACCTCATGAGTCTTTCAAGCCAAACTTTAATGAGTTTCCCTGGATTAATGATATGGAAATGCTTACTGCATGGCAGCAGGGTAAAACAGGCTACCCAATAGTTGATGCGGGCATGCGTGAACTGTGGGAAACGGGCTGGATGCACAATCGTGTCCGTATGATTGTAGCCTCATTTTTGATAAAGCATTTGCTGATTGATTGGCGTTATGGAGAACAGTGGTTTTGGGATACATTGGTCGATGCTGACTTAGCTAATAATTCTGCCAGCTGGCAATGGGTTGCAGGGTGTGGCGCAGATGCAGCACCTTACTTCAGAATTTTCAATCCCCAACTGCAAGGCGAAAAATTTGATCCAGACGGTGTGTATGTAAAACAGTGGTTACCAGAACTGAAACATTTACCCAAAAAATTCATCCATAGTCCATGGGACGCTCCTGAGTTGGTGTTAAAAGAGAGCAGTATCGAGTTAGGCAATGATTACCCACACCCTATTGTTGACCACATCGCAGCAAGAGACCGCGCATTATCTGCATTTGAAGACATCAAGGTTAAAACTGGCACTGACAATTAATGCATTATCAGAGTATGACGCAGCTATAAAACCCAACGTTATAACTCTAGCGGTGTAAAGACTTTGGCTTTTTAATACTAGGCTACGCAGTCGGTATCTTTTTAAACCAGATGCTTATTTTTGAGATATCAATACTAAAAAATGTAACGTAAAGTACTGGCACAAAACCAAGTGTTAGTATACTCGAAAGAGCCAAACCGAATATAATGACTACTGACATCGGATACCAGAGCTCCCCACCAAAAGCATCATAGGCATCAATCCAAGTACAGTCGTAAGTGTTGTCATCAAAATTGGCCGCATTCGAGCTAGACAAGCTGTAATCGTGGCATCATAGACATTGAGACCACTTTCACGTTCACTATCAATTCGGTCGATGAGTACATTATTTATTGATGAAGATTTGGCGTACTTGATCTATTCATGCTCACATTGTGAGGAACTTTGCCTGGCGAAATATCAAATGACCAGCATATATCTGTATATATCTTAATAGCAAATGGGGAACTATTTTATTGATTGGCGATACATAGAACCCCTTAGGATTCGAATCTTCTAATCCCATCAGGAGGTTACAACACCCTGCGCTGCTTTGATTTCCGCTCTTGATATATTCTCAATCATAGTGACAAAAGTACTGAGCCAATCATCATCTTAAGCGCTTGTTAGGAATACATTGAAAACACGTAATAACCAATTAGAACCATTTGAACCGTTTAAAAATAACGACCTGCATCAACACAATTAGCGTTAATATGCCACAAAAGATAAAAAATGCGCCTGTGTTATCGGCCCCCGGAATGCCTCCAACATTGATCCCTAAAAGACCTGTCAAAAATCCCAGGGGCAGGAAAATCGCAGCAATCACGGACAGAACATACATATTACGATTGAGTTTGTCGGCAATAATATTCGCCAGCTCGTCTTTAACAATTTGTGCTCTTTCACGAATGGCATCCAAGTCTTCAACATAGCGAGTGACATGGTTATAAGCTTCTTGCAAATGATACTTGTGACTCTCTTCCAACCATTGAATATCAGCCATTTGGAGTCCACTAATAGCATCTCGTTGTGGTGCCATATAACGTCTGAACATAATGGCTTTTTTTCTCACATCAATTATGGACTCTCTCAATGATGTGTCCGCATTCTCAAGAATATGTTCTTCAATATCATCCGTGGTTTCATCAAGTTCTGATAAAACAGGCTCCATCCGTTCAAATAATCGGGAAACAAGCATACAAACAAATTCACCAGCATCTTTGGGGCCTGTGCCTTGTTTAATCTTGGCTTCAATATCACTCACTGCTTTTAAACGTCTTTTACGCAATGAAATAATCCGATGTTGATCCACCCATAGACGTATAGAGATCATATCTTCTGGATCAGCATTTTCGTTCAAATTCACGCCCCTGAGTATGAGCAGCACACCATTATCTACTTGTGTCATACGAGGTCTTGTTTCTTCTGCCATTAGTGCTTCAATAATAAATGGATCAAGATACGATACTTCTTTTTCAAGCCACGCCCTTGTGTCAGAGTGGTTCGCATCCAAATGAACCCAATTGCATCATCCTTGATTTGTTTGGAAATAGCGTCACCTTTTAGAGACTCTCCACCTCCTTTATTATCAAAATTATATGCTAATAAAATATGTTCACTCATTTAAAGATCTCCGCATTTTTTATATGAAGATCCCTTTGTGGGTAAGGAATAGTGATATCATGCTGTTTGAATTTTTTCCAAATATTTCTCATCACATCACTTTTAGGTTCAAAGCGCCCCTCAGTGACATCTGCGACCCAGAAAAAGAGCTTGAAATTAACAGAGCTATCAGCAAATTCCTCTAAAAAACAAGTAGGCTCGGGATCTTCAACACAACGAGGATGCTCTTTGGCGGCTTGAAGTATTAGTTCCATAGCTTTTTCTATATCGGACTCATATGAAACGCCAATATTGATTTCCACACGCCCTTTGCTGTTACTAAACGTCCAATTTGTAACACGGCTAGTGATAAAATCTTCGTTGGGAATCATAATCTCTTTTCCATCAAAGGTTTCAATTAATGTGTAACGTGCACCTGTGTGCCGTACGAAACCATAAGTGCCGTCAGCAAGTTCTATCAAATCATCATTTTTAATTGATTTTTCAAATAATAAGATCAGACCGCTGGTAAAGTTTGATGTAATTTTCTGCAGACCAAAACCAATCCCAATACCAATGGCACCACTAAAAATAGCAAGAGCCGTCAAGTCTATGCCGAGTACATTAAGGCCAATGATGAAGCCAAAGAAATATACGAAAATTTGAAATGCTTTAGTAATAAGTGCTTTATTACTGGCTTTAATCCCTTTAATTGATTTGATACGTTTTTCGCCAAACTCAGAAAATATGCCAGTAAGCCAAAACAGCGTCACAATTGTGATAGCAGCTTTTATTACCAAATATGCGGAGAAACGGGTTTCGCCTATTTTAAATGCTAACTCATCTGAGTCTAAGTATGACTTAATTGGCTGCAAGTAATCTAAAAACCCAAGTGAGAAGATGCCAACCACAATAACTACTAATAGTACTTTTGCTATCCAAGCCTGTGGCTTTAATAATGTAGCCCATATTTTAGTCACTATATTGGTCCTCTATATTTATATTAATGGCTCCACTTCTCCTTGTTTCAACAGGCTGTAACTCCTGCTACACCCACCACCGCGACCTTGAATAAAGATGCCACGTTCCTTCAGTTCTGGAATATCGCGCAAGACCGTATCATTTCAACACCAGTCCAAACTGAGCGTGTTCCTACATACACGCCCGCTACTCGCAATGAGTGAATTAAGTCTATTTGA
>Ga0181581_10004717_pt1 | contig 10610 bp, 8 predicted proteins | sample 071ome_22_FD_132433 | JGI IMG/M metagenome (GOLD analysis project Ga0181581, IMG submission 132433) | Coastal salt marsh microbial communities from the Groves Creek Marsh, Skidaway Island, Georgia - 071404AT metaG (megahit assembly) | ecosystem: Environmental > Aquatic > Marine > Intertidal zone...
ACTATTACTTCAGAGGAATTAAAATCTCTTCTTTATGTTTATGCATCTGATAGTTTTGAGGGCAGAGAAGCTGGAACTAAAGGTGAATTGTTAGCTGTTGAATTTATTAGAGATTTTTATTTGAAAAATGATATAAAGCCAGCAAAGGGTACTGAAAATTATTTTCAAAAAATGGAAATAACCACACCTCAGAGAATTTCATTACCGGATAAGATTCCAGACTCAATAAGAACATTTATGCAAAATGGAGATATGGAAAAAGTAAGAAATTACGCAATGGTAGCTGGAGTAAGAACAGGTGGTGAAAAGCTAAATTCTATAAATGTTGCATCTATTATAGAGGGTTCTCTTTACCCTAACGAATATATTGTGATAACAGCACATCTTGATCATGTTGGTGTAGAAGGTGAGGATATTTTTAATGGAGCAGATGATGATGGATCCGGTTCTATGGCTCTTTTAGAGATTGCTCAAGCATTTAAGATGGCTTCTTTAGATGGTTATAGACCAAAAAGATCAATTGTTATTCTTCATGTCTCTGGTGAAGAAAAGGGTCTGCTTGGATCAGAATATTATACGGATAATCCTCTTTATCCACTAGATGAAACAATTACTAATTTAAATGTTGATATGATTGGAAGGACTGATCCTACAAGAGATTCAGATAACGATAATTATATTTATCTAATTGGTACTGACAGGTTAAGTACTATGTTACATGAAACATCTGAAAGAGTAAATAAAAATACTGTTGATCTTGAATTAGATTACAAGTTTAATGCGTGGGATGATCCAAATAGATTTTACGAGAGGAGTGATCATTATAATTTTGCTAAGAATAATATTCCTGTAATATTTTATTTTAGCGGTACTCACGAAGATTACCATGGCCCTGGAGACACACCTGATAAAATTAGATATGATCTTTTAACAAAAAGAACTAAATTAATATTCCATACTGCTTGGGAGATAGCTAATATGGATGATAAAATTGTAGTTGACTAAATTTTTAAATATGGGAAGTAAATTTTTTGGAAATAAAAATGATAACCGAGAGACAAATGGCAAAAGGTTATTTAAGGGTAAAAAGTCCAAATCAAAAAACAAGGTTTCTTCAAATTCTAATTCAAAGAGTAAAGCTCAAAGTAAAGGTTTTGCAAACCCTGGTAGTTCAGGAGTAAGAAAGGTTGGCAGAGGAGGATAACTCTAATTTTTTAAATTACATAAATGAAAAGCTGGTATTTGATTAGTGTTACATTTATAGCTGCAGCAGCTCTATCTTTTTACAATAATGATTTTAAACTTTCATATGGTGCAATTGCATATCTAGTAATCGCGGTAATATTTTATCTCATGAACAGAAACAAGAAATAGCATAAACTGCCTATGATAAAAAAATTCATAAGAAAACTAATAGAAAAAGAAAAAGGAATATTGAGTTTCGTAAGGAATTCAAAAAGAAAACTGGAGTTGATTTAAATGATCTTCATATTCACGGAGATGGTCCTCCAGGATAGCTTAATTTTTTCAAAATTTTAGATATGATGAAAATTAATTTAAAATATAAGATGATATGGAATTTAAATTTACTTATTCTTTTTTTTGGAATTCAATATATCAATAGTCAAATTCCTGAAGATAAAGATGTTGTTAGCTCTATTTATATATATGACTTAGAGAAAAAACAGTCAATTAACTTAAAAACAATTGAAAAACATTTAGAGGCACCTAATTGGTCAGTTGATAATCAATTTCTATTAATAAATAGTTTAGGAAAGCTTGAGAAGTATGACTTAGATGGTAATTTTTTAGATTTTGAGGATACTGGTGAATTAAATATGTTAAATAATGATCACGGATATTCTTTTGATGGTAAAAATTTATTTTTTTCAACTGGTGTTTCTCAATTTGATGGTCATTCTTCTTTAATCTACATGAAATCTTTAGATAAAAATAAAATAGAATTATTAACTGATCTAACCCCATCTTATTGGCATGGAGTATCCCCTGATGGAAAATATATAGTCTACTGTGCTGAAAGGGGTGGTGAGTACGATGTCTATAAATTAGATATTGAAACAAAAAATGAAGTTAGACTAACTTTTAATGAGGGCCTAGATGATGGTCCAGAATATTCTCCAGATGGTAAGTACATCTATTATAATTCATTTAAAACAAATTCAATGCAGATTTGGAGAATGTTCCCTGACGGTTCGAATCAGGAACAAATGACTTTTGATAATTATTCAAATTGGTTTCCACATATTTCACCAAAAAACGATTATGCAGTAGTAATAAGTTACATAGAAAATCAGGGACAGAGTCATCCATTTGGAAGAATGGTAAAACTTAGATTACTAAATTTAAAAGACAAATCAATTATTGACTTAACTGAACCATTTTACGGAGGTCAAGGTACTATAAATGTTCCCTCTTGGAACAAGGAAGGGACTAAATTTGCTTATATTAGATATAGCCTAAAAGACAAATAGTTTATATACTATATACTGAATTAAAAATTCCATAAAAGAAATATATAGATATTAGTATTCTCTCATAGATAAGAATATTTATCTAAATGTAAATGTTGGAATGTATACTTTGAATACTAACCATTATATTGAATGTAGAAAGATGGCTGAAAATTCTTAGTTATTTTCTGCTAAAGAGTTATAAATGTATTCTACACATTTTTTAATTTCTTCAATAGCATTTGAGCCTTCAGGTATATTATATTCAAGTTCAATAGTTAAAGGAAAACTATAACCTTCAGAATTTATAAGTTTTACTAAATCAACTATAGGAGTATCACCTTCCCCCCAAGGCAAGTTATCACCACCATTTATACCTTTTTTTCTATCTTTTAGGTGCATGCTGATTATCTGATCACTTTTTTCTTTGACAAATTCAACCACATTGTTATTATCACCAGCTACATAATGACCAAAATCGAGATTCATTTTATTAAACTCTGATTGATCAAGTGCTGTGTCCCAAAGAGTTGGAGTTTGTTGCTCATGACCATGATAGCCAACAATAATATCTTCTTCTTTAGCAATTTTTGCAAGTCTTTGAGTATGCTCATCATTCTCTGGATGCTCTAAAGTAATATGAGATGCTCCTAGAGCTTTAGCAGCCCTCATACCGTATCGTATATCATCATCTGTATTCTCTATTTCAAATACTCTTGGTTTAAAAGCAAAAATATTTATTCCAGCTTTATTATACAATGATCTAAGTTCTTTGAACTTATTCATATCGACATTTTTTCTCCACTCAGCAACTTCTTGTTCGTGGATTTTTCTTTTTTCTGAAAATTCTTGAGCTTTTATTTTTTCCTCTTCTGTCAGTTTTTCACCTCTATACTGTTTGTATAAAAGTCTCATTGCAGATCTATCATTTAAAGGACTTTCAGGAGCTCCAGCATAAGGCTCAGCATGATTACCCATAAGTTCAACATTTTTTATTCCTGTTTGCTTAATATAATCTAGAATAGCAAGAGGTGATTGATCTTCCATGGTTCTAAATGACCATGTTTGCAATCCAATATTAAGATTGTTAGAGTTATTTTTTGAGCATCCAAAAAAAAGAGATGTCAACAAAGTAAAAAGTATTATTTTATTTTTCATATTTTTTTAAAGTTTCCAACCATTTCTATAATTATAATGAAAGAATTTATTCGCCTCATCAAGGTTTGTTATTTTCATGCTTTTAGCATCATATTCAAGCGTAATATTTAATTGTTGTGACAAAACTGCAACATTAGTTAAAAGCATAATCTCTGTGACCTTTGCTGCAATTTCAAAATTATTTGCAGCTTGTCTATTTTCTTTAATTGCTTCGATAAAATCAATATATATTGAGCTTGGTCTTGGAAGCGACTTCTCAACTTCAAAGCTTGGTTCTTCAGGGATTAATTCAGGAAGTGCTCCATGAGACCCATGCATTATCATTCCTTTTGAGCCAATGTATAATGCCTCTTGGAGTTGTCTTCCTTTTTCAAGTTGATCAGGTCTGGGAGGCTTAATACCTCCATCAGACCAAGTGACTTTTATAGGAGATTTTGTCACTTTTGATTCAAATTCATATGTAACACTTTCAGATTGGGGTAAAAAATGCTCATTAAATGGACTAGAAGTTGCTTGTATTTTAGTAGGCATATCAAGATCCAATGCCCATACTGGAGCATCAAAAGTATGAGCTCCAAGATCTCCCATTGCACCAGTTCCATAATCCCATAAACCTCTCCATGCAAAATGAAGAATCTCTTCGTTATATGGCTTATATGCAGCTGGACCTAACCAAAGATCATAATTTAAATGATCTGGTATTTTTTGCTCAGATGGTCTATCATAATAACCTTGTTTCCAAATAGGTCTATTAGTCCACATATGCACTTCTTTAACCTCACCAATTTTTCCAGATTTAATCCATTCTACTGTTCTCATTGTTCCTTCAACATTATGTCCTTGGTTTCCAACTTGAGTAACAACACCTGTTTTTTTGGATAGATCATTTAAATATCTTGCTTCATATATAGTTTTAGTCATAGGCTTTTCAACATATACATGTTTTCCAGCATTCATAGCATATGAAGCTATAACAGCATGTGTATGATCTGGTGTAGCAATTACTACTGCATCTATATCTTTTTCTTCATCTATCATTTTTCTATAGTCATAGAAGGTTTTTGCTTTTGGATAAGCTTTAATTATATGGGATGAATAATTATGATCAACATCACAAATTGCATAAATATTTGCATGTTTGAATTTTCTATCTTCAGATTGACCAAAACCTCCTCCCCATGGTGCTCTTTCTGGCTGAATACCCGCATATCTTTGAATAATTAATCCAGGAAGTCTCCTTCTCTCAACTGGATTATCTGGAGAAGCCATTTGTTGAATTACTTGACCACCTCTGTTTCCAACACCAATTGCAGCTATATTAATTAAACCATTAGGTGATGGATAACCTAAACTTGTAATTGCATGACTTGGTACTATATAAAATAAGGAAGCAGCAGAGGCTTTCTTTAAAAAGTTTCTTCTTGAATTTTTAAGTTGGTTTTTATTGGACTTCATAAATGAATATATAATTTAGAAATAAAAAATTATAAAAAGTTTTAAACAATAAAAACACCCTAAACAAAACATCCCCAAAAGAACTATTTAAGTAACTTATTATTAGGTAGTTATGAGATTATAACTCAGAAATTATAAATGGTTTAAAAATTAGGGCTAAATTCATAATTACTATGAAATTTCTCAAGAATATTAATTACTTCATCTTTAGTATCAGCTAATTTAAATAAATCTAAATCTTCTTTACTTATATTATTATTTTCAAGAAGTAAAGTTTTTTTTATCCAGTCTATAATTCCTTCCCAAAACTCAGAACCAACAAGTATTATAGGGAATTTTTCAACCTTATGTGTTTGAATTAATGTTAGAGCCTCAAATAATTCATCTAAAGTTCCAAAACCTCCTGGCATGACAATAAATCCTTGAGCATATTTTACAAACATAACCTTTCTCACAAAGAAATAATCAAAATTTAAAAGCTTATCGTTATCAATAAATTTATTACTATTTTCCTCAAAGGGAAGCTCAATACATAATCCAACTGACTTACCATTATTAAATTTAGCACCTTTATTAGCAGCTTCCATTATTCCAGGGCCACCGCCTGTAATTATACCATATCCTCTACTAACTATATCTGCAGATATCTCTTCAGTTAATTTATAATACTTATCGTCAGGATTTGTTCTTGCAGATCCAAAGATTGAGATACATGGACCAATCAAACTTAATTTTTCGTAACCTTCAACAAATTCACCCATAATTTTAAAAATTGACCACGAGTCATTTGTCTTTGTTTCATTCCATTTTTTATCCTTATTCTCTCTCATTATAAATTAGATTCTAATAAGTTAACATAAAAATTGATAAGATTTGGGCAATAATATATAGAAATTATTTGTTTAGTTTATACTTTTTGAAAACAAGCTTACCCTCCCACCAATAAGATTATACACCATTTACCAGACACATCCCCAAAAAGAAAACTGATTTTTTAAATGACCCCGGGGGTATAATATCTAATTTGTTGCCAAGATTTTTTGGCAAATTAACTGTCTCAGCACTGCCACTAAATAGCATTTTTAGCTATTTTTTTCCTAAATTAGAGAAATATGAGTATCTGAAAATAAAAAAACACTCATTGATTAAGGGTTAATTTTATTGATAAATCGGAGGATTTCTTTGGGTGGAAGACCGTGATTTAGATTAATTTCTTTTTACGTTGTAATTGTATGTAGGTGGTTTTTTTCTTGAATTAGCTCTAGCAGTTTGTATTGCAGTTTTACTGGCAATTTTCAATATTTCCATTTGGTTATCTGCAGTTTTTTTTGTTAAATAAGCCTTTGATTCTGCATCCAATTCACTAATTTTTCTTTGAGATTCAGAGTCTAATTCCAATATATTTTGATTACTTTTTGCAATCTCAATTTCTAGTTCATTTACTTGTTCTCTCATTACTTGGTCTCTATTGTACTTTTCATATGCTAAGTCCCACTCTCTTTTCTTTTCTGCATCAATAAGTGAACTTATTTCTTGAAATAGTTTTTGAGCATCATCATAACAAGCAGAATCCCAAGAAATCTCTGATAATGCTATTGAAGCAGCTTTAGAGTCCCTATTTGCCCAAGCACCCCTTGCTTTGCCAATTGAAATAGCACAACGATGGTCAGTTATTTTCTTTTGAATTGATGCAACCTCCTCATAACATTGCATATCTGGAGTTACGCCTATAATTGAGTTAGATGCATCGTCCCATTTATCTTGAGCAATATATGCATTAGCTTGGGATATATTTATCTGACATTCATTTTCAACTTTTTGCTTATAAACAACTGTAGAAAAATCCATAGCCCTATCATAGCAATCTTTACATACTTCAGGGACTTCAACTAATACAGCAAGTGAATTATCATAATCCTTATTAGATGCTAAAGTTTCAGCTTCTTTTAATATGAAATCACATTTTGCATTATAATATTCTATTATTTTATTTTGCGCATTTTCAACAAGTGATTTTAGCAATGTATTTCTAGGATTTAACTTTCTAATTGCTGAAACAAATGCTTTATCTTCATCATCATCAATACCCTTTAGCTCAATAAATTCACTAGCATATTCAACTCCTTCAATACCATCTCCTATTGAAACCAATACCTCAATTGTTTTAACAAACTTTGGAGGATAGGTATCTAGTGTTTCGTCAAAAACAGTAAAAGCATTTCCAGAAATTATAAATCTCGGAAGGGCTTCATTAGCACCCATACCATTCATTGATGCGACAGCAGAAAGTCTTCCTTCAAGCATTTTCTTAGCTCTTGGAAAGTCTGAAAGCACATCAGAAGGAATAAAAGTGTTTAAGGCTATTCTTCCAGTATCATCTATTGATCCTCTATTATTTTGAGAAAAAGAAAAGAGAGATGAAAGAAATATAGCAGATATAATAATATATTTTTTCATAATTTAAAAGTTTTCACCGAAAGTTAATCTAGCTCTACCTAGACCTAAATTAGTAATGAAGTTTGGTATATCATTTTGATTTAAAACTTTTTGAAATTCTTTGAGAAATTCCTCTGGATTGTTTGCTATTTCAGTCCTTCCAAATGGTCCTTCTTGTTCAATCATCAGATCTATTCTTACGTTTTCTAGATTCACTTGAGTTGGAGTTTTACTAGTAGTATCAAAAATTGTTGATTTTGCTCTATTACTAACAAAATTTGTAACTAGGTCTCCTAAAATAAATTCCGAATCGAATTCAGAAAAATAAACACTTGAATTCATCCCATAATAGTCTAAATCATTTGTTCTAAACTCTAATTTTACTTTTCTTCCATTATCAACTATATCTTTAAAATGATTTTGGTGTTGTTGTAAAAATGCATCAATTTCATCTGTTATTCCTTGGCGGATCATTTCACCTACAGAACCACTCATTGTTTTTGGACCAGTTATATTCTGAGCTGCAAAAGTAACATTCATATATGCATCAAATGCTCTAATCTGCCCCTGTAGTTGTTTATCAAAACCATCATCGATAATTTTCCATGTAACCTCCCATCTAATATCAGCTTTAGCAGTTGCTAGAAGTTGATCTAAATCAGAAGTTTCAGTCATTGTAAGTTCATCCATTACTTTAGCTTCTTTAAGAGCACTTACGGTCTGTTGTGCGCTTTTAGGCTGAAAGCCTCTATCAATAAGAAGCTGTTCTAGTTCGGTAATGGCTGTATTTACATCAAAATTTAAAAATGCTTTATCATAATCTGCCACATCTTCTCCTCTACTGTTTTTATAAGTCCAACCTTTATCACTAATTAAAACTTCACTTGGAAAAATGATTATTGATGGTTTTTGCACATTATCATCAACTGCCAGGGAACTCAGTATACCATCTGCTTCAAGTTGTGATCTAAGACTAGCAATTTGCACAGATATAATAAAGTCAACTCTTAAGTTTTTTTTATCTAGTTTTACTATTTCAGTTGCAACACCTGTTGGAGAAGTAGCAAATCTCGAATAGCTATTATTATTAAAGAAATTATTAAAGTAATCAATATTAGATGAGGATGTCTGATAATCAATTAGTTGATTTTTTTGACTGCACCCTTGATTATTTCCAGTAATACCTTTAAAAAGAACAGCGTGAACTGCATTCTTTCTTGCCTGCTCTAAAGCTAGTCTTTGATCTGGGACATATACACTCACTCTAATTAGATAATTAGTCTCAGCACCACCAGAACCATTACATATAGCATCATAACGCCACTCTGCTGTATTCCTGTCAGCAATATTCTGCTCTCTATTAGTTTGAGCAGATAATGAAAATGTAAATATCAATACAAGAATTGAACTAAAAATATACCTCATATCTAATTATCTTTTTTGTCTTATAAGTGTTCCTTTTCCCTGCCCTTTCTTTAGCTTTCCTGTAAAGTAAGTCATGCCATCAGAAACTTCAACACCATCTCCTTGATATTGGTTATCCCAAACCTTCTTTTTATCAACCGTTAATGTTCCAACTGATTTAAATGATCCATCAGGATTTTTTTCTAGAATTTCAAATTTTTCACCACCCTCTATACCTTCTTTAGTACCAAGATAAGCTCCTGGAGGATTATCACTTTGAAGTGGAAAAATTGGCATGAATTGTTCGTAGCCTCTTTGAAGCTTAACAAGTACTTTATCAATATTCCTATTTGTAGATAAATCGAGTATTTCCTTTTCAGTTCTATCAGCTTCTCCTTTCTTTAATGAAAAAGTTACCAAAGAAGTAGCTCTTTCTTTACCTAAAAAATTCATTTTAAAATCTATATTATAAAATTTTTCCATATTTATTTTTCGTACACCAGATTCATCTGCAGGATCAATTGCACTCTTTAACTGCTCAAAGCTTTCATCATTCCAGTCTAAATCGAATAACCAACCAGTAGTCCAAACACTATATCCTTCTCTTGTTTTTTCATAAACTTTTTGCGCAGCTTTTTCAGCTACTGTTTTAGCTATGGGATTTTCTATTTTATCAACTTCTTTCATTGCTTCATTGTAGATTGGTAATGCAACTATTTCATTAGATATGAAATTCATTCTTGTAAAGACTACATAGGTGTTATCAATTAGATAATCTCTATTCTTAGATATTTCAGCACTTTCTGAACCTGAAGCAAGAGCTTCAAGTTCTTGTTCTTTAGTCAGTTGAACATTGATCATTTCATTAACATAAGATTGATTATAAGACCCATCATCTGAAATGTTAAACCATCTTTCGATAATTTTATGAGCTAATTTGTTCTCTTTTGAATACTTCATTAATTGAAACTCAACTTTTGAGTTATCTTGAATTATTCCAGCAGTAGACGCAGTAACGCTTGTACTTAGGACTTCACCTGCTAAAGATTTTGAAACACCATACTGCTCTTCTTCTTCTGGAGAAAGAAGGTAATCAGATAAAAACAATGATTTTAAATTAATATTATGATCATTATAAACACCTGAAGGAAATTCATAATTTTTATATGCTTCTTGAACTAGGTCACCATTATCAAATCCAAAGTCTTCAATTAGAATCATATTAAGAGAACTTCTAATAAAGGTATCTCCCTGAGCACTAAGGTTACAGAAATTTAAAAATGATAGTATGGTAATTATAAGTAGATTTTTTTTCATAAATTTTTATTTATAATATTTAAAAATAAAAATAGAAATATAATTAAAGTAATGCAATTTTAAATATCAAAAATTAGGGCATTTGAGAGTTTAATAATAGTCTATTCTAGGAGAAATTTAAGGATAAAGAATTTATAAGCTTCTAATTAAAATTAAATATAGAAATACTAAATATTATACACCATTTACCAGACACATCCCCAAAAAGAAAACTGATTTTTAAAAAGACCCCGGGGGTATAATCTCTAATTTGTTATCAGGATTTTTTGAGAAATTAACTGTCATAGCACTGCCAATTAGCAGCATTTTCAGCTATTTTTTAAGTTAATGTAGTCTTAAGAGTCGTAAATAAAAAAACCCTCATTGACA
>Ga0181581_10004719_pt1 | contig 10606 bp, 9 predicted proteins | sample 071ome_22_FD_132433 | JGI IMG/M metagenome (GOLD analysis project Ga0181581, IMG submission 132433) | Coastal salt marsh microbial communities from the Groves Creek Marsh, Skidaway Island, Georgia - 071404AT metaG (megahit assembly) | ecosystem: Environmental > Aquatic > Marine > Intertidal zone...
ACAGCCGCCCCGGCCCCAAGGTCCCCCCCCCCCGCGCCCCCCCGACCCCCCGGCCCCCCCCCGGCCCCGCCTGGTGGGGGGGGGCCGGGGTGCCCCCCCCGTCGCGGTCCGCTGCGGGGGGGGGGGGGCAAAGGGTGGCGGGTGGGGAGAGGGCGCCTGTAGGGATGCCTGGGTCACGGGGCGCCGGGGCGGGCCGCCCGGCTCACCGGCCAGGAGGCGCTCCACGTCCTCGGGGAGGAACTCGACGTCGGGGTCGGCGAAGAGGATGTGGGTGGCGTTGCCGCTGAGGAAGAGGCTGAGCTGGCGGGATCGCGCCAGGGGGATCTCCGCTATGCCGTCGACCGTGCCGATCTGCGAGGGGGGCGTCCCGGGCGCGGGTGGGAGGGGTGAGATCTTCCAGGGGGCGAGGGCTGGGGGGGTTCGGCCGGGGCGGTCGTTGCGAGAACGGCGGGGGCTCTCACCTCGAAGGAGACACGGCGCTGCCCCTCCTGGATGCCGAACTTGTTGATCAGACGCGTGATCGAGGCGTACCCCGCGGGCGTGTAAGAGGACCCGTTGGCGACGGTCGTCACATTCAACACGACGAGTGCACCCATCGCCACGGACGAGAGCGCCACGAGGTAGCCCGCGAGGAACAGGGGCCACCACGCCATTGTTTTAGTGCATCCGCGAGTAGAACGATATGGTCGCTGGGAAATGTATCGGCGAGGTGTCGATGGGATCCCGGGGGAGGCGCGAGATGTGGCCTGCTCGGCCGGGGTGAGCGAGAAAGACCTGACCCACGTGATTCCACACGATGCGGCAATGGAAGCATGGAGCGCGCGTTAGTGTCCTCGTCATCGTCGCCGGTGGATGGAAGGGCAAGGCGAAGAGCCCCCCCGCCCCCCCCCCGGGTGCTTCCGTGCCGAGTCGGGCCCGGAAGCGAGAGTTGCAGAGGCCCTTGCCTGAGCCGGGGGGGAGGTGGCGCACCCCTTCGCAACGCATATGTCATCTGGAGCCCCCGGGTGGCCACAAATTCCCAGGGCGAGGCGTGCGGCCTCCCTCCCCCCCCCCAACCCCCCACTCCGTGGCCCGTCTGGGGTTGCACGGCACGATGGGGGGACCTCCCCGTCACGGGGAGGGCCTGTCCTTGGACATCACGCTTAGCAGGGAAATTTACCACCCCGGAGAGAGCTTGAGCGCGCTGGTGTACGTCTCGAATACCGGTGAGGCGTGTCGTTGGCAGCCACCCCGATCCCGGTAGCGTGGCATGGTCGCCACGACTTGGGTGCGTTGCACCGGAGCTTTTCCCTCCTCCTTTTGTCCGCCGCGCCGGGCTTCATGGTGTCTTTGACATCGCATCAAAGCACTTCTATTGCAGGAGAAGGGGTGGAGCTCAGTTCAATGTCGGTGAGGGTGTGCGGAATTGAGAAAGTTGACACCTGCTTCTTGAGGGAGCCGAGCACCTCGGGGGGGAAAGCGGGGGAGGCAGCGTCGCAAGGGGCGCAACGGCACGCAGAGCGGTAAGAATGATGCCGCACTAGTGGGATGATAGGACGAAAATGACTTTGATAACGCTCAATGCCGCTCACTTTCGGCCAAACCGCGTGCCGTGTGGCAGCGGCCGCTGTCTAGGCACGCTGCAGGGTGAACGCGCCCCGGCCGGTAGACCCGTCGAACTGCGCGTGCCCCGCAGGACGGTGCTTTCGTCGCACCCATGCACCTTGTTGCAAGGCCGACCTCTCCCGAGGGGTAGCAAGGTCGGCTTCATCGTGAGTCTCCGCCTGCCGACGCAGCTGCCCCCCACGTACCGGGGAATGGGCATCAAGCTGACGTACCACCTTCTCGCCGAGGCTACAGTGCGGCGCGAAGACTGCCGCTTAGACAGCGAGATACGGGCGGGGGATAAATCGTCGGGCTGGGGCTTTTGGGGGGGGATCTTTGGGGCGGAGAAACGGGAGGACCCTGCCGCTCCCCAGGAAGTCGGGCTCCCGCCAGCGCGGGCGGCTGTGACCGTGACAGCTGGTTCGCCACGTTTCGCGGAGAGAAGGTCGGACGGCCACATCGTGGGGCCTCTCGGGGAACCCTTCGTGGTGTACTCCCGGGGTGCGGAGGGGGGACCGGGGCTGGTAAGTCGGGCACCCCCCCTCCCAGGTGGCGGCACTCGGCGAACCAGCTGCTGGCGCACCTTCGCAGCGAGTAGTTCACGGAGAACGTTTCGCTGCCCGCAGGCTGGCGGGAGCGTGGTGAAGATCGGCGCTGTGGAGCTCACTTCGGATGGGTGTGTCCCGACAGGCCTGGAAGGCGGTCCTCAAAGGCCTCCCCAGCCTCGGCAGAGCAGGCCGAACAGCGAGCGAGGACCGTCCGAGTCAGGGATGAGCCAGGGCACCTTCATCGATCTCACTGAGGCCCAGGAATGGCACTCGCACCAGATCTCTCGTCTCCGCCACCTCATAGCGTCGCTAGCCATGGGCGCAGAGTCTGGTACGCGCCGCGCTTCCTGCCTCTCGTCCCTCCCGTCCCTTCCTGCGGTGTCCCAGGTCCAGGGAGGACTGGTACGTTCAATACGCCGGCTGCTCCTGCCTCGCTTTTGCGCAGATAACGAAGACTCCACCCGAGGAGGCATCGATCTCCTGAGTTCGTCCGCGGCACGTCCTCCGGTGAGCGAGTGCGAGTCCGCAGAGGGTGACCAGTCCCCAGCCTTGGCAAGTGCCTCAAGCCTCGGCGTTGGCGGAGGGTGCAAGTTCACTCTCAAGCACACTTCTGAGCAGCCGTTGGGGACGCTGGCGCTTTTTGGTCTCGGACAGTTGCCCGTCGCTCAGAAGTCCATCACTGCAGCTCACCCTGGGGCGGTCCCAGCGGGGGGTACCTTCCACTGCTACGTGGACCTTAGTCAGAGCGCAGGTCGCAGCGTCCATTGCGAGAGCTTGTCTGTGTCTCTGGAAGTCGTCGAGTCCCCCAACGCCATGCTCCTTCCCAAGGCACCCAATGTTCCGTCCTCACACAGCGACCGGTTCTCCATCAGGCCGCTGGATTCGTGGCCTGCCATCCCACTGAATGTCCGCGGTGAGTCTCGCGTGCCGGGGTAGGCGCCCTAGGGTTTGACGCTCTAGAGGTTGACGCTCAGGTGCCAGAGCAATCCGCTTGGAGCGGAGAGTCACGAATTGCCGAGACACAGTTACCAACTGGCGAAGAGCTGCATTACACGTTAATCCGTCGTGTTTCCTTGCAGATGTGGGTGGTGATCTCAACTATGCACTAGGCAAGGGCGAAGCTCACGTGCGGTCAGTGCACGAGTGGCGCGAGAACCTCAGCCATGTGCTGTCCTTAAGCTTGACGTTGTTCGTGCCGTCGAGTGCCACGCCCTCCTTCTCGACGCCTCTTATGAGCCTGCGTTGGGTGCTCCGATTCGAGGTCGTGGCCCTCGACAAGAACAGTGGCACGCGGGAGACACTCCAGTGGCACCTTCCATTCCTCGTGACAGCAGCCGCACCATGACAGCAGCTTCCGTTCTTTGAAGGACCACTCACTCGATGCGCTCTTGCCTCTCTCGCGAGGGAGGCGAGTCAAGTATCCTAGAACGGTCAAGCGACCCACGTTGCCTCTGAGCGCAAGTGGAAGCTTTGCCGCCCCGCGAAATGGGGGGCGTAAGCCCCTGGGCCGGGGAAGTTGTCCACCCTCGTCTGTGCGACCTTCGGCGCGCTTGACGCAAAGCTGCTCCCCAAGTTCTCCCTTTGCGGCGCGGGAGCTGCCCCTCCACACATCGTTCGTCTCTGGCCCATGCCCCACGTGTCATGGCGTGCGGTCTCGCCGTGGGGTGGAGGCCCCCTTCTTGGGAAGCCTGCCCCCGAGAGCACCGCATCGGGCCCTTCCTCACCATGCGACCCCCGCCTGCCCCCCCACGGGTTGCCGACGCGGTCCACGAGGCCCTGCCGAAAAGCCGCACTTGGCCCCTGCTCCCACGCGCGCAGGGCAGTGGCCGCCACAGTCCCCTGAACGGGCGCATAGGACCCAGGCCCCGGGACAGGGTCTTTCTCCGGGGCTGGGGTGCCCACCAAGTGCGATACCCACGTCGAAAGGCGGACCGGCCTCTGGAGAGGCCCGCCATGCCCAGGTGCCTGGTGGAATGTCGTGTACGATGTACTGGGCTGCCGAGTGAAGGAGCCCGGGATTTTGTACCTCGTCGGGCCCGGCCCATTCTTCAGGGCCCTGCGCTGGTGCGGGGAGTCGCTCCCCAGCCTCGTGACGCGGCTCCTAAACGGCACGGAGCCGGGGCCCAGCCCAGCCCCCTTGCCCCGGTCGAAGGCCCCTGGCTTGCCCCCATGGTGCTGGCCAGGCCCCGGGGTCGTCTTCGACGCGGCGTTGCGGGGACGGTGAGGTGGATGGGTCGGCTCGGCGATCGCGAACGAGCTGGTCCCGGAGCCACAATCCCTCGACGACACCCCCCAGACAGCCGAGTCGGCTCCGGGGATCCCGTACTGCCCTGGTCCGGGGCCCGTGAACGCGCGGTCGGTGGGCAGTCGCGGCACTTTCGACCGCATGGCTCCGCCACCACCTTGCCCCTTCCCGAGGGCTGCCCGGGGGGCATGGTAAGTACCCGGCCCGGGCCCCGCCGAGGGTCTGTCCCCGGCGCCGAACCGAGACGTTGTGACGAGGAACGTGGCGTTACGCCCCTGCCCAGGGCGCTTCCCTCCTGCATGTTTTGAAAGGGGGATGCCCGTCGGCCGGAACTGCATTTCTTCTCTCAGACGATTCGATCCCAGGTTCTCCGGAGCCGGAAGATGAGCGGCACTGCGGGGGACACAACGAGCGGGGCTCTTCGCCTGGCTGCCAGTCGACGAAGCCTGGAGGGCCCGAAGGTACCCGCGTAGAATCCGCCGGCCACCACGCAATAAGCGTCGGAGAGCACACGCACCCGCCCGTCAACGGCGCCCTCGTGCGGTCGGTCGGGAGCATACTTCGCAGGCATGTGGCGCGGGGAAGCGGGCATGTTGAGGGAGCACTGGCGGCCGAGAGGGGCGTCGGGAGCCAGATAAACATGATAACGGTTCTCGAACGGCGGATATCATGCTTCTGACCTCGTAGATGGAGCCGCATACGCATCCCTCCCCTGGAGGTCAGCTAGCCGCGAGCCATCCCCCCCGACCATGTCGAGAATACACTTGCGGTCCTGCCTATCAAGCGCCTCTCAAGCCTATCGGGCGCCTCTTGAATCATTGGTCCCGGTCGCGCCGATGGCGCTGGCTAAGACTCCGAGGGGAGCACAGGCGTGGGAGACAGTGCCTGGCAATCCGCACTCCGAGTCCCTGCAACTGGCGGCACCGGTGCTGAGGGCAACAGCCTGCTGAATCGGTCCATGAGGTCACCAAAGCGGTGACACCTTACACACCAGGGACCGGCCGGACAGGTGGAGTAGCGGTCCACAACCACATGGAGATAGCATAGATGTGACCCCGCATCAGCTGGCGACACCGTGGTGATGGAGGCTGCGGCGTTGCCGGGGCTCACCACACGCCTCAGCGCACCCCTGCAGCACCCACCGTCGCACAGCCTGGTTGCCGAGCTCCCGCAGATCGCTATTCACGAAATTCAAGCAGATCGCCGCCAACAAAAAAAAGCACGCGACGCACCACTCCCCCTGCACCGGTGTGCGACAGGGCGCCCCCCAGAGCATGCCACCCCGCACCAAGTCATGCGGCCCCCTCGACTCGCCTGAAGGCGCCCGAGATCCCGAGGTTGCTGATGAGCTTCTCGGCATCTTCGATAGCGTTCTTCAGGTCGTCCGAGGAAAACGCAGCGACCTCGTCGTCGGTGGGCATCCAGAAGGCTGAGTTGGCGTCACCCTTTGATGGCCTCGCCCAGCTCCCCGACGGGGCAGGTACGTCGCTCGTCGCGTAGGTAGCCTGAACGGAGCCCCTGTCCCCTCCAATCGAATCCTGCGCCGCGTTGTGCAGGGCCAAGTCCGGTTCTGCCGCCGGCAAGGCCCCATAGACGGGTTCGAGAGCCTCGGTGAGGAACTTCCACACTGCGGGCACCGAGCAGGGGGCGTGCCGCCATCACATCCAGGCCTCCATACGGGGAGGGGCGGGGGGGAGACTTCTGCGGTCTACAGGCACGCGCCAATCCGCCCACTTACCGGGGTCAATGGCCATCTCCGACCTCAGGCGCTCGACTGGGGCACGGCCACCACCCACCCCCGGCAGCCCAACATAGAGCCCCCCATCCCGCGCCTCGCCGTCACGCAAGGGATTCGCGGGCGCGGGGTTTTGCGTAGCGTCGGGCCGCGCCTCCGGGGGCTTCGAGCTCCCCGCCCCCCTGTCCCGCTGACCAGTGCCATAGGCGAGGCTGCCCCACCCGTTCCTTGCTCTCGCACGCTGCACAGCACGTGCGTCTGAGGCGGACACCTTGGGTGCCCTCTCCGGGGCCCCTGCCTCGTCGATGACGGGAAGCTCCTCGTACATCCCCACCCTCCCGTTTCGTCCACTCCCCGAAGCCTCGGAGCCGAAGCCCTCTCCCACGCTGCCCCTCAGCCCCACCCCAGAGTCCCGCACGCGTGTCGTCACCGGCAGCGGATGGTGGGTCACCTCTTGTGCTGCGGCCTTCCGAGCGATCTGCCCGGGAATCCCCCGCAGCGCCTGGACGGCGTCGAATGAAGCACTTCTGGCCGCGTCAAGCTGCCTCTCTAGTCCTAGCGTGGACAGGTAGCCCGGCCTGCCGAGCTCAGGAGCAGCCCTGAGCTGTTGAGCGTGGGCCTCCCCAATCGCCTCCGCTACCTCCTCTCCATCCATTTCTGGGATCCGGCTCCGCAGGGAGACCCCCGAGGCACGGCGCCTGTCGCCAAGCTGCGAGTAGGGCGCTGACCGGTCCGGGTGAGGGGCCAGCTTCGGAACGTCGTAGGTGAGGTCTTTGGCTCGACTCGGTAGCCCCCCCGGCGCCTGCACATGCTCCACGACTTGGCCGGACCTGTCCTCGTCGGGCATCTGGATCACATCCTCCCGCTTCAGCACAACTTTTCCCGGCCCGTCGGCCCCTCCGCGCCCTCCGCCCGTGACCGGGCCATCCCTAGCTACGGGGGCGGGCACAGCCTTTGCCCCCCTCGGTATCGGTGCTTCTGTTGCATCGTTAGTGGGAGGTGCGTCCCGACCCTTCTTTCCAGTCGACGAGGGGCGTGGGGGCGTTTCTGCCTCGTCTCCGGTGCGTCCCGCGGCATCACGAAGAGGGAGGGCGGGCAGGCCGGCCTGCACGAGCGCCTCCGATGCATCCTGCCATGAGGCCGCCCCCCGGAGATGCCTGTGGGACCCGTGACCCGTGTCGCGGCAGGCAGACATGTCAGCGTTCGCGGCGGCCAGGTCCTCGAAGAAGGTCGTCGCCGCGATATCCCTGGCCGCACGAAGCACGGGCCCGGCGGCCATCGTGGCGATCATGAGGATATCGTCCCTGGCGCCATCATGGGAGGACGCGAACTCACATCCCACCAGGAAGCCCTCTGCAACGCCGCGACCCACGACCGAGACGGGGTGGGGTCCAGACACGTCAATGACCAGTGTGGTCGCGCTGCCGTCATTACGGGAGCCTGCCCCGGGCCCACCAGCGACGACGCGACTCCCCGAACGATCGACGGTGACGGATGTCACCGACTCACGCTGCTCAGAGAGTGTGAAAGTGGCCCGGTGCCTGAGGTGGCCGCCCCCTCCCTCGTCCAGCTCCATCACGTGCACCTCGCCCACATCGGTCCCGGCAGCAAAAACACACCGGGGCGCCCCTTTGGGCTCTCGCCTCGACAGCTCGGACAGCTGCCAGGCCTCAGGGGCCGCCGTCACCCCGAGGGGGGCGTAAGCTGCCACTGACGTGACACGGCAGGGGCCCAGGGAGAGCCACTGGAGCGGGATCAGCTGCCCTCTTCCCAGATCCCAGACGCAAAAGCGCCCGTCCCGCCCCCCCGATGCCAGGCAGTTGATCCCCGCGAAGCCCGTGGCTGCGACCCCGCCCCGGTGGGCATGCGGGTGCTCCGAGGCCAGGCTCCCGTCCAGGACGCGGTGCACCACCAGGGCGCCAGAGGAGCAGCCCGCAGCAGCCATGGTCCCGTTCCGGTTCACTCCCATCGCGGTGACGGCGGAGGGGAGCGTGGCGAAGAGGAATGCAGGCTCGGGCCTAGAGCTCTGCTCCGGAAGCTTGAAGAAGAGGACATTGCGCGACTCAGCCTGGGAGGCGAGAAGGGAGCGCGCCCGGTGGGGGAGCATCTCCAGCGTGGAGAACGCACGCCCAACGGGGCGGACACCGTCAGGTCCGGGCGATGCGGCATGCTCTAGCCGGAAGGCGGCCACGACGCGCGGGTGAAGGGAAGGCGAGAGCTCCACCTGCCGCAGGATCCCTGTGCGGTCGGCGAGCACGGCCGAGGACGAGTTGCACGGGTCCCACCTGGCGTGCGTTGGCTCAACATATTCCCTATCCTGCGCGCGGCGAGAGAGGTGTCATAAAAGTGACGCGCGCGACTCGGGTTCAGGGGAAAGAGGCCCGGCTCGTCACACGGTCGCCTGTTTTCAAAGCACCTGAAAGACAGATGGCGCGAGTGGGCGACCAGGATGGCACACGCGGGGTACATCTTACCTTCCTCCGGCATGGTAGCTCATAAGCACTCGCACACGTATCGGGGACGAGCCCACACACGACGTTCGAGCGGGTCGCGGACGCCATTTCCTCAGCTCTACGGCAGGGGCCCAAACCTCGCAGTGAGCCGCGCGGGCGGGATATGAGGTGCTAGAGGGCGGGTCTGCCACTTTAAACGACTTGAAGGTCCCGTAGCCTGGGGGCCCCGGTCAATCCTCCACGTGGAGAGACGCTGGCGGTCGCTTTTTGTTCAAACTCGCAACGTGTGGCGATGAGACGGCGCGCAGGGCGTTTCGGTCACCAGCGACCGCGGCGTCTCAGAGTATGCTGCCCCTGGCGGGGAACTCGACGTGGAAGGCCCCTCTTCGCCTTGCCACCAAGCTCGTTCAGTGATCCGAGGTGACCTCGGGTCCGTCGCCTGGCGACGTCTGCCTGGCAAGCAGGGCACAGTGGCGCTTCTGTCCCTGCAAGCCGCCCCCCCGACTGTGAGCAGGATATCCGGCGGATATTACCCACGGTTGCCCGGATACAATCAAGTTTCGGGCGAATAATGACCGTACCGACGGCGCAGGAGCCGAACTTTTTAGACCGTTAGGAAGGAGGTTCGCCCCAGCCGAGTCCCCCAAAGTGGAAGGGCCCGCTGAAGTCGTCACGTACATCACCGCACGAAGGCATATACTCTGGGATGCGTGTTCGATGCCCCCGGTCCTGAAGATAACTCGTGCGGTCGTGAAGAAAACTCGTGCGGCCCTGCTGACCCTCCCCCGCCACCGCCACGGCCGGGGGAAGAAGTGCAGAGCGCTTACGCCCTCAGCGGAGCGCATGCCGCGCGTTTTCGACAACGAACCTCTCCGGGAGGGGAGGCCGAGCGAGACGCCAGGTGCGTCGTGCGGGCAAGCACGGACGACCCACGCGACGCGGCAGCAGGGGGGCTGCAGCGCTGGGGCTCCCCGTGACACACGCACCCATCCCCTTGAGTGGGACGCAGGCTCGCCTGCGGTGGCAGTGGTGGTGCTCAACTGGAAACAACCGGTGTGCTTCGGGGCCGTCTGGGCCCGGTCCCAGTTCCGAGTCGTGGCGGACGGGGGGGCCGACCGGGTGTTCCATGATGTGGCGGCATCCTACGTCGCCAGGAGCCAGCGGGAGGGCGTCTTCGCCGACTTGGCGACGGTCCGCAAGCGGCTGATGCCAGACCTGGTCTGCGGCGACCTGGACAGCATCTCAACCGAGGCAGGGGAGTTCTACAAGCGGGAGGGGGTGGAAGGTGAGCCGCAGGGCGGTGCCCAGGCCAGTGGATCTGCCCCCGCTACCAGGGAAGGCATCCCAGCCGCCAGAGCACGCCCGTCCCCGCAGTGCGCGACTTGAGCATCGACCAGGACACGACAGACCTCATGAAATGCCTAAGTGCGGTTTCGGAGTGGGTTCAGGGGCGGGGACGTGCAGTGCGCACTGTGGTACTTGGGGCCTTCGGGGGGCGCTTCGACCACGTGATGGGAAACCTGTGGGCATTGCACCGCTTCGTCGGCGAAGACATTCTCCTCGTCGGCGACGGGAACGTGGCCCGCCTCTTGCCGCCAGGGGAGTCGAGAGTCCGCGTCTTGAGGGACACGGAAGGGCCCGAGTGCGGCATCGTACCCCTGCTGGGCCGGGCGCGAGTATCGTCTCAGGGGCTGCGATGGGACATGGACGCGCTGGAGCTGTCTTTCGATGGCATTATCAGCACGTCCAACTTGGCTGACGCAGACGAGGTCCACATCACAACTGACGTTCCCGTGCTTTTCACTCTCCGCTGCGCACTTGCTGATCTTCTGGAATAGCTCACTGGTCAAGGCCTTAGAAACGGCCCTCCTCGCGGAGCCAGGGAGTCATGTGTGGCGTCCAGGCAAGGAGCTCGTCGTCGTCGAACCAGAGAGCCGTCTCCCGCTTGCCGTTCTCGTCGGAGTCAGATCCGTGGATCACGTTGCGCCCGACCTCGACAGCGAAGTCGCCGCGGATGGTGCCCGGGGCCGACTCCAGGGGG
>Ga0181581_10004721_pt1 | contig 10605 bp, 8 predicted proteins | sample 071ome_22_FD_132433 | JGI IMG/M metagenome (GOLD analysis project Ga0181581, IMG submission 132433) | Coastal salt marsh microbial communities from the Groves Creek Marsh, Skidaway Island, Georgia - 071404AT metaG (megahit assembly) | ecosystem: Environmental > Aquatic > Marine > Intertidal zone...
CGCGCTGCGCGCCTCCTGGTCCTCGGGGCCCCCCCCCTCCGCGTCCCCCTCCGCCCCTGCCGCCGCCGCCCCGCCCGGGCCCCCGGGGGACGCCCCGTCCCGCGGCCCGAGGGAGATGCCCTGCCCCCCGTCCCCCCCCCCCGACCCCACCAGCCCCTTGAGCCGGTTCAGCCCGGCCAGGGCCCCCTTCACCCGCCCCCCGGCCTGCTGGAACTTGCGCGACTGCGACACGTCCACGACCGTCTCGGTGCCCACCACGACCACCTGCCCCCGGAGCGTGTGCGCCACCAGCTCGTCGCTCCCCGAGCCCCCCGTGATGCACCCCGAGTCGAGGCTCCCGACGGGGCCCCCGACGGCGTGCTTGGCGATCCGCTCCATCTGCCCCATGTCGTCCCGCGAGTACACCTCGAGCTCCCCGTTCTCCCGCGCCAGGACCACCTCGGGCACCCCGTCCCGCGTCAGGTCCGCCCGCGCGTGCACCCCGGTCACCGCCCCGGCCCGGGACCCCCCCCGCGGCGCCACCACCCACCCCCGCCGCACCGCCTGCGAGTCCAGAAACATCTGGGCGAGGACGCCCGAGCCCGTCCCGTACACGACCTCCTGCCGCCCCGCGTGCTTGTTCCCCGGGAGCGTCTCCACGCTCCCGGGGCAGTGCACCAGCGCCGTCACGGGCCCCTCCACCTGCGCCGCGTAGTACACGCCCCCCCCCCGGAGCACCTGGACTTTGCCGTCGTGGCAGCCGAGGAGCTGCCAGTGGGCCGGGGGGTCCTGGGACCCCGCGGGGGCGGGCTCCACGGGGGCGACCGTGAAGGACTGGATGCGCGACGTGGAGAGGTGCGCCGGGTGCGGCTCCTTCCCCTCGCAGAACAGGTGCGCCGACTGCTTGCCGGCATAGTGGACGTAGAGGTTCTGGACCTTGAAGGCGACGACGTCCTCGCCGGCGTCGAGGCCGGGGAGGGAGGCCTTGTAGAACTCCTTGCCCTTCTTCGTCACGCCCTTGATACTCCGCCCCTCGGTCGCGAAGATCTTGGTGTCCTGGCCCTCGCCCAGGCCCAGGTCGACGCAGGTGAGGGCCGCGTTGGTGGGCATGGACTTGAAGCTCGTGTCCAGGGCCATCTTCTTGATGCTGAAGCAGTGTAGGGTGCCCACCGAGTCCCCGATCACCACCTGCGGGCCGATGAGGCGGGGGCGGTCGGAGCGGGGGGTCCGGGGGGGGGGAGCGGCGCGGCATTTCATCCGGCATGGGGGCGAGCCCCTCCCCCTTCTCGGGTTCGTGACGCCTGGCGGAGGGAGGGGCCGGATGGGCCCAGCGTCCCGCTGGATACCGACCTTTTGCGTCTTGTTCTTCCCCGGGGGGAGGACACGGAGGCAGTTGGGCCCCGCGAGGGCGCCCTGGAGGATCTCCTTCTGATGGAGCTCCGTCTGCATTTCCTCTCTTCCCTCCTCCGCGGCCGACGAGCCAGGTGTTGGGAGGTGTTCGCCGCTCCACGCAAATCTCACGTCACCCTCTCTACGCGCACCGATCGGGGTATCGATTGGCCAGCTGGGGAGGTAGCTTTGCGCGGTCGAAAATTCAACAACCCAAGCTCTTCGGAGCTCGCGCGGGTCGGGAATACACTTGTATACCCCGCGAAACTCCGCCGTCAGATTATGCGGATCGTTGCGGCTGCGCACAGGTGGATATACCCACTCACGGGCTGCTCAGCCGCTGCGGAGGGGCGCGAAGGGTGCCAGCCCCCGCGTTTGCTCAGCCCCAGGGCGGGCCCCCCCCGAGGGCACCTCAGCTTACAAGTGCCCCAGCGAGGGCACCTGCCGGCAATTACCCAGCACACGCGCGTGACTTCACTCATCGTCCCTCTTCTCGGATAGCGCTTGGTCACGCAGGCGCCGTGCCAAGGAAGCGGCGGGGCGAGGTCCACCGGGGTTCGGGGTAGCGGCGGTCGGGGACGAGGATGTCGGGGGCCAGGCGGCAAAAGCTCCTGGATATCGCGAAGGTGAGGCCGGATCCGCGTATCGGGCGCGAGAATCCACCCCTGAGTGCTCCCTCCCGTCGACCCCGGGGTCCACAGAGGAGAGACCCCCGGGTGGCTGAAGTCGCCCGCTCCCCCGCGGATCAACACGATAGATTGCGGGATTTTCTGCCGGTCATCGTGGACTTCTGGATATTAAAAATGCCTGTGTCCCCGAAAAATCCTCCCAAACGTCACGAGAACCCCGACACGGGGGCGCCCCAGCTCTCCAGCCCGGCGTCCCCCGGTGCCCCACTCAGCCCCTCCCCAGCCACCCCCTCTCCCGACGAGCCTCTCAGCGACCGGTCGACTCCCCCGCCCTACTCCGCGCAGGCGCTGCCGGAGCTGGTCAAGCCGCAGGTGAAGACGACGGTGGAGGGGAGGCGGATCATCAAGGGCCCCGCGGTCGGGGCCCGGCAAGTCCTTGCCTGGAAAAAGGAGTTTGCCGACAAGGGCATGTGAGTACCCAGCCGCGACCACGGAACCACGGCTCCTCGACTGCGCGCGCCCGGGCAATGGCCTCTCGCGCTGGGGTCGCCCGCCCGGCCCTTCCCCCCACTCAACGAGGCGCCCGCCTGACGCGTCTAATCCTGGCGCCCCTCGCAGGGAGTGGCCGCTGCCGGAGAAGCCGGCGCCGGCGCACTCGCACGGGTCGAAGGGGTTCGAGAAGGGGCACAAGCGAGACCGGGAGGCCGAGACCCGGGCCGTGGCGTGGCGGGCAGCGTGCGAGCAGGCGGACGAGCGGATAGCCCAGCACCGCGCCGACCAGAGGGCCAAGAGGCACTCGATGCTCAACTGGTACGACAAGCTCTTCCTCTCGCCCGACCAGCTCAAGAAGCGGCGCAAGGCGATCAAGGCGACGCCGACCAAGTGAGGGGGGGGGGGCGCTTGAACCGGGAGCCCTTCTGGAAGGTGGGACAGGTGGGACACGGGGAGACTGGCACAGCTGCGGAGCTGGAAGCTTCCTCTGCCAGCCGCTCATATGCTCGGCGGGGGGCGGGGGACGAGCAGAGCATTCGCTTTTACGAGAGAGTGCGGATTAGAATCACCATGGCGGACGGCGTCGAGACCTTTGCCTGTGAGTGCGCTGCAATTCGCGGCGGAAGCCCCCCCGCGCCCACCGCCGCTGGAGCCTCCAGAAGGGCGCCCGGCGGGGGCCGTTGGGGCCTTCCCCGCCGCTCTCGTGGAAGCTAGCGCGTAGAGATACACGCGAATTCCCCCTGACGAGGCGCGCGCGTCCCGATCCCACCTGTGCGATCCACCGGGGCGCTCACCACTTGCCAACCCTTCTTTCTCCACCTTGCAGTCCAGGCGGAGATCAACCAGCTTCTTTCGCTGATCATCAACACCTTCTACTCCAACAAGGGTGAGCGACATCGCGTACCCGTGCGTTAGTGTGCTCCCGGTGGCTTCCTCGGGGGCCGCGGTCCCGTTCCCTTTTTTGGCACAGGGTATCCCGGCGCGGCAGATGCTCGAGATCCCGCGATAGTGCGCGCATACTTATTCATCTTTGATTCGCCAGGCGCCCGCTCCCCGCCCTCTTAGCGTCGAGCCGCCCCGGATTCCCCACCTGGCGCCTCCCCGTCTCCCAGTGGGAGATTGACCCGGATCCCGCCATTTTTCGGCTTCATGTCCATAACTACCCTGAAAATTATCATTGTAATTGCCGCGAGGATCTCCACTTACGGCCGATGGACCGCCAACGGCAACGGTCTACTCACGCTTCTGGACTCTTCCCTCGCGAACCCCCCCGCAGAGATTTTCCTTCGCGAGCTCATCTCCAACGCCTCCGATGCGCTCGACAAGATTCGCTTCCAGTCCCTGACGGACAAGTCCGTCCTCGAGGGCGAGCCGGAGATGTTCATCCACATCATCCCCGACAAGACGAACAACACCCTCACCCTCCACGACTCCGGTGAGTGATCTCCTCGGGAAATTCATCCCCGCGTGCTGCACCTCGCGACTGCTCTCGCCGCTCCCGATGACCGGCTCGCCCTCCCGGGGTCCCTGGGCCTCTTCCCGCCGCGCCTCCACCTCTCTGCCCCTCCCCCCGGCCACTCTTCCCCGAGGTCCCGCGATCCCCCGGGACGCCTTTCCGCGGGTGCGCTCGGTCTTGCGTGGGGAGGACTGCGTCGCGGACCTGATCCGATGGACTACGGAGCGGGGAGATCACGATCCGCACTGTCACGCTCGCCCCGACGCCGACCGCGCCTCCGCGCTCACGCTCGCCCCTGGGTCTCCCCCCCCCCCCGCAGGCGTGGGCATGACCAAGGCCGACCTCGTGAACAACCTCGGGACTATCGCCCGCTCGGGCACCAAGGCCTTCATGGAGGCCCTCACCGCCGGCGCCGACGTGTCCCTCATCGGGCAGTTCGGTGTGGGCTTCTACTCTGCCTACCTCGTGGCCGACCGCGTCACGGTGACCTCCAAGCACAACGACGACGAGTGCTACGTCTGGGAGTCCCAGGCCGGTGGCACCTTCATCGTGCGCAAGGCCTCCGAGGAGGAGGAGAAGGCCCTCGGCCGTGGCACCAAGATCACCCTCCACATGAAGGAGGACCAGGCCGAGTACATGGAGGAGCGCAAGCTGAAGGACCTTGTGAAGAAGCACTCCGAGTTCATCTCGTACCCGATCTCCCTGTGGGAGGAGAAGACGGTGGAGAAGGAGGTGGAGGACGAGGAGGAGGAGGAGGAGAAGGAGAAGAAGGAGGACGCCGCCGAGGGGGAGATCGAGGAGGTGAAGGAGGACAAGCCCAAGGAGAAGAAGAAGATCAAGGAGGTGCAGCACGAGTGGGCGCTGCTCAACAAGCAGAAGCCCATCTGGATGCGGAACCCGGAGGAGGTGACGACGGAGGAGTACGCCGCCTTCTACAAGTCGCTCACCAACGACTGGGAGGACCACCTGAGCGTCAAGCACTTCTCCGTGGAGGGGCAGCTCGAGTTCAAGAGCGTGCTCTTCGCGCCCAAGCGCGCCCCCTTCGACATGTTCGACGGCAAGAAGAAGTCCAACAACATCAAGCTCTACGTGCGCCGCGTCTTCATCATGGACAACTGCGAGGAGCTCATCCCCGAGTACCTCAACTTCGTCAAGGGTGTCGTGGACTCCGAGGACCTCCCCCTCAACATCTCGCGCGAGATGCTCCAGCAGAACAAGATCCTCAAGGTCATCCGCAAGAACATCGTGAAGAAGTGCCTCGAGATGTTCGCCGAGGTCGCTGAGAACAAGGACGACTACAACAAGTTCTACGAGGCCTTCGGCAAGAACCTCAAGCTCGGGATCCACGAGGACTCGACCAACCGCAACAAGCTCGCCGACCTCCTCCGCTACCACTCCTCCAAGTCGGGCGAGGAGACCACGTCCCTCAAGGACTACGTCACCCGCATGAAGGAGGGCCAGAAGGACATCTACTACATCACCGGCGAGTCCCGCAAGTCGGTCGAGACCTCCCCCTTCGTGGAGAAGCTCCGCAAGAAGGGCTACGAGGTGCTGTTCATGGTCGACCCCATCGACGAGTACGCCGTGCAGCAGCTCAAGGAGTACGACGGTCACAAGCTCACCTCGGTCACCAAGGAGGGCCTGCAGCTCGACGAGACCGAGGACGAGAAGAAGGCCCGTGAGGAGCTCAAGGCCCAGTTCGAGGGCCTCTGCGCCACCATGAAGGACATCCTCGGCGACCAGGTCGAGAAGGTGGTCGTGTCCGACCGCCTCGTCGACTCCCCCTGCGTCCTCGTCACCGGCGAGTACGGCTGGTCCGCCAACATGGAGCGCATCATGAAGGCCCAGGCCCTCCGCGACTCCTCCATGTCCATGTACATGGCCTCCAAGAAGACGCTCGAGATCAACCCCGAGAACGCCGTGATGGGCGAGCTCCGCAAGCGCGCCGACGCCGACAAGGGCGACAAGACCGTCAAGGACCTCGTGCACCTGCTCTTCGAGACTGCTCTCCTCACCTCGGGCTTCTCCCTCGACGAGCCCGCCACCTTCGCCAACCGCATCCACCGCATGATCAAGCTCGGCCTCTCCATCGACGAGGACGACGACATGGCTGACGACGCGGCCGAGGACGTGCCCGCCCTCGAGGACGCCGACGTCGGCTCCCGCATGGAGGAGGTCGACTAAGCGTTGGACTACCCGCCAGAGAGACTTGCCGGTATGCGTTGCAGGGGTCGTGTCGTTCGCTTTGGTTCTGGGACCGGGGTTCCACGGGGTGCCTGGGGGGGGCTCGCTGGGGTCGTGGCAGTCACCGCTTGACGCTGCATTTTGGCCGGCGGGCCGTCCCTGGGGTGCCCTGACTGCTCTGTGGGTTTGCTGGGTTCGTGGCCCGCGAGCAGGCGCCCCATCCTGTTTTTTTTCGCACTCGTTGAAGAGGCAGAAACTCATTCTGACGCCACCTCCGCCCCTCAGGACTGGGGAGGCTCCATCTCCTGCCTCCACGTAGCCGCGCCCGCTGAGCCCCCAGTCCTAACACTCCCAGACGAGCGGCCCTGCTCCAACGACGCGAAGCACCGACACATGGGCACGCCCACCTTCCACATTCGTCCCCAGCAGGGCTGGCTGAACGACCCCAATGGACCCGTGTACGACCCGACGTCTAAGCTCCATCACATTTTCTTCCAGCATGTCCCGGACAGCCCGAACTGGGACTGGAGAATCGAGGTCCGTGTCGCAACGCAGACCTGATCCCTGCGCCCCGTTCTGACGAGTCACCGTCGCTGCCCCAGTGGCCCCACGAGATGGGTTCCGGGACTTGACTGCGTCGCGAGCAGCAGCCCGAACCCCGATCGACTATTTCGTGCAGTGGGCGCATGCCGTTTCCAAGGACGGTGTTCGGTGGAAGAGGCTTCCCTCGGCGCTCACGCCTGGTAAGAGCCCCGAGAAGCCTCGCGTCCGAGGGGGCTCGGCCGCCCGGACGCCCACCGGGACCCGCCCGCCTCCCGCCTCCCGACGCAGGCGACGCGGACGCCTGCGACAGGGACGGCTGCTGGTCCGGCACGGCGACCCTCCGCGGGAACGGGGAGGTGACGCTGCTGTACACGGGCGTCCGCAAGGACGACGCCCGCCTGCGCGCGGGCGCCTTTCACGACCTGCAGACCGTCGCTCAGGTGCAGCTGGCGGCCGTCCCGAGGCGGGGTGGCGGGGGCGAGGGGGCGGGAGACCTGGTCGTGTGGGACAAGGTGCCGGGCTTCGTCGTCGAGCCGCCCGCGGCACTGCGCGACCGGCTGGTCGGGTTCCGGGACCCGTTCGTGGTCCAGACAGAGGGGACCGCGCGACTGGCGGAGAAGCACATCGTGGTTGGGGGGGGGCTGCGGGGCGAGGGCGGCACGGCGCTGGTGTATACGGCGCGGGACGTGTGCGGCGAGTGGAAGTTCCGGGGGCCCCTGTGCAGCGACAAGAGCGGGGTCACGGGGCCGATCTGGGAGTGCCCGTTTGTTGTGGGGGTCCCCGTCGAGGGCGCGGCGGCAGCGGGGGGCGGGGGCACGGTCGACGTCCTGAGCGTGGGGCACTTCCCCCCCGACACGACTCGGACCCACGTGTGGCTCGGGAGGTACGACGCCGACGCGTTCTCGTACGACATCGACTCCGCCGCCGGCCCCTACCTGGTGGACCACGGCGACGCGGCGTACGCCCCCACGTGTTACGTCGACGGGGTGGGCAGGGTCGTGCTGTACGGGTGGGTGATGGAGCGGCCGGGGGCCGACACTGGGCGAAGCGCCGGTTGCATGACAGTCCCCAGGGTCCTGTCTGCGGTCCGCGGGGCGCCCGACGGGCGGCTGCGGCTGCGCCAGGCCCCCCACCCCGGGCTCGCGGGGCTGCGGGAAGGTCCGGGGTGGGCACTGCCGGGGCCAAGGGTGCTGGCCGCGGGGGAGTCGGTCCCGCTGGCCCCGGGGGTGCGCGGGGGCGCCTTCGAGGTGGAGCTCGCCCTGAGGGACCCCGGCGGCGCGGGCGGCGGCGGGGTGGTCGAGCTGATGGTGGCCGGGGCGGCCGAGGCAGCGACGGTCGCCGTGGACACGCGGGGGCGGACGGCCACCTTCGGCGTCTCCCCCGCCGGCCAGCGCGGGGACAAGGCGTGCCCCTGCGAGCCCGACGCGGGCGGGACGCTGCGCGTGCGGGTCTTCGTCGACGCGTCGTGCGTCGAGGTTTTCTGCGGGGCCACGGGGCAGGTCATCACCAGGCGGGTGCACCCGGGGGGGGGTGGCCTGGCGTTCGCCGTGCGCCACTGCGGGGGGAGCGGGAGCGTCGAGGTGACGGCCGCGACCCTGTGGAAGATGGGGTCCATCTGGGCCTGAGGCCCGGCGGCACGGCCACCGTCCTCGCGCGCATCGCGTGGCGGCGGTTCAACGCCAGACGGGCCTCGCCCGCCCTCGCGCCCCACGCCTCACGCCTCACGCCGTGTCGTCCCCGGAGGCCGCCCCTGACGGCCCGGACCCCTCCCCCCCCACGGTCCCGGCAGTGGGGGGCGTCTGGTACGCCGCGGCCGCCCGGACCTCGGCGGCCTCGGGGCCCGGGTCCTCGCCGCCCCCTCCGCCGGCGCCGCGCCCTCCGGCGGCGGCGCGGAGGGCTGCCTCCCTCCGCCGGTGGAGTTCGAGGATCTGGCGGTCCACGCGCGCGCGGCGCTCGTCATGGGAGGGGCCGTCCCCCAGGAGGCCCGTCCCGGCGTCGAAGACGGCCTTGCCGAGCCAGACGTGCGCCAGGCCGAGGGACGCGACGAGCGCCGCCCGGGTGACGTGGCTTCCGACCACGAACCACGCCGGGTCCGGGTCGCCCCTGACCCACGGGTCCCAGTCCCCCGCGTCGCCGCCGCACGGCGCCCCGAACCGCGCGCACCCGTCGGCCCTCAGGTACCGCCCGATCTCGGCCGCCGCCGTGCGCACCCCCAGCCACCCCCAGCTGATCACCGTGACGTAGAAGGCGCCCGCGAGGGCGGCGCCGGCGCCGCGCGCGGCGGGGCCCGCGCCCGGGTGCGCCGCCAGCAGGGACCCCGCGTGGAGCAGCGGGGAGAAGAAGCACCACAGGCCCGCCACGGTGACGAGCCAGAGCCACCCCCCGTACACGAGGTAGAAGAGGCACACGGCCAGGGCGAGGGCGGACTGCACGGCGTTGGCCGCCGGCTCCCCGCGACCGCGGCCGAAGCGGAGGTGCGAGGAGACGACCCAGGCGAGGTGCCCGCACCACCACACGAGGCAGAAGGACGTGAGCGGGTCCGCCATGAAGGGCACGGCGCGCCCCGGCGGGTACCTCTGGAAGGCCAGGTACGTGAGGGGCACCATGGCCCCGTGGTGCGGGAGCGTCAGGAGCTTCCCCACCGCCAGGCGGGCCATGGCCCGGCAGTCCTTCCGGAACAGGTGGCGGTGGGTCGCGTGGTAGCGCTCCGTCAGGGCCGCCCCCAGGGGCCCCCGGGAGACGAGCCCCTCCGCCACCCAGTGGGCCAGGGCCACGATGGCCGCGGCGGCGAGGCGGTCCGTCAGCCTGCCGCTCTGCGAGCGACGGGGCGCCCGCGGTGCCCGATGAGCAGGGTCCTCCACGTGGCGGGAACGTGCTCGGGGGAGCGGCGGGCGGAACACGACCTCGGGAAACGCGGGATAGCGGCGTCGAGTTTGTCGGGGACGGTTGGGGGGTGCCGCGCCATCGCGGCCCGACGAGCACGGAACGGTGCGATGCCTCACCCACGCGAGAGATCTGACATTAGGAAACCCCACGGTTGCACTAGATGCGTCCCAAAGGGACGCGGACGCGTTGAAGAGGTTCATGATGCTGTCGCCAAGTGCCGTGACGACAGTGAGGCAGATTCCCGGGGCGGGGAGGGTCACGGGGGGCGGCTGCTGCATGGCGGGTGAGGGTTTCCACTCCGGCGGGCGCGATGCCCTCGAACTACCGGAGGCGCGGCTCGCGCACCTGGGCATGTGCGCGTGAAGGAGGGACCCGCGTCACAGGCAGCCTGTACACGGCGGGCGCCGGGACGGACGGGCCACGTATCCGGGGCGGCGTGACTTCGACACCACCTGGACTCACCTCACCCTGGATCGGGCGGTCAGGCGAAGAATGCCCCATGTGGATGTAGGGAGTCGCATCATCTGCCCGTGCCGCCTGTAGGACGCCCGCCCGCCCTCCCTGAGTTCGAGAAGCCGGGGGACGCCCCCCTCCGTGACCCCAACAGGGAATCTGGCCAGCGGAGTGGGGTCATGTTTGGACTCAAGCTCGCTGATATGCTGCTCCCCATCGGGACGGGCCCCGTGGAGACGAGGTGAGCCTCCACGAGGCCGATTTCTGAGCCCGTTTCAAGGGACTGGGCAGTCTCGCCCCCGACGTCACGTCGTCCCGGCGAACGGCCGCCGGTGTCCTGGTCGGGCGGCTTCACACCACCCGTTCACACAATCCGCGCAGGTACGCGTGGGCCTTCATCTTCGCCGCCGCTCACTTCGTCGTGGAGTTGGTGCTGAGGACAGGTGCGCCACGCCCATCGACGGCAACGCTCTCCCCCGACTCGCCGACCGGCGGTCCGTCGGGCGCACCGGTCGGATCGTCCACTGAATCGCGCCCGGGACAGCGCGGGGTACCCCCAGCGCGTCGCCCGCCTCCCTTCCCCCCCCCCCCCCC